>Ga0114969_10001034_pt1 | contig 23769 bp, 22 predicted proteins | sample M_130807_MF_Meta_FD_87316 | JGI IMG/M metagenome (GOLD analysis project Ga0114969, IMG submission 87316) | Freshwater microbial communities from Lake Montjoie, Canada to study carbon cycling - M_130807_MF_MetaG | ecosystem: Environmental > Aquatic > Freshwater > Lake | place: Lake Montjoie...
TTATTAATTTTATTATATTATTAATTTTATTATATTATTAATTTTATTATATTATTAATTTTATTATATTATTAATTTTATTATATTATTAACCAACTTTTATTTTTTTAAACAATATATAATATATAAGATACAATGATGCGTTTATTTTATCCAGCAGTTCTTATTACTTTAGTGTTTTTTCTCAGTGGGCTTGAGAAAATATACATGTTTTCCAAATCTACTATGAACTTTTCTAAGAAAATGAAAATACCGCTTACGCTGGCCAAAGTAGTTATTAGTGGTGTCATTTTATTGGAACTGATTGCCCCGGTAATTATAACAAGTTATACGTTTACTGGTTTACTTGCTTTATTATCCTTATTTAAAACGGCAGTGATTTCTTTAATTGCATTCACCGTGGCGGCAACCATTATGTATCATAACCCAATGAACGGTGGGGAAAATTATTATGCATTTGTATCTAACATTTCTATTATTGGTGGTTTGCTGGGATTATATATGTGTGCTTAACTTAACTAATGTATAGGATTACGAATAATAAAAAGGTTTCTATTTTTATTATTTACATTATTTACATTATTTACATTATTTACATTATTTTAATAATTCTCATCCCCATCCATACCGTAGTCCTCTGGCTCAGCATCTTCGCCCATATAAGTAATGGTATTGTCTTCTCGTTCAATTCTATCGTCCGCTGCCTCTTCCGCTATCATATCTAATTGAAATATATCTCTATTCATATCGGTAACAATATTGCGATTATTTAAGTTCACTTCGCGTGCTGCCATTTTCTCCATTGTTTCGCGTTCCTGGTCATAGGTCCCCTTCTCATAATTCCGAAACCCTTTTTGTTCCCCAATACTCCATTTACCTAGTTTGTGTTGTTTGAAAAAGGTATCAATCTCTCTTTCTTCATCATTTTTACTTTCCAAATCATTGGTCATGTCATCCTTTTCTTTTTCTTTTGACCGTAATAATAATTCCAGTAACTGTTGGTAATTGTAATTGATTGCTTTTTTATCCACACAAATACTATCAGTAAACACAATAATGATATGTGCAATTTTATCTGCTAACTCGGCTTTATTGCCGACCAATACATCACTTGCATCTTCCTTTGTCATGAAGAGGTTTTCTTCCGTTTGCTCAGTTTGACTTTTTAATAAAGGTAGTTGTAATAGTTCGGTATCATCTTGAAACGAAATTAAATCCGTAAGTATACTCAGGAAATAAAAGTGGAACAACAAGGTAGTTAAATCTATGTCAAATACCGAATAACTATGCATAGGTTTGTTTGAATCCTTGCTCTTGCTCTTGATGGCGCTGTTACTCTTGCTATCATTTTTGCTCTCGCTATCATTTTTGCTCTTGCTCTCGCTCTTGCTCTCGCTATCATTTTTGCTCTTGCTCTCGCTTTCACTCTGGTTCTTGCTCTTGCCTTTATTCATTAGTTCAACTGGCGAATAAAACAATGTAGAAGATGATAATTCACTGATATCCTTTATTTTTTCCATCAGTTTACCCATCAGCATTTTCGTTTGGTCGTCATTATAGAAGCGTTGAAAGTCAGCGTAATGTTTTTTTATAGACTTGAATAAATCAGTGGCGTGTTTATCAGAAAAACCCCAGTGTTCATTTATATATTTACTTCGTTTAATGTATTTTAGTTGTTCGCCATAGGCCACAATAGGTCCTTTATCTTCTTCAAAATTATTTATATTATTTTTAATGATATTAGGGTATTCTTTGGTCATGGAACGAATTGTTTTTTTCATAAAGTTGATTAATTTGTAATGGGATTCTTCCTCATTTATGCTCTTATTAAATTCCATAATAGTTTCAATACACAATTTAAATTTATTGAAATTTGTTTTTTTTAATTGCATTTTATTTTCTTTAACAAAACTTATTACTTGGGTTTGCATATCGTCATTCATTTTTGCTAATACATTTTTGAATTTTCTCAGTTGACTAGTGTCCTCCGTTAATGAATTTAATTCAAACTGTTCTAACACTTCCATAAATGCATTGCGAAAAATGGCAGGTCGTGTTTCTTCTTGATCTATTTTAGTTAATAAAAAGGAAAGATGTTCTGCATTAGTTAATTTAGAAGGGGTAGATTCAATCGTTTGCATGGTTGAAGTATTAATAATATTAAGTAACTGCCCCAGCGAGTGTGTATTATAATTACGTGCATTGCTCTTCAATTTACGGATACTTTCGTCTAATGAATCATTTGGATTAAATCCGTCGGGTTTTGTAGGGCAGATTGCTTTTAAATCATCATTTAAGGGTGTCAAACTATTAAATTTACAATAAACAATAAATGCTCTATAAATTGTAGTTTCAGAAAATGCCTCGTCTAATTTTCTCAGTTTACGTTTGGTATTACTCGGATCATATAAAAAGGATGCACGCGTCATACGTTGTATATCGTCATAGATATCACTTAATTTAACAACTCTATTATTTAATACTGCAATTTCTGGTTGTTGTTTAATAAAGTATTGTAATGTATTGATGTCGCCTTCATCGCAACATGCATTCTGTAAAAATGGTTCACCCCCTCTTGTTTTCAATAAAGCATTTTCTTTCTTTACGATTTGTTCAATTAAATCTATTATACCAAATGAAAAGAGTCGCATTTTAGATTTTACTTCAGAGATAGAGTCGTGTTGAACTTGGGTGCCTTTACGTAAACTCTCGGTTAATCTACTTTTAAAAACGTCGCCGACATCTTGCGTCGTGGTCATTTTAATTTTTTTCAAAGGCGGTAAAAAGTTATACCATTTTTCAATGGAATGTTCTTCGGGTATATCTTGTTCCGGATTAGAACTACTATATGTTTTAACTTCTTTAATACCATTTTGAATTTCATCGGTTGGTAAAATATATTTGGTTATCATTGATTCCATTTGTTTTGCAATATAGGACGCACTTCTCGTCTTAATAGAAGACCACGGTAAACTAGCATTATTTCTTATTTTATGAGAGACACAGGCAACATAAACTAATCCACTGTTATTATCCGTTCCATCGATGGGAAACCCACTAAACGATTTTTTACAACCAGGAAAAGTAATTTTTGTTTTTATCGGAGGAATACTTATCTGTATAGAAATCAAATAATAAGCAAAGGTTAAATAAAGTAAAGTTGAGTTATAGGCATCTTCATACGTATCCATTGTTTTCCCTTTGGCAATCGTTAGTTTTAATAATTTTTCGTATTTATCTTTCGTTGGCATGACACTGGTGTTTGATAACTGTTTTAATACATTTCTAACAATGAAATCATATTTTTCATGTAAAACAATCCCCATATTTTTACTTAATGATTCAATCACATTGTAGATTTTGTTAGCGTCCGCAGAGGAGTATTTTCGTGCAATAATCGTTTTTTGATTACCATCTTTTTCTTCTTGCCGTTTTTCCCCTTCACGCATTATGGTATCTCCCACATCTTCTTCAATAACTGCATGTGATATAATTTTAAATCCTTCTTCGTTGTATTCTTCGGCTTCATTCAAGTCAATCATTTTAATGGTATACCCGCTATGTTTATCAACCCATTTGTCGCCATCTTCACTGATTGTTCCTTGTTCGGCACAAATACGATTTAACATACCAGTATAATCATACCCTTTTAAAAATGCAGTTGCTAATTTATAAATAAATGTAGGAAGCATTTGTTTGTTTGTGCTAACACAATAAAACCAGTATTTATTCTCACCCGTATCAATGTTTGATTCGCGCGTAAATAGAGATACAAATTTACAAATATCTTTATAACGTTTACTTATATCAGGCTGACCCATGATGGTACTCAATAGTCCGTCATAAGGCGACCTAATGCGGTTTTCAATTGTATCGCCGGTCAGCGTATTACCCAGTGTCATTTTAATTGTTTCATTTTTATACAATTTTAGTTTGCGTATATTTTTTAATATTTCAATTCTAGCATCTGCATTTTTTAGAGCATCTTCAATTTTATTAACGATAATGTCTTTGTTCACATTTAAAGTAGTATCAAACTCCGACAATAATAATTTCAAATTTTGTTTTTTTAGTTCGCTTGCGCCGGTGGTTTCATCCGTGCATGTATTTTTAACCGAAATACATTTTTCATTCAAATTACAGAACATTTTTGCACTATCGGCAAATGTTTCAGCATCAATAGAATCATCCAACACCCATTGTTCATTTGAGCGAGTATAATACTGTAAGGTGGCATTTACATCATCCGTTATTTCTAGTATAGCATAATCACCATCTTCAACGGTTCGTTTTTGTTTAACGATTGATTCTGCATCACGTCTGGCACTTTCTTGGTCTACTTTTTTCATTTGAATAATTTTATCCATATAAAATTTAATTTGTTCGCCGAGTTTCATAGCAGGGTCTACCTTAAAACGTTCTTGAATTTCATAAGGCGTTATATCGTATTTTTTATCAAAAAATATTTCTTTTCCATTATCTTCTAGCAGTTCATCTAAATCAATATATCGTTTTGCCACAACTTTAATTTTACTACACTCTGCAAGTTCTCCCTCTTGAGGGTAGGGGGTTGCTTCGGTCATTTTAGTCGTCTTTTTTTTACCGGTTAATTTACCTGTTTTACCTATTTTACCTGTTTTACCCGTAACATAATCCTCTGTATTCCCTGCATCGTTATTTAAATACATATCAATATCCGTAATATCTCTTGAACCATCGGCAATCATTAAATTGGTTGATATTAAACCAACTGCATTATAGTAAAAAATACCATTATCAACTTCCATAATATGTTTAAAAAATTCTGCATTTTTCATCTGTGTTATTGTATCCGTAAATCCATACACGTCCAATACTTTTGTCTTTAGATTTGGGTTTTCATCAAATAGTTTAATAAAGGATGGGATGAGAATGGTTTGAGAACCTTTGATAGAATTATACTGACGGGACTTGGCTAAATAATTCTTTTTATACTCAAGTATTTTTTCACTAATGTATTCTGTCATTTTAGTATAGTGTAAAAAGGACAAGTCCGGTTGATAAATCATAAAGGGTTCTAGATAAGTTAAAATTTCGTTTAGAGAAAGATTATTAATATAGGGTTTAATTACATCAAATAATACGCTTGTTTTGGGAATAACACTATCTAAAAAGGTGTGATACAAACTAGCATTGTCATGTTTACTCTCTTTCATCGCTTTATTTTTACTGTTTAATTTTTCAAGTACTTCAGCATTCATACGATAATTTCTCGTTTTATTTAAATACTTATCACTATCATGACTGTATGGTTTATCAAGATCACTTATGGTTTTTCTATAAACTCTTGTCGTTTGATTTAACAATTGCCAATAGTGTAAATAATGTAAATTTAAACTGGATTTATCAAGAATGGACGAAACATTCATATTAATACGCGAAAAATAGAGTGCTGGTTTGGGTAAAGTAAGTATTGATTGTATATCAATCGTATCATTCGGTGTTATGGTGACTCGTTTAATAATTGGATTTTCGCCTCTAACTTTCGTTATATCTAATTTTGTATTTCCAACAGTATAATTTTGGATAGCAAATCGTTTTTGTAGTTGTGGTTGTTTTCTCTCTGACTCATTTGTGCTGTGCGGCATAGAAAAGGTATCGTTTCCTTTTACCGATGAATTAAAGTCGCCCAAATTATCAATTATTGCAGTGATAGTCGTATTAACCGGTTTGTTTAATAGAGTGCTATTTTTTTCATTAACATCAGTTAACCGATGATAGGGTAGTTGAAAATGGTTTAATTCCTTTTGTAAATAATCATACTTATTTTGCTCTCCTTCATTATTATTATTTTTATAATTGTTTATAATTGTTTCTTCTTCCCTTCTTTCATTGGATAAAAATAACATTTCTATATCTTCTGCTGGTTCTTCTTCATTATCGTCCGGTGTTTTATCTTCAGTTGCATATATCTTTTTAATGGTTTTTGCCACAGGAATAATCCAGTGTAGTTTCTTTTCTAAATTTTCAAGAGTTTTTAGCAAGGGTTTATACGTTGAATCATGTGATTTTGGAATTTTTGCATACCCTTTATTATCAAATTCGGAAAATGTATTTCGCAATTGTTTAAAGCGTTGTATCATGGTATTAATATTGTTCTTTACTTCATCGGTTCTATCTGCATTTGGGACAGATGATAATAAATCATTCAGCATGTCGTCTAATTGTTTTTCAATATCATACCGTTTTTCTTCTTCAGGAACATCAATGAGTTGTGTTATATCCTCTAAATCTTCACCAAATTTGATTTGATCTGCATTAAATATCATTGTTTTTATTTGTTCCCTTGCTTCTTGTGCTGTGATTGTTTTCGTGCCTGAGTCAATATCTAACTCAATGTATTCATCGCCAGTTCCTTGTTCATTTTCTATACCTAGGATTTCACTATTCTTGAGTTCGTCTAAGTTTGGTTCGGTTTCGGCGTTAGCGTCGGGTTCGGCGTCGGTTTCGGCGTCGGTTTTCGGTTTCGGATTAACAACCGTCGTTTTATCCAACATTAGATTTGTGTCGGGTGCTCTTCTTATTTTTATTTTTTCAATGGGTAAATACTCAGGCAACCCTTGATATTCAAAATCAATAAAGACTACATCATTTTCAGGATAGGTTGTAATTTCAATTCTATCTTCTTCCAAATTTGTAATTTTCCCCGTAATTGTTAATGGCAAATCTCCATTAAAAAACACATCCACCCAAACACCAATAATTAAATTATTTTGGCGGGCATAACCGCTTTCTTCTGCTCTACTTTTTATTATAATACGTTCAATAGATTCGTTATCTAGGTGTCCCTCAGTTAATGTTAATAGTATTTCAGACCCATCCGCTTCTTCTAAACGTAATTTATCGGCATCAATGTATTCAATGTAATATACTTTATTATGTATTTCACTATCATTAGGGGCAATTACTTCAATAATATCTCCTAATTGTAATTTAACCTTATCAGTCATTACCTTATATTTATAGTAGAAATTTTTATAAAGAATTAAATGAAAAAACATATTTATAAAAATGTAAAAATGTAAAAAGGTAAAAAGGTAAAAATGTAAAAAGTAAAAAAAGGAGTGATAAAGTTAGGGTATATTGCATACCTTTCGTAGAGTGTATTCTCGTTTGTATCTTTTTTTTCTCCCTTACTTTGTTATTTCAAATACCTTTCCAATCATAGTGTAAACTTTAATTAGGTCGTCGGCTGCATTTACAATGTAGGTCACCACCGTAACCTTATCTGTCGGACCTTTAAACCCAAGACGAAGAATGGATTCATCAATATGCGGATGAGGTTTTCGGAAACCACAGAAATGAATTGTATTGTCATAATGTGTATTATACAACACAAATTCAACTGCTTTCCCAAGCGTATAATCTTCATTTTTCAATAGTATATCAAAACAATTTGGTATAGTTGTTTCGGTTGCAGTAATAATGCCTTGTTCGCTTTGTATCGTGTCCTTTAATTTTTCTAATTTTGCAATCATCAGATTGGCCGAACGCGCAACAATCTCTCTATTATTAATTGGTCCAACGGTTTCTACCTTAAAATCAAACGAATCTGGCATAAAATACCTCTGAGCATCTAATAACTTCCAATCTTTTTCGGCAAACGCAATTTCGTCGGCATTCAGTGTTTTAGACAATTCTGTTTTTTTCTCACTCCAGGCCGCCTTAACTTTAGCAGGGTCCATGGTGTTTGAGTATACAAAGGTAGAAGTCACATTAAACGCACTATCTTCTTTGGTGGTTCCGATATCAAATTTGCAGGTAAGCACCAATTGTTCTCCTTCAATATCATCGGATACCTTTGGCAGCAAACGAACCAATTCAGGATAATCGCCAGTTATTGAATTCGGGGGGAACATTTTAGATGAACGTTCTTTATCATATTGCTTTGTTTCTAGATTCATTACTTGAAAATCGGCAGTTGTTACATAGTCTATGCTTGTTGAATTGTTCTGTTTTTTTACAACCAACATATATTTATCAAGAGGGAAATCCGATACATCAGCGTAAATTGGAATACAGCTAAGGCGTTGCTTAATTAGTTCATTATTCATTCTGGTTGTATTTACTTCAAACACTGCTTTGTTTGCTTCGTGTGGGGAAGTTCGGAAGACAATACTAGGAATTTCGCTTGAAATACGACGCAGTCCATTTGCAATACTTACATTTACGCCTTTTAGTGTAAATGACAGTATATTATTTGCCTCAGAAATAGCGATAATAGACGGTTCCATTGTATGTAATTTGTATATAATATAATAGATGATAATTGTTAAATCAATTTTATTATTTATTATTTTTGGGGGTAATTAGTTTATTTAGATATCTTTTAAATAATAAATTTTATATAATGAGTTCTATTCTTTACTATAGCAATTATTGTGATAATTGTGGTAAACTATTGCAAATGATATCAACCTCAAACGCTAAAAAAGATATGCATTTTATTAATATAGATAAAAGAGTTAAAAAAAGCAATGGTGCTACTTATGTTGTTTTAGAAAACGGACAGGAATTGCTTTTACCGCCAACAATAACCAAAATACCTGCATTATTATTATTAAATAAAGGTCATCATGTTCTTTTTGGACCAGATATATACAAACATTTAGAATCACAAAATACAACATACACAAACCAAACCGTTAAAACGAATGGCGAACCCATGGCATTTGCATTATCTGGCGGCGGGGGGTATGGTGTTGCTTCAGATAATTTTAGTTTTCTAGACCAGGATCATCAATCTTTATCAGCAAAGGGTAATGGCGGAATGCGCCAACAACACCATTATGCTGATATTGAGTATGTTGGTAATATAGACACGCCGCCAGATACATATGAACCAGATAAAGTTGGAAGTATATCTATGGAAAAACTACAACAATCCCGTAATAATGAGATACAACTACAAAGAAAATAAAGATGGAATAGAAAGTACAAAAAACACACAAAAAACACACAAAAAACACAAACATAATTTAGTTAAAAAATAGATTTAAATAATATAACTTACATATATTACATTATTTAACGAATGAATAAGTCACAAGTGGTTGACGCATTTAATAAACATTTCATTGAGTTTATTATGGACATTGAACGAGTCTTTCCAAATGACCAGGATATCATGTCTACGCGCAAAACAATTAATAAATCACTTATGATAATGCCGCGTGCTTTGATTAAAATGTTTAATGAGAATTTTGTAAAAATATATAGCGAACAAATTGATAGTGGTGATATTTCATTTTTTATTGAAAATGATTATAGGAAACAACATGGGTATAAAGAAGATGAACAAGTCTGGGCGTTAGATAAAATAGAATTGTTACGCCAACCCGTTAAAAATATGAATGACGATGAAAAAACAAAGGTAGTTAAATATTTACAAAATTTGAAAAAACTAACCGATTTGTATAACCAACTTAAATCAAAATAAACTCAATGAAATGTTTATGAATAGTAATCGTTTTTACCTTATTATATATTTTAACCAAGTTTGATTTAAATATATAGTTAGTATAACCAACTATAAAATAATTATGTCCGAACCACAACCACAACCACAACCACAACCAGAGGGAACAAAAGTGCAAATACCAAGTGATTTCAAAAAAATTATTGTAGATATGGCAAAAGATATATTGGTGTCTTTCCCTGAACAAAAAGAGAAGATGAATGTCAATTTACACAACTTAATTTTTGAGAATGATGTAGAAAAATTGGATTATTCGCTCAAATATGTATTCACTTTTTGTAAGACGGTTTATCCCTCACGTTTTTTTGACATTCTCTATCAAACGGCCGATATATTTAATGAAAATATTGAATTTTTGCCAGGAATTAACTTTAAACTATTGTGGAGTGAAAATATTACCGATAAAACACGGGAAACCATTTGGAAGTATTTACAATTAGTATTATTTAATATTGTCTCTAGCATTTCGGATGGTAATACCTTAGGCGATACTGCAAAAATGTTTGAATCAATTAATCAAGACGAATTTAAATCTAAATTAGAAGAAACCATTAGTCAAATGCACACCTTGTTCGGCGAAAATAACAATAATACAGATACAGAAGAGACTGAGCATAAGGATGGGGAAGGCGAAACGAATCCTGATAAATCTAGTAAAAAGGGGGGAAAAACATCAGGAATTAATTTAGACGATTTACCTAATCCCGCCGATATTCAAAATCATATGAATACTATGTTGAATGGTAATCTGGGTAAATTGGCAAGAGAAATTGCAGAAGAAACTGCAAGTGATTTAAACATTGATATGGGGAATGCAAATTCTATTAATGATGTATTTAAACATTTAATGAGTAATCCATCTAAACTAATGGGATTGGTTAAAAATGTTGGTTCAAAATTAGACGCCAAAATGAAATCAAGTGATATTAAGGAAAGTGATTTGTTAGCGGAAGCAAGCGAAATGATGAAAAGTATGAAAGATATGCCCGGGATGGGCGATATTCAAAGCATGCTCAGCAAAATGGGAATGAATTCACAAGGAAAAGGACCAGGAAAGGTAAATGTTAGTGCAATGCAAAATAATTTAGATAAAAAATTAAAGGAAGCAAAAAACCGTGAAAGAATTTTAAAAAACTTGACAGAACGGAAGATGGCCGCCGAAGCAGCAGCCGAAGCCGAAAAATCGTTATTGACGGCAACGGATGAACCGATGGAAACTATTATTTTTTCCAAAGGAGAACAGGTTGAGAGAAGCACACGAGAGCAAATGAATACAGTCGGAAACACGTCCCAGTCTCATACTACCGATAAGAAGAAGAAGAAGAAAAGTAATAAATAAAAAAGTAATAAATAAAAAAGTAATAAATAAAAAAGTAATAAATAAAAAAGTAATAAATAATAATAAATAAAAGTGTCATTGTAAGTTGTAATTATCCTATGAAAAATTAAACGAGAGAAAGAGAATAATGCACTAAAAATAAGAATGCTATAAATATGCTATAAAATATTTGTGATTATATATATAAATGAATAATTCATTCTGGTTGGAAAATCCAAATATTTTATTTAAATCAGACCAACTATCAAATCTTTGGCCAACACCTGATATGACGTTTGAATCTAAATTAAATTCAATTACACGACTTGTTCTAGTATTAATGATTGCTGGTTACTTATTTACAAAAAACAATAAGGTTATAGTATCAGGATTACTGTCTTTAGGGGCTATTGTTCTTCTTTATACCATAAAAAATAAAAAGAGTATTAAAAAGGAGGGATTTACCGATAATCAACTTTATACTGTTTTAAAGACAACGTTTACTCAACCAACGGCATCTAATCCAGTTATGAATGTTTTATTACCCGAAATAAATGATAATCCAAACCGTCTTAAAGCTGCACCCTCTTTTGTTCCTATTGTTGAAAATGATATCAATAATAAAACAAAGGAATTTATTGTAAATAATTTTAAGGACCCGAGTATTAATGAAAAACTATTTAAGGATTTAGGTGATAATTTCAACTTTGAACAATCTATGCATGCATGGCATCCGATGCCTAACACTAGAGTTGAAAATGACCAAAAATCGTTTGCCGAATTTTGTTATGGGGATATGATTGCGTGCCGTGATGAAGAAAATTATGAGATTGCATGTGTAAGAAATATGCCACCACGCTGGACAAACTATTAAAGCGTGATTATTTATAGACAATATATTATGTAATATTTATTATATTTAATCATATTATATAATATAATGGCGTCTGTATTTGATTATAAATTTAACCAAGCATCAAGATTAGGTGATGATAGAACCGACCTTAGTCAGCGTACATTACAAAACTCCGAGTATGCAAATTATATGCTTGATACTTTTCGTCCGTCCTGCCCTACATCAAACCATGTTGATTTTGCGACCAGTCAACCTAGCATAAATTTTACTGGAAGCCATCAAGTTAGTGTAGGTGGGTCTAACATTAAAGAAAGTTCAGAGTTGTTAATTAAAGGCATTTCTAAGCCCAAATGCCGTATTTCTTTGAACGAGCGCCCTTATTTAACGGTTCCTTATTTAGGACGAGGGAAATGTGATCCTGAATTAGAATCTCAGATTCAACAAGGTGATTTTGCAAACAATAAAAAAAGCATTAACCCTAGCAGTGAAGTATGTTACTCGCAATATGCATTAACGCCAATGATACCTACCTTAAAAGCAACGATTAGCAACCCTGCAAATTTAATTGAAAGTAATGCAGCCGAAGGATGGATTCGTGGCGGATTACCTTCACGAGAATTAGCGCGTGATAAAGAATATACTGAATCCCTCAACCGATACTAAAACACACTATCACACTATCCCCTTTTTTATAAAATATTGAAAAATAGAAGCGTGAATAAAATATCACCAAGTAAACAAATGAATATAAAAAACATTATTAGGTTTTCTAATACTGTTTTATTTGGCAGCATATAGAAATAACCTAAGGTAATCATGAAAAAAGGTACTGCAAGCATATCACAATAATGTGCAATATCATTTTTGAGTTTCATTTATATATATATATAATTATTATATAACATTTAATCTTCTTATACATATTTAAACATTTCTCCCTTATTTTATCATTTAATAAATGTATCAAGCGGATTTTGTATGCACGTATAAATTATGCAATGATATACACGAAAACGATCAAGAACAATTGTATCGTATTCAATTACTACAAGCATTTGATTTAACTGAATGGAATGACGATAAAATTAATAAGATAATTGAAGAATTGTATTTATCCATCTCTCTTAGTGGTGTTTTTAATACTGTTTTTATAAAGGCAAAACAAAACCAAACGATTAGTGAACTACTAGAAGTATACAAACTCTGTAATACCGAAATAGAAACGGATAAAATTGCAATTCTAGATGAAAATGATATCGTATTTAAATTGCTATTTAAATTTGAATACTTTGATTTAACCCATAGATGCATTATTGATTATTTAATAAATAATTCGGTTGATGAAACATATTTGAATAAATTACTATCAGTATTATAACACGATATATAATTATATATAGCATAATTAATATAGCATAATTATATATAGCATAATTAATATAGCATAATTAATATATAGAATTTTTATAACTGTATTATAATATAGTATGGCATCAACCCGAAATATTAATACGCGCGGCAATTATAATTTAGAACAAGAACATTATAATTTGGGACGAGAGAATATTTTATACATACATAATCCACAGGGAAGAGCATACATAAATGCAATGCCAAGTGTTGGTTATATGCCAAACCGTATGCCAAGAGATACATTATCCTCTAATCCAATTGAAATTGAATCTATGCTTTTTGGCATTAATTCAACAAATCTAGTTAAACCTAGAAAACCAATTAAACCAGAGTTGAAAGCGATTCCAACCTTGAATTTTTTTGATCGTCTTCCAACGCATTTACCCAAACCATTGATTGTTGAGAATAATCAACGCCCTTACCCTATTTAAAGGATAGTATAGACTATCAATTATAGACGTATCAATTATAGACGTATCAATTATATACAATATTATAAAATATAATAATATATATAATAAATGGCATTTACACGTTTTCGCGATGACCCTTGTTGCATTAATAAACAATTACAGGAATCTACTGGAACGGGCCGATACATGTTAAATGTTCCTGGAAATGGAAGCAAACCCTTGTATATGGAAGACCCACATATTCGTATGCAAAAATGGGGGGCAAACTTAATGACCAATACGGTAAACCTAGAAAGTGATTTATTTGGTTTATCTAGAAATAGTAATCGCGATGATATAGAAAAAAACAACTATAGATTAAATGCAGTAAAAACAAACCCAGTAACGTATGCAACGATGAATGTATCTACCGATCAGTCAAGAGCAACGCATCCTGCATGGGAATACCGCGATTTAGAACAAACAAACTATAGTATATTACCCTTAAACCCTCAAGAAAATGTATGTTTTCCTTTTCAAAATAATTTAAATACGCGTATATTGGAAAAAGATATCTTTGTGGCCAAGGCACCCCGACGATTAATTGATACTTAATGTATATGATAAAAAAATACACACTTTACACAATATATAATATATAATAAATCTACCATTTATTATATTTAATATATATAAATGGCTGAATTAGCAGTTCCTTTAATAGCGTTAGGCAGTATGTATATTATTTCCAAACAAAAAGATAAAAAAAACTATAATGAAGGTCTTACAAATATGACAAATATTAAGAATCCTTTACCTATGATAAACCCACCGTTCCCTATTACCAATTTTCCGACGACCGAAGAAACAACACGAGAGAATAATGTTGGTGCTTATATTAACCCAAATCAGCATACGGACAAATATAGCAATCCTATGCAAAATGGAGCATCCCGCAATGATTTACCTGGTCCAAATTATTCATTAACCGGAAACCCAATTGATAAATCTAATTTCAAACACAATAATATGGCCCCTTTTTTTGGAGGAAAAATACGCGGAGCAACCGTAGATAGCACGATTCATGAAAGTATTTTAGATAATATGCAAGGCACGGGGTCGCAATATTTTTCTAAGAAGGAACAAGCGCCGTTATTTAATCCCCAAGAAGGTTATCAATATGCCAATGGCGCACCCAATGTGAGTGATTTTATGCAATCACGTGTTAACCCGAGCATGAAAATGGCAAATGTAAAACCCTGGGAAGAACAGCGGGTTGGACCTGGTTTAAATAAAGGGTTTACAAATGACGGTAGTGCCGGGTTTAATTCTGGCATGGAAGCGCGTGATTTATGGACCGACCGAACGGTGGATGAACTTCGTGTTGCTACAAATCCGAAAATGACTTTTGAACTACAAGGTCACGAAGGTCCGGGCACGCACTTTATTAAAAATGCACCCTCTACACAAACCCAAGGAAAGGTTGAAAAACATTTGCCTGAAAAGTATTTTGCCTCAGGTCCTGAGCGCTGGCTGACAACCACTGGTTTAGAAAAAGCACAAATGGCCCGAGGGATTGAAGTATTACATGACGTGAATAGAACCAACACCACGGCAGAATATTATGGCACACGGGCAAACCAGAGCGAAGGAACGTATATTGACCAAGAATACGAACCTTCACGTCGCCAACCCCTTCCCCAAAAAGATTTTGCGCCAGCGACTTGCTCTGGCACTGCCGGCGCTACGACAGGTGATTATGGTATTCAAAGTTATACAAAGGTTTCTAACAATCGCTCAACCACGCGCCAAAATACAATCATAGGACCGGTTGGGGGTATTATAAAAGCAATTGTATCCCCCATTGTTGATTTTATTAGACCTACGCGCAAAGAAGATGTGGTTGATAGCATGCGTTACAGCGGAAACCCCACTGCGTCTGTAACTAAGGGACAAGTATACAACCCGGCGGATCGGACGAAAACCACAATTAGAGAGATGACCGAAGCCGATTTGGATTGTAATCACTTGAATGTCCAACAACAAAACGCAAGTGCCTATTTGGTTTCCAAGCATCAACCCGTTCATTTACAGCGGGATACTACGACGACCTCGCACACGGGTGTTGCAGGACCGAATGGTCTGGGTTCTTCTAAATCGTATGAAGCCGAATACCGCCAACGCAATAATGTGAACAAAACGCAAGAACTTCGCCCGAACCAAGGAGGAACCCAACTGTTTAACCAACTAGAAAACATTACGATACATAAACGGGATGGCGATAGAGATAATAACCGCTGGTGGGTGCCTAGTTCTGGTGGCACGGCCGGAATAACTGCTAGAGGAATTGTTGAAAATTTGGATCGGGTAAAGGTATCGCAGGGCTATGACCAAACGATTAACAATGACCGGATTGCACCTGAACTATTAAATGCATTCAAAAGCAACCCGTATACCCAAAGTTTAACCAGTTGGGCGTAAAAGAAAAACACAAGAAACACAAGAAAAATAGTATGCACCCAGACCTACAGACCTACAGACCTACAGACCTACAGACCTATTGGAAATTCTTATTTTTGTAATAAGAATTTTCGTTTTTTTAATAGTGGGGGAAGTGGGAATGCAAACTCTATTACACTTATTAACCTTTATCCACTCACGTTCAAACTACAGTCAATGTTTACATACTGTTTTCCATCTTTATAATCGGTTCTTAATTCATAACTTTTTGAAAATAGCAAACATTTTGAAGCATCTACCGTTGCAGGTATAAATTTAAAATTATCATTATACGTGTATCCATCTTTCTTTATAGGATTAAAATCAGCGGTTGTGGTTGATTTTAGGAATTCATTAAAAATCGTTTGTTTCTTTTTCTGGGAAATATAATCACCTGAATCACCTTTTATAATTAATTTATTAAAGTTAGACGACATTTATATATATTACATAGTATATATTTTTATATCAATTAGTAGTATAAAATGAATGCAACACAATTAACCCAAGCTTACCGCCAAACCCTACAAAATACCATTAACTACCATAATCGGATAATTTCTAATATTCATCGCATGCGTTTTTTGAGTTATCGATTAAAACAATACTATATTGGAATGTACAAAAACCGGTTTAATGATTACCATAAAGCATTAAATGAAAAATTTCAAAACGATTTACTATCTTTAGTAAAACCGGATGAAATTAAAATTACTAAAAATAAAAGAGGATTATTGATTGGTATTAATTATAATGGAACCGACGCTCAGTTAAACGGATGTATTAATGATACCAACTCCATTTATAGTGCATTAACTAGCAGTTATGGGTTTAAATCGGCGGATATTTCAATTATGACGGATGATACCGAAAAGAAACCGACGAGAGATGAAATAGTCTCGGCATTCAAGGCATTTTTAGAAAGTGGGACCGAGGGCGATTTGTTATTCTTTTCCTACAGCGGGCACGGTTCTTCTACCTATGACCGCAATAGTGACGAAGACGATGGTAAAGATGAAATGATAATAACATCGGATCTTCAGCGTATTTTAGATGATGAATTAAAATCTCTCATTCAAGTGCATTTGAAAAAGGGTGTTACACTCTTTGCTTTGTTTGATTGCTGTTTTAGCGGAACAGTGCTAGACCTTAAATACCAATATTTAGATAGTTTAGACAATGACACCTTTACAACCGATAACAATGATACCGAAACCAAGAGCAATGTGATTATGATTAGTGGATGCAACGATACGCAAACAAGTGCAGATGCCTATATGGAACAGAAATATCAAGGCGCCATGACCTGGGCATTTTTAAACACCTTAAAGGATAACGCTTCGTCTTCGGCAAATCTCTCTTGGAAGAAATTATTAGTTGAGATGAGAGATAAATTAAAGAAATCAGCGTTTACCCAATTACCGCAACTGTCGTCGGGTTGCCTGATTGATATTAACGATAACGTTTGTTTTTAGATGTAGATTGTAGATTGTAGATTGTAGATTGTAGATTGTAGATTGTAGATTGTAGATTGTAGATTGTAGATTGTAGATTGTAGATTGTAGATTGTAGATTGTAGATTGTAGATTGTAGATTATATATTATATATTATAAAAATTTAAACACACCTCGCTCTATTATAGTAAACCAACGACAACACCATTCCTATGCCGCAATTAATCAAAGGACAAATGCGTTTTACGGACGATGATTATGCAATGACCGACTTTAATGAAAAAGTGCAAAACCAATTTGGGTCTACACCCTCCGACACATTGCACACTCTGCTTAAAGAAGAATTGAGTTATCAACTCCTTTTGAAAGAGATTGAAATCACCGAAAGGTTTGACACGCAAACGAATATTAAAATGTCACTCCGTAAATCATTATCCATTTTATCGGCGATTGCAAAAAAGGAAGGGTATACCTTAACTGAGTTAATCCATTCATTTATTCAATAAATTTCTATCATACTAAATATTAAAATATTTTATTATGATTTAAAAATGCTTTAAATACCATATTAAATAATACTATACTTTCTATTATGAATAACCAACTATGTTATCACCCTGAAATAAAAGAAAAATTAAATTTCTTTTTAAAATCAAACGACATCCCAAATATTATTTTTCATGGGAAAAGTGGTAATGGGAAACGAACCATCGTTCATAATTTTATAAATGACATCTATAATAACAATAAAGAACTATTAAAAAATTATGTAATGTACGTTAATTGTGCCCACGGAAAAGGGATTAAATTTATTAGAGATGAATTGAAATTTTTTGCAAAGACCCATATGAATATTGAAGGCACGAGTAAATTTAAAACAATCGTATTATCAAATGCAGATGAACTCACCATAGATGCCCAATCGGCACTTAGACGCTGTATTGAATTGTTTAGTCATACTACTCGTTTTTTCATTATTATTGAGAATAAATACAAACTATTAAAACCAATCTTATCGCGCTTTTGTGAACTATACGTATACGAACCAAAAATGAAAGACAAGGTTTTTAATTTTCATAAACACATTATAGAAACTACATTTTTCATTACCAAGCGAAAAGAAAAAACAAATCACAATTTCTTTGAGAAGTTATTTAATGACTTTAATAAAGGTAAGACCAATGACATGGGCAATGACCCTACGGGCAATGACATGGGCAATGACCCTACGGGCAATGACATGGGCAATGACCCTACGGACAATGACACGGCAATTAAATTAACAACCCTAACCCATCATTTATATGAAAAAGGATATAGTGGTTTAGATATTATAAACTATTTAGAGAATAGTGATCGTTTTGAACCCATTCATAAATATCAAATGATACTTTTATTTAATAAAGTAAAGAATGATTTTAGAAATGAAAAGTTATTTATATTATTTATTTTAAATTTCATATTATTACGTTCCGATTACGATTTAGAAAATATATCATTTATGTAAAAATGGATGACTTTTCTGTTAGTAGTTTAACAGAATCAAAAAATGAATGGTGCGCTCGTTTATTAAATATTTTGACACCTAGTGTCACCCAAGGATTAAAATCTATTTTTGAAGAAGCCGTGAAATTGTGTAAGGATAATAACGAAAACGATAAATATTTAATGACCTTTCAAAATTTTCTTACCCGAGTTCCCAAATGGAATCAAACGATTATAGATACCGAGCGAGACCGCATTATTGAATCCTCGGGGTGTACTTATTTAGAAGATTTAATTACGTGTGTGCATATTATACAACTGAAAGCGTTGACGTGTGTTCGAGTTGGTAGCAAACAAAAAAAGATAGATATTAATATTCCATCCGTAAGTGATTTTATTCATAAAATTTATATTTACATTGCTCGTAAAATGTATATGAATATTTATTTGTTTGAAAAAAATATACAACCACTCCAAGTTCAGAAAAATAACCGTGAACTTGAATTAATGGTCAAGGAATGCATTTTGAATACGATTCGTGACAGTGTTCCAGTAGAACATATATTGCGCTCGTATATGGATGAAACCGAAGAACAAGATGTTGAAGTAAAAGAAGTAGAAGAACCCCTCCCCGACGTTGAATTGCCGCCGCCAGTAAAGGATGACAACGCTCAGAATACACCGCCAGTTAAAAATGCCGAGCTACCCTCAGCAGTCGCCACCGCCACCGCCATCGCCACCCCCACTCCCATCACAAAAGAAACAATTGAAGAATTTAAACAAACCACTAATTTTGGAAAACTCTCCTTTTCGGACGCTGATACACTTTTAGACGAAAGTGGAAAAGAATCAGTGATGACAGTTTCAAAGGATAAAGAAAATTTAGACAAATTAGAAAGAGAACGCAAGACATCTAACTTTAATAAACCCGAGGAAAACGACGAGGAAACGGATAATGAAAACGACGACGACGATGACGAAGATAAAAGTGAACGTTTAATTATTGGCGACAATGTGAAATTAGACGTGATTGATGTAAATGATTTAAATAAACCCTCTACCGTTGAATTAGCGCCACCCCTGTTAGATTTTGAAATTCTGACTTAACTTTAATACTCTTTTTTTACCTGGTTTATATTTTTACCTGGTTTATATTTTTACCTGGTTTATATTTTTACCTGGTTTATATTTTTACCTGGTTTATATTTTTACCTGGTTTATATTTTTATTTACTCTAAAATAATGCGTTATGACACGGTACAATAATTATTTTTATAAATATATGGAAAAATATATTATACATTCAGGTATTATTGCTTTTATTTACCTATTAATGAAATTTGTAGAAATGCGCATGATTAAAAAGGATAAAAAAGAAATTAAGGATTTAATACGCGATACTCTTATTGTTTATTTAAGTGCAATGGTGGGGTTATATATTATCAGCGAATTTATGCCGAATGAATCCGTTATTAAAACGGTAACAAATGTATTTACGGATATGCCTGGGTTTTAATCAATCAACTAAAATCGAAACCCACAAAAAATACAGCACTTTTTATGATAAACGACAAAAAATTGAATTACTTTTTGTCGCTTATATTCTAAGCAACCCTTACCCAACGAAAACCAAGTTGTGTGATTTGAATTATTCAAAATGAATCAAAACGAAAACCAAAACCAAAACCAAGCAGACGCCGCCGACGCCGCCGCTATGATTGCACCTCACGCGGGGTGTGTCGCCGCCGACTACGGATGTTGTTCCGTAAATGACGTGAAAGACCGAACGGTTATTTTCAAGCGCCTAACTATGAAAGCGGGGCGTTACCCCGACGAAGAAGTAAAAGTAAGTATGTGTGGGTTTCACTACACGTGGTTAGTCGCCACCAACAAAGGCGTTGAACCACTTGAAATGTGTGGAAAGTTTCTGGATACCGCCATTGGTGAACATTTGTTGAGTGCGTTTGAACCAATCAATCCAATCACACGCAACTCGCGTCTCTTCACCTTCTGGACGAATTCGGTGGTGAAGAACCACTGTATCTTTAACGGGAATGACACGTTCCATGCGCCCACCAAGTTTGAGGATGGATGGACAAAAGCAGGGGTGATTCACTACGACTGTGACACGGGGGTGTTACGAGAACTTGAACCCATTTCCAAAGAAATGTGTGATATTATTGCACAAGAAAAGAATGAGGGTTACAAAGTCTACTACTACACACTGCCGAATGAGGGCGTCCATTGCAAACGATATGATGACCTGTTTGGTCTAATCTGTCAGGCAGATTGCTGGTGTCTTGAAGTGGACGATGTGGTGCATTTCTTTGAAAATCCAATTGAATTACCGGATGCAATTTACAATTACGTGAATAGCGCGGGTTTTGATTTCATTCAAAAGGAAAAATACGAGGACTATCGCAGATGCCTTGACTTCATTTTGTCCAATGTGAGTGAAGACATCATGAAAATGCCCGGTCTGCGTAGTGCAGATAACTATGATTACGCTTTTGAATACGACGAAGACATGGCGTTACAAGCGTATGAAAAAGAAAAACTGTTTATTGCAGTTGAGAAGGTGATGAATTTCTTGGCAACCGAGGATAACGTCGGCCTTCATGCGTTTCGGTCAACCGTATCCCGTTGTATTGATTTTGCAAGCGTCTTGTGGTTTGTTTACACCTACACCAATCACGCCCTGTATACCGACAACGATGCAATTGGTAACTACAACGACCAGTTAGTAGAACTCTTTGTGGAGGAGGGGTTAGAAAAACAACTGCTGACCATTGCAATTTCAGGCGAACGTGAGCGTTATCTAGACAACCATCAACGGTCCGCTCACGACATTTTATACGAGAGCGAACGTGTCGTGAAAGCACTTGTGCCTGCCTACGTTAAAACCCACGACATCATTCAAACCGGACGAGACAACACTACGACTACGCCAATTGAATACTGGCATTACTTTGACGACACGCTGTTTAATGTATGCACACTGCAAGAAGGAGAAACATTTGAAAAAAACAAAGACATTTTAGAGTACTTAGAATTACAAAGCCGCCTTGCCCTCTAAACGACTAAAAAGAGAATAAAAATATATAAACGAATAAACGAATAAACGAATATAAAAAAAACAAAAAGAGAGTGTTGTCTAACACTTTTTTAATGCAAAGAAAGGAGAGACAAGACACACGCCTATTCACTTTTTTTTAATAGTTTATAAAAAAATCGAAAAAGATTACCAAGTATAAGAAGTTTTTAAAAAATTGAAATACTTTGTTGCGTATACTTATCTAGCAACCCCCCACCAAAAACAAACAACTGTAACCGAACGAACGTAATTTAAAAACTTAAAATGAGTTCCGCTAACCAAGAAGAATCCTCAAGCACGTATGACGTGAAGCAGGGTCTTTCGTTGACCATTCCGCGCGTCTTTCCCCAATATGTGGACGAACAGGCGATGATTGACATATTTGATCGTCAGCATCTAGGTAGAGTATATAAGGTAAATATGATTCATATGAAAGGCGAAAGCCGGCGTCGCGGGCACCCCATGTATAAAGCGGTTGTCTATTTCAGTGTCTGGTATGACAACATCATTGCCTACAACTTTCAGCAACGCATTTTCACCCAAGGCGATGCACGAGTTGTTTACGATGACCCGTGGTTTTGGGTTGCAATGGAAAACAAAGAGCAACGCCTCAGCAACAATGACAAGCGCATCATGCGGGTGGCCTACCAGAATTATATAAGCGAACAAAGGATTGAACAATTGAGCATCAGCATCAACCGAATGGAAAATCAACTCACGGCCGGATGGAGCAAGGTGACAGTTGCAGACGCAATGCAGGCCATCGGCGACGAACTGTCGTTAACGGAAACGGCAATCGACTGTGCAGAGCGGGTGTTGTATTATGAAGCGTAACGAATAAACGAATAAACGAATAAACGAATAAACGATTTAAAAAAAAAATAAAAAGGGTCTTAGGACTTTTTTATTTTTTGTATTTTTAATGTATTTTTTTTACTCTTTTTTCAAAAATAAAAGTTCATCCTCTTGTGTTTTTATTATACTTTGAATAAAGGCAGGGATACTATTTTCTTTTTCTATTAATTTTTTACTCATATGAATTGCCATAGAATGATGCGGTATCATACCCAACTTATATTGACTTTCGGTTATTAAAACTTGATTTCTAATACAGTATAGATTGACTGCTACTAATCCAATCCCTATTAAAATAACACGAAGTTCTTTATAGACAATCCCCATAAAAAAAAACATCCAACCAGTCATTAGCAGAATCATATACACATCATTCATACTGAAACGTATGTCATCGTATTTATCTACCCACACATTCATGGTAGATAATAACCCGGCTAAAATCATAATAAAAAACATAATAGTATAGTGATTATTAGTATTATTATGCAAGTGTTTCATGCTTCATATAGTTACCTTATATAAAATAGTTATGCAAATCCTAAAAAACTACGTCCAATCTTGCTTGTTGCAAACATACCGCACCCTGACCCAATTTGAAGGTAAAATATATTCGTTTTTTTGGTGCAACATAATAAATATCCTGATAATATAATAAAAAGTAATGAAAAAACCCAAAATAAAAGCGTAAAGTTGTCCATTGTATGTGTAACTATATATATAAATAGAACTAGAAAAAAATAGAACTAGAAAAAAATAGAATTTTACACCTTTGCACATTTAAAACGCCGATTTTATTATATTTATATATATTAAAAATAATAATAATTATGTCTACACAAAAAAAAATATTATCAAAAGACAAGATAATAATAGAGAAAGAAA
>Ga0114969_10001035_pt1 | contig 23740 bp, 20 predicted proteins | sample M_130807_MF_Meta_FD_87316 | JGI IMG/M metagenome (GOLD analysis project Ga0114969, IMG submission 87316) | Freshwater microbial communities from Lake Montjoie, Canada to study carbon cycling - M_130807_MF_MetaG | ecosystem: Environmental > Aquatic > Freshwater > Lake | place: Lake Montjoie...
TGTCTGTATATATATATCCAAATTATCTATTTAATACCTTTACATAATTTGTTATATTTTTGCTAAAAATTTGCACGATAGTCAGGTGTGCATTATTCTAAAAAAATACAACATGGTGTGGTGCAAGTGTTCATTAAAAAGGTGCCTTGTAATAAAATATATCGTTTATATAAATGAATGTCCCCGATAATACCCCTTCTTCCTCCAACGATTTGGTTTCGTTGGTGGAAAAAAAACTAGTATTTTTCGAAGATGTCATGCAAAACACTACGATACATGTAAAAAATATGAAAACGATCGACATCTTTGCAGCGAGTGATGTAAATGGTTGCATGAATTCTCTGTCTGAATTAAGCAAAAAAATAAAACAAACACGCGCCATTTTAACTACTGCAAATAACGAGCACTTGATTAATGAACTGCAAGTGATAAACAATGAGTTGTCTGGGTTGTTCAAGTGTTTTGGCACCCAATCTTTAGATGACATGTTGTGGGTATGTTTTGGTAACAATTATTCTTCCTCTTTCTTGTCTAAAATGAATGAAATAGAACAAACCAAATTTGTACTGCTAAAAAAGTATATTCACCCGATTGGGTACAAAGTAGTGAACCATGCGCCCAGCAAACCACTAAAAGAAGACAAGCGAAAAAACAAGACACTGTCTGCGCTTTCCTCCGGGAGCAAGGAAGAAAACACCGTCGTAGAACTATCTAATAACCTAGATTGCTCTGAAATAAGTACAGGGGAAGACAAATTCCATTTAAGAGTAAAAGGCGCAAAAGTGATTATTAAACATAGTTCTCAAAACAAGACATTGGTTGTCTCGAGCATCGTAGACGATGTTAATGTAGAATTTTTAACCAATTTGTATATAGATAATGTGATTTCTTCTATAAAACCCCATTTCGAAGACCCCCATTTTAATAGGTATGTGGGGTCATTGACCCTGAAAGAATTATTGATGTACAATGGTCAGGACATATTGTATAAATATGCAGGGATACAAAACAGGTTAAACGCGGTCAAAAAGCAGTCGATTGCTGCGACAGTAAAAGATTTCATATCTGGTGATTTGTATTACAAACGCGAAATGATTACACATCTTCTTGTAAACAAAGGGGACGAAGAATTGCAATATATCGCGTACTTGTTGTACGACCTATTGTCAAACGATGCAAATGGAACAGTCGATACACAAGAGCAAACAGAATTGTTTGATAGTTTGTCTTGGGCTACTAAGACGCATTTTAAAGACGCGATGAAGTTAACAGTAAAGTATACCACCAATTTGTCCAATTTTGATTTTAACAAGGTTCCACTAGAGCAACAGATCTGTTTACTAAAAGCGGGGGACTCTGTGAAAGAAAAAGCGATGCAAAAGTTGAAAGAGATGAAATCTAAATCAGATGATTCTGGGTCAAAAGCGAGACAATATTTGGAAGCGCTCTTGAAGATACCTTTTAAAATTTATCGCACAGAACCAATACTACATTTTTCTAGTAGATTGAAATCGCTTTTTGAAGAGGCATTGTCTTTGTCTTTGAACCAACCCCTTTCAAAACGTCTTTATTCTACTGCAGAAATATATAATACTGTTACCGCGATTAAAAACGATCAACTTACCAACATTTATTCGATCGACAAACTAAAACCCATTTTGTCAAAATGTCGCAAACATATTCTACAAAATGTCATTGACAAAATCAATCAGTATATTGCCACCAATAATATCTTGCACTATGCGCTACCAGAAGTGAAAAAAAATAAATCAGAATCTGCCCAAAACATATGTACTTTTTTCTCGACATGCCCTCCCAAACATAAGTACGAGGCTCGTTTCAAAACCTTGTCTGAAGTCTTTGACACCGAGTTCGATAAGGCGCAGCGCAAACTATTTGAGGCGGTTTCAGAAATAGACAAACAGTTCAGTATGGTGAACACCTATTTCTCCAATGTCAAAAAAGTAATGGACAACGCGATATATGGACACAACAAAGCAAAAATGCAACTAGAGCGCATCATCTGTCAGTGGATCAATGGAGAGCAAGATGGGCACTGTTTTGGGTTCGAGGGCCCACCAGGTGTAGGCAAAACATCTTTGGCGAAACATGGGTTGTCTATGTGCTTAACCGACGAGAATGGGGTAGGGCGACCTTTTGCGATGATTCAAATTGGGGGCGATAGCAACGGAAGCTCTTTGCATGGACATAATTATACCTACGTTGGGTCAAATTGGGGAAGCATCGTGCAGATATTGATTGACAAGAAGTGTATGAACCCGATTATCTTTATCGATGAAGTAGACAAGATTAGCAAAACAGAGCAAGGAAGAGAAATAGTAGGAATACTGACACATTTATTGGATTCTACACAAAATGACATTTTTCAAGACAAGTATTTTTCGGGGGTAGACATCGACATGTCTAAGGCATTGTTTATTCTTTCTTACAATGACCCAGAGTCAATAGATAAAATCTTGTTGGATCGTATTCACCGCATCAAATTTGCTAATCTAAGTGTAGAGGAAAAGGTGGTGATTTGCAAAAAACATATTCTGCCTGAGATTTGCAAGAAGATGGGGTTGGTCGATGCAGTCGAAGTGTCTGATGAGGTCATCAAGTTTGTGATAGAAGATTATACATGCGAACCAGGTGTACGCAAACTAAAAGAGTTATGGTTTGAAATTATAGGTGAAATCAACAAGGCGTCTTTAATTAAGATGAGTAAGAATGAGGAGGATTGCATGGTGCCCTCTGTCATAAAACTAACCAAAGAGATGATTATAAGTGAATGCTTAAAAGAGCGTAAAATGATTCGTCGAAAAATGATCCACCAAGAAAGTGTGGTAGGTATTATAAACGGGCTCTGGGCCAATGCGATGGGTCAAGGAGGAGTGATACAAATACAGACCCACTTTTCACCTAGCTCGAAATTTCTTGATTTGAACCTGACTGGGTCACAGGGAGATGTGATGAAAGAGAGCATGTCTGTGGCACTTACCTTGGCGTGGTCGTTGACACCAGAGGTCACACAGAAAGAGTTGAAAGCACGACAAGATGCGAAAACACCAGATGGAATTCATATACATTGTCCAGAAGGCGCGACACCAAAAGATGGACCTTCTGCAGGGACTGCGATTACATGTGCTATCTATAGTTTGTTAAACAATAAGAAAATCAATCACAAGTTCGCCATCACAGGTGAAATCTCTTTAGATGGGGGTGTGACAGAAATCGGAGGACTTGACTTGAAAATTCTTGGAGGGATTAAAGCAGGAGTGACCAATTTTATTTACCCTGAAGCGAACCATCCCGATTTCGAAAAATGGATGGAGAAGTATGGGGAGACAAAGTTGATCGAGGGTATCACATTTTATAAAGTAAGTCGCGTAGAAGAAGTATTTGAATTAATTTTTGAACAATAGAACAATAGAACAATAGAACAAGTGTGACACGTGTCAAAATAAAATAATAAATAATGTGATTATATATTATTATGAACGATCCTCTTTCTTCTTCTCTTCTACCACCTAAAACATTATCAGATAAACTCAAGAGTTTGGCAGAAACTATTGGGCAGTACTCCCCATTAATTGTTATTTTTGGTGTATGGGTAATCACCCTGTTTAACAATTCGGTTATGAAAGGAATTACCTATATTTTATTTATCATTTTTGCGCTTTTGCTGAGGTTAGGAGGGATTAAATGTGTAGAAACGAGTCCTTCTTCCGTTGCACCCGCGCTTTCGACAACGTCTTCGACAAAATGTTCTATGGGCACTGGCATATATGGTGACAATGAGACCTTAGGTATGTATATCATTTCATTCACCATGTTTTATGTATGTTTTCCAATGTTTTTGTTAAACAGTGTTAACTGGGGACTGCTTATTTTCTTTATGTTTACGTTAATATTTAGCGTGCTAATTAACAAAAGTTGTATCATGATGTGTAAGGGGTCCGCCGCAGTGAATGTCATCATTGGTGGACTAATTGGTGTCGCGTTTAGTGCATTTGTCTACACTTATGCCAATGCAGTTAGTATAATAAACAAAGCATCTAGCAATGCTGAAACATGTGGAATCCCTAGTCAGCAGACGTTTCGCTGTTTGATAAAAGATTAGTAGCGGGCACTTCCGCAGTAGACACTTCTACCACAGGTTGCCGATGATTAAAATGTTGTAAATTGTTTGCGAACCAGGTCTTGAAATTTTTGATAATTTGTGCGCGCTGGAATGATTCCGCCAGCATTTTCATATTTCCTCTTGTATGGAACACTGCGACAAAATTGTTGAATGCGATGACTAGATTTATATCTGAATAAACAGATAATTTGGTTCGGTCGAAATCTGATTTGTTTTTTCTTTTATTGACACTATTATGAAATGTATACAAAAAGTTTTGAAGCATGGTTGGATTAAGGATACGTTCGAACCTAACTTTAGATAAAAACGTTTTTGCGTGCATCGCACAATTTGGACAGGGTAGGTTAAAGCAGATCATCTTGATAAAAGAGATCAATTGTGGTTTTAACTCGGCGAATTTATCATCCTTTACTTTGGCAGCAAGTGCATGAAACAATGTCCATATAGGTGGTCCCCAAACGCTAGACATAATAATATTCGATGTTATAATAATTCTTTAAATTATAATCAAATTTTACTTCTTGATTATCATTTAGATATAACTTTTAAAATATACTAATACGAGCACTAATAGGCGAATGCAACAACCCAATAATAAGCGTACTTATGTGGTGGAAGGGGGAATAAATTTTTTCGAAGAGTTGTTAAAACCTGTCTCCAAAACAGAAGACAAGGAAGAGAACAATGGCAAGGAAGAGAACAATGACAAAAACACGCTATGTTTAATTACTGACACCCCATTGACAGAACATTACGTAGAGCTTGAATGCAAACATCGGTTCAATTATCTTCCTTTGTATGCAGAAGTAAAGTATCAAAAGTTAAATAAACATTGTCTAGAAGTGTCGCGCTTGACCGCGAACGAAATCAAATGCCCTTATTGCCGGAAAATTCAGCGATCCCTTCTTCCTTACTACGAATCTTTAGACCAAGTTGCTCCTAAAATATATGGAGTAAATTCGATTACCCCGCCTCCCCCAGTTGCTAAAACAGTGATTAAAAAACCAGCGCCCGCTACATGCAAACAAATATTAAAATCAGGTGTAAACAAGGGGGCACCATGTAGCGGTCGTGTTTCTAAAAATGGGTTATGTATCAGGCACTGCAAGATGATGGAGAAGGTGGTAGAAGTGAACCCTATTTTGGAGGCGATCTCTTCGTCTTTTTGAACTATATAGTTTATTCAAATGTGTTTAAATACTTTTCATGTAATATGATTAGTCTCGAAAACATAATAAAAACAATCTATGTTGTGTTTAGTATATTAGTACAGAACAACAACAATGGAAACAAAGGAAGAACTGATTATCAATATTAAAGAATGGATTCGGATAGACAATGAGTTGTTGAAGCTGCAGTCAGAGATAAAGACGCGGAAAAACAAGAAGAAAGAATTGTCACAGTCGCTGGTAGATGTGATGAAAAAGAATACGATTGATTGTTTTGATATTGCAGGCGGGTCGTTGATATACAAAAAGAGCAAGGTAAAAAAACCGATTAACGCCAAGACGCTGATGGCCGCGCTACAGAACTACTATAAAAATGACCCAGCGACCGCGGAAAACATTGCGAAACATGTGATGGACAACCGGGAAGAACAGGTAAAAGAAACGATACAACGCAAGGTAAAAAAACTCCCAGATACGGAAGAGTGATTGCAAAAGCGTAAAACGGTTCTCAAAAAAATGCGTATTAAATCTAATAACACCTACTTTACGTTTTATTAGATGTCTACCTATGTTTTTCAATATTCTTATAATGCATTAAGTAATGCAATCACCACTGAAAAACTGTGTCAATATGATGTAGATGGGATGCAAATAGAAGAATATATGGTTCTTCCTTATTGGGTAATAACGCAATCGGAGGTGGCTCCTTTTATCACATTTATATTAAGCAAAAATGAACGTGACAAGATATGTCATTTTTTAAAACAGGAAATTGTAGTGAACCAGAAGAATGTCGATCTGATTGTTGAAAATAGTAGAGAACTATTAAGAAAACTATTTGCGCCTATATTTGATAAATATTCGTTTACATTAAAGGGGGTCATTGTTATTGGTCGCACTCTTGTTATCTTGCACGAATTAAAAATTAATTATTATGATGTATTGGTTCTAAAACCAAGCGCTTCCTCTGTCGCAGTAGCAACTGTGAGCGAGATTTTAAACGACGGTCATATACATGATTGCAAAATAGATGATTCGGTATGCACATTTTTTGCCAATAATTTAGAATTATGTGTGTTACAAAATGAACGAGGAGGGATCTATGAAACGCCAAGTGTATACTACGCGGTTTCCAATACAACCACTTTAGAGTATGATGCGCTGTTTTGCCCGCCAAATAGGGCGAACTTACACGACAGGACGAACTCCAGATCATACAAACTATACGACGAGGTGATCGCCCATAATACAAAATGTAGGGTGATCCGTGTATGCCTCTTTCTTAAACGACATCGGGTAGAGTTCCGCGAGGTCTTACACATATTCGATAACTGCGATAGTATTAGCGTAATGACCGATGAAAAGGGTGGGACCCATTATGTAAAATCACAAGGACAAGTGGTTGCGTTGTCCCATTACGAAATATAGGTTACATTATTATATATAATTTATATAACAATGAGTAAACCTGAAGATACAAGTGGAACTACACCAGGGTTTTACAGTAGAAAAGTTTTAACGGGGAATGATGCGGACAAAGAACTGTCGGGAGAATCTGACGGTGCCGTTTTTAGTACTAAAAGAAGATCAGACCCCATAATTTTTCAACCGATCACTGGTCCACAGAGTTCTGTTAAAGCGAACCCATCTCCAAAAGAACCAACTCTAACAGAAACCCCATCTCCAAAAGAACCAACTCTAATAACAAGAGGTGGCGCGCCACCTGAAAACCCTATATCCCAAGGTATTTTGAACCTTCTTTTCATCTGTTTTTTGTACTGGGTCTCGACAAAAATCCTGCTCTTTTATGGTATCAGTAACGATATTTACCTAGTCTATTTTATGTTCTATGTGTTTTTGTATGTGACAACTCTACTGCTTCCCACCAGTTACGAAAGATTCGATTAAAGAGTTTAAATAAAAATTGATTTAAAGAGAATACAACATTATAATATATTAACGATTTTTCAAAACACTAAAACCCCTATAAACCCTCCTATAAACTATGGAACGCAGAATCAACGCTCTTATTGCTGAGTATATTAAAAAAATGAAATCCGATACAATGAAGTATGCGCAACAGTTAAATATTACAGGAAATAATGGTGTACAAGATGTGCTACAATTTGTCAGCGATTATGAACGCTTAGAGTTAAAAGAAGAGCACTTTGCCAAGCGCCAACGAATCAAACATGTGGTATCGCCAGAGAAGAGATGTAATGGACGAAGAGGCGAAGGTACACAGTGCACTAGAAGAAAACAAGATGGGAAAGAATATTGTGGGACACATATGAAAACAAGCGCTCTGTGTGAATTAGTGAGTAACGATGCATCTGCGTCCACATCTTCTATGGAGACATCTTTAACAAAGACACTAGAAGTATGGAGTGAGGAGATAAAAGGGATCATGTATTATGTAGATGTGCGCGGAACCATCTATGACGCAGAGGACATTGTGTGCAATAAACCATCGCCTAGAGTATTAGGGACATATAATAAAGAGACAGGGACAGCAATCTGGGTATAAGCAACGAAGTAGCGACAAGCAACTTCGTTGCAATAAGTGTAGCGATAAGTGACAGAATATCTACATGATTTATTTATTTTTTTAAAATAAAAAATAAATATTATATAATGTTTTCCATAATCGCAGCACTGACGCAATAATTATTATAATATATAAACCAATATAAACAACATTTGTCATAGAATTATAGTATTATAGAATTGTAGAAATGGACGGGGATGTTTTAAAAAAAACTCTTCGTTTAAACATGATTGCGGGAACTGAGGCACGCAACATCTATAATGTTCCTGTGAAGGAATACACTTACAACGAAGACTGTGCGGCGACAAACGATGAAATCGCAATCAAAATCATTAACCTAGCAAGACGCCCAGATAGAAAAGAAAATATGTTAACTCAACTTAAAGATCAAAACGCAACCAATTATGAATTTATAAACGCTGTAGATGGTAAGGAGTTAGAACCAACAAATCAAATTCGAGAGTTGTTTAGAGGCAATGATTTTAACTACAGGAAAGGCGTGATTGGGTGTGCGCTTAGTCATATTAACTTGTGGAAACAGTTAATCGCAGATGATAACACGGAATACTACCTAATATTAGAAGACGACATCACGTTTGAACCAGAATTTAATGCGAAATTGAAAAAATGCGTTCAAATATTTAATCACCATGATATTGAGTATTTGTTGATTGGTGGGTTCAATATGACTTCAAAGTGTAGCGAAAATATAGATGATATAAAAGTTATCGAGACAATTCATAATTTCTATGTTCACACCGGGTATGGTACTGCGTCTTACATCATTAGAAAAAGTGCATGTAAAAAGTTGATTGACTACATTAGCAAAAATGGTCTACAACGCGCGATTGACTTTATTAAATTATATGTGGACGCTCGCGTAAAAATGCACAACGTAAGTGGTTACTTGGTAAACGCGCCGTTCGTCTTGACTGGGTTCGTGGCCGATACAGATATTCAAAATGACGGGGACGCATTAGATTTTGGCGAACGCGACGTCAGATCGTCAAACGTCGTTATCGGATTTCACGAGACCTGCCTTTGCGAAAGAGAAACTTCTGTCGCGATGTATGATTATGCTTTGCTCAATGAAACTTTGCGCAACAATAAAAGCGTCATTTTTTATAAAAAGGATGATCCTCGTAACGTTAAGAGTGTGATTGAAAAGTTTGAAAAAAGGTTTGTATGTTATGGGTATCACCATTTTTCGGAAATACATGACATAATAGTTAAAGAAAAAATAACTCGCTTTTACAACGTTAAGTGAAAGATCGGCAAAGCGAAAGTGTTGGCAAATAGACGCGTGATCGATGTATTGTGTTTGGTACACGCTTAAAACCCGTTCAAGATCTAGTTCCACGACACTTTTGTGTAATTCTTCGACTACTTGGTACGAGATGTCGTTGTTGGTGTTAGGTACCTTTTCTACAAGGACATTGTCATTGTTGGTCGCTAGAATGCGCTGTCCTAAAATGAATAGAGAAGAGGTAGACATAGTAACCGAGTAGATAACGAGTAGAAACCGAGCAGTAACCGAGTAGTAACCGAGTAGATAACGAGTAGTAACCGAGTAGATAACGAGTAGTTGACGAGTAGAAACCGAGTAGTAACCGAGTAGTAACCGAGTAGTTGACGAGTAGATAACGATTAGTAAACGAGTAGATACCGAGTAGTTGATATCAAATAAATAGTTTGATATCATTTCAATTTTAATAAAAAAAATAAGTCATTAGAATTTTTACTAAAGAATAAAAAAAATTGAAATGTTTTTAATACATTGATGTACAGCAAGTTCCCCATATCATATATTATAACCCGCTCTATAAACCAAACATCTTATAAAAGAATGACAGATTATATGTCTTCACTACTAGAAAGCGGAGTGGTAGTAATCCCAATCCCAGAAGAAATCGTGACAGGATTCGACCTATCCCGATTCTTAAACGAGCAGAAAGAATACAAGGTAAGTACCCCGGAAACAATATATGTAGTAGGCGCCTTCGGAGCACTAGCGAACCCTTCCTCGCAGCATCACGAAGAAGTAAGAAAACTCCGAATGGGTATGTATCGTCATATGCGTCCCCTATTTGCGGCGAAATTTCCAGGAAAATACCTAGAACTAATCCCAGATAGGTTTTCAATAAGGAACAAGAAGCTCCCTATCACGGCAGAGTCATGGCACAAGGACGTAACGGCGGTGATAGAAGAAGGAGAGCACATCTATGGAGGTTACCTGAACCTAGACGAAACGCAGACGCAGTACTTCTCCTGCATCCCAGGAAGTCATCTAGAACCGAACCCCGGAGAAGGGTTTGCGAAACTCTCGGAAGTGATCTCGAAACAGTACGATTCTCGCAGAACCATCTTTAAGGTACCACCTAGATGCGCGATCTTATTCGACGAGAGAACGACCCACGAGATAGCGAAGCGAAAGATTGTAGAACCAAAGTCGTATCGTCAGTACTTCAAGTGGCGCATCTCTAACAGTCCCAAGTCCACTCTAGGATTCGAAGTAATAAGAAAGTCGATCGTAGAGCAAGGAGTATTTCCTCTACACGCGATAGGAAAAACCCCGATGCCGCCGATGTATGGTCAACTGCATATGCTGCACTGGAGCGATAAACTAGTAGAATTCTCTAAGAATATGCAAGATGCCTACCTAGAAGCACCGAACAGGAAAGGACAAGTGATAGTAAAAAGGTACCTCCCATCTCTAACAGAAGCAGGAGCGCCCCACTTTGCACCATACACAGAAGAAGAGGTAGCAGCATTGCACCCAAGTGCCCTATAAGTAGTAGTCGCGCAGCGTAGTAGTAGTAGTAGTAAATATATATATAAAACAAAAGGTCGCCGATAAGGATCGTAAAGTTGCATCTGACTCATAGAGCGGATGTGACCCCCTTTTTTTGCTTGGGAAAATTCCTGGGAAAATTCCTAGAAAATTCCTAGAAAATTCTTGGTCGAGAGCCCCGTAAGAGGGCCGAGTAGATAACGAGTAGATAACGAGTGGTTAACGAGTGGTTAACGAGTGGTTAACGAGTGGTTAACGAGTGGTTAACGAGTAGATAACGAGTAGTTAACGAGTAGTTAACGAGTAGTTAACGAGTAGTTAACGAGTATCGGTTGTAAAAAAGATAAGTGCCCTAAAAAGTGATAGAAGAAATAAAAAAATTGAAATGCTAAAAACGCAGAAAGTAGAAACCAGTTCCTTAAAAACTATAAACCTTAAACCTTACAACCCCTTACACCCCCTTATAAACGCCTTATAAAAAAATGCAAAACGTAGAGCAAGTAGTAACCGAAACCGTGACGTACTTATCAAAGAAGTATGGATTTGCAGAGTATGAAGCGCAAATCGAAGTGAAACAGAATGTGCTATCGAAGTACCAAGAGAAGAAGATAGGCCGCCCGGAGAAGCAGAAGAAGGAGTACGCGTCATCGCCGAGAGAGAAAGCAGAGGAAGAAGCGAATACGTTTCTAGCGGAAGTAGAGAGACACGGAGAATCGAAAGTGGAGTACAAGAAGATTGATAGCAAATCAAAGAAAGGTAAGACAAAACTAGATACCCCTGTTAACAATGTATCAGTAGTACAGGTTCAAGCGGTAGCAGAAGTAGTAGAAGAGAAGTCATCTGTAGAAGTAGACGCGAAGATAGCGGAAGTGATGCGCGCGCAAGCAGAAAAGTTCAAAGAGATGATGATGACAAAGAAAGACGCCGTGCCAAAGGTGACTAAGGTGACAAAGAAGGTCGTACCGAATGTCATACCGAAGGTAGTAGAAGAGTCGAATGTCATACCGAATGCAGTAGAAGTTGCGTCATCCTCATCAGACGTAGACGCAAAGATAGCGGAAGTGATGCGTGCGCAAGCGGAAAAGTACAAGAGTATGATGCAGACGCCGAAAGTCGCAGCAGTAGCAGCAGTAGTAGCAGTAGTAGAAGATAAACCGAAGTTGTTGAAAAAGAAGCCCGTATCGAAAGTGTTAGTCGCGGAGTCCGCAGTCGTGGAAGTAGTAGACATGTCGCTAGTAAACAAAAAGATAGCGGAAGTGATGCAAGCGCAAGCATCGAAAATGCTACCGAATGTGCCAGTAGTGTCGCCAGTAGTGTCGCCGGTAGTGTCGTCGGTAGTGCAGGTAGAGAAGAAGAAGAAGAAGCCCGCAAAGGTCACAGCGGTAGCAGAGGTCACAGCGGTAGCAGAGGTATCAGAGGTAGAGAAAGTGCAACATCAAGTAGTAGAACAAGTCGAGGTGATAGAAGACGCGGATCTGCTGAAACTGATGGATGAATACGAAAAGTCAAGAGAAGTGGTAGAGCTTCCAGTAGAGCAAATGATAACGCTTCCTATGGCAGGAGAAGAATCGATGACGATGTTTAGGCACGAAGGAACAATATACAAGAAGAGCAAAAGTGGCCTGCTATACGACAAACATATAAGTGGAGTTTGTCTAGGAAAAGTAGAAGATAATGGAAAGGTGACATTGATATCGCAACGAGTAGAGGAGGAGTTATGTAGCGAAGAAGAGAGTGGATCGGAAGATGAGGTGGAGTATGATAGCGAGGAGGAGTAGTGGCGCAGTAGTGGCGCAGCAGTGGCGCAGTAGTGTAGCAGTAGTAGCGCAGTAGTAGCGTAGCGTAGTAGTAGATTATATATAAAAAACTTAAAAAAATAAAAAAGGTCGCCGATAAGGATCGTAAAGACGTAACCAGCTCATAGAGCGGAAGCGACTTCCTTTTTTTTGTGTGCGGATGTAGTGTAGGAAAATTCCGAGAAAATTCCTGGGAACATGTGAGAAAATTCCTTGTGTTAGGAACCCAATAGTCTATAAATCCTTTTCTTCCTTTGATAAAGTATGAACCAAAAGACGACTCATATCTCAAATCATCACTCATTTCTATGTTGTCGATAGAGTAGCGCGAATGAGTAGTCTACAAATGGTGCACAATTTGCGAGCAAGTGGTGAACGAGTTGCGAGCAAGTGGTGCGCATGTGGTGCACGAGTAGTGAATTCCGTTCCTATCGCCAGGAAAATTCCGAGAAAATTCCCGTTGTTAGGAACCGTATTAAATGAAAAGTAAAATGTAGATGTAATCTAGCGTTAATGTAATGAGCACCACAACCCACCAAACAATAGGACCCAAAATTGTTGCGACATTAGAAGTGCCAGATGACTCGAATCGTGGAGCTTATATTACAGTGCCATTGATAAAAATAGGATGCCATGGTTTCCCGATGACTGAACATTTTGCATTGACCCCTGCGCAAACTAGAGCACTAATACTAACTATTTTGCCAATAACGAACAGTGTACACGATCCACGTACGCTGGAATATGTGATGAACCTAAGTGAAGAATTTTTCAGGGAAGCGTTACTAAGTCAAGAGGACCTAAACGGAAGTTTTTTAAAATTCAAAACCGATGTGTCGGTTTATATGATGATACAAGCGTACGAAAGATTCCCAGAAATACTAGACGCGCATATTCGTGATCTAAATGACGCAACTGGTGCTCGTGGTGCCCCATTATCGTCGGAAGATTTGAAAAACATGATAGAAACGATAACAGGTGATTTAGAATACTTAGATTTTATAATAAATCATCCATCAGAAATGTTGAGATTTGAATCGTACGAGACTGGCGATACGATGCAACAAAAAATATACGAATTATGGGGGTCTGAACAAGGTGAAGCGGGTGTATATGGAAAGATAATGGTGGTAAACATAGATGGAGTGTATACAAAGTCAAAAAACCGAGGTGTCAACGGAAGTTTGGTCGCCGGTAATTTGCTGCCCCAGATTATGGAGGTTTCCCCAAGAAAAGCGGAAAAAAAACAGGTAACGTTGGAAGATATGTTAACACGAGTAACACGTCCAGAAGGAAAAAACGTGCCAGTAGTCGTTGTAATAGACGGTTCGTGTAACAAATTGTCGACGCCATCCCTTGCCCCAATCCCTGCGACCTCAAAAGCGCGCATAAAATTAGAGGAAAAAACATTATTAGGTATACGCGCCCATAATGAAGCAGTGATAAATACTCTGCGTGAAAAAGGAAAAAAGAGTGAAATAATTGATGACGCCAGAGTATATAAAGAATTAAATACGAAACATCCCAATAGCGGAATAATGCGAAACCAAATTGCGACGTTGAAATCAATGATAGACGAGAAAGTAGGTACAGAACTCTCTGCCAAAAAGAAAAAATCTGGTGCCAACGCAGGAGGATCACGAAAACGTCGTAGAACAAAAAGGCGAAGGCGCCCGCGTGCGCGAAAGACGTGTCGAGTATATAAACGCAACCACCAAAAATAAATCCATGTGATGTGAATACCGAATGTTCCAAACAGCGATAAAATTCCTTGTGTTAGGAACCCGCCATATTCGAAAAATCGAATATCGAATATCGAATATCGAATATGGGTTATGTAGGGGGGTCCGCGCAAGCCCCGCAGAGGGCCGAGTCGTATACAAGCGGCATACAAGCGGCATACAAGTCGTTCACAAGTCGTTCACAAGTCGTTATCTATTCTTAGACAAGTTTCTTTCTTCCTTTGATAAAGAATGAACCGAAAGAATGAAAGATAAATAATGAAAATAAAACAATACTCATATCTCAAATCATCACTCATTTCTAGGTTACCGTTAGAATGGTTATTTGTCTACAAGTAGCGCACAAGTAGCGCACAAGTAGCGCACAAGTAGTGAACGAGTTGTATAACGAGTATCTGTAAACCCTTTTGATACCCCCTTCTTTATTCAAAGGAAGAAGAACCAATCGAGAGCCCCGTTAGAGGGCCGATGCGCGAACGAATAGATAACGAGTTGTTCATAGAGTAGTAGACGAGTAGTGAACGAGTTGTTCGTAGAGTGGTGAACGAGTAGTGAACGAGTGGTGAACGAGTAGTGAACGAGTAGTGAACGAGTAGTGAACGAGTATTAAAACCCTTTATTTTGCCTATCATTCTTTTGGTTCATTCTTCATCAAAGGAAGAAAGACATTGTCTATAATAATCTTTTTCTTCCTTTAACAAAGAATCAAAGATTAAAAATGAAATCCAAAGACTACTCATTTCTCAAATCATCACTCATTTCTGGGGTACGTATAAAACGCCTGTAACCCCGCTACGCTTGACTCCCGCCACGCTTATTCGACGCTGCGCTTATCCCTCCGGGGTGTGCCGACCCTTATATTTACCTAGCAGTGATTATACCCGTTAAGTAAATATAATGAGAGCATATATGGTCACACCGTTGAAACAAATAAAATGGAAGTAAAAATGGAGGTTTTCCCAAAAGGTCCGCCGAGCCCCGCAGAGGGCCGATGCGCGTACGTGTTGTCAACGCGTTATCAACAAGATAGTTTACAGGGTTCTTTGCATCCTTTGTTTTTGGTTCATACTTTTATTTCATTCTTTGTCAAAGGAAGAAAGAATGTTGCCCTAGAAAATCTCGACCCAAGTATAATCTTTTCTTCCTTTAAAACAAAATCAAAAGTAAAAGAAATGTTATAAAGGTCTTGTTGTAACAGAGTCTTGGATTGTTACCCAATGCGCTAACGCATCGCCAATGAATCGTGGACAAGTCGCGTACGAATCGTGGACAAGTCGCGTACGAGTGGTGAACAAGTAGTGAACAAGTCATGGACAAGTCATGGACAAGTCATGGACAAGTGGTGGACAAGTGGTGGACAAGTGGTGAACCATTATCTATAAACTCGCACACGAATCGTCAACAAGTGGTGTACAAGTGGTGAACAAGTAGTAGTGAACGAATAATAAAATATAGTTCTATATCATGCAAAACAAAAGAACCCAAAGAACCCAAAGAACCCAAAGAACCCAAAGAAAAGGTAAGAGATGGAGTCGAAAGTATAAAAAAAGCATTAACTGTAACAACCCCAAAGGGTTTTCCCAAAAACAATATTGCAAATATGGTAGAAGAAGTCTTAGAAAAAAACCCTATAAATAAGTTCAAAGGAAGAAACGAATATACTTGGGATTTTCTAATGACATTTCTTTTCTTCCTTTAATAAAGAATCAAAGGTAAACAATAGAATCAAAAGGTCACTCATTTCTCAAATCATCACTCATTTCTGAGTTACGTATAAAACGCTACGCTGCGCTGCGCTTATCCCTCCGGGGGGCGACCCTTCTATTTACCTAGCAGTGAATATACCCATTATTTAAAAATACTGAGAGCATATATGGTCACACTGTTGCAAAACAACAAAGTGGGTAAAAAATGAGGGGTTTTTCAAAAGGTCCGCGCAAGCCCCGCAGAGGGCCGAGTCGTTCACAGAGTTCTTTCGTATCTTTTAATTACAGTATTATTTTTTACCCATCATTCTTTATCAAAGGAAGAAAGAATGTGGTCCCTAGAAAATCTCGACCCAAGTATATTCTTTTCTTCCTTTAAACTCAAAGACTCTTTGTTTTAAGTGGTTGTTAGGGAGTAACTAATACTCGTCGCCGCGACTCGTTCACCACTCTACGAACAACTCGTTCATAAATACTTGTTGTATACAATCTTTTCTTCCTTTGTTTAAACATAAAGGAAGAAAAAAAGGGATCACCATCTATGTTAATGGTTTTACGATGCTTAGTGCCAACCCTTGCGATATATCATATTATATTATTATAGACTAGACTACTACTACGCCACTACTACTACTACGCCACTACTACTACGCCACTACGCGAAATCGAAACAGTCGTCTTCATCTTCGTTGGGGTCAGGATAATAGGACCACAGTGCAGCGGATAACTCGTCGGCGACATGGAGCTCTATCGCGGTAGTAGGTCTGCCACGAGCATAAGAAACGCCTCCTAAGGAGATGGATTTTCTGGCCCACAATGTTTCAGTGGGCTCCATTCCTTTGCGTCGCATGTGCTCTACATACTCTCGCATCAACACTCCAGAACAAGTGCCACCCACAATAACGGTCGTCAGGTCTATGTATTGCAGCGCAAACTCGGTTGCTCTGTGTCTTTCTAGGGCACGCAGAAAGGATTGTTTTTGCACAGAATCCGCTGTCTTGCAAAGACGCAACTCGTGAGCGATGCCGCTTACGCGTACGCTAAAAGTGCTTTTATGCCTTAGATTTACGGACCTAAGTGATATTTCTTTCGCACGATTGACTCGCCACGCAGTCACGTTGTCGTCGCTTCGCTCCTGTCTCGCTTCTTGCGCCCGCTTGGCAAGCGGTGCCATAATATCCGCGGTAGGGGTACCTAAACAATATAAAAGTATATATTTCTGTAAATATGGTTCGCCACATAGGTGACGCGCCATTAAAGCGGTGATTGAAGAAGTGTTTGATATAGAGTTCATGTTTATTATAGAGGGTAAAATGCATACCAATGAATAAAAAAAAAGTATTTCAATTTTTTTCCATAATTTAAAAAACATCTACGATGTTGTAAACAAAATATTTTTGCAAAACTTTTTTACAAAAGTTTTTTAAAAAATTGAAATGAGCGCAAATATGCATAACAGGAATCAATCCCCTATCAAAACATTACAAAACCTATAATAATTAAAATGAGCTCTATCCACAACATTCTTACAAGTTCCGTATCCTTTGAACCTTTCACCCCGGAGGGTCAAGTGTTCGGGAAGATAAAATTAAACCCTTTACAGGTAGATACAGTAGAAGGCACGCCACACAAGCAACTGGACATCCGCTTTAAAATAGACAACTCAGGGTCTATGTCAGATCTTTGCAGCGATCGCAGAAGAAAAATGGACCATGTCATATTCGCGTCAGAACAACTGCTCCGGAAAATTCAAGAACTACCAAATGTACTCGCCACCGCCTCGGTATCCTCGTTCGATGACGGAATCGTGGATATATTCGTAAATCAACCAGTCACCGCAGAAAATATAGAGACAATGGCGTTTAAATTAAGGCACATCAACCCTAGAGGATCTACTGACATCTACAAAGTCCTGAAAAAAGAAACGGAAGTGACGCCAAACCAAGACCCTACAGTAGTATCTATCTTTGTGATGCTGACAGATGGAGAGGCGACAACTGGGGATTGTACAGATTACCAAGGTCTGATAAGTCAAGCGCTCCTGATACGCCCAGAAACAATCATGATTCTAGTAGGTTGTGGTATAGACCACGACCACAAACTGTTCTCTGGTATACAGCGACAACGAAACAATAGCGAGTACCTGTTTGTCAGCGACATTGAAAAAACGATGGAGACCTGCTCAGAAACCATCTACAAGATCTTGAACACCGTGGCGACCAATGTCACCATCGAAGTACAAGGAGGCGAAATCTACGACTGGTTGACCAATACATGGGTGACAAAAATAAATGCATCCAACCTGACTGCAGGAATAGAGAAAACCTACAACGTACGGTCAAACACCCCAGACCAGTTCGTCGCAACCGTGAATGCAACCAACCCAAGCGCCTTGGAGACAGGTACACACGAAGTACTCGAAAGAATCGTAGGCGAAAACTTGGCGACAGACAAATATCGCCAACGGACTCTAGAGACGCTATTCGAGGCAAACAAAGTAAACGACGGGTACAGTACAAAATTGGCGATCAAAGAGGCCAAGAAGTCGCTAACCTCCTTGATGGTAGAAATGAAGAAATATATGGACGAGAACGGGTTGCGCGAAGACAAGATGCTGAAACTGCTCTGCGACGACATATGGACCTGTCACCAGACAATCGGAACCCAGTTCGGCGAAATGTACACCTGCGCTAGACAAACATCCCAAGCGACACAAACAATCTACTGCGCGTTGCCACCACCATGCGCTAGAAGAGGATTGACCACTCGCATTAGTCAGATGGCGCAAGACGACGACGAAGACGACGGTAGCGGTGCTCCTCCCTCAATGAAAAGAGGATGGGGGTTACAAATCCCCACTCTACGGCGTGGAATGTCGATGCAAGTGTCTACTATGCAATTCGAAGACGACGAAGAGGGTGTAGAAGACCAGGATGAAGATATGGGGGACATACAAAATTGCTCGATGGCGTCTCGCAACGTCACTACCAGAAGAAAACTACCTGCCTGCCCAGAAGAAGAAAGCGACGAGTTGGAAGGCGACCTGGTTATGCAGATGCATGAAACATCTATAACAGATGATAGTCCTTACGCGGTAGAGGGAGCGGTCGCATTTATACGAGGAGTCAGTGCAGGATCCAATGCAAATGTGGTGTAAATAATAGACACATAATGCCCTAGGCCCTATACATAATTAAACGGTAAGCGCATAATTATATATCTAACTAACATATCTTTGTCTGTCTACCTATCTATCTGTCTGTCTGTGTTTTTTTTACATATGATAAAACCCATATAGTCTTTATATAGTTCTTTATAACTAATATACGAAAAGGACTTAAAGACAAAAAAAAGGATCACCCGATTATTAATGGGTTTTACTATGCTTAGCGCTAACCTTTCGTATATATATATTTTTTTATGTTTTTTATCTATTTTTTGTAACTACTACTACAAGGTGTGAGTGTGTGTGAGTGTGTGATTATGCGTATTTACGCGTCTCCTCTCTCCATGTCGTCCAGCATCTGGTTGTATAGATCCAGTAGCTCCTCGCCGTCGTTCTCGTCCTCGCTGAACACTTCGTCGTATCGTTCGCAACTGTAGAACGGACGACGACCGTTGGAATTGCGACATCCAACGCAGCAGGAGTACTGGACAGGGATCGCTACTGCTTGGGGCGCGATGTTCGCGACAATACCTGCATATAGATCCAGCATCTCCTGATGGTAAGGACTCTCTTGGGCGCTTGAGAGCAGCTCTTGGTTCGTCTGGTCGAAATCGTCTTCTTTCACCGCATGAGTCGCTAATTCAGGGCACACGTCCGCGACGATGCGTTCGTATAGACATAGCGCCTCATAACGATAAAGAGTGTCCACCTGCGTCTGGTAGAAAGTTCGGTGGAACGTTTCGGTGTTGTAGACTAACGTGTTCCAATCGATACGCTCGAGTCCGTCGTCTGCGTAGTCATCTTCCGCATAGACATCCTCGTCATACATCTCGACCGATCGCACTCTTGTCTTGGGTCTTTTGTAGACCACCTCCTGATCTCGCTTCGCCTCCCTGAGCTTTCTGTACGTCTTCTTCTGGGTTTCTCTGGACCTGCTTTTCTGTTTTTTTATAAATGCCGCAGACGATTTATCGTCGTATACAGCGATAGTTAAGTTGTTGATGTTATTAGTGATGGTAGTTTGCATTTTTATTATGGTGTTATATGGGAACTGCTTTCAACACTCATTTAAAAAAGTATTTCAATTTTTTTTAATCCATGTATGAAAAGCATCAAGCAAAACTTTTTTGACATTTTATAACATGTGTTATGCGCGCACGCGTAGTGACGCAGTGACACGTAGTGACGCAGTGACACGTAGATGCACAGTGACACGTAGATGCACAGTGACACGCAGTAAAACATAGAGACACGTTATAAAAAATTTAGAACGCAGCGTTTGCTAGATAAAATTAAAAAAATTGAAATGCTAAAATGCCATAAGGTGGACATCAGTTCCCCATTATAAACATTATAAAACCCTTTAAAACAACTCTTTATACAACAACCTATAAAAAAATGCCCAAATGCTCGTTTTGCGAAAATGAAGGTCATAAGATTACGACTTGCAGAGACCCCCGTATCGCCACAGTGATGAATGCGGTAGAAACCGCAGGATCTAGTGCCAACCTGAACCGCGTGTTGCACGGGTTCACCTCATCTGAACTATCTGTCGCGATGGTTCAATATGGCATCCCTGGCGTGGGCGTAAGCAAGCAACGCAAGATAGAACTTCTTCTTAACAGGTCTGTCCGAAGCACCATGGCGTCCAGATTACAAGAAACCAGAGAACCAGTAGCAGCTCCTACACGAAGTATCGCCTCCACACAAAGTATTGCAACCACAAGAAGAAGAGCGGAACCAGTACACCTCTCCGTTGAAGACATACGAGAACTCGCTGTAAAAACAGCGAAAGATGTATGCGCCGCGACATTTGCCCAAGCAACCATTTTGTACAGAAGATTTCGCGATGGAGTAGCGACCATAGAAGAATGCGTCGAGAAGTACAACGATTACCGCAGAATGATTGTATCCTCCGCGCTAAGAGAAATGAATTCTGGTCCAGAAGATTACATTACCTTGAACGATTATAGTTCTATGGTATATGAGGAAATGAATTGCATAGTTCGTCTCAGAAGCTCACGCATCGCACGCACAATCTACACCTCGCTACATCATTTTGGAGATATGTTGACGAGGTCGCTCCACGCAGATATGAATGCTCGTATCGGATTGTTTCGCAACAGGGAATACCTTCTTATGAGAGAGGCGATGCATGAGAATCTACTTTCGCCTAATGAAATGGACGACGTGAGGCGAGAAGTGCGGCGATTGCTACTAGAATCTCCTATACAGATTGCGCCTTCTCCACCTCCTCCAGAATCGCACTTAAAACCATTGTGCATAGAGGTCAAACGGTCCTCATCAAAGATAGACGATGTGCTCGCAAGAGATGGTGTAGAAGAGTGCATGATATGCATGACATCATTTGAATCTAAAGAAGCACCTGAAATCCCGCTGATGATGGGTTGCGAGCATATCTGCTGTACTGGGTGTTTCATGACCTTGGCAAAAACTAGAAAAAAGTCGTTCATAACGTGCCCGTTCTGTAGAGAAGAAGTCGCTCATTGCACCACTCCTAACAAAGAATCGATGGAGCTAGTTGCTCTCACCATCAAAAACGCGTAGAGACCCAGCTCACACCAGTCTCTCACTAATCATAGATAAGGTACGAACTATTACATATTCCCCTATTACTAACATATTTATAGATAACCATCGAGACACATAAAAAGAGGGTTCGCCCCTTTTTTTATAGAGTCAAAGAGTCCTATCGGAATAAATTGCTCTACCAAATCCCTAGGCCACGCAATTTCCTAGGCACCTTCTATAACGCAATGATTTAAAAAAAAATTGAAATGCTTTTTTCAAACCAATCGGTATGCAATTTCCCCCATACTTTATAAAACCTTTTACAAACACTCTCAAACACTCAAAAACTTACTAGAAAAATGTCGTACCCTTACTATAATAGATCTGTAACCGCCCCATCCCAACAAGTGATCGTTGGACAAGCGAATGTATACATCCCCCGCATGGTTAGAGAACGAGCGAACGCACAAAATGTGGCATCTATACTGATGTCCCTTGGAGTAGGTAGGTTAGAATATATTGATTTTGTAGAGATTAACGGAAACCACGGCGCCAAAAAAGAAGATGGAACAGACAAACCATTTGTTAAGCACTCCTCTCTAGTGTCTGCTTACGCGTCGATCTCGTTCTTCGACCATAGAATACTAGACAGCGTCGTGAAAGACACAAATGTTGCGTCAGGGTACAAGTTGTACCTCTATAGAGAATCCAGAGAGCACTGGTTGCTGCTACCTAACCAGAACCCAGTAGAGCGGACCATCCTGAACATCCACCAAGTCGCGCACTATACTGCGGAAGTACAGACCAAGACTGCGGGCATGGAGACAATGATACAGGATATCATTAGACAGAATCAAGAACTGATTGCCGCACTAGAGGCACTTAGTAAGGAAAACAAAGAGATGCGTGCCGAGATAAACGAGATCAAGAAGGAGAGAGAAACAGTCATCACAGTAACACACAGTGCGCCGACGATGACCACCACAGTTGCCACCAAGAACCGCTTCGCTACCAGCGAACTCATCTGTGGCAATTCTTAAATGATATTGCTTACGCTTATACACTCGCTGCGCTTATACCATGTACTAATGTTTGCTTATAGGATCGCATAATAAAAATAGAGGGGGCTCACGCCTCCTTTTTTTTCTATAACTCTTTAGAGGATTGTTCATCACTCATTTCTCGTTTCGTCACTCATTTCTCGTTTCGTCACTCATTTCTCGTTTCCCGAGGACATAGATCTAGGAGATTGGCGTAAATAGGCGTACGAGCTGGATCTCTACACTGACGCCTAGTATATAGAGTAGATGGTTGGGTTGCTGAGTACATAGCGGCAGGGTGCTTCACGGGCTCCTAACAAGACTCCTAACAAGACTCCAACCAAGCTTGCGCCAAGACTCTTGACAAGAGTGGCGCCAATGTCTTTAAACCACAGCTCTTACCAAACTCGCACCGAGATTTGAATCCACGCAGATCTCTAATTCACAACCCAAAGTAGAATAATATTCTAACGATATTGTAAATGGAACAATTTTTAACGCCTATTAGAGACATTACGCCTGCGCCTGTGCGAACGGGTATTGGAAACATGAAAGCGCTTCAAAATTATATTAAAACTATCAATGACGATAAAGAAATCGATATAATTGAGATATTAAGGTTGAGTGGCGCTTTTCATCTTGATAGTGAATCGCGTTTTAGAGAAAATGGGGATGGCGACCGAACGTTTGAACAGTGCTTCCCATCCGAAGTATATTTTATCGCATGGGTCCGTTGCAATGGCATTACTGCCGATAAAAAAACATTCTTAGGCAAAAATATTATGAATTCATAAAACAACAAACTAACCCATCGCAACAACCAAACGACCAACAACAAAACGACCAACAACAAAACGACCAACAAGGAGGAAAAAGAAATAGAAGGAACAAGACCAGAAGAAGAAGCAAGAAAAGCAAAAGAACCAAAAGAACCAAAAGAACCAAAAGAACCAAAAGAAACAAGAGAAACAATAGAAGATAACTCGTTCACCTATTGCAAAACATTTTATATAAAATTGAACCCAAAAGGTCAAAGGAAGAACACAGAAATAACAACAACAATAATAATAACAATGAACATAACCTTTACACCAATATCTAACAAA
>Ga0114969_10001039_pt1 | contig 23696 bp, 5 predicted proteins | sample M_130807_MF_Meta_FD_87316 | JGI IMG/M metagenome (GOLD analysis project Ga0114969, IMG submission 87316) | Freshwater microbial communities from Lake Montjoie, Canada to study carbon cycling - M_130807_MF_MetaG | ecosystem: Environmental > Aquatic > Freshwater > Lake | place: Lake Montjoie...
GCGCGCAACCAACAAAGAGATTGTGCCAGTTTTATATGTATAATTCCCGGATGCCTCCTGATACACATCGATATTCACTGCGGACGGCGTATATGCGAGGATGGTGACAACGGCGCCGCAAATGTCAATCACACCAACGGCGGAACCAGATGTTGTAAAGATAAACGCGCCATCGCTGTTACTCATACCCGAGACAATCGGTGTCATCGAAAATGAAACATCGGTCAGATACGTCTTCGAGATTTGAGCAACCGACTGAAACGTCGGTGTTGCGGCGGCGACGGAAAGAGAAATCGTTGTGCTGCCGGCACTATAACTGCCGGATGCGGCCTGTGATGCCAAGATAGAAATGGTGGACGCGGAATATGCGACAATGGTCGCCACGTCGCCGCTGATACTAATCGCACCCGACGACGACGTAAAGGTATACGCACCGCTGCTATTGCTGATACCCGACATCACGGTGGTCAGCGAAAACGATACATCGGTTCCATAGGTCTTCGCGACCGGTGATACGGACTGATATGTGGGAGGAGAGGCTGTTGATGTGACAGTGATCACACCGGTCTTACTACCTGCGAGGTAGTTGCCGGTGGCGACCTGCGATGCCGTTATAGTAGCTGAACCTGCACCGACAATTGTAACTACGGTTCCATCGGGGTTGATGTTTACGACAGGGCCGGTATTTCCGGTATAGGAGTATGACGCATATTGAGACCACGTTACACCATAGTCGATGGAGTACCAGATATAGCCGTTCGAGATCACTGCAGTTTGATACTGACCCGTTGAAGAGATATGAACATCAACCCACTTCATCCACTCTACATCTCTGGGTTCAGTTCGCTCAGTCCACGTGACGCCATAGTTGGAGGAGGTCCAAATATTGCCGTACCACGTCGTCGCAGTTTGATACTGACCCGTTGAAGATAGAGCTATAGAAGTCCATGACCCCGGCAGCATACTCACCATCTGTCGGGCAGTCCATGCCGTTCCGCTGTTGGACGAGGTCCAGATATTGCCATTAGAAACCGTCGCGCTGATATATTGGCCATTTGATGATGTGGCTACTGAAGTCCAATCCATACTTGCGAGTGATGATGATTTGATCGTCCAGGTAGATCCGTAGTTGCTTGAGTACCATATACTGCCTGTGCCGCGCACAATCGCGACTTGAAAGGGGCCACTTAAACTAACAGATATTGAAGTCCATTCTAAACTTCCAGGTCCGGTTCGGGCTGTCCAGGTAACTCCGTAGTCAGAGGAGGTCCAGATATTGCCAAAAGAAACCACCGCGCTTTGATACTGCCCCGTGCCGTTAATAGATATTCCTGTAAAATTCAAACTTCCGGGTGCGGTTCGTGCAGTCCATGTTACTCCGTAGTCGGAAGAGGTCCAGATATAACCGCCATTAACCACTGCATTTTGATACTGTCCAGTTGAGGATAATGAGATTGAACTCCACGCCAAATTTCCGGGTGCGGTTCGTGCAGTCCATGTTACTCCGTAGTCGGAAGAGGTCCAGATATAACCAATCGAATCAACTGCGCTTCGATACTGCCCCCCCGTGCCTGATAAAGAGATCGAAGTCCAATAAGTTTTGATGCTCATGGCTGAAGCTGTAATTAAAGATGTAACGGTATAAGAATAAGCACCAGTGTTGGTGCTGGTTGGTGCATACGGAACCATAGAAAATGGCGCGGCATCTTGTGCTTTTGTGGGTGGTGTAAAAGTGCCATACGTCGTGGTTGCCTGATTCACCGTAAATATACCACTCGTACTGCCAGCGGGGCGGTTTCCACAGATATCCTGTGAAAAAGTAATAGTAGTGGAACCCGCACCAACGATGCTAACAACAGTTCCGTCAGAGCTGATGGTTGCGACACCCGGCACTGAACTCGTATAGGTATAAGCACCACTATTGGAGGAGGTGGGAGCAAACGGAACCATAGAAAATGACACATCGCCGAATGTTTTTGTAGGTAGAGTAAATGAGCCATATATGACATATGTAGGAACAACCAGCACAATACCGCTGGAAATTACACCATCACCACCACCATATACATAATATTCATTTCCATTGATTGTTGTGGTGGTTAATTTTGTGTATGTATTATTTGTCTCGCATTTATAAACATAAGTACTATAGTTCACATACGTTACTCCGGATATAGTAACGCGTTCGCCTTCTTCACACGCGATGACTACACTTCCAGCGCCGGACGGAATTGTTGCGGTTGACGTTATAGAATATGACGATGACACGTAGTCTGGAACAATAATACGTAATGTTGTACCGGTAGGAATATCTGGGTTTATAATCTTAAGATCGTTATCTGCCGACAATGTAAACACATTATTGTTTAAAGTTGTTAAATTTACTCTTCGACGATGTTCTTTTTTTAAGAGAATAGTAAATCGGTCCATATCGGTATAATATGACATGGATAGGTCGAACGAAATGTTGGTTGTTTTTATAACCGCGGTAGCTGAGCCTGATCTATTATCGGTATAATAAGCCTTGGTGATCTGCGGCGTTAAACTATCGCTCACTAAACCAGAGGACCCAGCTCCCCAAAAAATAGCACTCCCATCACTTTTTATAGCTGTGAATGAAAAATAACCCGCATATACCGCGACAACATTCACTAAACTGGCAGAAGTTGAATCACCGCCATACACAGAACTTGAATTTCCGCCATAACTCGTATCCCCCCAAGTAACAACGGTCCCGTCACTTTTTAGAGCAGCGAACGCAGCGGATGTGGCATAGATCGCGACAACATTCACTAAACTAGCGCTCACAGTACTTCCATCGCCGCCCGATGTCGATAACCCCCAACTAACAACGGTCCCGTCACTTTTTAGAGCTGCCATGGCCGTATTATGAATAGCAACTGATACAACATTCACTAAACTAGCACTCACAGAACTTGAATTACTCCCAGACCCACCCACCCCCCAAGTAACAACAGTCCCGTCACTTTTTAGAGCCGCAACCGCTCCTGCATTTACACCCACATATACCGAGACAACATTATTTAAATTAGTGGGTATGTATGGTACATTGCTGGCATTGGTGGCGTCGGTCCCCCAATGCACAACGGTCCCGTCACCTTTTAGAGCAGCGAAGTTTCTCTCATTAGAATAAACCGCGACAACATTCACTAAACTTGCCTTCTGCGCGGTTGTTGTCGAGCCCCCGTAACTCAGCGACCCCCAAGTAACAACGGTTTTGTCACGTTTTAGAGCAGCGAATGCCCCATTACTAGAATAAATCGAGATGACATTCACTAAACTAGCGTTAGCATTGATGGGTGTTGTTGTACTACCTCCAAAATTGCTCGAACCCCATACAACAACAGTCCCGTTACTTTTTAGAGCAGCGAACGCACCAAGAGGAGCAGCACGAATGGCGACAACATTCACTAAACTAGCACTCACAGAACTTGAATCGCCGCCCGAAGTCGCATCGCCCCAAGTAACAACGGTCCCGTCATTTTTTAGAGCAGCGAAGGCGTTGTTGTTGGCGGCAATATTGACAACATTCACTAAACTAGCACTCACAGAACTTGAATTGCCGCCATAACTCGTATCCCCCCAAGTAACAACGGTCCCGTCAGTTTTTAGAGCAGCGAACGCATTGGATGCGGCATAAACCGCAACAACATTCACTAAACTAGCACTCACAGAACCTGAATCGCCGCCCTGTCCTGTTGTGCCCCAAGTCTTAACGATCCCGGGCGAAAATGATTTTGATGGATATTGTTGATATCCGAACTTATTGAAAATTATTAGAATATCATCATACTCATCAATCGCATCGGTGAAATATACGCTCTTCAGATTGACGCCTGTATGCGACTCCAAAAACCAATTTCCACCTAGTTCCGCCGCACCGGTATCATCAGTTGAAGCACGGACCTCCACGCTGGTTTGCACAGATAACGTGTCGATAATGTACTTCCAGTTGGGATTGGAATAGAGAGCACATGCCATCAAATCCACATTTTGAATACCATACATCAATTTCAATGTTGTAATAAAACCGGCGAAACCGGCCCACGTCTGAAGTGACGGGTCAGACGTTTCAACGCCAGCCACCGTTGAAAGTTCGGCGGAGTTTAGTCCAAAAAATTGATGTAATGGCGTGTTATAATTGTGCTGAACGATGCCAATATTCGCAAATGATGACACCCCGAGTTCCGCGATTTTATTCAAAATATACTGAAAGGATGTAATCGATTGTTGGCTACAGGTCTCGGTGATTTGATTTGTATCAAAAACGATACACCGAACATCGGATTTCACAGCACTTACGATGGTCTCGTATCCTTCGATACGTTGGTCCACGAGAAGAACAGCTGACACGGCATTTGCTGGAGGTGCTGTCATTACACAATCACGTTCCAAGCTATATAAAATATATATGCGTGTTATAATATTTCATAATAAAATAATAGTCCTAAACCTTTACAAAACGTAATAACGGGAGGGTAATTACATTTTATTGTATTTATGATGATAATGTCGGTCGCCTTAATGACGTGTCAATTAAGCAGTGCCATAAGGATACTCGAGGGGATACAAAGCACTGTCGACGGGAACAACGTTGTTGCTAATGTCACCGTTAGCACACAGAATGAGCTGAATCTTGTAGACACGTTGATCAAAAGGACCAGTGCGGCCAGTGAGGTTGTGCTGGAGAGCAGCAGCAGCAACAGTCACCTTGAAGTTAAGGGTATCGCCGTTCACCAGGGGAACACTCTGGTGAAGAGGAGATGCGGTAGTGCCGGCAAAACGGGAAGCAACACCGTTGGCGATCTGGCGCATGAGCTCGCGGCAGATGTTGGTGTTGCCGGTAAGGGCGTTGGTGGTGTAACGGTATCCAGATGCATCGACAGCACTGGTGAGGTAACCCGCGGCGACATAGGTCGTGTTAACTTTGTCAAGAGCAAGCTCAATGTCGGTACGAGCACCCTGGCCCTTAAGAGCAATGTCCTCAAGAAGGGCGTCTTCGTTGCTAAACAGATCGACACCGTGGACGGTGTTGAAGAGAGATTCGGCCAAATAGCGAACAAAGTCGTGCTTCAGGAGATTCTTGCTAGCATCGACACCAGTAGTGAGCTTGGCGCCGGCGCTCATAGCAGCGTGAGCGGGGTTGATCTTGAGGTTGACGGGCCAACCAGAAGCATCACGGAAAACGTAGTACTTGATATCCGAGGCAGAGATGTCATTGACATCAAAACTGTCAGTCTGGAACTTGAAGACATTGAGCATGTCAGAGGTCTTCACGTAGTAGATAGCAGTGGCGCTGACGTCAAGAGCAGCGGGGGCCTCGCCGGCAAGAGTGCCGGACAAGTCCATAGTCAGGGTCGCGTTAAGACCCGAAAGGGTAAAGTTAATCAAAGGTACTTCTTCAACGGGCATTTTTACTTGTTATAATAAAACTAAATATTTTATATTTCTGGATTTCGGATTCCTGGATTTACTAAATTTCCGTTGATATACGACAAATCCGTTGATATGTGCGGTTTTGTCATATCTAATATGTCGTCGTCAATTCTATCGCCAGCGAATAATCGTTGTTTTGGATATCGAGCGTATCCCCAAATCGGTCCACCAAACGCAGATGTATTTTCTCTATTTTGACGGGTCCAAAATAATCCCGCTGCTTGAAAATCATGTCACTCGGATTCAGATAATTGATATTCAGCGCGGCCGTTGTCAACGGAATTCTCGCGATAATATTATTTCCTAGATTCGTCCCATTGCCTGTTTCGGCCACAATCGTATTCGTCGTAAAATTCCGGTTATAATCATCCATCTCCAAAAAGTAATACTGGACAATAGAGCTGCCGTACGACGACTCGCTTTCGATATATCGCCCATAGGTAACGGGTTCGTAGGTGCCTAAAGGATTCACGCGTCCTTGGGCGACATACGGTTTTGTCACATCGTAGGTGTCATTGTAAAATCCCATCGTCCACCCCGCGTTCTTATACAGCGGCCGCATCTTCGTATTTGATTTCATAATATAGCCTGTATACGGGTCTAACTTCGGGCGGAAACACTGTAGATTCTTGGACGTCATTCGCGACCGCGAAACCGACGAAGTCGCGCATTCATTCCCGCTAGGGTCGGGGTCTATCATAACCTGATTCCCTTGATATCAAGCCCGTAGGTCACATTTCGCACGAATAAACCGCCTAGTTTGTAATAATCGGTAAATGACCGGTCGTTCTCAATATTGAAGTCCAGCTTGAAATAAAAGTCGGGGGAATATTGCGGGTTTGTCGTTTCGTCGCCATAAAATGCGCGGTATCTTTTTAAGGGCAGCGTATCATCGGTGAGGTCTGGCAGCGTATCCGTCTCTTCTCTCGTGCGGATGATTGTCCTCGATGAGATGTCGTTGACCTCCATGACCAGCAATTTTAGTCCATTGAAAACGAGTTGGGTGGATGTCGCGTCATAAGGAATGGTGAGCAGAACCCCGCTAGCATCACGCACCACTTTGCCGTTCGATGGCGTGCCTGCGTTCGTTAAATAATAATTCATCATTTCGGGGAATTGCGTGGATGTATAAAACCCCTCCGGGATAATAAGTGTTTCGCTGTGGTTGATGAATACGGTTTTTTGTTGTCCGCCTTCATTGTATACCTGGCGCACATTATACAGATGTATCGTGAAGATATTGTTTTTCTTGTCGTTGGAAAACATGCGAATCGAGTTCGGCATCTCCATCGACACGACACGCAATGACAACACATTGTTGATGGGTGTCGGCAAATTCCAGATAAAATCCGTGGCTTTTGTCCTGTCGTGATTGGGGCGGAATAGGGTGTCGATACTGATAATCCGTTTCAATGTGCGGCGCTCGAGGGGATTCACGACTCCCTTGGTGTATTCGTGAATGATGGTGGGTGTCGCGATGGTCGGATTAATCATTTGGACGCGGGTGTCATCTTTCGGCATCATAACTAACTTATCGCCGTCGCTCAATTGGGATGACGGTGCGTAATTTTGGAGGAGACGGCGGTGTGATGTATCGGTGGATTTCGCACCGCCGCCGCCCTCGACACCGTCATTGATAAAACTGACACCCGACTGTAAATACTGCATAATCCGTTTTTGCGCGTTATTGAAAAACGCGATATACTGGTCGTCGTCGCTGTAATTATCGGAAAAGGGCATATCGCCGCCGATACCCATCGCATTATAATTTTGGTATTGCGCGATAATATCATTGGTCATTTTTTTCACATAATCTTCCGTGATGTTGCCTTTGTTGCCCTTGGTGATTTTGTAGATTTCCAATAAATCCTCGGTGGAATAATTGTCGATGTTCAGGTCGAACCCGAATTTCCCTTTGGAATCGTCTCCGCCGGCATGACCGCCACCTCGTTGTCCGCTAGTGTCGAGATTTAATTCCATGAGTGATTACTGTGAGCGATTACTGTGATTACTGTGATTACTGTGATTACTGTGATTACTGTGATTAATTACTGTGATTAATTACTGTGATTAATTACTGGAATTATAAATATTATATTACTGAAATACTACTATAATATTTATATCGGTATTACGCGAGCCTGCGAGCGCGCGACTAGATGGTCGTCGGCTGGATACTCGTAAGAATCGCACCAAGTAAATCTGGGTCCCAAATACCGTTTTCGGGATAACCGTATGTTTTGATATAGGCTAAATATTCCGCCTTGATTTCCACCGGAATAACTGTGATTGTTTGGTCGGGGAAAAGCGACACCGCACCACGTAACATATTCAATTGCTCGATGAGTGCATTCACATCGTTGAATTTATCGGCTTTGGTTTTATAATAATTGCGCTCGCCTGTCATATCCACATTCGTATTATACAAATTGATGGATTGAAGCAGACCTTCTAAATTAATATTAATGACTTTGCGGAGTTTTTCATAATCCGGGTTCAAGGGTCGTTTGGCTTTGAATAATTGGAGAGATAATGTGTTATATGCGCTTTGCGTGAGTTGGGTTTTGATATTATTGAATTGTCCGGCCGCATAGTTATCACTAATTGCGTTGATACTTCTTAAAAGAGCACTATTGATAAACATGCGGATTTCGTCGCAGTCGCTGCCGCCGCCTCCGCTGCTCCCGCTGCTCCCACTGCTGCTTCCACTGCTCCCGCTGCTGCTTCCTCCGCCGCTGCTTATTACACTATTTGATGTTTTTGTAAAAACATAATTTGAACTGGTTTTTCTAGCGAAGGCCATGTCTCGGTTCGGTTCGGTTCGGTTCGGCTACGCTTGGTTCCGCTACGCTACACTACGTTACACTACCTTGACAAAATACTATTTCGCGTATGACCCACCCCCCCGGGGGGGGTGCTAAATCGGGCGCGTCGTTATCGTAAACGCCGTATTGTCGAAACTCACGGGGGGTGTAACTCCGACACCATTCGCACTGTTCGCGACATTGTTCGCGCCAACACCGATGACACCAACAGCGCCTGTCGTATTGGATGCGCTTACCGATGTCACCGGCAATTCCGCGATAATATCCAATTGCGCGATACCTGCACCTATGCCTGCGCCGCTGCCGCTGCTATACTCTACCGTTGTTTCTGTATCACCGCCATCCATTATCGTAATCCGACTGTCAATCAGCGGCATCGTGCCAATCCGCGAATTCGTCGCGACGAACATTCCTTCCGTGATATTCGGTGCTTGGCTCGATGATACACACTGCCACGTGATTCCGTCATCACTCACCGCGATGGGCGCGGTATTATTATTGGTGATGTCGGGGACTGTCGCAGCGGACGCAGTCGCGGACGTCGTGGCCGCGGTCGCGGTAGTCGCACCGTCAGCCCCGCTATTCTTGCCCGTCGCTATCCACCGCTTTCCGCTCCAATGAACATCATTGCCGCCACCCCCGAATAGTGTATCGTTTCCGACATACGCGACACTATTTCCACCTGTTGTGAATAATGTTTGCGTGGTTGCGACGGTTTGCTGACGAGAACTGAACTGGACGGCGGTGGCGGTGGCGGTAGAGGATGTATTCCAGGTTGCGCCGTTGTCACTGCTTACACTGATAGAATTCGCGGCGGATTTGCCCGTTGCGACCAGACGACCCGTGCCGCCGTCGAATGTCGGTTCAAATGTGATACTTGTTCCGCCTCCTGATGCGTCGGTGAATCCTGCGGCGGCGACGGTCGACCATGATGTGCCTGCGGGGTCGGTTGAGATGACGACACCGCTTCCGGTCGCGATTAAATTGCGTCCTGTAAATGCGATATCGGTTCCGCGGACGGGTAATGTGGCGTTGGCGTTTCCGGCGGCTGACCAGGTCGGTGTGGCGCCTGTCCCGAAGACCGCATTCGCCGAGATGTCGGTCGTGGCGACGATTTGGTTGGTGCCTTCACCCACCGCCAACCATTTCCGGCCTGTGAATGCGATACCATTGCCTTGTCCCGAGAAACACGTTGAATTGGATTCACGCACTGTTCGCCATGTTCCGGTGCTGCCGCTTACATCCAGTGAATAAATCACCGATGAGAAGGATGCGTCGGCTGCGGTGCCGGTATTTTCGCCGGTGGCGACCCACATTTGCTGGTCGGCGTTCCACGCGATGGACCTCGCCGCAGTATCAAACCCGCTGATGCTTGACGCGGTTGTCGCGATTCCCTGCCACCCGGTGGCGCCAGTAGGGTCGGTGGTGCGCATCAATGTGCTCGTGCTGCCTACGTCGGAGGCGGGTACCCCCGCCGCAATCCAGACCCGGCCGTTATACGCGAGCGAATAGACCTGCGAGAGGATGGCACCGGTGCCGGCGATGGGCGTCCAAGGTGACGCGGCACCGCTTACATCCGTAGAGATGTACAGGGAGGCGGATGTCGAGATGCTATTCGAGATATCATTACGCGTTCCGCCCACCAGCCATCGCCCGGCCGCGGATGCGGATGCGTCCAACTGGTTCCAGATACAGGTATTTAATGTGACGACGGGGGTGACGGGTGTCGCGACGGCGCTTGCTGTCCATGTCACGCCGCTCGCGTCGCTGAAGAGGACATTCTGGGTCGATGAGCCTGACGCTCCCACACCTACCGCCAGCCATCGCTGGGTTTGCGGCGAGAATGCTACGTCGTTGATGGTCGCGAGACTGGCGACGCCGGAGCTGGCGGATTTCGTCCACCCGGTCGCACCGCTGGGGTCGGTAGAGTAGGCTAATACGGCGCTGGATACGCCGGCCCCCCCAGCAACCCACCATGCGCGGGTTCCAGCGCCAAGGCTGTTATACGCACTTGCGACGATATTACTGCTGACCGACGCCACCGTATTCACACCGCCTTCAAACATGAAATTCTTGGTTCCGGGTATGGCGACCCACGACCGCAGATTCGTGTCGTTGGAATAGTCCGCATACGCTAGCGAATAATTACAGAATGCGTTCGACCCGACGGATGCCGACCCTGCGAGAATTCCGCTGACCGATGAAAGCGGGACGGGGGTCCAAGTGCTGCCGCCGTCGATGGACCGGGCGAGGACGTTCGTGGCGTCGGTGTTATTGGCCGCGACCCAAACACCGTTGGAATATCCGATAGAATTACAGATGGGGAAGGGAACTGCCGCCGCGGAGACGACACTCCAGATGCCAGCGTCGGTCACTGAGGGCCGCGATGATGTCGCGAAGACATTCCCGCCACTACCGCCGACCATCCAAAGCGGCACCCCCGTCCCCTGCGACCCGGCACGGCCGTATGCGACCGTGAGCGCGGATGTCGAAAATGGCGTCAATGTTGAAAAGACGGTATGGTAGAGTAGAGTATATACGGTGCCGGTGACGGTGAGGGTGCCTTGGACGGTGACGGGGGTGAGGCTGAATGGCGGATATGCGGGTTGGGTCGCGGTGATGGTCGTCGTTCCTGCGGAGATGTCTTTGATGATGAGGAGGCCGTTGCCACAGATATCGGCGACGGCGGGGTTGCTGGTGACATAGGTAATCGCGTTGGCGGCGACGGGAACGGTATAGATACGTGTCATGCCTCTATAAGTCAAACCGCCGCCGGTATTGTAATACGCCCCGACAACGACCCGTGTCCCATCCGCGGACATACTTACGCTCCATCCACTATTTTCGCTCGCAACTTCTCCGGGGATATCCCCAGTGGGCATCTTCGACCACGCACTCCCATTCCATTGGTAGATACGTGTCATGCCTCTCTGACTCAAAACGCCGCCGGTATTCTGATACGCCCCGACGGCGACCCGTGTCCCATCCGCGGACATACTTACACTCCATCCACTATATTCGCTCGCAACTTCTCCTGGAATATCGCCTGTGGGCATCTTCGACCACGCACTCCCATTCCATTGGTAGATACGTGTCATGCCTCTCTGACTCAAACCGCCGCCGGTGTTACCATTCGCCCCGACAACGACCCGTGTCCCATCCGCGGACATACTTACGCTATTTCCACTATATTCATCCGCAACTTCTCCTGGAATATCGCCTGTGGGCATCTTCGACCACGCACTCCCATTCCATTGGTAGATACGTGTCATGCCTCTCTGACTCAAACCGCCGCCGGTATTGGAAGACGCCCCGACGGCGACCCGTGTCCCATCCGCGGACATACTTACGCTAGTCCCACTATATTCGCTCGCAACTTCTCCGGGGATATCCAGACCCAACTTATTAGACGTCCCAAATATAGGTGTAATGAAACCGGTGCTCATCGGCGGGACTATCATCGCGCTTTCACGTGACGCTATCATCGTCGGCGTCTGTGCGGGAACAATCGCCTGCGGCGAGCGTATCGCCGTCCATACCCTCCCATTCGTGGAATGTGCGATTTGGCCTCCCGCGATGACAACCCCCGTCAGCGGGTCGGTGAACCCGATACCCGTCGCGACCCATGTCGCCACGCCCGACGCATCCACTCCCCATGCGACATCCGTCCCCGAGGTAGAGAATACACCCACACCGGTGCCCGCGGCCCAATTGGCGCCGTCATAGGAATAAAAGACGGTCGTATTCACGAGGCCATTGCTGTTGCCGAATGACGAACTGCCGAGATTGAATGCGAGTGCGCCGCTACCTTGTCCCACCGCCACCCACATTCCCGTGCCATATTCGTCCTGCCCGTATGCCACGTGATTCCCTTGTCCGGTGAAATTCGCCAGATTGCGGACCCCTGTCCATGTCGTCATATTGTATGAATACGCGATACTGTATGCGGTCGAACCGGGGACGGACCCGACGAAGGGTGCACCTACCGCGACCCACATCATCGTGCCCCAGAGGTCGGCGCCGTAGGCGACACCATTGACGGAGTTGAACAGTGTGGTCTTGGAACCCGCGACGGCGGTCCAGTCGACGCCGTTGGACGAGTAGGCGAGCGTATTCGCAGACGCATCGGCGCCGGCCACCCAGTATCCGTCCGTCGCCGCACCTGTTCCGCTATTCCCGTACGTGATGGCGCGGACGGTGGACGCAGTGGTCGCGGAACCAGAGTTCAAAAGCGCCGGGGGGCGGTAATACTGGTCATCGGGCATCGTGTATGTGAATATCGCCCCCGTAGCGTCGTTCGTCGTCGCGGAAATCGTGCCGCCGTTTTCGGATAAGGCGATGGAGGACCAGGAGCGGGAGCCGGCGGCCAAGAGGGACGTCCATGACGCACCGTAGTCTTTGGAGTAGTAGATGAAGGATGTCGTGCTTGCCGTGCCGAGAGTATATACCAGCGTATATATCGCGCCGCTTACCGTTAATACGCCATTCGTCGTCGTGCCGCCTTGGGTTGCGGCGATACTGGTCGTCCCCGCGGCACCCTTGATGATAAGCAGGTTGCCGCATATATCCGCGACCGAGGAGTTGCTGCTGGTGTAGGTCACCTGGTTGGCGACGGCGACATTGTAGACGCGGACACTGCCGCTGTTCGGCAAGAGGTTGCCGGACCCGTCGTTCATCGGCGCACCGAACGCCACCGTGGAACCGTCGGCCGATAGACTGACGCTCCAACCGGCCAAGTCGGCGTATGCTTCGCCGTCGATATCGATACCGCGTTGGTTCCACTTACTCGTTCCGGCGTTCCAGTCATATACGCGGACGTGGCCTCGGTCACCACCGGACGCATCTACGTCGTTGTAGGGCGCACCCACCGCGACAGTATTGCCATTGGCGGACAGACTGACGCTGAAGCCGCTTTGGTCGCCGCCGGTGACGACTTCGTATTCGGCGGTGGATTTCCAGGTGAACCCGTAGTCGCGGGAGAAGTAGATTAGGCCTGGGTTCATGACGGCGGTTTGGTATTGACCCGCACTACTAACATATATTTTATGCCAGCCCCCTACCGGTACTTGTGTTTTTTTGACCCACGATACACCATAGTCAGATGATGTGTATATGTAATCACCGTCTTTAAGAGTGCTTTGGTACTGTCCCGTGCTGCTAATAGATATTGAACGAAAATTCCCGGTATATTGTGTTATCTGCGTCCACGTCACTCCAAAGTTGGATGATATGATGATGTTTCCTGTAGAACCAGAACTAACCGCACTTTGATATTTACCCGTACTGCTAACGGAAATAGAACGCCAAAACCCGGTAAATTGTGTATTGTTAATCCAATTAACTCCAAAGTCGGATGAAGTATAGACGTAATCATTAGCAATAACCGCACTTTGATATTGACCCGTGCTACTAACGGATATTGAATACCAGCTCCCGGTAAATTGTGTATTTTTAATCCAATTAACTCCAAAGTCGGATGAAGTGTAAATATACGTCCCGCTACCTCCATTATTATTCACTGCGCTTTGGTATTGTCCAGTGCTGCTAACAGAAATATAAATCCAATATCCGGTAAATTGTGTATTTTTAACCCAATTCATTCCGTAATCAGATGACGTATAGATATTGTTCAGAGAGCCACCAATAACCGCACTTTGATATTGGCCTGTGCTGCTTACGGAAATAGATCTCCAATACCCAGTATATTGTGTTCTTGGGGTCCATGTCACTCCAAAATCGGATGATGTGTAGATATTTCCACTAACGTCATAGTTGACAACGCTTTGATACTGTCCTGTGCTACTCATACTTGTTCCTTCCCACGCCTTACTCCCACTATCCCCCGTCGCACTCACCACCCTCGGCGGCGACAACACCCCCACCTCCCCTTCAATATCATCCCCTCGCTTAATCCAATCGACCCCGTTCCACCCATACACACGCACATGCCCGCTGTCGATGGCATTCCCCGACCCGTCGCTAAACGGCGCCCCGATTGCCATGACTGTGCCGTCCGCTGACATACTGACCGAATACCCGCTCTTGTCGTTGGTCGCCTTGCCGTCGATATCCACCGCTCCGCGACGCGACCACGCGGAACCGCTCCAGGAATACACGCGGACTTGACCGCTGTCGATTATATTTCCGGAACCGTCGTTCAATGGAGCACCAACCGCGACTACACTACCGTCGGCGGACAGACTGACGCTGTAGCCGCTTTGGTCGCCGCCGGTGATTTCGTATTTGGCGGTGGTCTCCCAAGTGAAACCGTAGTCGCGGGAGAAGTAGATGACGTTGAGTTCGACTACGGCGGTTTGGTATTGTCCGGTTGATGATAAAGATACCGAATTCCATTTCATGTATTGGCCAATGGTTCGCTCGGTCCAGTTGACACCGTAGTCGGATGAGGTCCAGATGTTGCCGGTATTAACCACCGCTGTTTGATACTGTCCGGTGGATGATAAAGATATCCAATACCACTTCAATGTGGTGGCGCGGGTCAGCCACGTGACTCCATAGTCGTAGGAGGTCCATATTGTGCCGTTATAAATCACCGCACTTTGATATTGACCGGTTGATGATGATGAAACTGATGACCAGTTCTTATTAGCGCCGGTGGTTCCTGTAGTCCGGTCAACCCAATTTACCCCGAAGTCGGAGGAGATCCAGATATTGCTGCCCCAACCCGCCACGCTTTGATATTGCCCAGTTGAGGACAAGGATGGAGACCGCCAATCGATATTTCCAGTGGCGGCGGTTCGGGATGTCCAGGTTACGCCGTAGTCCCAGGATGTCCAGATATTCATTACAAGAGGATTTACGCCATCAACCGTCGCAGTTTGATACTGGCCCGTTGATGATAAAGATATTGAACGCCAATTCAAACTTCCGGGTGCGGTTCGGGATGTCCATGTGACTCCGTAGTCGGATGAGGTCCAGATATAAGCTAAAGTGCGTTCCACAGCGCTTTGATACTGGCCAGTTGACGATAAAGATATAGACAACCAAGTCTTACTTCCGAGTGCGGTTCGGGCAGTCCACGTAACTCCGAAGTCGTAGGAGGTCCAGATATTGCCTTCATAACCACCGCGCTTTGATACTGTCCTGTGCTACTCATACTTACACTAATCCAATCCTTACTCGGGCTATCCCCCGCCGCCGTCACCACCCGATTCGTGCTCGTCAACCCGAACTCCCCGTCAATATCCGCCCCCCGTTGTGCCCACGCGCTCCCATCCCACGCATACACGCGCACATGACCGCTGTCTGTGAGATTCCCCGACCCGTCATTGAACGGCGCACCGATTGCGACGACCTTGCCGTCCTGCGACATACTCATACTCATCCCGCTGTAATCGTTGCTTCCCTCGCCGACCATGATATTCGAACCACGCGGGACCCACAGACTATTGGTGGAAAAATCGTAAACACGGACCTGTCCGCGGTCGATGACGCCGCTCAAATCGTAGTAGGGTGCGCCCACCGCGACGGTGTTGCCATTGGCGGAGAGACTGACGCTGAAGCCGCTTTGGTCGCCGGTTGTGATTTCGTAGGAGGCGGTGGTGGACCAGGTGTTGCCGTAGTCGCGGGAGAAGTAGATGAGGCCGACGTTCACGCAGACGGTTTGGTATTGGCCGGTGGAGGATACTGAAGCGCCGTAAAAATCGGCAATAGGAGTAGGTGTGGGCGTTATTGTTCTCCAGTTAACACCAAAATCGGTTGATATAAATATAACATATCCTCCAGAGTAACCGGGGCTGATTTGATATTGCCCGGTTGATGACATGGCTATCTTCATGCGGCTGCGTGAAAGATTGTCTATTATATTCCAAGTAACACCAAAATCGGTTGAACCATAAACAGCCATAGGACTACCTTGCTCTCCTACTGCGGTTTGATACTGTCCGGAAGATGACACGGCAATTGCCCCCCAACTGCGCATTGTGTCAGTTAATTTTGGTATCCATGTTTCGCCGAAATTGGATGATACGTAAATGTATCCATAGATAGTGTTGTTAGTTGCCACCGCACTTTGGTATTGACCGGTCGATGATACAGAAATAGATCTCCATCGACGGTTAGCATCTGTAGCTTTATTTACCCAAGATACACCAAAATCAGATGAAGTGTATATGTATCCACTATCCATAACCGCACTTTGGTATTGACCGGTGGATGATATAGATACTGAATACCAACTTCGCGGGCTTAATGTGGTTCGTTCAGTCCACGACACTCCGAAGTCATAAGAAGTCCAGATATTGCCATTTTGAACCACCGCGGTTTGATATTGACCGGTTGATGATAATGATATACCATACCATGTCTTAGTTGTGTTTCCAGGACTTCGTTCAGTCCGCGATACTCCATAGTCAGCTGAAGTCCAGATGTTACCATCCGTAACTACTACGGTTTGATATTGTCCTGTGCTACTCATACTTACGCTACGCCAACTCTTACTCCCACTATCCCCCCCCGCACTCACCACCATCGGCAGCGACGACAAGCCCGCATCCCCGTCAATATCCTGCCCGCGTTTCGTCCACACCCCCGCGTTCAGAGCATACACACGCACATGTCCGCTTTCCCGCCCATTCACGCCATAATTAATCGGCGCCCCAATCGCCACCACCGTCCCGTCCGCCGACAAGCTCACCGAATACCCGCTCTGGTCTCCCACGGCTTCTCCGTCGATGTCCTGACCGCGTTGCGTCCACGAAGACCCAAATGTCGTCGCGAGGGCACCCGGTGGTGCCACCATTATCCCCACCGCCGACGCGATATTCGACGTATATGATGTCTGACTATTGCTATTCAAACACGCCACCTGATACTTCCCATTCGCCGACATCCCGACATCCTGCCACGGCCGATTCGTCGTCTGTGTGCCGACCCCGTCGATGCTGATATTCGACGACGACCACGACGCCCCGTAATTCAGCGACCGGTAGAGGAATCCCGACGCGCTCGTAGAATTCACGCACGCCAACCCGTATTGCCCATTCGCCGAGACCGCGACCGCCTGCCACACCCGATTCGTCGTCTGTGGCGTGACACCGTCGATGCTGACTATCGACGACAACCACGTAGCACCCGTGTCCCCGGAATAATAGATATACCCGCCGCTTACACATGTCACCTGGGTAGCGCCCGTTTCGGCGGCGACGGCGACATCCTGCCACCGATTCCCCATAATATCCAACCCCGCGGTCGTAGACCACGTCGCACCATAATCCCGCGAAAAATAGACTTGGCCGCTCGTCGCCACCGCCGCGCTTTGGTATTTCCCGTCCGCGGAAATCGTCACAGACACCCAATTGCGGCTGCTATCCACCGCTGTCCACGTCCCGAGGCCGAAGGTCGCATTGGTATAGATTTGACCGTTTTGGACAACCGCGGTCTGATACCGACCCGTCGTCGATGATATCGCCACCGAAATCCACGCACGGTTCGAGTCGGTCTCCGTCCACGCGCCGTTTGCTCCGTAGTTGTTGTTGACATAGATTTTGCCTCCGGCCACTACTGCGGTCTGGTATTGTCCCGTGGACGACATCGCCACGCTCACCCAAGCACGCTGGGACTCCACCTGAGTCCATGACGCCGCCTCGCCGAAACTGGCGTCAATATAGATAAATCCGTTGCTCTGGTCGATGGCGGTCTGGTATCTCCCGGTGGATGATACTGCGATACTTGACCAGCCGAGTGCGAGTCCCTTGGACGCCCATGTCCCGACGCCGTAATTCGAATTCACACGAATATTATCACCTCTCGCCACCACGGTTTGGTATTTGCCGTCTGCGGATGATACGGCGATACCTGTCCACGTCAAACCCGTCGGTGAGGTTACCGCCGTCCACGTCCCTGTGCCGAAGGTGCTGTTGTAGTAAATCGCGCCGCTTGTCACCACCGCGGATTGGTATTTGCCGTCCGCCGACATCGCCACGGATGCCCAGTTGCGCGCACTATCTACCGCCGTCCACGCCTCCCTGCCGTAATTCGAGTTCACATAGATTTGCCCTGACCCGCTGACGACACCCGTCTGGTATTTCGCATCCGCGGACATTGCGATGGATTTCCACGCATAGGTGGGGGAAACGGCGGAGGAGAACTCGGTGGTCAAGATGCCGACGATGTCTACCGCGGCGGTCGAATTCCAGGTGCTGCCGTAGTCCGATGACCGGTAAATCGTGCTGCCGTAGGCGAGTGCGGTCTGGGTGGCCGCGGAATTGGTCATCGCAATGGCACGCCAGTAGGCGGACCCGGTGAGGGCGGTGCCGGAGATATCGGTGAAGGTATTGCCGTAGTCGGTGGAGCGGATGAGGGGAGAAGGCAGTTCCGGTCCGGTTATTGTTGCGTTTGAACCAAAAGTAGATGATGGTGTATTATTAATATTATCGATTGACGTTATCGACAAACGATTTGGAATTGTTATACTCTTTGGAACACCACTAACGGTATAATCGATTTTCCATCCATTTACCGGTTCAAATGAAAAATATATGGTTGAAGGGTTTGGTAGATTGTGGATATCAGACGCAGTTATTTGGGGCGACAGCGACCATGAGCCATTAATGTTAACATCAAACACCGTAACATTTGTTGTAAATCGTATATTAAAATGCAAAGAAATACTATTGTTTGTTGGAATTGGCAAGAAGTTTACAACCCCATCTCCATCTTGAAGTTTTGTAAAAGTCCATCTTTTTACCGGTAGAATCGAAATGGCGGTCATCACCGCCCCCGTCGCCGACACCGCACCCCCCAACCACGACGCGAGTCCGCGCCTCGGCATCCACGTCTGTCCGTAGTCGGATGAGACGTAGAGTTGTCCGTTCACGTTGCCGACGGGGCCGGAAGTGGCGAGTTGATACTGGCCGGATGCGGACGATTTGATGCGGGTGAATGCGTTGGTTTTGGTGGCGGTGGAACGCTGAACCCAGGTGACACCGAAGTCGGTGGAGGTGAAGATGGAGCCGGCGGACTCTGCTACTGCGGTTTGATATTGACCGGTACTTGATAAAGACACCGAACGACAACTCATATTTCCTGGTGAGGTTCGGACGGTCCATGTTAGACCGTAGTCGGAGGAGGCCCATATATTGCCGCCGTTGTAAACCACCGCGGATTGATACTGTCCGGTGGATGATAAAGACACAGCATACCAATTTCTAGTCGCCCCAGTTGTTCGTTCAGACCACGTTACTCCGTAGTCGGAGGAGGTCCAGATATTGCCACCATAAACCACCGCAGTTTGGTATTGGCCGGTGGATGATAAAGACACCGAATACCAATTTCTAGTCGCCCCAGTGGTTCGTTCGGACCACGATACTCCGAAGTCGGACGACGTCCAGATATTGCCAATATTGTACACCACCGCAGTTTGATACTGTCCTGTAGAAGATAAAGACACCGACCACCAACCCAAAATGGGGCCACGTGATGTCCAATTCACGCCGTAGTCAGAAGAGGTCCAAATGCCGTTGGCGGAAAGGGTATAGACCACTGCGGTTTGGTATTGTCCCGTTGAGGATATAGACACCGAAAGCCAATTTAAAGCGGTGGCGCGGGACGTCCACGTTACTCCGTAGTCCGATGAGACCCAGATGAATGAGCTATTGGCGGTGGCGCCAAGAGCCACAGCAGTTTGATACTGTCCAGTTGATGATAAAGAAACTGAAGCCCAACTCCTAGTCGCCCCTGTGGTTCGCTCCGTCCATGTTACTCCGAAGTTTGAAGAGGTCCAGATATTGCCGGCATAAACCACCGCGCTTTGATATTGTCCGGTTTTACTCAACGACACCGAATACCAATCCCCGCTCACATACGTCGCCGGCACCGTCAACCTCTGCGTCAGCGCGACCGTCCCGAAGCTCGCGTCGAATCCGCCGCTTCCCGTCGACGTGCTATACGCCGCGACATTCGTCGGGGTTTGGAACACCGTCGCCGTGCCTGCGGCCGCTGCCGACCAGTTCTGCCCGTCGTTGGAGACTGCGATTCCGCTGCCGCCGCCGCCGCGCCCGCCCGCCACGAATTGGACGCCAGACCCGCCGACGACCGCACGATTATACTGCGAATTCGTCGCGACGCCCCCGACTTGTGTAGAGAATGCGGCGGCGCTGTCGGTGTAGGTGAGGAGGGGGGTTGCCGGCGCGGTGTAGGGGATGACTGAGGAGTTGAAGGAGATGGCGGATGTGCTGGTGGTTATGATGGATGAGGTGGTTGAGGTTGTGGTTGTGGTTGTGATGGTTGCGGGTGGCATTGTGAAATTGGGGGTGATGGTGACGGAACCGTGTGTTGTGTTTGTTCCGCCATAACTTGTTGAACTTGCGCTTTTTGCGGTTCCCAAAAACGACCCACCTCCACCAGCACTCCTATCATCATCATATTCAGAAGCAGAACCTCCCGAATAACCTCCTCCTCCTCCAGGGACAACCGCAGCATTACTAAAAGTTCCACCACCACCTCCAAAACCACCACCACCGGTGTCAAATGTTACAGTTTCTGTAAATGATTTCCCTCCAAGACCATTATTGAGGAAGGCGATACCTCTTGCCTTTGTTGTGCCAGAACCGTTCCCGCTATAGCCGCCACCGCCACCGCCGGCATCATCACCATTGTTAAATGTAGGTGTCCCTCCTCCTCCATTTGTTCCACCTAGCAACCCATTTCCAGATGTGGATTGAGGAGCATCAAGTCCAACAGCACTACCACCCCATGTGGGATTATTTTTACCGCCACCGCCTCCACCCCCTATAAGTAAAATGGTATTATCAAATGTTGTTACAAATGTTCCGCCTCCACCAGTCCCTGCGGTGTTTATGGTATATCCCGGCGAGGCCATATACGTCGCACCCATTTGTCCAACGAGTAATTTCAGAATATCTCCTTTGGTTAATATGAATGTGCCAGATACTATCCTACCATAACCACCTGTGAAACTCCCACCACTGCCTGCACGTGCACCCGCACAAGATATCGTATAACTCCCCGTCGCCGGCACCGTCCATAATTGAATCCCATTTGTTGACATATCCAAATATTTATTGGTAGTATCTTGCGTCCATGTCGCAGTTGGGAATTGCGCAGCATACCGTGTCCTACACGCGGATAAGTCGGGTCCCAAGCGCCCAGTAGCCCCCGCATTATCAAACGTAAATGTCGAAAAGGAATAAAGAGCCACATCCGGATTCGGTATCGTCGTCGTCGTCGTCGTCGTCGTCGTTATCGGCGTCGTCGTAATCGTCGTCACCGCACCTCCCGTCGTCCTGCTCGTCAGCCCCCCTCCTCTCGCCCCTCCCGCAGCCCCCGCCGCCATCTGCGACACTATCTTCGCGTCCTGCCACACCGTGCCATTTACCGACACCGCCAGCGATGACCCGCGCCTGCTCTGCGCCCGCCCACTCGCAATCCACATCTTCGCGCCCCCGAACCATGTCGCCCCCGTGCCGTATTTCTCGAACAATCCCGCGCGGGTATCCATCATCCGGCTTCCGAATACACCCACCCATCCGTCCGCGTTGCCCGCCGTAGCAGGCGTGGATGTCGCCACCGAATAATTCCCTGTGCCTACCGCGACGATTTGTTGCGTCGATTCATCGCACAGTATTTTATTCACTTTTGTCATCACGCGGGTTGAATTCGGCACCGCTCGCCACGTAATCCCGCCGTCCGTTGAGGTGGAGAGCGAGGTGGTGGAGGCGGCGAGTTCGCTCGTAACTGGAAGACCAGATGTTACAGATGAACCCGCAATGACGGAATCCACCAACCCGCTATCACCGCCCATCAAAAACGGCACTTGTCCCGTCGTCAACGACCCCTTCCCGTAGGGAATTATCGTGTTCACGTTTTCAATCGGCACGCTCGACATCACCGCCCCCACCGTCCGCGCCGTCGTATTTGTAATGGTCGCCCCCCGTTGCGTCTGGTCGTCATAGAAACTTCCGAAGTCCAGAATCGCCGGGTTCGGCAGGACGGAGTATACCGAGGGCTGGGTCGACGCCCCTATCGCCGCCGCATACGTATTCGGCGCCAGGACGGGCAACCAGTTCTTGCCGTTATACGAATACAGCAGATATCCAGGCACCCCCGACGCGTTATTCGCCGCAATCCCGGTTCCGCGGGGTTCGCCGTTTCGGGTATCGCTGGTACTCGCCAGCCACATCGAGCCGTTCCAGTAGACGCACAGCGCCCGCCGACCCGCTGCCGCACCCGCCCAGACCGACGCCCCGCTGGCACCCGTCGTCGCATTCCACGTCACGCCGTCATACGACCATTTCAGACCGCACACGCGGTCATACCCGCCCGCGACCCACATTCCGACACCGAAGCCGTCCTTGCCGTAGGCGACCGACCATGCTTGTTCGCTCAAACCGGCGGACGCCGCGATCCCGCGCCATAATTTGCCGTCGTAGGAATACGCCATCGTGTTGGCCGCACTGGCGGCCACGTCGCGGTCTCTGCGTCCCGCAGTAGCAACCCACATTCCGGTGCCGGTGGCGTCTTTGCCGTAGGTGATGCCGAGAGAACGGGAATCGGTGGCACCGGAGGACCAGGTTTCACCGAAATTGGAGGAGATGAAGATGAGGCCGTTTTCAACCACCGCGGTTTGGTATTGGCCGGTGGAGGATAATGAGATAGACCGCCAGTACCTAGTGATTCCAGTGGTTCGCTCGGTCCAGTTAACACCGTAGTTGGATGAGGTCCAGATATTGCCATTCCTCGCCACCGCACTTTGATACTGTCCTGTGGAGGATAATGATATAGAATACCACTGCGCAGCGGGAGTGGTTATGGCTCTTGACGTCCACGTTCCTCCATAGTCGGAGGAGAACCAGATATTAGTATTGGCATAAACCACCCCGCTTTGATATTGTCCCGTACTTGATAAAGATATAGAATACCAGAACCGACTTCCTGGTTCGGTTTGTATCGTCCACGTTACACCATAGTTGGATGATATCCAGTTGTGGCTGTTATCTGACACGGCTCTTTGATACTGTCCCGTTGATGATAATGATATAGAACTCCAATTCAAAAATCCGGGAGCAGTTTGGGACGTCCAGGTTACACCGTAGTCCGATGAGGTCCATATATAGCCATTGGAAGTGCTTTGAACCACCGCACTTTGATACTGTCCGGTGGAGGATAAAGATATAGAAAACCAATTAAAACTTCCGGGTGCGGTTCGGACGGTCCACGTGACTCCGTAGTCGGAGGAGGTCCAGATATTTCCTGATTGAGCCACCGCGCTTTGATACTGTCCTGTACTTGATAAAGATACCGACTTCCAAGCCCTAGTCGCCCCTGTGGTTCGCTCCGTCCATGTTACTCCGTAGTCGGATGAGGTCCAGATATTGCCGCCGCTGGCCACCGCGCTTTGATACTGTCAAAGCGCGGTGGCCAGCGGCGGCAATA
>Ga0114969_10001040_pt1 | contig 23695 bp, 17 predicted proteins | sample M_130807_MF_Meta_FD_87316 | JGI IMG/M metagenome (GOLD analysis project Ga0114969, IMG submission 87316) | Freshwater microbial communities from Lake Montjoie, Canada to study carbon cycling - M_130807_MF_MetaG | ecosystem: Environmental > Aquatic > Freshwater > Lake | place: Lake Montjoie...
ATCTCCGGCCAGATCGATGTCCTTAACGCCGTGCAGCCGCAGGAAGAGGGTCAGGTCGGGAACGTGAAGGGCATGCAGAAGTCCCTCACGCCTGGTCCGACCTGGGACCACTTCGCGGTCAACTTGAAGCTGCCGCAGTTCCAGGACGACCGTGTGCGCCAAGCCTTCCAGCTTGCGCTCGACTACAAGGCGTTCTCCGACCCGCTCGGCGCGGGCTGGCTGTACGGCGGTCCGGTGCACGCGATGTTCCCCGAGTCGCTGACGTCGGACGAGATCGGCAAGATGCCGGGCTATAACCCGGCGACGAAGGCTGCGGACACCGCGAATGCCGTGAAGCTGATGGAGGCCGCTGGCTTCCCGCAGGGGCAGGGCATCAAGTTCAAGCAGATCAACTCGAGCGCAGCGTCACTGGACAGCTCGGTCCGCTTGAAGGACATGTGGTCGAAGGCGTTCCCGAAGATGGACGTGGTCGTCAGCGCGAACAGCGACTACGCGCAGTTCACGAACGCACTGAACTCGAGGACGTTCGAGGCTCGCTCGTACAACCACACGAGCGTGCCGGACGCGGCGCTGGACGCGTACACCTACTACCACACCCAGGGTGGTCGGAATTACCAGTCGTACTCCAAGCCCTGGGCCGATGCGGCGATGGACAAGCTCCTGCTCGCCACTACGGTCGAGGAGCGGAAGTCCATCGTTCAGGCCTTCGAGAAGCAGTACATCGCAGAGGGTCCGCCCCTGCTGCAGATTCGCCACCCTGCCGACAACCAGGCGATTGCCGGGCACGTCGCCGGCAACGACCTTTGCATCGGCCCGTGGGCGTACAACTCCTACGGCGTCTCGCCCCGCTGGACGTGGCAGACCGAGAAGTAACCAGGCGCGGCTTAACCGCATCTGAGCAGAGAGGCCGGCAGCAATGCCGGCCTCTCTCGTCCGCACCGGGACTCAGCACATAGACGCGGTCATCCCCGATCTGGAACACTGTTGAGCGGGCCCGTAGCTCAGCGGTAGAGCAGTGGACTTTTAATCCATCGGTCCAGGGTTCGAATCCCTGCGGGCCTACCACGACGCTCGAACGCTGGCACGCATACATGAGGGCACGCCCCGGCATCCTGCTGTTGCTCCCGCTGCTGTTCGGTCTGGCGACTGCCATCGTCGGCTGGTTCAGCATCGAGTTTGCGACGAACGCGGCAGCGCGCTCGTATGCATCGAGGCGTCTCAGCGCAGCGCGCCAGGTACTGAGCGATACCCAGCGCGACCTCGACGGCGCTGCGGGGGCGTACGCCGACCTCGATGGCATGTTTGACTTTGCCATCTCGAAGAACCCGGACTTCGCGCGGCAGCAGTTCACCGAGCAGCGCCTGCGCAACCTCGACATCGACCAGATCATCGTTACCGACCTTCGAGGCAACGTGCTGGCCTCTCGTTCTGTCACTGCCCCTGGCGACCCCGGTGGCACGAGGCAATACATCCCGACCCCCGCGAGTGCGCTGACTGGTGTCACCGAGCGCGGCTCCACCTCGGGTTGGTCGCTGAGCGATCAGCCGGTGCTGATCGCGGCGCGCGCGATCCGCCCGAGCGGTGGCGGGCAGGCCTCACGGGGCATGGTTGTCGTCGCGCGCGCGATGGACGCGACTCGCCTCGACGCGCTCAACCGCTCCTTTGATGGTCGCCTCGTGTTCTTGCCAAAGGGCGACGGTGGCATCGCCGATGGCACGGTGCGGGTCGACGGGTGGCGCGAGGTCACCGCGTACACCGCGCTGTCCGACGAGACCGGCCAGGGTGGCGTGCTCGTGCGTGTCGAGCCTCGCCTCAACGAGGCACGAGGTGGCGCCGACCTCGCGCGCAACGCCATGCTTGCCACCGCGATCATCGGGTCGATGACTGCGACCGTCGTCGTCGCTGGCGTCGTGCGCCGCGCGCAGGCACGCGTGGAGCACATGCGCGCGGACGTGCTGGCGATGACCACGGACGCCGAGGCGCCGCTCGACCGGCTTGTGGACTACGGCGACGACTCGATTGGCACGCTGGGCGCTGCGGTCGCCGACTCGCTGCGGCGTATGCAAGACGAGGCACGCAATCAGGTGCAGTCCGCGCGTGAGGCCACTGCCGGCGAGCGCCTCGGTGAAGCGATCGTGCGAGGCATGGACGAGGGTGTTGTGCTGCTGCGGGCCGATGGCGTCTGCCAGGTATGTAACTCCGCAGCGGCTGCAGCGTTTGGCATTGATGCCCGCTCAGTGATCGGCGACCGCTTCGCGATGCAGCGCGTGCTCGGCCCCGAGTTGCTCGGCCAGCTCACCGTGCTCGCTGCCGGCGAAGCGCCGCGTCCGGTGCCGATCGACCTCGAGGTCAACGGTCGCTCGCTCCAGCTCACCGCTGAGAACTTCGCGCGCACCGATCGCGAGACGCCTGGCCTGCTGGTCCGTGTGCGCGACGTCACGGCCATCGTCGAAGCCGAAGGCCTGCGTCGCGACCTCGTCTCGATCGTGAGCCACGACCTGCGCACGCCGCTCACAGTCATCGCCTCGACGATCGAGCTCATGCGTGACTCGCGTACGCCGGTCGCGCCGCCCGAGGATACGCGCATGCTCGAGATGATGGATCGCAACGTCGAGCGCATGCAGGAGCTCATCGGCGACCTGCTCGACTCTGCGTCCCTCGACGCCGGCCAGATGCAGTTCGACTTCGACACGATCGATCTCGGTGCGCTGGTGCGTGAGATGGCCGAACTGCACCGCCCGCAGGCTGAAGCCCGGCACATGCCGCTCTACGTCGATGTGCCGGTAACGACGTTGTTTGTCCGCGGCGATCGCCGCCGCCTGCGCCAGGTGCTCGCAAACCTCCTCGGCAACGCCGTGAAGTACGCGGACGACGGCGCACAGGTCTGGTTACGCGTGCTGAGTGGCGAAGGCGCCGCTCGTATCGAGGTGATCAACACCGGTCACCCGATCGCGCCAGCCGACCAGGTGCGCATCTTCGAAAAGTTCTATCGAGGCGAACAGAGCCGCCGCACCAGCCGTGGCACCGGCCTGGGCCTCGCGATCTCAAGGCAGATCGCCGAGGCCCACGGCGGCTCGCTGTGGCTCGAACGCTCGGACGCTGCGAGCAATGTCTTTGTCATGACCGTGCCCGTCCTCGTCTAGGGTCTCGCGCCATCAAGCCCGGTGTATCGTGCGCCTCGAACCAGGGGGGCCAGCACCGAGGGGGCAGGCGTCATGAAGATCACGGCAGTGCGCGCGCGTCGTGTGAGCGGCACGTTCGAGTACGACGGCGAGTTCCGCGAGGAGCGTCAGGCGCGTCCGATCGACCTCTATGAGCAGAACTTTGCTGTGAGCATGGGTGGCCCGCCCGCGCTGCCGAAGATCAGCGATGGCAAGTACCGCATGGAAGGCGTCTTCCTCGAGATCGACACTGACGAGGGTGTCACCGGTCGCGCCGGCACGATTGCTGCCGAGACCGTGCACATGGTCGCCCAGTTCGAGCGCCTGCTCGTTGGCTCCGACCCGTTCGCGACCGAACTGCTCTGGGACGCGATGTACCGAGCCGTTCCGAATGCTCGCAAAGGGCCGGGCATGCTCGCGATCAGTGCGATCGACAACGCGCTGTGGGACCTCAAGGGCCGTGCGCTCAATCAGCCGGTGTGGCGCCTGCTCGGTGGTGCCGCACGTATGGAAGTGCCGATGTACGCGAGCACGCTCGGCTATTCGCTGGAGCCCGAGCTCGTGCGGCAGCGCGTGAAGGAGCACATCGCGCTCGGCTATCGAGGCCAGAAATGGTTCTTCCGCTACGGCCCACAGCACGGCCGCGAGGGCATGGCGAAGAACCTCGATCTGGTCGAGACGGTACGTGACGCTGCCGGCCCTGACGTCGAGATCATGTTCGACGCGTGGAAGAGCTGGGATGTGCAGTACACCATCGCGATGGCGGAACGCATGGTCGACTACGACGTGAAGTGGATCGAAGAGCCGGTACAGCCCGACCGCATCAGCTCGTACGCCGCGATTCGCCGGGCCTCGCCGATCCACATCGCTGGCGGCGAGGGCGAGTTCACGCGCTGGGGCGCGCAGGAACTGATCGCGCAGGAGGCCGTCGACTACCTACAGCCCGACGTATTCATCGCCGGTGGCATCAGTGAGCTCACGAAGATCGCTGCCATCGCCTCGGTGTCCGAGGGCGTGAAGCTGATGCCGCACGCGCGCGCCAACGTGAGCATGCACATCGTCGGTGCGCAGTCACCCGACGTGTGTCCGAGCGTCGAGGATCTCGTGAAGTCGAGCGTCAGCAACGAGTTCTTCTTGCTGCGTCCGCCCGAGCGACGTCTCGGCAACATCTGCCTGTCCGATCAGCCCGGCCTCGGCATGGACCTTGACCCGGCCAAGATCGAAAGCGACGAGGCGGTGCCGCTGCGCTAGCTCGCCAGCTGCGCGTTGGCCTCGAGGGAAGGTTCTGTCGCCCGTCCCGGTGCCATCCGGGGCGGGCGTGCGAGCAGCACGAGCACCGCGGCCACCCAGAACGTCCCCGTCGAGATCGTCCACACCACCTGTGGGGGGAATGCGTCGAGCAGGTACCCGACGAGCGGCGCGCCGGCGCCCGATGCGATGACGGAGACCGGCAGCACGATCCCACGGATCGCGCCGATGAACTCGCGGCCGTAGTAGTTCGGCCACACCATGTTGTTCAGTGTGATGTAGCCGCCCGCGGCAGTGCCCCACAGCGCACCGTGCGCGAGGATCGTCCACGTCTCACCGTGCGACACGATCATCGGTACCACCGATGCGCCAAAGCCAATCAGCCCGATGAACCCGAGGTAGCGGATCGCGATCTTGTCTGCCACGAGCCCAAACGCGAGCGCGGAGAACACAACGCACAGCGGATCGAGGGCAGTGCCAAGCCCGACCAGCGTCGGTGCCATGCCGACGCTCTGCCAGAACGCCACGCGATACACCAGTGTGCCGGTTAGTACAGCACCGGTGATCGCCGTCGCCACGAGCAGCAGCCACATCGCTGGCGTGCGCATCGCCTCTGCCACGGTCCAGTTCTCGTTGGTGGTGAGTCGCATCGCGCGCGTGACTGGCCCACCGACCGTCGGCGCATACGGTTCCGCCGCGCCGTCGGGATGTAGCCCGAGGTCCTCCGGTGAGCGCCGCACGAAGATAATGCTGACCGGCGCGATGATCGCGATCACGGCGATACCAAAGATCGAGGATGTGAGCCGCCATCCGAGGTTGGTGACGAGCCACTGCGTGAGCGGGATCGTGAATACCGTGCCGAGCGCCATCCCGGTTGTCGCGATCGCCATCGCTCGACCGCGCTGCAGCACGAACCACTTCGCGAGTGGCACCTGCGTGAGCAGCTGTCCGGCTGGTCCACCGAACCCCGCGAGTCCCGAGTACGTGAACAGCGCGAGTACGAGCCACAGCGAATGCGCCCCGCTGAGGAACAGCATCGCGGACCCGCCGATCACCCCGCACGCTGCGCCGAGCCAGCGCGCTCCATAGCGGTCGATGCGAGGGCCGACCCACGGCCCGGTGATTCCGGCTGCGAACAGCCGCAGCGTCAGTGACCACGCTAGTGCGCTCTTCGGTACGCCGAGGTCGTCGGAGATCGGGCCAATCAGGAACGAGAACACCACTGCGTTCAGCGGCGACGACGCGACATTGATCGCCAGCGCCGTGCCGACCATCACCCAGCCGTAGTACATGCGAGGAAAGAGCTGTGGCATCGCCGCCTCCAGATGCGTGGTCGAACGGGACGGGAGCGCGCGTAGCCTAGCAGCCGGAGGCCGGTACCCGGTACCCGGTACCCGGTACCCGTACGCGGGCTACACTGCGCGCCCAACATACCCACGACACGCGGAAGGACACGAGCATGCGCGCTTACCAGGTGACCCCGGGCGCGGGAATCGACGGCCTGACGATCGTTGATGTCCCTGATCGGCAGCCCGGTCCCGGTGAAGTGCTCGTACAGGTGCATGCGGTCTCGCTGAACTACCGCGACCTCGGCATCCTCCGTAGCGCGCGCACTGCGGTCATCCCGGTCTCCGACGGTGCTGGCGAGGTGGTTGCGGTCGGCGCCGGCGTCACACAGTTCGCGGTCGGCGACCGTGTCGCCGGCTGCTTCTTCCCGGCGTGGCCCGATGGCGATCGCACCGCCGAGTACACGCGGGACGCGCTTGGTGGCTCTGTCGACGGCGTGCTTGCCGAGCAGGTCGTACTGCCCGCTGTGGGACTGGTGCACGTGCCGACGTACCTGTCGTACGAGGAGGCCTCGACGCTGCCGTGTGCGGCGCTCACCGCCTGGAACGGTATTTACGAGGTTGGGCGGCTGCGCCCCGGATCGACCGCGCTGTTCCTCGGCACCGGCGGCGTCTCGATCTTTGGGCTGCAGTTCGCGCACCTCGGTGGTGTGCGCACCATCGTCACCTCGAGCAGCAACGAGAAGCTCGAGCGCGTCCGCGAGCTCGGTGCCGACGAGATCATCAACTACCGCGAACGCGAGGACTGGGAGCAGGTCGTGCTCGAGCTGACCGACGGCCGTGGCGTGGACCTCGTGCTCGAGGTTGGCGGTGCGGCGACCTACCCGAAGTCGATGGCCGCCACGCGCATCGACGGCCACGTCGTGTTGATCGGCGGCGTCGCCGGACAGTCGTCCGAGCCGGCCCCGTTGCCCGGCCGCGTGATCGCGACGCGCATCAACGTCGGCAACCGCGTGATGTTCGAGCGCATGAACAGCGCGATCACGCAGGGTGAACTGCGGCCAGTGATCGATCAAACATTTACGTTCACGTCAGCAGAAGATGCATACCGACATCTGCAGTCACAGGCGCACCTTGGCAAGGTCGTGATCACCGTTCCGTAAACGTGCGAATTACTCGTGTACTCGTCCTATAACGTGAACAGGAACGTGATAAAGTTCGCTGCAACTAAATCACGTGGCGTAGCCGCATGGCTCGCCCTCCCCGAAGAATCGAGCGCACGATGGCCGAGAGCGCCGCACCAATTGGAGTAGCGGAGAAGCCAGGTCTCGTAACGGATCAGAGTTGGCTCCAGCGTACGTTCGGTGCGCTGGGCGACTCGAACTTCCGACTGCTGTACCTCGGCAACATCATGCAGTTCGGTTCGATGCAGATGCAGCTCGTCGTGCGCGGCTGGCTCGTCTTCCATCTCACTGGATCGTTCGCTGCGCTCGGCACGATGGCGCTCGCGAATGCCGTCCCTGGTCTGCTGCTCTCGCCGGTTGGTGGAGTGCTTGCGGACCGCGCGCCGAAGAAGACCATCATCCAGGCCGCGCAGATGTTTAACGTCGTGAACGCGGCAGTGCTCGCGATTTTCGCGGCAGGCATGTTCGGTACGCACCTCGAGTTCTGGCACCTCTTTTTGAGTGCGTTCCTGCAGGGTGGCGTGAACTCGCTGATGATGCCCGCGCGGCAGTCGATCATTTCTGACCTCGTTGGTCCCGATCGCTTGATGAACGCCATTGGCGTGAACGCGTCCGGTCAGACGCTGATGCAGCTGATGGGCCCGGGTATCGCCGGCTTCCTGATCGCCGCGCTCTCGCCGTCCGCAGTTTTCTGGGTCATGGCGGCGATGTACCTCGCCGCTGTGACCTTCACGGTGCGGCTCCCTGCTCACCCGATCTTCGCGTACCAGCGCGGCGGCGGGGCAGGTGCCGGTGCGCACGGTCGAGGTCGTCGTGGCAGTGGCAGCTTCAACGACCTGATCGACGGCATGAAGTACGTCGCGAAGGATCCGACGATCCGCATGCTGATCGCGGTGAACTTCCTCATCGTGATCGTCGCCATGCCGTACACGATGTTGATGCCAGGCTTTGTGCGTGAAGTGCTGTGTCACGAGCCCGACTGCACCTCCGAGCAATCCGGCGTGATGCAGGGCGTCATGCAGAGCATCCAGGGTATTGGTGCGATCGTCGGTGCGATGTTCGTGGCCTCCGGTGCCGCGCGCGGCCGAGGCAAGATGATGGTTGTGTGGGGCGCGCTACTCGGCGTCGGCATCGTCGCCTTCTCGATTTCGCACAACTTCTGGATCACGCTGCCAATCATGGTCTTCATTGGCGCCGGCCAGTCCGGCCGCATGGCGATCGGTCAGGTCTTGATCCAGGTCTACTCCGAAGAGGAGTACCGAGGCCGAGTGATGTCGGTCTGGTTCATGCAGTTCGCACTGGTCCAGGTCGGCACGTTCCTGGTCGGCATCCTCGCGTCGTTCGTCGGCCCGCAGTGGGCCATCGGCGGCCTCGCGGGCCTGCTCGTCCTCGCCATGGCTGTGACCTACCTGACTGTCCCGAGGATCCGCCAGCTGGAGTAGGCTGCGCGCGGGTTCGCGCTCTCGCGGATCGCGTGCGGACGCCGGCTTGCCGGCAAAGGGGGGCGCCGTGATCGACCAGCAGTTCATCGCCGGGACACCCGAGGACATCGGACTGAGCTCCGAGCGCCTCGACCGCCTCTATGAGTACGTCGAGCGCCAAGTGGCGGAGGGCCTCCCGAGCGCCCAGATCGCCGTCGGCCGCCATGGCAAGCTCGCTGCGGTCCGCACCTTCGGCACCGTCACCGCGGGCGGAACGACGCAGCCCGCGACTAACCAGCACACCTACTGTCTCTACTCAGCGACGAAGGGCGTGGTTGCGACCGCGCTGTGGGCCCTGATCGAGGACGGCAAGCTCCGCCTCGACGAGCGCATCGTCGACATCATTCCGGAGTTCGGCACCGAGGGTAAGGACATCATCACCGTCGAGCAGGTGCTGACGTTCACCGCCGGCTTCCCGAGCGCGCCGATGCATCCGCGCCTCTGGGAAGACCGCGAGCTGCGCCTCGAGCGCATGAAGGGCTGGCGGCTGAACTGGGAGCCGGGTTCGCGCTACCAGTACCACGCCACCTCGGCGCACTGGGTGCTCGTCGAGATCATCTACCGCCGCACTGGCATGGACTTCCGCGACTATATTCGCCAGCGCATCACGCACCCGATGGGTGTGCCCGAGCTGTTCGTTGGTCTGCCTGACGAGCTGCATCACCGCGCCGCTGATGTCGTATACGTCGACCAGCCGACCAGCGAAGGTGGCAGCGAGGCCAACGTCGACACCGTGCTGCACTTCAATCTGCCCTCGCAGCGTCGAGCTGGCACGCCAGGTGCGGGCGGGTTCGCGGGTGCGGGCGACCTCGCCCTCTTCTACCAGCGCCTGGTGAGCGTGCAGGACTCCGGTGCGTTCGCTCCGCTCAAGCCCGAGACGATCGAGTACGCCACGACCGTCCGCACGCGCGAGGACCAGGTCGACGAGGCGACGGGCCGCCCCGCTAACCGCGGCCTGAGCGTGATCATCGCCGGCGATCTCCCGATCGAGCGCGGCTATGGCGAGCACGCCTCGCCACGTGCGTTCGGTCACGCCGGCGCGGGTGGTCAGCTTGCGTGGGGCGACCCCGAGACCGGCCTATCGGTCGGCTTCACCACTAACGGCTTCGTGAACAGCAATCGCATCCGTGAGCGCGGCCGCACTATCGGCTCCCTCGCCGCTGTGGCGCTCCTCTAGTCCCGACTGCATCGAGGCGACGCGGTGGCGTGACGGACTGCGCAGCCGTACGGTGCGCGCCATGACACTCCGCGCGCTGCTCGTCGTTCTCGCTGCCTGCATCGGCCTCGCATTTGCGCGCCCCGTCGATGCCGCGACCCCGACGAGCACCGGCGATGCCCTCTACGCGAGTGCCGCTCCGGCCATCGCCTTCATCGAGACGCCGATCGCCACTGGCAGCGGCATCTACTTCGAGGGCGGCTACGTGCTCACCGATGCGCACGTGGTGTGGCCGTATGACACCGTGCGTGCGCGCTTCCCCGACGGCCGCATCTTCCGCGACGCACCTGTCGTCGCTGAGGACAGCCTCGCCGACCTCGCGGTGATTCGAGTTGGCGACGTGCCCGGCATCACGCCGCTGCGCTTCGCTGATCCGGCGCGCGTCGACAACGGCAGCGACGTCTTCGCCATCGGCTATCCCGCCGAGCGTGACGCCAATCCGCTGCCAACTGTGTCTCGAGGTCTGCTCTCGCGTATCCGCCAGGGCGGCCCGCTGCGCTTGCAGTACGTGCAGACCGACGCTGCCACCGCGCCCGGCGCGAGCGGTGGTGCACTCCTCAACGCTAGCGGCGAGGTGATCGGCATCATCCAGCTGCGCTTCCCATCGACGAACTTCACGCTCGCGCTCTCCGGCGCGCAGGCCATCGATCGCATGCGCGCCCAGCTCACCACGCCCGGCGAGCTTGGCCAGCGCCAGTACAGCCGCATCGTTGGCACGCCGATGGCGAGTGATCGAGTCCAGCTCGCGACGCGCTACGAGCAACGCGCGTACCTCGTGCGCACGCTCACTGATGTCGATGTCACGATCAGAGCCGACAGCCCCGACGCCGTGCTCAGCGTTTACGCCCCTACTGGCGATCGAGTCGCGCGCTCCACGAGCACCGACGCGCGTACCAGCGTTGGGTTTAGCGCACTCGCCAACGAGCCGTTTGCGGTAACGGTCACTGCACCGAAGGCATCGAGCTTCACGTTGTCGTCGGACTACCCGATGGCGCGCATCGCCGATCCCGATGACGGTCGTACGCTCACTCGCGACGGCTCGGTCACAGGCAGCTTCGATTTCTACGGCGACGTCGACGTGTACACGCTCGACCTGCGCGAGGGGCAGACCGTCGCCGTCACCGCCGAGAGCACGCTCGCGAACCCTGTGTTGCTCGTCGCCCGCGCGGACGGTTCGAGCACTGCCACGCTCGACAGCACCTCGACCCCGATCGAACGAGGCTTGCTTGGGAATGATGCCGTGCTGCTCTTTACCGCCTCGGCCGACCGCCGCTACTTCATCGTCGTCACTGACTACTCGCTGCTCTCCGCGCCGCAGCACGGCGCCTACCGCCTGTCAGTGTTCTCGAGTCAGCCCACGCGTTCGACGAAGGGCTTTGGGACGATTACCTCAGGCGATCGCCCCGGTCAGTCCGTCGGAGCCTTTGTCTTTGGTGGCGGCAGTGATGACGATCTGCTCACGGCTACCGGCTGTAGCCGTGGCGGCCTGCGTGTTTGGGCCTCCCGCCTCGATGGCAGCTTCGTCACCTTCGTCCCTGGCGCAACTGTTGCTGCAGCGAACGCCGCGTGGACCGAGTCCTTTCCGTTCGGCATCCCCGCCTCGATCGCGCTCGTCGGGCAGTGCCTCCGCTAACCTCGCCCTCGCGCGGTGCTAGACTCGCCCGCGCGCCGATGGTTCGAGGAGCACCCCATGACCCGCGATGAGCTGATCGAAGCGATCGAGATGGCTGAGCAGCGGTTCGCCCTGATCCGTCCGCGTATCGAGGCTGATGCGGAGCAGCCGCTGCCGACCGGCACGTGGCGTGTGCGTGACGCGCTGAGCCACCTCGCTGCCCGCGCGAACCCGGTGCCGACCGTGCTGCGTCGCCTCGCCGACATGGACTCGGGCACCCCCGCCGCCCCTCGTCTGCCCATCGACGACATCAACGCCGAGCAGGTCAACGAGCGACAGGACCTCAGCATCACCGAGATCCTCGACGAGATTCAGGCCGGACACCGCGCGACGCTCGAAGCGATTCCTGACGACGCAACGCTTGTGCGCATGCTCCCCTCCGCAAATGGTGGTGAGTCTTCAGCCGCGGAGATGATCGCGCGCATCGGCATTGGCCATGAGCAGAACCATCTGAACGACGTCCTCGCTGCGCTTCGCGCGTAGCGCGATGCGCCCCACGATCGTCGGCCCTACCATCGACTGATGCCGATCCCACTGCCACCTGGCATCGAGATCATCGAGAACGCGCCACTCGCGCGGCATACCTACATGCGTCTCGGTGGGCCGGCCCGTTATTTCGCCACGCCGAAAGACCTTGTGCAGTTGGAGCAGCTGCTGCTGTGGGCTGCCGGTTTCCGTTTGCCGCTCCGCGTGATCGGTGGTGGCTCGAACCTGCTCGTCTCTGACGATGGCATCGACGCTGTGGTGATCTCGCTGCGCTCCGCCTGCGGCGGGATGACGTTCGAGGGCGACTCCGTGCGTGTTGGCGCTGCCGTGATGCTGCCCGCGCTCGCGCACGCGGCAGCGAACGCTGGCCTCAGTGGCCTCGAGTTTGCGATCGGCATCCCCGGCGCTGTCGGTGGTGCGCTGCAGAGCAACGCCGGCATCGGCGACGGGCGCTGCATCGGTAACCTCATCGAGTCTGTCGAGGTGTTCGGCGGACGTGGCTTCATCACCATCCCGCGCGAGGAGCTACGCTTCGACTACCGCCGTTCGAGCCTCCGCAGCTCCGGCGTGATGGTCGTCGGCGCAACCTTGAACCTCGCGCCCCGCCCGAGCGAGGACATCGAGGCCGAGATGCGGCGCCTGCTCGAAGCACGGCAGGCGTCGCAGCCAACCGCCGAGCCGAACGCCGGCTCGATCTTCCGTAATCCCCCCGGTGACTACTCAGGCCGCCTGATCGAAGCCGCCGGCTGCAAAGGTCTGAGTGTCGGTGGCGCGCGCATCTCCGAGAAGCACGCGAACTTCATCGTGCACAACGGCGCGGCCACCACGCGCGATGTCGTCACACTGATGGCAGAGGTGCAGCAGCGCGTCTCAGAACACTCGGGCGTGTGGCTGATCCCGGAGATCGAGTGGTGGGGCGATGGCCCCAACCCTGCGGCGTTCCGCGCGGCGCCTCCCGGCGCAGATGGAGCGGCGGGCCTCGCGCTGGATCCGCGGTGAACATCACGCTCCGCTGGCGTGTTGCGCTCGTCGTCGCTGCGGTCACCACTCTGGCGCTCGCTGCGCTGCTCGTGTTCGACCGGCTCGTGCTGGTCGATGGCTTCCGCCAGCTCGAGGACGATGAGGTGCGCCGCGACGTGACGCGCGTCGTCCACGTCGTCCACGTCGTCGACGCCGAGCGTGATCGCATGAACGTGCTGCTTGGTGACTGGGCCTCGTGGGATGACGCCTACAGCTACATGCAGACGAGGTCGCCCGCATTCGTCACCAGCAACCTTCCCGACGACATCCTCGACACCATGGATCTCGCCGCACTCGTCTTCTTCGACACCAGCGGGCGAGCCGTCGAGGGCCGCACGATACGCCCCGATGGCAAGCCGGGGGCCATCCAGGAGCTCTCGCCTGACTGGAGCATGACGCGCGTGCCCGATGTGTTGCGTCGCGCGAACGATGCGGCTGCGAATGGCGGCGTGATGCGTACCGAGGCCGGCACGCCGCTACTCTTTGTCGCGCAGCCGATCCTCCGCAGTGATGGCAGTGGTGCGCCGCGTGGCACCCTCGTCTTCGCACGCTGGCTCAACGCCGATCGCGTCGAGACCTTCTCGAAGATGCTCGATACCCCGATCGAGTTCCTCCCCCTCGCTGAGGCACCGCTCGACCTCATTGGCAGTGATGCTCAGAGCGACCGGTTGCTCGCACTGCGTGAACACGGCGAGGCTGTTGGCTACGGCGTGGTTCGTGACATTAACGGCCAAGCGGCGCTGATCATCCGTACCTCGCAGCAGCGATCCGTCAGTGCGCTCTCCACCAACACGACCTTTGCGCTGGTTGGCTCCGTGCTCGCGCTGGGGGTGTTGCTCGCCATTGCGATGACCATCGCCTTGCGCGCGGCCGTGCTCGGTCCGCTGCGCCGCTTGCGCGGTGAGATGGTGGCCGTGAGTAGTGGCTCGAGCGATGCGCGAGTCACGGTCGTCGGTACCGACGAGCTCGCACAGATGGCCGAAGACGTGAACCGCATGCTCGACCGCCTCACGACATCGGCGATCGAGCACGAGCGTCTGCAGGACGTGGTGCGCGAGCAGCGCGACCTCGCCGCTACCGCGCTCGAGACGATGAGTGAGGGCCTCGTCGCCTTCGACGTGCAAGGCTTTTGCATTGTCTGCAATCCCGCTGCCGCGCGGCTCCTTGGCACCACCGATGCGCGCGCTCGAGGTCGTCACATGACGGAGCTGCTGCCCGGTGTCGCCGCGCCGGTCGGCGAGCGTCCCGACGGTCCGCAGCTTCTCGAGCTCAATGGCCGCACGCTCGCCGTCACGCGCGACCGAGGCGGGCCGCCGAGTGCGACACGCCACTCCGTGATTACCCTCCGGGACGTCACCGAGGTGCTCGACGTGGAGCGCATGCGCCGCGACGTCATCTCCACGGTGAGCCACGAGCTCCGCACGCCGCTCACCGCCATCCAGGCCACCGTCGAGATGCTGGAGGGCGCCGAGTCCGGCCCCCGCAATGGGGTGCAGGCCAACCTCGTCTCTCTGCTCACTCGCAACGTCGCCCGCCTCCGCCGCATCCTCGACGACCTGCTCACGCTCTCGGCACTCGAAGGCGCGAGTGCTCGCCTCGACCGTGACCGCCTCGACATCGGCGTGCTCGCGAACCGTGTCGTAGAGGATCTCCGCCCCACGGCCATCGCTGCTGGCGTCGCCATCAGCTGTGGCACCCAGGGTGAGGTGGTCGCCTGGGCCGACGAGGCACGCATCCGCCAGGTGCTGGAGAACCTCATCCAGAACGCCATCAAGTTCAGCTCGTCCGACAGCGGGGGTGTCGAGGTCAGCGTGTCCGGCCAGCTCAGCGAGGTGCGCATCGCGGTGCTGGACCACGGTGTCGGCATCCCCGCCAGCGAGCTCACCCGCGTCTTCGAGCGCTTCTACCGCTCCACCGCCGCCCCCCGCAACACGCAGGGCACCGGCCTCGGCCTCCCCATCGCGAGGATGATCGTGGAGCTCCACGGCGGCCGGATTTGGCTGGAGAGCGATGGCCGCTCTGGCACCGTCGCCTACGTGACGCTCCCGACCACTCGCCCGATCAGTGGGGCCGCCTCGGCGACTGTGTAGCCCGACCGGATCGGTTGATCGGCCCACACAATTACGAAATCCGGGTCTACAATGCGCCCCACGTAAGCAGGCCAACCCGGTGACAGGGGCTGGCGTATGAGGGGGGATCGCTGTGGCAGAGACTGCCAACAACGGGCCGCGCCCACTTGAGGGCGTCCGCGTTGTCGACTTCTCATGGATCGTGGCCGGGCCGCAATGCACCCGGATCATGGCCGACCTGGGCGCGGACGTAATCCGCGTCGAGAACGAGTCCTATTTGGACTCCATGCGCAACGGCATGCAGGTCTTCCCGGACCGGCCGTCGCTCAACGGCTCCGGCATGTTCAACAACATGAGCCGGAACAAGCGAGGCGTGACCGCCAACATCTGGCACCCCGGTGGGCGCGAGATGGTCGAGCGGCTCATCAAGACCGCTGACGCCGTGCTCGAGAACTTCTCTGCCGGCGCCTTCGAGCGCATGGGCTTCGGCTTCGACCACTTGCGCGAGTTGAACCCGAACCTGATCTACATCTCGATCTCAGGCTTCGGTCACGCCGGTGTCGACACCACTTACATCACGTGGGGCCCGACCGCGCAGGCCGTCTCTGGCTCGACCGCGATGTCGGGGTACCCGGAACCCATGCCGCCTGCGGGCTGGGGCTATTCGTATCTCGACCACACCGCCGGCTACTACGGTGCCATCGCCCTGCTCGAGGGCCTGTACCACCGCAAGCGCACGGGCCAGGGCCAGTACATCGACGTCGCGCAGTGCGAGACGGGCATGATGATGGGCGGCGTGGCCATGCTGGACTACCAGGTCAACGGCCGGGAGTACCAGCGCCAGGGCAACCACATGCGCTGGCCGGCTACCGCGCCGCACAGCGTCTACCGCTGCCAGGGCGAGGACCGCTGGATCGCCATCGCGTGCGAGACCGACGAGCAGTGGGATGCCCTCTGCGAAGTCCTCAACGCCGACGACCTGGCGACCGACCCGCTCTTTGCGACGAACATGTCGCGCGTCCAAGTGCAGGACAAACTCGATGCCGCTATCGAGGTGTACACGCGCCAGTGGGACACGCGTGAGTTGATGTACGTCCTTCAAGCCCAGGGTGTTCCGGCCGGTACGGCCCAGAACTCTGAGGACAAGATGGAGCACGACGCCCAGCTCAAGTCGCGCAACTTCTACGCCACCGCCGACCACCCGTACCTCGGGCCTCGGCGCTTCGAGGGTCTGCCGCTGCACCTCTCGCGCACCGACTGGCAGCTGCAGCACGGCGCGCCCGAGTTCGGGGGGGACACCGAGCAGATCATGACGGAGATCCTCGGCTACACCGCCGATGAGGTCACCCAGCTCAAGTCGGAGATCGCCGTATGACCGCCCCACTCGATGGCATTCGCGTCCTCGAGATCGGCGACCGTGGCGAGGCGTGCGGGCTGATCCTCGCCGCCGCCGGCGCAGACGTCGTGCGCGTGGAAATGCCGGGCTTCGGCTCGGCCGGTCGTCGCCAGGGCCCGTTCATCGCGGACCAGCCCGGCCAGGAGCGCTCGCTCCACCACGCCTACTTCAACGTGAACAAGCGTGGCATCACGCTCGACCCCTCTACCGGTGACGGCCTCAACGTCTGGCGCCGCCTGTTGGAGCGCGCCGACGTCGTGATCGATAGCACCGGCCCGGGTGTCCTCGATGAGATCAACGCCGGCCACGAGAGCTTCGCCAACCTCGTCGAGGATGGGAAGCTTGTCTGGTGCTGCATCACCCCGTTTGGCCTCACCGGCCCGTGGAAGGACTGGGAGGTCAATGACCTCGTCCAGATCGCCCTCGGTGGCCCGATGATGAGCACCGGCTACGACGACCACGAGATCGCCCCAATCCGTCCCGACGGCGAGCACTCGCTGTGGATGGGCGCCGAGTTCGCCGCCATGGGCATCCTGGCTGCGCTCTACGAGCGTGAGGGCTCCAACCTCGGCCAGATCATCGACGTCTCGATCCACGAGTCCGTCTCCTGCACGGTCGAGGGCGCGTTCCCGAACTGGGAGTACGCCAAGCGTCTGGTGCAGCGTCAGACCGGTCGACACTCGTCGCCGGCCCGAACGGCGCCATGGCAGTTCGTCGCAGGCGATGGTGGCTACATCAACCTCATGGGCGGTGGCATTCCCCGCACACGTGGTAACTGGAGCGACCTCATGGAGTGGCTTGACGAGTTCAACGCCGCAGCTGACCTGCGTGAGCCCCAGTACGAGGCCGCCGTGCACTCCGACCCGATGGTCGCCACGACCGAGCGTGCTCGCATCGCTGAGGTCATCGGCGCCTTCGTCCAGTCACGCCCCGCGGAGGAGATCTACCGCCGCGGCCAGTCCCTGCACTTGCCGTGGGCGGTCATCCGCCGGCCGGAGCAGAACCTCGACGACCCGCACTGGAACTCACGAGGGTTCTTCGGTGAGATCGAGATTCCCGGCTTTGACCGCAAGGTGAAGGTGCCGATCGCTCCGTGGCAGATGAGCGAGTCGCCCAACGAACTGCGGCGTCGCGCGCCGATGCTCGGTGAGCACAACTTCGAGGTCTTCAACGGTGAGCTCGGGCTCGACGCCCAGCAGCTCGTCGCCCTCGCAGGCAGCGGCGCGATCTAGCGACCGAGGCTCTTCGGGAACCATCGACAGGACGCCGGGGTAACCCGGCGTCCTGCGTTTCTGGCGGTGCCTGGGAAGTCTGATGGTATCCCACGAACGTTATGACTTGAATCCAGCGCCTAGCGGCAACCCGTATCTCTATTGACACCTGTTGACGCGGGCCGTTTCCTATCGAGACTCTGTGCACATTCGTGGTCGATCGGGGGGTCGCCAGTGCCGTTATATGAGTACTACTGCAATGACTGCGATGGCGTCTTTGAGTTGCTGCGCCCTGCGCGTGAAAGCAGCCTCGGACAGCCGTGCCCTGAGTGTGACCGCGAAGCGAAGCGGCTGATGCCGCTCGACTTCGCGACGTTCACCATGCGTGACGGTCTGCCTCGGCGCATTCCGGACCGCGGCACCTACTGGCACCTCGGCAAGGAAGTCGCGCGCCCCGTGAACGAGGCTGCGCGCGCTTGGGAGCACCCCGACCTCGACATCGACCCACCGCTGAAGCCGCCGACGGCCGAAGAGGTCGACGCCTTCAACCATCAGATCGACATCGATGTCGAACAGGAGATGGAAGCTGTCGCTCGTGGCATGCAGGCCATCCAACCGCAGAAGAACCTGGAACGAGCGAAGTTCCTGGAGCGGCTCGTCAAGACCGGAGGCGCTGAGCGCCTGCGGCCGCGCGGGGGAGACCCGAGCGCTGATTCATCAGACTAGAGGGGTAATCCCCTTTAGCAGGCTGGCCGTACCAGCCGCACGCAGAGAGGATCGTGAGTGACTATCGAACAGTTTGGAGGCCGGGTTTCCCGGCGATCCGTCCTCGAAGGGATCGGGGTCGGAGCACTTGGCCTGGCAGGCGCCGCACTCCTGGGGTGCGGGGGTACGAAGTCCGGCGGCGAAGCCGGCGGCGCCAGCAGTGGCGCGCTTGGTGCGAACCAGCCCAAGGGCACTGGTCTCCCCCTGACGGCTCCGGTCGTCCAGGGCAAGGAGAAGGCCGGTGGCACGTTCACCGAGCACACCACCAGCAGCTACACCCAGCACGACCCCCACACGGCGTTGGCGACCAACATCTGGCACGTCATCGGCGACAAGGGCCTGGAGCCCGACCCGCAGACCGCGGCGATTCGTCCGCACGTCCTGACGTCGTGGGAAGTCGCTGACCCGACCACCCTCGTCTTCAAGGTGAAGCCGGGCATCAAGACCCACAACATGGCGCCGTGGAACGGTCGTGACTTCACGGCCGAGGACGTCGCGTGGAACCTGGAGCGCATCGGTGGTCTGTACGCCGAGAAGCTGAAGGTCCCCGCAGCATCCTTCCAGCGTGCCTCGATGGTGGCGAACATCACCAAGGCGCAGGCTGTCGACCCGACCACCGTCAAGGTGACCCTGTCGAAGCCGAACTCGTCGTTCTTCAATGGTCTGATGGACACCCGCGTCCCCTTCGCACCGAAGGAGATGGACGACATCGGGTGGAACGACCCCCTCAAGATGGGCGGCATCGGGCCGTTCCAGATCTCCGAGTGGGTCAAAGACCAGAAGATGAACTACAAGAAGAACCCGAACTACTTCCGGCCGAACGAGCCGCACTTCGACAACTTCAACTGGACCATCATCCCCGACCGCGCGTCGGCGGTGGCGGCGTTCATCAGCGGCCAGACCAACATGATCAGCGCGCTGAACCAACTTGAGATCGACCAGATCAAGAAGACCAAGCCGGACGCGAACCTCTACTCGTGGATCGACTCGAACTGGCACCACTTCCGCCCCAGCGTGGAGTACGCGCCGTTCAAGGACATCCGTGTGCGCAAGGCCCTGCAGCTTGCCATCGACTACGCCCAGATCATGGACGGGTTCTACGGCAGCGGCTGGGGTTACCAGGCGGCCTTGAACCCGGGTTTCCCGGACGCGTGGAAGCCTGAGAAGGTGAAGTCGCTGGCCGGTTACAACCCGGACACGAAGGCTGCTGACCGCGCCGAGGCGCAGAAGCTGCTGACCGCCGCTGGCTTCCCCAACGGCAAGGGCATCGACTTCCAGATCATCTTCCAGAACACTTCCGGTACTGCGTACCCGGAGAACTGCCAGCGCTTCCAGGCGCAGATGCAGCAGGTGTTCCCGGAGATGAAGATCGGCCTCAAGCCCTACGCGGACAACGCGTCCTTCTCGGTGCCCCAGGCCAAGGGCGATTTCCAGATGGTGTCGTACGTCATCACGGCGGCCCCGGACTCGGTCATCGAGATGCAGTCGCAGTACTACACGGGTGGCAGCCGCAACTACGGCCACTTCTCGGACAAGAACCTGGACGCCCTCATCGACAAGGCGCAGGTCGAGCTCAAGATGGACGCTCGAAATGCGCTGATGGAGGAGTTCCAGACCAAGTTCACGACTGAGTGGGTTCCCATGTACGTGCTCGGCGCACAGCCGGCTCGTGTCATGATGCAGGGCAATGTGGCTGGCTACGACACGACGGCCGGTACCTGGTACGGGTACTCGGCGTCGACCAAGGCCTGCCGCTGGTTCTACGTGGACAAGTAGCCTTCGAGGCTGCAAAATGCCGGCGGCCAGCGTCGTGTATGCTGGCCGCCGGCTTATAACAAACGGGGGGGGGGTGACGGGCATGGCGAAGTACGTTCTTCGTCGACTCATTGGAATGGTCCCGACTTGGCTCATCATCATGTTCATGGTGGTGTTCATGGTTCGGCTGATCCCGGGGAGCATCGTTGACCTCCTCCTCCAGGATCAGGGTGGTGGTGGTTCGTACCAGGCCGGCATCGACCGCGCCCAGGTGGAGCACCGTCTCGGCCTCGACCAGCCGGTCTACGTCCAGTATGTGAAGTACGTCGCCGGGGTCGCGCAGGGCAACCTCGGCGCGTCGCTCTGGGACCAGCAGTCTGTGGTGAGCTTGATCGCCCAGCGCGTCCCCGTCACCGCACAGGTCGCGCTCGTCGCCATCATTACGTCAGTCTTCGTCTCGATTCCGATCGGCGTCATCTCCGCCGTCCGTCGAGACTCCCCCGTGGACTACTTGCTGCGATCGATCTCGATCCTCGGCATTAGCGTCCCGGGCTTCGCGATCGGCACTGCGATCGTGATCTTCCCCACGCTGTGGTGGGGCGTCACCGTCTCCTTCAAGTACGTCTCATTCGCAGAGGATCCGATCGGCCATCTTAAGCTGATCATCCCGCCCGCGATGGTGCTCGGCGTGCAGCTCTCTGCATCCGTGGCGCGCCTCACGCGCACGATGATGCTCGAGGTGCTGCAAGAGGATTACATCCGCACCGCACGCGCCAAGGGTCTGCAGGAGCCGAAGATCGTTGTGAAGCACGCGTTGAAGAACGCGCTCATCCCGGTCGTCACCGTGCTCGGCATCCAGATCACGAACCTGCTCGGTGGCTCGGTCATTACCGAGACCATCTTCGCGCTACCGGGCCTCGGACGCCTGATGGTGTCCTCCATCGGCGCGCGCGACTACCCGGTCGTCCAGGGCATCGTTGTCTTGACGGCAATCTTTGTCATGTGCATGAACCTGGCGGTCGACGTCTCGTACGGCTACCTCGACCCGCGGGCACGTCCCGCGTAAGCGTCTCAGAGCACATGTAGGGTCGGGGGGAGGAACAGGCGATGTCCGCAGAAGTCGGAATCGGGCAAGCAGTACGAGGGGGAGGCAGGGCACAGCGCTCTGTCGGCGCCCGTGTGTGGTACGAGGCCAGCAAGTTCATCCGCAAGAAGCCGCTTGGCGCCTTCGGTGCGGTGGTGCTGCTCATGCTCATCGGCATGGCCGTGTTCGCACCCATCATCACGCAGTACGGCCCGCTCCAGCAGAGCACGGGCCCCGCGCTCGCCGGGCCGAGCTTGGAGCACCTCGCTGGTACTGACCAGTTCGGCCGCGATGTGTTCACGCGCATCGTCTACGGGGCGCGCATCTCGCTCTTCATCTCGGTCGGTGCCACGGTCATGGCGATCATTCCTGCCACGACCTTGGGCATGATGTGCGCCTACTTCCGAGGTCCGTTCGACCTCGTCTTCCAGCGCGTCGTTGACGCCTTCCAGGCGATCCCCGGCCTGATCCTGCTGATCACGATCGTCTCGATCCTCGGCTCGGGGCAGTTCAACGTCGTCTTGGCACTCGCCATTCCAGCATCGATCACCGGCTCACGCCTCCAGCGCGCCGCATCGATGCAGGTAACAGGCCGTGACTACGTGCTCGCGGCACGCTCACTGGGCGCCACGCACACGCGGATCATCTTCCAGTACATCCTCCCGAACATCATGGCCCCGATCATCATCGTGGTGTCCCTGGGCTTCGGTGGGTACATCCTGGCTGAGTCGTCTCTGAGCTTCCTCGGCTACGGCGTGCCCCCTCCCGCTCCGTCGTGGGGTGGCATGCTGGCCAGCGATGGCCGCCGCTACATGTACGTCGCCCCGCACATGTTCGTCGCACCAGCGATCGCGCTCAGCGTCGTCGTCTTCGGTGTGAACATGTTCGGTGACGCCATGCGCGACATCCTCGACCCCCGCCTCCGAGGCTCAGGCTGATCCGCTAGCTCTCCCCGACCAAAACCACGAGGCCCGGCAGCAATGCCGGGCCTCGTGCTATCCCCACGCACTTGCTATCCCCACCGCAACACAACTGACCTCACACCCACCCCAAAGCCACCCACGGTGGCCCCACAACCCTCTCGCGAAGTGGTACAACACCCCTCGATAACGACCGCGCATTCAGCGGCCGAGATAGTGATCGAACGAGTCAGGCGGCGCCCACATGCGGGTGACCTGCCACGACGAGGGGGCGATCATGACGACTGCCAAATCAACCGAGACACAGTTGCCGGGAGCCCTCCAGGGCACGCGCGTGATCGAGCTCGCCGATCGCACCGGCCAGTGGTGCGGCAAGCTCATGGCCGACTTCGGCGCCACCGTCGTGAAGGTCGAGCCGCCTACCGGCGTCGAGGAACGACGCGTCGGCCCCTTCTACAACGACGTCGAGGACATCAACCGCTCGCTCTACTTCTGGCACTACAACACCAGCAAGCAGTCGGTCACGCTCGATCTCGAACAAGAGGCGGGCCGCGAGCTCTTCAAGCGACTCATCGCCGATGCAGACGTGCTGCTTGAGACCACCGCGCCCGGCACGATGGAGCGCCTCGGTCTGTCGTACGACACGCTGCACGCGCTGAACCCACGCCTCGTGATGTGCTCGCTCACCTCGTTCGGCCAGACCGGCCCGTGGCGCGACTACCTCGCCACCGACATGATCCACCTCGCCGGCGGCGGCCAGATGTCGGCCTGTGGCTACGACACGATCGAGGATGACCCGTCGCTTCAGCCGATCGCGCCCGGCGGCGGTAACGGCTGGCACATGGGCTCGCACTACGCGTACATCGCGATCCTCGCGGCGCTCTTCCACCAGCAGGCGACCGACGAAGGTCAGTACCTCGACGTCTCCGCGCACGAGGCCGCGTCGCTCACCACCGAGATGCACGTGCCGATGTGGATCTACGCGGGCCAGGTGCCGATGCGGCAGACCGGCCGTCACGCTGGCGCGCGGCCGACACCGTCGACGCAGCTGCCGACGGTCGATGGTCGCTACGTGAACGGTGGCGCTGGTCAGCTGCAGCCGAACCGTTGGAAGCCCTTCGTCCAATGGATGGACGAAAAGGGCATGGCCGACGACCTCACCGATCCGAAGTACCTCGACGCTGCTGTGTTCCAGGAGAACCAGGCGCGCATTGCGCAGCAGGTGCGTGACTTCGTTGCGACCCTCACCGCCGAGGAGGCGATGAAGGGCGCGCAGGAGATCGCCGGCATGCCATGGGGCGCGATTCGCGCGCCCGATGATCTGCTCGACGACGAGCACTTCCGCGAGCGCGGCTTCTTCCCCGAAGTCGAGCACCCGGAGCTCGGCAAGTCATTCACGTACCCCGGTGCCAGTGCGGTGTACCCGCGCTCGCCGTGGCGCATCTATCGCCGCGCACCGTTGCTCGGCGAGGACAACACGACCGTGCTCGGCACAGTCGGTGTCGATGCCGCTGCGCTCGAGCGCTTGCGTGCACAGGGAGTCGTCGCTTAGCGCGGCCATCAAGCGTGGGACCTCGGCTGCAAGCGGCCGAGCAATGCGGATCACACGCGACGTCAAAGACGCGTGTAGTGGATTCGAGAGAGGAATACGCATGCCTGTGCAGTGGCCAGAGGGAAAGCGCCCGGTATTCGTGGGCGCCGGTTGGACGATGATCCGTCGCTATATGCCGCGCACCAAGGC
>Ga0114969_10001041_pt1 | contig 23694 bp, 13 predicted proteins | sample M_130807_MF_Meta_FD_87316 | JGI IMG/M metagenome (GOLD analysis project Ga0114969, IMG submission 87316) | Freshwater microbial communities from Lake Montjoie, Canada to study carbon cycling - M_130807_MF_MetaG | ecosystem: Environmental > Aquatic > Freshwater > Lake | place: Lake Montjoie...
CGACCGCATCCAGTCCGCCCGCATCGAAGCCGAAAGGATCGAAGCGGACGCCCGCGTGTTCCTGGAGAGGGAACGGTTTGCGCTGGCGGAGGAGCGCAAAGAGGATCTCCGGAAGGCGCGGGAATCGCGCGAAAAAGCCGAAGCCCTGCTGAAACGCGCGACCGAAGACGCCGGCGGAATAGTCCGCTCCGCACAAGCGGAGGCGCAAAGAATCGCGGGCGACGCATACACCGCCCTGACCGAGAAGGCGCATTTGGAACAAGCGGTCCGCGCGATTCGGAATGTCATCGAAGGCTACGGCGACCGCTACGTCGTTCCGTCCCGCAGCATTCTCGACGACCTCGCCGCCGAGTATGGCAGCACCGAAGCCGGGCGCGAACTCAAGCGAGCCCGGGAGCATTCGGCCCGAATGGTCGAGGCCGGGGAAGCGGGAACCTGCGGATACGTCGAGGACGCCCGACGCAAGAGCGCGATCCGGTTCGTCGTCGACGCATTCAACGGACGCGCGGACGCGATTCTGTCGCGCGTCAAGAGCGACAATTTCGGAACGCTCCAGCAAGAACTCGTGGACGCCTTCGGCTTGGTCAACCTGAACGGAGAAGCATTCAGAAGCGCAAGTATCCTCCCGGCCTACTACGAGGCGCGTTGGGCGGAATTGCGCTGGGGCACGGCAGTCCAGCAACTGAAAGAAGCCGAGAGGGAAGAGCAACGCCGCATCAAGGAGCAAATCCGAGAGGAGGAGAAAGCCCGCCGCGACTACGAGCGCGCCATAAAGGAAGCCGAGAAGGAGGAATCGACACTCCGGGCGGCACTGGCGAAGGCCCGCGAAGAAGTAGCGAAAGTCGCGGAAATGGAACGCGGAAAACTTGAAGCCAAAATCGCCGAACTATCCGGCCGACTGACGGAAGCCGAAGCCAAGAACCAACGCGCCATCTCCATGGCCCAGAAGACCCGTGCCGGCCACGTCTACGTAATCTCGAACACCGGTTCCTTCGGGGAGGAAGTCTTCAAGATCGGCCTGACGCGAAGACTGGAACCGCTCGACCGGGTTAAAGAACTCGGCGACGCATCCGTTCCCTTCGAATTCGACGTTCACGCGATGATCTACAGCGAGGACGCTCCGACGCTGGAACACCTACTCCACACCGAGTTCGATGACCATCGGGTCAACAAAGTGAACTTTCGCAAAGAGTTCTTCCGCCTGCCGCTGGAACAGATTCGGCAACTTGTGGCAAAGCAAGGCTTGGAAGTGTCGTTCACGATGCTCGCGAAAGCCCGAGAGTGGAGGGAGACGCAATCGGTCGAACGAATGACACCGGAGGAGCGGGCGAAGTACTACGCGCGGCACGACGACGACGACAACGACGAGACGGGCGAGGACTGAGCGTGCGCGCGCAGACCGCACCAAACCTTCCCCAGCCACAGACTTCCGAACCCGCTCGGGTCATTCGTTCCGGGAGTTTAGGCACAGTTAGGCACACCCGATGCACGCTTTTGTGCGTTTTCGTGCGTTGCCGCCGTTTCGGTGGAATGTGCATTTCGATCAATATCCGCGGCATTTCCGCGCATTTCCGGTGGTTTTTTCGGATCGCGTTTTTTGGTTTTGTAAACCGTGGGTCGTCGGTTCAATCCCGACAGTCGGCTCCACCCCTCGCCCCCGACCCGGGGTCAGTCCTCACTTTTGACACAATGACGCCTTCCGACCCGGAAGGTCGACTCGTGCCCCGACTGCTGCTCGAGGCGCCGAATCAGGGGTGGGAGCGCATCGCGACCCAGTGCAGCCACAGTTGCCGTCGCCTCCAACCGGATACCACCGCCGATCGAGTGTCAAAAGTGAGGACTGACCCCTGACGGCCAGGGCTTTTCAACGCCCCACGTAGCTCTCGTACCGGACGAGCGTCCCGTTCTCGTAGATGGCCACGCTCAGGCCGCCGGACCATTTGAGACCGCAATTCAAGGGGGCACGGCGCTCGTAGGAAATCCGCGACTTGTCCGACGTCACCCGGGGTCAGTCCTCACTTTTGACACAATGAAGCCTTCCGACCCGACTGGTCGGCTCGTGCCCCGACCGCTGCTCGAGGCGCCGAATGGCGTGTGGGATCGCATCGCGACCCAGTGTAGCCACGGCTTGCCCTCTCCTCCAACCGGACACCACCGCCGATCGAGTGTCAAAAGTGAGGACTGACCCCTGACGGCCACCCGAATTGGGTTTCCCCGGATCAGGCCAAGATGCCATGGATCACCTCGCCGTGGACGTCCGTCAGGCGGCGGTTCACGCCGTTGTGATAGAACGTGAGCTTTTCGTGGTTGATCCCGAGCAGGTGCAGGATCGTGGCGTGGAAATCGTGGCTCGTGGCCACGCCCTCGACCGCCTTCCACGACCATTCGTCGCTTTGGCCGACAGCGACCCCGGGCCGAACACCCGCGCCCGCGAACCAAGAGACAAACGTGCCGCCGTTGTGGTCGCGTCCCAGCGTGTTTCCCTGGGTGAACGGCATCCGGCCGAACTCCGTCGTCCAGACCAGCAACGTGTCCTCCAGCAATCCGCGCGCCTTGAGATCCATGAGCAGGGCGGCCGCGGGTTGGTCCATCTTGCGGGCCGCCGCGCTCAACTCCCTCGGGATGTCGCCGTGGTTGTCCCAGTTGTCGCCGCCGCCGCCGTGCCCGCTCCACACCTGCACGAAACGCACCCCGCGCTCCACCATGCGCCGCGCCAACAGGCAGCGCCTGCCGAAATCCGCGGTCTCCGCCCGGTCGATGCCGTAAAGCTTTTGGGTCGCATCGGTCTCGCCGGCGAGGTCGAGCAGTTCCGGCGCGGAAAGTTGCAGTCGGGCGGCCAATTCATAGCTCTCGATGCGGGCCGTGAGCCGGGAATCGTCGGGACGTTCCGCGGCGTGGGCCGCGTTCAGGTCGCGCAGCAACGCGAGACCCTCGCCGCGACTCGCCGGGGTGATGCGTTTGGCATCGGGGGGCGGCTGCAAATGGGTCACCGGCTGGGGTGCCGAGGCACGGATCACGGTGCCCTGGTGATTCGCCGGCAGGAATCCCGAGGTGAACGCGCTCCGCCCGTTGTAGGGCAATCCGCGCACGTCGGGCAGCACGACGAACGCGGGCACGTTGTCGGCCAGACTTCCCAGCGCATGCGACACCCACGCGCCGGCGCAGGGAAATCCGGGCAGCAGGAACCCGCTGGTCTGGAGATAGGATGCCGGACCGTGGACGTTGGACGCCGACTGCATGGCCATGAGGAATGCCATGTCGTCCACATGCCGCGCGAGGTTGGGCAGGACGCTGCTGACCCACCGGCCGCATTGGCCGTGTCGCGCCCACTCGAACGGACTTTTCATCAGCATGCCGGGAACGCTGACGGTGGCCTCGACGCGTTGGCCGGCCCCGGGATCGAATTTCTGTCCGTGCCGGGCGATGAGCTGCGGCTTGTGGTCGAACAGGTCGCACTGGCTGGCGCCGCCGTTCATGAAGAGCTGGATGACCCGCTTGGCTTTCGGCACGGAGGGCGGCGGCACGGCGGCGCGGGCCTCGCGCTGCATCAACGAGGCGATGGCGATGCCGCCGAGGCCGGTGCCGATGGTGCCGAGAAAATCGCGACGGCTGAATGCGGGGTGGTTCATCGCTCAGTCCAGATGGAGGAATTCATTGCTGTTGAGCAGCAGTTGGCTGGCATTGGCCAGGTCGTGACGGCGGATATATGCCGCGAATCTCGCGCGTTCGTCCGGGGACGCGCGGCGCAGCAGGATGTGGCGGAAAGCCGCATCCGCCTGGAGCTCGGCCGTTGCCGCCCGGGCCGCGAGGCGGGCGGCAATGTGCTCGGATTGGCGGATGAGAAAGGCGTCGTTGAGCATCGCGAGGGCCTGCACCGCCGTCGTCGAGACACTGCGCACGGGCGTGGTGGCCCCGCCGTCGGGACAATCGAGGGCGTCCAGGAACGGGTCCGGCACGGTGCGGAATTGGAATCGATAGATGGAGCGGCGCCGCGACGCCGGCGCGTCGGGATCGAAGTGCTCGTAGTCCAGAAAGGCCGGGTTGCCCCCGGGCATGAAGGTGGCATCGCCACGCGAGACGAACTGCACCGCCGGCGGGCCCCCCATGGCGAGGTCGATCCGGCCACCCAGCGCGAGCAGGGCATCGCGGACCTGTTCGCCGGTGAGACGCGGCCGGTTCTGCCGCCACAGCAACCGATTGTCGCTGTCGGTGGCGGTTCCCTGGCGGGCGAGGCTGGTCTGCTTCCAGGTTTCGCTGGTCAGGATCAACCGGTGGAGCGCCTTGAGCGAACCGTGCGCCTCGTCGCGGAACCACACCGCGAGCCAGTCCAGCAACTCGGGGTGGCTCGGCGTGCCGCCCATCTTCCCGAAATCGTTGGGGGTGTCGCAAAGCCCGCGCCCGAAATGGTGGTGCCAAACGCGGTTCACGATGCTGCGCCAAGTGAGCACGTTCCGCGGGTCGGAGATCCAGAGCGCCAGGGCGGCGCGCCGCGCGGATTCGTCGGCGCCCTCGGGGATGTCCAGTTCGGGCCGCATTCCCGGAACACACGCCAGGGACCCGGGACCGACGAGCTCGCCGGGCTTGGACAGATCGCCCCGGACCAGCAGGTGGATGGGACGGGGTTGGGGCGACGGCTTGAAATTGGCGCCATCCGCCGGGAAGTCCCGGGTCACCGCATAGACGAACTGGGGCGCGGGCAGGGCGGCGAGGGCCGCTTGGTTCTCGGCCTTCAACACCGACAACGCCAACTCCCGGCGCTGTGCCTGGGTCCGGTCCGCAACCGGCGTGCGCAGGATCGCCGACCATTCGGCGCCCAAAGGCTTGGGCATGCCGGTGCCCGGCACCGCCTCGCTCGCCGAGAGTCGGAACCGCCCGATCCCGTGTCCCGGCACACCGTCCTGGAACTCGAGCAGCAACGTGAACGTCGTGTCGTCGGCAAAGGCCGCCGGTTCCTTGAGCTCGAACACCGCCGCGTGCGGTTCCGCAAAGCGGGGATACACGCCCCATTGCGTCCCGCTCTTCCCGTCGATCGCCTGGGCAGCGGTGATGTTGGGACCCTCGTCGAAATCCGCGGAGGCGCGGACGAATGCGAGGGGCGTCCCGCTCTCGCTGGTGCCCTTCGGGGCCGCGAAAACACGGAATTCCGACAGGTGAAAGTTGCCGTTGTCCCAGCGCCCGGACCCACCTTGGGGCAACCGGCCGTCGGGCAACGCCTCGAGCCGGACCGCGCCCAACCTCCCGGCCCGCCGGCGGGCCGTGACGATATAGGTGTCGCGTTCCGGCCGGGTGCCACTCGCGAACCACGATCCATCCGCCTGCCGGGTCAGCGTGGTGCCGCCGGTCGAGACGACGCTCAAAGCCTCGAACGGCACCCAGGACTTTTCCCAAGACGCCCAGGAAGCTTCCCGGGCGGCCACCTTCCCGGCGATCCCCGGGGAGTCCAGCGTCGCCAGCAACGCCGCGTCGGGTTGCTCCAACGCGCGCTTTTCGGCCAGCAACCGCCGACGGACCGCGTGCGTGGCCGGGTCGGCGTCAAAGGGACGGTTCGCCCGGTCCACGCCGGCAAAGACCGCCTGCAACGCGTAGTACTCGCGTTGCGGGATGGGATCGAACTTGTGGTTGTGGCAGCGGGCGCAGTGGACGGTAAGGCTCTGGAAAGTGCCCATCGTGGCGCTCACATAGCTGTCGCGATCGAGATTCTGGGCCGATCGATGGTCCACCGTGTCCTCCCGGACGGTGACCATCAGCGTGTGATCCCACGGCCCGGCGGCGAGGAAACCGAGGGCCACGGTGGCCTGCGGGTCGTCGGGAAACAGGGCGTCGCCGGCGATCTGTTCCTGGACGAACCGGGCATAGGACCGGTCGTCGTTCAACGCGCGGATGACATAATCCCGATAAGGCCAGGCATCGGGCCGCGCGAAATCATGGTCGTTGCCGTGCGTGTCCGCGTAGTTCGCGACATCGAGCCAATGCCGTGCCCAGTGCTCCCCGTAACGGGGCGAAGCGAGCAACCGGTCCACCTGGGCGGCATAGGCTCCGGGAGAAGCATCCGAACCGGAGGACGACCGGACGAAGGCTTCCACTTCTTCCGCGGTGGGCGGCAATCCGGTGAGATCATGGCTCAACCGGCGGAGCAGCGTGCGGGCATCGGCCCGCGGCGACGGCACCAGTTTCCTCTCGGCGAGCTTCGCGCGGACGAAGGCATCGATGGGATGGACGGCGCCGCCCGGGACCACGGGCCTCGCCAACGGGGTCAGGGACCAATGGGGCTTGCCGTCCGCCTGGGTGCCGACGGGCGCGCCGGCCTTCGTCGGTATCCGTGTGGAATCCGTCCCGGAAGCGGGAGCGGTGCCCGCCGCCGTGCAAAGCCCAACCGCGACGAGGCTCGCCACGGCGGCCATCGCCGGGATTCGGAAGGGCCTCTTCAACGTTCTCATCGGGATTTCCCCAAAGTGTGCCAACCGATCGCGCAGGACAAGCACCCGGTCGGGGGACCGGGGCGGGTGCGGTGCATCCCGCGAGGCCAATCTCCTTCGGGCGCCCCACGGCCCGCCATGGCGGGCCGTGGGGACGACATCATCCGCCCCGTCACCCGGAGGCCTACTCCTCCGCGAGGAACGCCGCCGCCTTCGCCGCAAACCCGTCGCCCGGAGCGCTCCGGATCCCGGTGCGGGCACCCAGTCGGCCGTAAACCAACGACGCAAGGTCCGCGGGCTTGAGTTCCTCGGACACCAGCGTCCTGCCCGGCGCGCCCAGCGCGAGCAAGGCCGGCAGGTCGCCGTACTTGGCGCCGCCCGGCACGAAGTCCGGGTCGCGGAAATCCAGCAGGCGCGAGAAACGGAACCCGCCCGTCTCGATCGCGGCGCGGTCGATCGAACTGCCGGCCAACGCCCGGGCCGCCGCCACCACCGGACCCGCGCCCGATACGCCCACCACGTCCACCCGCGACGATTTTCGTTCGTGCCCCCGGATGTATTTCACCGCCGTCAAAACGTCGCGCACCCGCTGCACGAAGACGCTGTCGTTGTAACCGAAGGTGAACGCCGCCGATTCGCGCGGATTTTTAACCTTGGGCGTTGGCTTCGCCGATCCGCCCCCGGCAAGGAACTCGCCCTGGTACAGCAAATCCATTCCCAGCACGGTCGTCCCGGCATCGAGCAACGCGCGGACTTCGGGCCGCACCGAACCGTCGGCCCCGCACAACCCCGCCTTCCCCTCGCCCGTCAGCCAGAGCGTCGTCCGGCCGTTCCATTGCTTCGGGTATAGGAACACCGCCGGATTCTCCGTCGCCCGCGCCGCGTCGCGCACCATCCCGGCCATGCGGATATAGGTCCCCTCGTCCGACTTGTCCTTCATCTCCCACGACGCCTCGCCGATGGCCTCCATGCCGCCGTCCAGCACGGTGTCCCAACCACCGCCGAAGATCTCGCGGAACGAGTTGTCGTCCGCGGCCGCCTTCGCCAGCAATTGACCCGCGTCCCGGTCGAGTTCCGCGAGCAGGCGGCGTTCGAAGGCGGGATCCGCGCGCCGCGGGGCCGGGTGGGCGTCGTCCCAAACGGTCAATTCGGCGCGCTTGAGCGGTTGGTAGTCGCGCTCGACGACGGGTTCCTGGAAACCCAGTTTGAAATGGCGGTTCAGCCACGTCTCGAACGCCGACCGCGACACCGCGTTGTAGTTGTGCGGGAAATACTCGCCGCGTTTGAGCATCACGTTTTCGGGCGCGCCCAGCAGGCCGTACAACCGTTTCAACTCGGGGAACCCTTTCGTGGACATCTCCCGGGTCCAGTCGTCGGCGCAGGTCATTCCCTGGGGTTTGGGCGCGAACAGCGCGGCGAACTCGACGTTGCCCGTGCCGATCCGCAGCAGGCTCGCGTTCTCGCACGTGCAACCGCCCTGCATCGCCGTGCTCACCATCACCGCCGGGAAACTGAGCGCGATCCGCGGGTCGATCGCCGCCAGCAGCATCGTCTGCGTCCCGCCGCCGCTGGCGCCGGTGATCGCGACCCGTCCGGGATCGACCTCGGCCAAGCCCAGGACGAAATCGAGCGACCGCACGGCGTTCCATGTCTGGAGTCCCATCACGCTCTGCAGGTGCGCCTCCGCCTGCGGGCTGAAGAGACCCCAGTCCAATTCGGTGTTCATCTCGGGGCGTTGCTTGGAGAAGCCGTGCGCCAGGCCCATCGGGATCTGCTGCGAATCCGAATTCCCCAGCATGTCCCATTGCCACACCACGCAACCCATCCGCGCCAACTGGACGCACATGGACTGGAATCGACTCCGGCCGCCCTGCTCGAACCGCTCCGCGCCGTCCGCCAGTTCCTTCCGCAACTCGGCATCGGTTGCTTCCGACAGCCGGGCGTCGGTCCAATGCCCGTGCGCGAACAACACCGCCGGCACTTTTCCCTGGGTTCCCTTCGGACGGTACAGGTTGCCGGTCACGAAGAAGCCCGGACGGCTTTCGAAGTAGACCTTCTCCACCGTGTATTCGCCGCGATCGATGCGCCCGTGGATCACGGCGTTGAGCGGCGTCCGCGTGGGCATTGGCCAGAGTCCCTGCGAGACGAGGATACGGCGGCGGACCCGTTCGGCGCGGGCCTGCCACGCCTCGCGGCTCGCGGGCGGATGAAACGGGAAATAGCCGTCGAGATCCTTGGGCGGCTGGAGCCGGCTGTCGGCAGGCAACTGGCCTTGCGGCAACACGCGGGGCACGGCCCCGTTGAGGGCATCGGCCAACGCGGCAACGACGAACCCGCCGAGGACGGCGCGCGCGGGACGGGCGAGGATCCGGGGAAGCATGGGCCGAACCTAGCGGCGTGCCCCCCCGCCATGAAGCCCAAAGCCGGGGATTGGCCCCCCGCGGCGCCTCTTGCCGCAGTGGCGACCGCATCATCCGGGCCCCGTTCCCAATCCGTCGCGGCAATGCCACGGGATTCCCTCGACCACGGGTCAGGGCACCGGCACGGCACGGTAGATCCGCGAAAGATGGACCGGCGTCGTGCGGTCGACCCAGAAGACCTGGATGGAATCCAGCGTCAGCGTCGCGAGCGATTGCCAGTTCGTGTCGCCAAGGTGTTCGACGGCCTCGATCCGGAAGGTGCGGCCGACGGGCCCGCCGACCAGCAGTCCGGCATACATGGCGATATCGAGTTCCGCCAACACCTTGACCTCCACCCGGACGGTGTCGCTGGTCGCGGAATCATACGGATTGCTCACGACCACCCGGTACGAGCCAGCCTCGGCGAGGCCGGCGTGGGCTACCGCGTAGGTCCTGGCCGTGGCGGCGGGGAGGTTGGTGCCCGCGTGTTGCCATTGGTAGGTCAACTCGGGGGTGCCCGAGGCGGTCACCGACAACTCGAAGGGTTCGCCGAGGAAACCACTGGCTCCATGGGGTTGGAAATCGATCGACGGCGGCAACCCCGTGGACGACGGCCTCAGGAGAAAGGCGTGGACGACGCCCGCCACGGTTCCCTCGCCGACGATCGCGCCGGCGTCGTTGACGGCATTCGCCGAGCCCAACACCCAGCCGGCACCTCCCGACGCCACCAAGGCGTTGAGATCCGACATCACGCCGGCGGAATAGACGAAGGCATGCGGCGTCCCGTCGGCGATCGTCGCGGTCCCGACGACGATGCCGTCGGTGTTGATGTCTTTGGCCGCGGCAATATAGCCCCCGAGAAATCCGAGGCTGACCGAGCTACCATTGGCATGGAGGAAGGCCCAGCCTGGCTTCGGGAGCGGGCTGCCCGACTCGTATCGGACCTTGCCGACGATCACGCCGGCGTTGTTCGCGGCGAGTGCCTGGCTGGTATAGTAGCCGCCGTGGGCGGGGGCCGGCAGGCCCAATCCGGACAGATCCAGGATCGCGAAGCCGGTTCCGTCGAACCGCGCGGCCGTCTCGAGGGAGTCGGGCGCGACCGAACCAACGACCAGACCGCCGTCGTTGATCGCATAAGGGCGGGGCAAAGGCCCGCCGGGTACGGTAAGCGTCGATCCGGCGAGGACAAACGCCCCGGAACCCGACCCACCGACGGCTGTGCCAGCCGCATTCACGGCGGTTGCCGCGCCCAAACCGAGGAGCGTGGCCACGCCGCCGGGCGGCAGGACATAGGGCGTGAGCGTCCCTCCCATGGGGCCGGGGAACGTCACGTGACCAACGATCATGCCGGCGTCGTTGATGGCGTTGGCGGAGGACGCGGTCTGGCCGTACAACTGCTCGGGAGGCGCACCGAGATAGCGGCACTGGAATGCGAGCGAGGAGCGATTCTGTCCGTCGTAATACCAACCCCCTTCGGCGGCATTGCCGACGACCTTCCCGGCAAGATTGACGCCCGTCGCGGTGCCGGGCCCGAGATCGACGAGGGAATAGGTGGTGGCCGCCGCGGCGTTCCCCACGATGGAAGCGACCGAGACCACACGGAGGAGCGAAGACAACGGGGGCTTCATGACGGTACGGGCTTTGCCGGACGGCAGCGCCGAACAGTCCCTTCGCGGGAATCGAAGGCAGGGCGCTCGCCCGGGTGAAAGCGATTCACCGGACCCGTTGCAAAAGCGTCGAACCATCCCTTGGCAAACACCACGCGAGGGGCGCGACCGGATCGGGTCGGTTCGTCTCCCGCCGGGGTCGTATCGGTGCGACGGTGCGAACCGGGTTTCGGGACCCGATTGTCCCATGTACAGATACCACCCGAATGCCCGCGGGATGCGGGGCCCGTCAGACCGTGAGGATTTCCTTTTCCTTCACCACGAGGTGTTCGTCGATCTTCTTGATGTAGAGGTCGGTGAGTTTCTGGACCTCTTTTTCGCAGTCCTCGATGTTGTCCTCGGAGACGCCGGCGCTGCCCTTGAGTTTCTTGAGCGACTCGATGGCGGTGCGGCGCTCGCTGCGGACGGCGACCCGGCCTTCCTCGGCCATGCGTTTGGCGAGCTTGACGAACTCCTGGCGGCGCTCGGCGCTCAGGTCGGGGAGGATGACCCGGATGAAACGGCCCTGGGTGGCAGGGTTGAGCCCGAGGCCGGCGCCCTGGATGGCCTTCTCCACGGCCTTCATGTTCGACTGGTCGAAGGGCTGCACCATGAGCATGCGGGATTCCGGCGCGGAAATGGTGGCCAATTCCTTCAGTCGCATGTTGGAGCCATAGGCTTCCACCATGACGTTCTCGATGAGGCTGGGCGACGCCTTGCCCGTGCGGACGCCATGGAACTCGTGGATCACGTGTTCCTCGGTTTTCAGCATCTTCTCCTCGGTCTCGAACAGGATCTCGTCGATGGTCATATGATGGGCTTGGTTGAAAAGGGACGGCGCGGCGTTCAGGCGGTCACGAGGGTGCCGATTTCCTCGCCGAGAACGACCCGGCGGAGGTTGTGCGGCGCGAAAAAGTCGAACACCACGATGGGCATCTTGTTGTCCATGCAGAGGGCGAACGCGGCGGCGTCCATGACCTTGAGCTGGAGCTGGAGGGCGTCGCGATAGGACACTTGGTCGAAGCGCTTGGCGTCGCGGTGTTTCTTGGGATCCTTGTTGTACACGCCGTCCACTTTCGTGGCCTTGAGGATGACCTCGGCGCCGATCTCGTTGGCGCGGAGGGCGGCCGCGGTATCGGTGGAAAAGTAAGGATTGCCGGTGCCGGCGGCGAAAATGACCACGCGTCCCTTCTCGAGGTGGCGCACGGCGCGGCGCCGGATGAACTGTTCGGCAACCTGGGCCATGGCGATGGCGCTCTGGACCCGGGTGGGAACGCCCTGTTTCTCGAGGGCATCCTGCAACGCGAGGGCATTGATGACGGTGGCCAACATCCCCATGTAATCGCCGGTGGCGCGCTCGATGCCGCGTTCGCTGCCCTGCAGGCCCCGGAAAATATTGCCGCCACCGACCACGATGACGACCTCGACGCCGAGTTCGCGGACCTCGGCGATCTGCCGGGCCATGTCGTGGACGGCCTCCGGACTGATGCCCGATCCCGTGTCCCCACCCAAGGCCTCGCCGCTCAGCTTGAGCAGGATGCGGCGGTACTTCGGGGTCCGCGGCTTGGAGGATCGCTTTGTCATCGTCGGGCGCCAGTTAAGCAACGGCACCGGCCCAGCGTCAACGCGGGGCACGCGGGGTGCGTTCCCCGGGAGCTTCCGGCGCATCGCGGTTGGATTCGCCCGGCATCCGCCGGCGATCGTTTGCAGTACCGAAATTCAGCGTGCCCGGCCGCGGCGGAGCGCTAGGGTGATCGTGCCAAGGGCATCCGGAGTCCGGGCCGCCCCACCACCATGAACAAGCTGCTGCTCATCGACGACGAGGCCGACGTCCAATACTCGTTCCGGCGCATCTTCGATTCGCCCGATCTCGAGTTGCACACCGCATCCAGCGGCGAGGAAGGGTTGCGCAAGATTCCGGAGGTGCGGCCGGATCTGGTGATCACCGACATCCGGATGGCCGGGATCAACGGCCTCGAGACCCTGCGCCGGATCCGGCAACTCGACCCGAAACTGCCGGTGATCCTGATGACCGCCTACGGCACCACCCAGATGGCGATCGAGGCCATGAAGCTCGGGGCCTACGACTACCTGCTGAAGCCGTTCGACGTGCCCAAGCTGAAGCAACTGGTCGCGGACGCCCTGAAGGCGGCGCGCGACATGCGCCAGACCGTGGCCCTCGGCCCCCAACTCGAACCCCAGGACTACGACCTCGGCGTCATTGGCCGCAGCGAGGCGATGCAAAACGTGTTCAAGCTGATCGGCCAGGTGGCACCCTCCGACGCGACCGTGCTGGTCACCGGCGAGAGCGGCACCGGCAAGGAACTCGTCGCGCGCGCCCTCTACCACAACAGCAAACGCGCCCAGCAACCGTTCGTGGCCATCAACTGCGCGGCCATTCCCGAGAACCTCCTCGAGAGCGAGTTGTTCGGGCACGAGAAGGGCGCGTTCACCGGCGCGAGCCAGCAGCGCATCGGCAAGTTCGAGCAATGCAACGGCGGCACCCTGTTCCTCGACGAGATCGGCGACATGTCGCCCACCACCCAGACCAAGATCCTCCGCGTGCTCCAGAGCGGCACCTTCGAGCGGGTCGGCGGCAACGTTGCCATCCGGGTCGACGTCCGCCTGATCGCCGCCACCAACAAACCCCTCGAGGAAGCGGTCGCCTCCCGCCAGTTCCGCGAGGACCTTTTCTACCGGCTCAACGTCGTCCGCATCCAGATGCCGCCCCTGCGCGAGCGACGCGACGACGTGCCGCTGTTGGTCGACTACTTCCTCCGCAAGACCGCCGGGCCCGGCGGCACGCCGAAGGTCGTTGCCCCGGCGGTCCTGGCCGCCCTTGGCGCCTATCATTGGCCGGGCAATGTCCGCGAACTCGAGAACGTCATACGCCGCGCCACCGTCGTGGCCAAGGGCCCGGCGATCCTCGTCAACGACCTGCCCCCCGAGGTGACGGCGTCGGTGCGACAGACGGCGGCCAGCGCCCCCCCCGTCGGCACGCCCACCACACCGGCCGGCCCCGCGGTCGCGGCCCGGCCGGACGCGCTGTCGATTCCCGATCTCGCGCACATGCTGTTCCGGTTCGCGCGCGCGGACACCAAGCTCCGCGTGCTTCCCGCGGTCGAACGGGAGTTGATCATCCAGGCCCTTCGCGAAAGCACGGGCAACCAGGTCCAGGCCGCCCGCCTCCTCGGCATCACCCGCGCCACCCTGCGCAAACGCGTGGACAAATTCGGCATCCGGCGCGAACTCAACGTGGCCTGAGCCCCACCGCCATGGCCCTCCCAATCCTATCCGTCGCCCGCATGCGGTCCTGGGAGTCGGCCTCGTGGGCCGCGGGAACCCGCGAGGCGGACGTCATCGCGCGTGTCGGCGTGGTCTTGGCCGCGGCCTTGCGACGCCATGCCCGGCCCGGCGATCGCCTGCTGTTCCTCGCGGGCAAGGGTCACAACGGCGACGATGTCCGCGCCGCCCTCCCGCACCTCGCCGCTTTCGCGGTGGAATCCATCGACGTCGCCGATCCGGCGGCGCAACGCCAAGCGGTCGCGGCTGCCCTCGGACGCAAGCCCGATTGGGTCGTCGACGGTTTGTTCGGGATCGGGCTGAACCGCCCGCTTTCCGAGGCGTGGCGGGCCTTGTTCGGCACCGTCGACGCCTCCGGGGCGCGGGTGTTGGCCATGGACGTCCCCTCGGGGCTGGATGCCGACACCGGCAACACCTGGGGCGCCGCGATCCGCGCCGACGTGACGTTGACGGTGGGCGCGCCGAAGCGAGGGTTGCTGGCGCCGGCGGCCGTGGGCCGGGTGGGGCGTTTGGAAATCGCCGCCGACGTGGGCCTGAACCCGACGATTCCAGCCCTGCCCGGCGAAGGCGTGCCCGACACCTGGACCGAAGCTTCGGATGCCGAGGGTTTTCCCGGCCGTCGCCGGGTGGACGCGCACAAGGGGGATTTCGGGCACGTGGCGATCGTGGCCGGCAGCGTGGGTTATCACGGCGCGGCCGTGCTGGCGGCAGGCGGCGCGCTTCGGGCGCGGCCCGGTCTGGTGACGGTGATCACCATGCGGGACACGTGCCTGCCGGTTGCCGCCCAGTTGGCGTCGGCCATGGTGCAACCGTGGGTGCCGGGCGGCGCGCTGCCGGCGAAAGCGACGTCTTTGGTGGTGGGACCGGGACTGGCGCATCCGGACGCGGTGGCGACGCTGCGGGACGCCACGCGCGCGTGGTGGCAAGGGTTCGCGGGCCCCGTGGTGGTCGACGCGTCGGCACTCGACTGGCTCGAGCCCGGGGTGCCCGCGGCCGGCGTTGGCCCGCGGATCGTGACGCCGCATCCGGGCGAGGCAGCGCGGTTGCTGGGGACCGACGTGGCGACGGTACGGGCCGATCGGCCGGCGGCCTTGCGCGCGATCTCGGCCCGGTTGGGCGGTTGCTGGGTGGTGCTGAAGGGCCACCACACGCTGGTGGGGCGCGCCGGGGATCCGATCGGATGGAATGGAAGCGGGAACCCGGGGCTGGCCCAAGGCGGGACGGGCGACGTGTTGGCGGGATATCTGGGCGGCTTGCTCGCGCAAACGCCGGCGCCCGCCGACGTGCCGCGGGCCATCCGGGCGGCGGTCTGGCACCACGGGGCCACCGCGGACGCCCTCGAACACGGCGGGCGCGCATGGACCAGCGAGGATCTGGCGGACGCGTTGGGCGCCGATCCGCGGGGCGCCCGATAGTTCATTCGAACGCCACCCAGATCCGTCCCGCGGCGGGCACCGTCACCTTGAGCCGCGCGCGGGCGGCGGCATCCAGCCGGATCCGTTCCGCACGCCCGTCGCCGATCCGCACCACGGCCGATGCGTGCAGACCCGAGTAGTACAACGGGACCACCACCTCGCGGGTCGCGGTTTCGGGCAGCGGATTGTGGATCACCGCGAAGGCCCGTTCCGACAGCAACGGGTTCACGTGCACCACGAAGTCGAGGTCGCACCCGTCCGCGCGCCGCGCATGGATGAAGTCCGATTCCAGGATCGCGCGGTGCCGCTTGAACCAAGCGACCCATTTCTTCACGACGTCCCGCGTCTCCGGCGCATCGTACAGGCGCGGACCGCGCCAGCAGGCCTGCACGCCCGTGCCCAGGGTGTTGGCCAAGTGGCCCTCGTAGTCCGCCAAATGGTCCTTCAGCGGCTCGATCGTCGCCGCCGCGCCGCCGCCTTGGTACTCCGTGAGCGGGACGAACATCCATCCCGCCGTCTGCGGTTTCGTCCAGGTGCCGTCGAAAATGTTCTGCCGCGCGTGGATCAACTGCTGCGCCCGCGGCAACGACCAGTTGTCCTCGCGGTATCCCATCGCCGTTTTCGTGCCGCCCGCCAGGAAGTAATAGTCGGGTTGGTTGATGTACACGCCCCGCGAACGGCACCACCCGTACAGGTCCGCCGTCATCTTCCAGTTCGCCCATTGCGAATCCGCCAGACCGCGGTGCCCCGGATGGTTCGTCGAGGCACAGACGTCGCCCGGGTACGGGCCATCGTGTTCCAGCAGGTCGAGGCCGGTGACGGCGATGAAGTTGGTCAGTTTCCTCAGGTAGTTGGTGCCCCACGCGCTGCCGAAACACGGCGCGTTCCCGAAGACGGCGCCGCCCGGCCGTCCCGTCTTCGGATTGATCACGTCGTTCGCGTCGTCGATCCGGCGACTGCTGAACAACGAGTACGCCCCGACCTCGATCCCGCGTCCGTGCGCGTAGTCCACGTCCTCCTTCACCTGCGCCAGATAGGACGGCTCGTCCCGCTCCATATCGAGGCCGCTGCCGAAGGTATAGATGATCATCTCGAACCCGACCTCGGCACATTGGTCGACGGCGGCGCGGAACGATTTCCGGTCGGCGTTGCGCACGTGCATCATGATCGGGTTTTCCGTGGTCCAGGGCGCCAGGGCACGGGTCGCGCGCCGCATCGCCAGACCCTGCCGCTCGCGGTCGTAGGAGTCGTGCACCACGAGATGCACGCGGAACGAGGCAAAGGTCCCGCCCGGCGGCAGGACCACCCCGGGCCCCACCGGCGGTTCGCATACCAGCAGGCACGGCGTCTTCCGTTCGTAGCTCACCTGCGTCCGGTACGCCGGATCCGGACGCCACGAGGCGATCTGGTTGCCCGTCACGGCATCCATCCCCTTGAACATGTAGTCGCTCAACACGTCGATCGCCGGGGTCCGCCAGGCAACCGCCGCGCGCTCGTCCACCGCGGCCTCCGCTTCCACCACCGCCAACCGCTCCACCGTGCATCGGTCGAGCGTCACGGCGCGGTCCGTGCCGTTGGACACCACCAGCCATTTCGACAGCACCGGGATGCCGTCGTGAATTTCGTGGTGAACGGTCACCGAGATCCCGTGCGTCGCCGCGTCCGGCCCGCGGAACAGGAGGTCCACCCCGCTGCCGGACGGCGGCCATCGCAGGTCCGCCGCATGGCGCTTGCGTCGCCAGGCCACCGGTTCTGCCGGCGCCGCGGTCCGCACGTCGGCCAGATGGAAGGCGCCGGGATCGTTGGTCAGGGCCGCGGTCCATTCCGGCAACAGGTAGGCGCGGTCCCGCTGCCCCAGGAGGCCGCCGACCCGGTACTCGCGGCCGTCGATGACCAGCACCGCCTCGGGCTCGACGCCACGAAGCATCCGTTCGCCCGTCATCAGGTTCTCGATCCCCACGGTCGCGGCGTCCGGACGACGGGCGATGGTGCGGCGCAACAGGCCGTTCTCGAGCACCACCCGGTGCGCGTCGATGGTCACCAGCGCCCGGGAGAACGCCGGATCCACCAACCAATCGCGCTCGAGCACGCCGACCGGACCGGCCGACACCCGCGCCGCGAACAGGAATCCAAGGACCAGCAACAACGAACGGTACCGCATTCGAAAAGGCTAGCGGGTCTTGCCCGCGCGGATCGATCCCCTGTCCGGGAAAACCTGCGGGCAGGCGCCCCGGGGCATCGCGGTGTCCGGTTCGCGACCCCGGCGACCGACAGCCGGGCAACCGGCGTCGCGAGACGAGCGGATCCAGACGCCGTCCGGCGCCGCCCTGGACCGATGCCCGGCTTTTCCGGCGGGTCCGCGGACCCGACCTCGGCGGCAAAAAACATGGACCCGCCGTCTTGCGACGGCGGGTCCATGCCGGAAATACAGGCCCCGTACCGCCCGTCAGACCGCGATGGTCTTGCCCGGGACCGCGATCGGGTAACTGCCGTCGGGGAGCGGGAGACTCTTCATCGTCGCGTCCCACGCGATGCGGTCCGGCGCGAGGTTGATCTGGGAGTTGAGGGCATCCTCCCATTTCACTTCCTTGCCGGAGTAGGTGGCCATGCGCCCCATGATGGCGGTCAGGGTCGATTTGGCGCCGTTGAACGCCTCGTTGTAGTCGGTGTTGGCGCGGATGGCGGCGAACAGGTCGATGTGTTCCTGCTGGTAGGGATCGACCTGCTTGGCGGCCCGGAACCGCCAGGGGTCGGCGCCGGCCGCCTTGATCGAGTAACCGCTGACGTCGGCGCTGCCCTTGGTGCCGACGCACGCCTCGCTCACCGAACTCCAGGCTCCGCGGATATGCCGGCATTGGCTGTACATGCGGGAGTCGTCCGCGAACCGGTATTCGACGGCGTGGTGATCGAAGATCTCGCCGTACTCCTTGCTGGTGCGGACCTGGCGCCCGCCCATGCCATGGCAGCTGACCGGGTACGCGTTCTTGATCCAGTTGCCGACGTCGAGGTTGTGGATGTGCTGCTCGCAGATGTGGTCGCCGCAGAGCCAGACGAAGTAATACCAATTGCGCATCTGGTACTCCATCTCGGTCTGGCCTTCCTTGCGGGGATTCACCCAGACGCCGCCGTCGTTCCAGTAGACCCGGATCGAATGGATGTCGCCGATCGCGCCGTCGTGGATGCGCTTGATCGTCTCGAGATAGCCGGCCTGGTGGTGGCGCTGGAGGCCGACGCCCACCTTGAGGTTCTTGCGCTTGGCCTCTTCCGCGGCCGCGAGGACGCGTCGGATGCCCGGGCCATCGGTGGCGACGGGCTTTTCCATGAAGATGTGTTTGCCCTGCCGCACCGCTTCCTCGAAATGGAACGGCCGGTAGCCGGGCGGCGTCGCGAGGATCACCACGTCGGCGAGCGCCATCGCCTGCTTGTAGCCGTCCAGACCCACGAACTGGCGGTCGGGCGGGACGTCGACTTTGTCGCCCTGGGCTTCCTTCAGGTTCCGCAGCGAGCCGTCGAGTCGATCCCGGAAAGCATCCGCCATGGCGACGAGCTTGGTGCCCGGGACGTTCAACGCCTGGCCGGCGGCGCCCGATCCACGGCCGCCGCAGCCGATCAGCGCGACCTTCAGGGTGTCGCTGGACTGGGCGAACGCGAGTCGGTCGACCGCGAGGGAGCCGAGGGTGGCGGCCCCGAGCACGGCGCCGGACGAGGAGAGGAAATTGCGCCGCGTGATCGGCGAGCTTTGGGAAGCGGGCTGGTTCATGGGGAATGCGTTCGTGGAATTCTGTGCGTGCTCCGACGCGCGACGCCGCACGCCGATTCAAGTCGGCTTCGATGATCTCGCGGGGAACCGTGGCAGCCTACGGTCCCGTCCCCGTCGGGCAATCCAAAGTTTGCGGCGGCCGCCGGCGCGGGTGCCGCTCCCAACGGCCCGCGCTACACCGGCAGTTCGATCACGGCCCGCACGCCGCCTTCGGAACCCGGTTCCAGCTCGAACCGCGCGCTCGTCCCGTACAATTGCACGAGGCGCGCCCGGCAGTTCGCCGTCCCCACGCCCACCCGGCCCGGCTTCCCGGCCGGCATCCCGCGACCGTTGTCCTCGACTTCCAGACGGAGACGGCCCGGTACCGGCCGACTCGCCCGCAGCGTGATGCAACCCGGACGCGATTCCGGCTCGAGGCCATGCTTGATGGCGTTCTCGACCAACGGCTGGAGGATCAGGTTCGGAACCGCCGCGCCGAGCAGGGCCGGATCGATCTCGCGCCGGACGGTGAGGCGATCGCTGAAGCGCATCTGCTCGAGGGCGAGGTAGCGGTCGAGGAAGGCCAACTCCTCGCGGAGGGTGACGGTCTGTTGCTGCGAACGGTCGAGGGCGTGCCGCAGGAGTTCGGCGAGCCTGACCAACATCGAGTCCGCCCGGTCCACGTCGCGGTACATGAGCGTGGAAATGCCGTGGAGCGCGTTGAACAGGAAGTGCGGGTTGAGCTGCATCTGCAGCGCGTGGAGGCGGGCGGAGGTCAGGCGTCCCTCGAGTTCCAGCACGCGGCGTTCGCGATCGCGGAAGCTGGCGTAGTAGGCGAGCGCGTGGGTGCCGGTCACGACCATCCAGTAGACCAGCATGTTGAAGAAGAAAGTGGCGACGAGCACATAGCGCAGCACCTCGCCGAACGGCTTTTCCGCGCCGCGCAGCGGCACGAAGATCTGGGACAAGGCGGAGCGTCCGAGGATCCACAGCAGGGAAAACACCATCCCGGCGACGACGTTCACCGCCACCCGGAGCTTCCAATGCGGGCCGGTCAGGCTGAACCGGGACGCGAGCCACGCCGCCGGCAACGCCAGGACCCCGAACACGTACCAATCCGCCAAGGCGCTCGCCACCGCCACGCCCCAACCGACCGGCACCCCGACCTTGGCCGAGGTGAGGTAGTGTTGTCCCGCGAACGACATCCCCACGAGCGTCCACAGCAGCGCGTATGCGGGCACCTGCCACCAACGGAACCATTCGGGTCGATCCACTGCCATTCCCCGGAGGGTGTCACCCTTCGTCGCGCCGCCGCAACCGGCGCGTGAAACCGCGGTTTTGCCGCGGAGCACGTTGACCCCGCCGATCCCACCGCGCAAAGTCTCGGCCGTCGGTCACCCCCCATGGACCATCACCTGATCCGCGACATTGCCCTGTGCATCGCCGCCGCATGGCTTTTGGGCGTGGTGTCGCAACTCATCCGCCAACCCCTGATCCTCGCGTACCTCGCGGGCGGGTTCATCCTCGGGCCCTCGGTGCTCGGCTGGGTCACCAACCAGGAATCCATCGACACCATCTCGGAACTCGGGCTCATCTTCCTACTGTTCATGATCGGCCTCGAGATCGACCTGAAGAAGATCGCGAGTGCCGGCAAATCCATCACCCTGACCGCCGCCACCCAGATCCTCGGGGGGTTCGCGATCGGCACCGTGTTTTTCCGGATGGTCGGGTTCCGGATGGGCGGCGGCAACTGGGACGCCCTGTATCTGGGCGCCGCCGCCGCGCTCAGCAGCACGGTGATCATCGTCAAGGTGCTGTACGACAAACGCGAGTTGGACACGCTGCCGGGCCGGGTGACGCTCGGGGTTCTGGTGCTGCAGGACCTGTTCGCGATCCTGTTTCTGGCCATCCAACCCAGCCTCGACCACCTCGAGATCGGCGTGCTGGCCAGTTCCCTGCTCCGCGTCTTCGTGCTGGTCGGCACCGCGATGTTGGTCAGCAAATACGTTCTCCCGACCCTGTTCCACCGCATCGCGCGGCTTCCCGAGTTGGTGTTGGTCGGGGCCATCGGCTGGTGTTTCCTCGTCGGCGAGTTCGGCGAATGGCTCCATCTGTCGCGCGAGATGGGCGCGCTGATCGCCGGCGTCGCGCTCTCCACGTTTCCCTACGCCCTCGACGTGACCGCCAAGGTCACCAGCCTCCGGGATTTCTTCGTCACGCTGTTCTTCGTCGGGCTCGGCATGAAGATCCAGACACCCGACCTGAACGTGGCGGGTTGGGCCTTGGTGTTCGGGCTGTTCACCGTGGCCAGCCGGTTCGCGACCACGTTCCCGCCGCTCTACAAACTCGGGCAGGGTCTCCGCGCCAGCCTGCTCCCGGCCATCAACCTCGCCCAGATCTCCGAGTTCTCCCTGGTCCTGCTGCAGTTGGGCGCTTCCAAGGAATTCAACCACGTCAGCCCGTTCGCCAAGGACATCGCCTCCCTGGCATTCGTCATCCTCGCCACCGTCTCCACCTTCGGCATGGCGCGTTCGGACGGGTTGGTGCGGGCCCTGATCCCCCGTTTGAAGCGACTCGGGCTGCGCGACATCGACGACGAGCACGCGAACCGCCACCCGTCGGTCGCGGGGCAAGCGGACGCCGGCGGGCACGGCCCGGGCGCGCCGCGGATCCTGATCCTGGGATTCTTCCGGGCCGCCAGTTCGCTCCTCGAGGAACTGGAGGAACACGCGCCGGACCTGTTGCGCCACGTCGCCGTCGTCGACTTCAACCCGGTGGTCCACCGGGAACTCAAGGCCCGCGGCATCCCGGTCATCTATGGCGACATCAGCCAGCGCGACACCTTGCTCCACGCGGGGATCGCGCATGCCTCGGTGCTGGTCTGCACGGTCCCGGACAGCCTGCTCAAGGGCATCACCAACGAACGTCTGGTGCGCAGCCTCCGCGAATTGAACCCCAAGGCGAAGATCATTGCCCCGGCCGAGGTCCTGTCGGGCGTCGGCGACCTGATCGCGGCCGGGGCAACGTACGTGAGCCTGGGCCGCCTGCACGAGGGGCGGGACCTCATGCAAGCCGTGCGGGCTGCCGAGGGAGGCTTGCTCGACGACAAGCGGGAATCCTTGCTGGAACGGTTGCGCAATCGCCACGAGGTGCTGCCTTGAGGTACCGTTCGCCATCGCGATGAAGCCCTCCCGTTTCCCCGCCCTGCAGGCGTCCGCCGTCGCCGCCGCCCGTGCCGCCGGCGAACTCATGCGCCGCCACCTGCGGCGCACCAAGAAGGTCAACGAAGCCTGTCACCACGACATCAAGCTCGACCTCGACGTGCGCTGCCAGCGCGTCATCACCCGGTCGTTGGCCGCCGATTTCCCCGGGATCCCGGTACTGGGCGAGGAAGGCATCGACGACCGGGTCCGCACCGCGCCGGCCCGGTGGGTGGTTGATCCCATCGACGGCACGGTCAATTACGCCCACGGCAGCCCGCACGCGGCGGTGAGCATCGCGCTGCAACTCCGCGAGGGCACCGGATACCGGACGGTGGTCGGCGTGGTGCACGACCCTTTCATGGACGAGACGTGGACGGCGATCACGGGCCGCGCCGCCCTGCTCAACGGGCGACGCATCCATGTCAGCAAGCGACGCAAACTCGACGAATCGATCGTCTCGCTGGGCTTCGCGAAGAGCACCGAATCGCTCGACCACATGCTGCCGGTGTTCAACGAGCTGGTTTACCGCGTGCGGAAGATCCGGCTGATGGGTTCCGCGGCACTGGCGTTGACGTACGTGGCCGACGGACGTTTCGACGGGTACGTGGAGGCGGGGATCCGGCTGTGGGACATCGCGGCGGGCGGACTGATCGTCGAGTGCGCCGGGGGGGTGTTCGAGTCCGGCGAAACGGGCGAGGAGTTCCGCCACACGCTGATGTGCAACAACCGTCTGATCGACCGCGAACTGCGGTCGGCAACGAGGGCCGGGCTTGCCCGGAATCCGCGCTGACGGCTAGGTTTCGCCCCGGTATCCATGCGAACACTTCGCCTCCTTCTTTTTTGCACCCTGTGTGCCGGCGGAACCCTCCAGGCGGGCACGATCGTCCAGTTCCGATCCGCGCTGGGCGACCTCAAGGTCGAGCTCTACGACGACGAGAAGCCGATCACGGTGACCAACTTCCTTCGCTACGCGACGTCGGGTGCCTACGCGGGGGGCTTCTTCCACCGCGTCGTGCATGACGTTGAGATCCCGGGGGTCCCAGGGATCCAAGTGATCCAAGGCGGGGCTTTTGGCATCGCGAACCAAGGGACGGCCAACGCGAGGTTCGTCACCTTCCCGACCCTCCCGCCGATCGCCAACGAATTCGCGGTGGGCCCGCTCCTTCCCAACGTCAAGGGAACGATCGCGATGGCGAAGACTTCGGATCCGAATTCGGCGACCAGCCAGTATTTCTTCAATCTCAAGGACAATGCGGCACTCGACAGCCCCGCCAACTCCGGCGGCTTCACGGTCTTCGGCCACGTGGTTTCCGGATGGCAAACCCTGGCCAACTGGAACTCGTTCCGCGCGGTCCAACCGCCCGCGACCAACCTGATCGTCAACGCGGGATCGTCGGTGCTCTCCGAACTGCCGGTCTACCAACTCCAACCCAACGGGGCCGGATCCTATATCATCACGTTCGGGGATTTGGTCTACGTCGACATCACGCTGCTCGACGTGGAGGTGAAGCGGCGCGGCGACGGCGCGGCGGAAATCCATTGGTCCCCCTTGGCGAACCGAACCAACACGGTC
>Ga0114969_10001042_pt1 | contig 23678 bp, 19 predicted proteins | sample M_130807_MF_Meta_FD_87316 | JGI IMG/M metagenome (GOLD analysis project Ga0114969, IMG submission 87316) | Freshwater microbial communities from Lake Montjoie, Canada to study carbon cycling - M_130807_MF_MetaG | ecosystem: Environmental > Aquatic > Freshwater > Lake | place: Lake Montjoie...
CCGCTGATCAGTATTTTACTGCGATGGCAGCACCAACAATGGTTCCTACGGCGCAAGCTTATCAAGCTCCGGGAGCTGAAGTTCCTTCCGCACCTGTAGCACCAGCCGCTCCTGTAAACAGCGAATCAAATTTCGTAACTATTAAAAGCCCAATGATTGGTACATTCTATCGTTCATCATCACCTGATAAACCACTGTTTGTAAATGTGGGTGATGAAATTAAAGTTGGGAAGGTACTCTGCATCATTGAAGCAATGAAATTATTCAATGAAATTGAATCAGAAATATCAGGTAAAATCGTAAAAATACTAGTTGATAATTCATCACCTGTAGAATACGATCAGCCTTTATTTCTAGTTGATCCTTCCTAATCTAACCATTTGAAATTTTTAGTTCGTAAATGATTTTTTTCGCATCATTTATAAATATTTAATCTTTCAAATTTTCATATCTACTTATGTTTAAAAAGATCCTAATAGCTAATCGCGGAGAGATTGCCTTGCGTATTATCAGAACATGCAAGGAAATGAATATCCGTACTGTTGCAGTTTATTCAACAGCTGATAAAGAAAGTCTTCATGTGCGTTTTGCAGACGAGGCAGTATGCATCGGACCACCTCCAAGTAGAGATTCATATCTTAATATCCCACGAATTATTGCTGCAGCAGAAATTACAAATGCAGATGCAATTCATCCGGGTTATGGGTTTCTATCAGAGAATTCTAGATTCTCTGCAATATGTCGCGAACACGGAATAAAATTTATCGGCGCAACTCCAGAGCAAATTGATGCAATGGGTGACAAAGCCAATGCTAAAGAGACAATGAAGAAGGCTGGTGTTCCAACAATTCCAGGATCAGAAGGCTTATTGAATGGTGTTGAAGATGCAAAAAAGACTGCTCTTGAAATTGGCTATCCTGTTATCATGAAAGCAACTGCTGGCGGTGGTGGAAAAGGAATGCGTGTAGTTTGGAAAGAAGAAGACATCGAAAAAGCATTAGAAACAGCACAAACAGAAGCCGCTGCATCTTTCGGAAACGATGGTATGTATATGGAAAAGTTTATTGAAGAACCTCGCCATATTGAAATTCAAGTTGCAGGGGATCAATATGGAAAAGCTTGTCATTTAAGTGAACGTGATTGCTCTATTCAACGTCGTCATCAAAAGTTAGCAGAAGAAACTCCTTCTCCTTTTATGACTGAAAAGTTGCGCGAAGAGATGGGAGATGCTGCTATCAGAGCAACATTGGCTACAAGTTATGAAGGCGTAGGTACCATAGAATTTTTGGTGGATAAGCATGGTAAGTTTTTCTTTATGGAGATGAATACTCGTATTCAAGTAGAGCATCCCGTAACTGAAGAAGTGATCAATTATGATTTAATAAAAGAACAAATTAAAATTGCAGCTGGTGTTCCAATCTCTGGAAAAAATCACTTCCCCGCAATGCATGCCATTGAATGCCGCATCAATGCAGAAGATCCATATAATGATTTTCGCCCTTCTCCTGGTAAAATAACAGTTTTGCATCAACCTGGCGGGCATGGAGTTCGTGTTGATTCACATATTTATGCTGGATATACAATTCCTCCATATTATGATTCAATGATCGCTAAACTTATTACGGTTGCTCAAACACGTGAAGAAGCGATCCAAACCATGGAACGTGCTTTGAGTGAATTTGTAATTGAAGGGGTAAAAACAACAATTCCGTTTCATCAACAGTTAATGCAAAATGAAGATTTTCGCAAAGGAAATTATACTACTAAATTTATGGAAACTTTTAAGTTGAAATAGACTCAACTTATGTTATAATTTCAAAGGGCTGTTTCAAGATGAAACAGCCCTTTGTTTTTTAAGGTTAATTATTTACAATATGCATTTGGTATTAACATGATTCTGTTGAATAGTAGATGAGATGTCTGTAGAATGACTCTTTAGTCTCACTAACTTAGACAAATTATTCAAATCAATAGTATGAAACGTACCCTAATTATAGTTCCAATTCTTGCATTTTTAATCGTGTCGTGTGTTACACCTAAAATGTACAATGATTTAAAATCCCAAAAGGAAGATATTGCCAAACAAAATGAGGAGCTTAAATCAAAAAATCTGGCACTATCAACTCGTGATATCGAACTTGCGAATTCTGTGGAGGAGCTACAGTCACAAGTAAAGATACTTAGTGGTGATACCGCTCGGATGGGTGTTGAGTTACGTGAATTGCAAGGGAAATACACTACTTTAAACGATTCATATCAAACATTTTTAAAAGATGGCCCGAATGCCAATGCTAATTCTGAAGCTACCAAGAAGTTAATACGTGATTTGCAGAAAACACAAGAGAATCTTCAAAAAAAAGAAGATGAGTTAAGTAAAAAGGAGGTAGCTTTAAAAGAAAAGAAGTCAATTTTGGATATTATGAGCGCAGAATTACTTGCCAAGGATAAGCGCTTAGCCGAACTTGAACAAATTCTAGCTAGTAAAGACTCTTCTGTAAAAGCATTAAAAAATACTGTTTCAAATGCATTGAGGGGATTTAAGGATAAAGGACTAACAGTTGAAATGAAGAACGGAAAAGTATACGTTATGTTAGAAGAACGATTACTTTTTGCTACTGGAAGTATAATTGTGGATCCAAAAGGAATTGATGCGTTGAAGGAATTAGGTAAAGTGCTCGAGAAAAACACAGATATAAATGTTTTGATTGAAGGGCATACCGATAATGTTCCAATGAAAGGGGCAGGTGAAATCAAAGATAATTGGGACCTTAGTGCTATGCGTTCAACATCTGTTGTGAAAATTTTGTTATCGAATCCTAAAGTTGTTCCTGAGCATCTTACTGCAGCAGGACGAAGTGAATTTGCTCCTATCGATAAGTCTAATTCTGTTGATGGACGAAGAAAAAATCGACGAATTGAAGTAATTTTAACTCCTAAATTGGATGAAATTTTTAAGGTGCTTGAAACAAATTAACGAAGTATCTTATTATGATTTTATTTACAATAAAAAAGACTTTCAATTTGTTGCGTAAGTGGAGTTTTATTTTGTTGCTTCTATTGAAAAGTGTTTTAACTTTTGCGCAAGAAAAAAATGATGCTTTTGGTATGATTTACCAAGATAATAGAGATTATTTATATTATTTTAAACAAGGTGTTTTTCAGCAACTAGAAACACAAAAAGTTCGTTCTTTTGATTCTAGAGGGGATATTGTTGGTTATGTTAACAATGCAAATAATTTAATTGCATATTATAATAGTGAAAAAACAAATTTAGGAGACCTTACAGGTACCAATTTTAGTTTAACAAATCATTTACTGGTTTATCAACGTGACCAGGTTTTAGCAGTGTTTGATAGAGGAAAAGTAACTCGACTTACTTATTTTGTAAAGGACTATAAAATGAACGATGAATTTATTGCTTATCGTGATAAAAATATCGACGCATTGAAACTTTATGCTAAAGGACAAGTTGTTGATATTGACTTAACATTAATTGGGGCACTTGGAGCATATAAGGTTGGTAAAAATTCTCTCGCATATGTAAATAGTAGTGGATATTTTAAAATTTATTATGAAGGACAATTTTATGAGATTGATAATCTTCCTCCAGTAAAATTTGAAGCCGGAAAAAATATTGTTGGATATGTTGATGCAGGGCAAGAAGCACTTAAAATATTTTATAACTCGAAAGCGGTAACACTTGAAAATATTTCACCCCTTTCTTTTCAAGTAGGGGATGATTTAATTGCTTACGTTTCTGATGAAGGATATTTTAAAGTTTTCACACAAGGAAGACTAATAAAAGTTGAAACATCTCCACCAGATTTTTATATCGTTAAGGATGCATCTGTTTTGTTTTTCGCAAATAATATGCTGCAGATTTTACAGTATGGAATCAGAAATGAACTTGGCATGTTTCAACCATTAAATTATAAGATTAGTGACAATTGCGTAGCTTGGCAAGATCCTTCTGGTCGCTTGTTTATGTATTTAAATGGAAACGTTAAAACTGTTTCAACAGAAAAAATTGTAAATTACGAACTTAATGGTGATATCCTGCGCTACGAAGTTGAAGACGGTACATCAAGAATCTACTATAATAATAACACCTACTTTAAATGAAATATATAAATAATGTTAATCTTGGTTTAGGTAAATTAAAGCCCTTACTAATTTCCCTATTTGGATTTCTTTTGTTTTTTGGAATAGAGAATTTATCTGCACAAAATACATTTATACCTCTTAGTAATGCAGTTGAAATATTGTATGACCCCTATATTAATAAAGTTGGATCTACTATTCATACCTCAGGGAAACCATTGTTGTTAAAAGATGTTCAAACGGAATCCCCTTTCGATAGTTTAAATACATCAATTGTAAAGGATACAAAGTTTACGAATTCACTGGTTGGTCGAAAAATATTTCGTGAGCACTTACTTAGTGTGGAACAAGAAGATTTTAAAATTTATTTAGATCCTGTGATGGAATTTTCTGGCGGACAAGATCAAGGGAATAATAAAAATTTCACAACTAACACTAGGGGTTTTTGGGCATCTGGATCGATAGGAAAGCGATTTTCATTCAGCACTTCTTTTTATGAAAATCAATCAAGTTTCCCCAATTATCTTGATAGCGTTGTTCGTAAAGGTAGAGTTGTACCAGGTCAAGGAAGAGTGAAAAATTTTGATAATTCTTTTGATTATGCGATGGCTTATGGAACTATAAGTTATCAACTTGATAAGCATTTTACATTTCAATTTGGACACGATAAAGTTTTTTTTGGTGATGGTTATCGTTCATTACTTTTATCCGATAACTCATTTAATTATCCGTTCTTTAAAATAATTGTTGATGTTTGGAAAATTAGATATACAACACTATTTGCCGAATTTCAAGATTTAAGTAAAGAGGTGATAAATGACAATGAGCCTTTTCGAAAAAAATATGCTTCTTTTCATTACCTAGATGCAAATATTGGGAAAAGAATGTCGGTTGGTATTTTTGAAGGTGTGGTATGGCATAGTGATTCTGCCGGAGCAAGAGGATTTGATTTTGGATATATGAATCCTATAATATTTTTACGTCCTGTAGAGTTTTCTATAGGGTCACCAGATAACGTATTGTTAGGAATCAATTTAAAATATAAATTAAGTAGTAGTGTTCATCTTTATGGTCAAATTATGCTTGATGAGCTTTTGTTGAAAGAAGTTAAGGCGGGAAATGGATGGTGGGCAAACAAGCAAGGATTACAAGGTGGATTTAAGTCGTATAACACGTTTGGCGTGAAAAATTTAAAATTGCAAGGAGAAGTTAATTATGTTCGTCCATATACTTATCAGCATAGAGAATCAATCGGCAATTACGGGCATTACCGACAACCACTTGCGCATCCGCTTGGAGCAAATTTCTGGGAAGCAATTGGAATGATAAATTATTCTTGGAAAGGTTTTGATATTGCCGCTCGTCTAAGTTATGCAGAAGTTGGATTTGATACAGCTGGATTAAATATGGGTCAAAACATTTATTCATCTTACGACACCCATTATCAAGAGTATAATAATAAAGTTGGACAAGGAAATAAACATAAAATTTTATGGGCAGACCTTACTGTTCATTACCTGATCAATCCCGCTAATAGGTTAAGTGTATTTGGCGAAGTTTCGTTGAGAGATGATAAAAATCTTTATTACAATAAAAGCACGGTATTAATTCAAGCAGGAATTCGTACTCGATTATTTAATCGTTATTATGATTTTTGATAATTGAATTTAAATCTTCAAAAGTAATTCTTCGGTAACCCGTGGAAGGTGTTCTTGTTCTAAAAGATGAATTTTTGCAGAAATGTTTAAGACAGTATCGTTCTCATCGATAATTGTTGTAGCTTGAAATATAATATCGCCTTTGTCATATTGATTATTTACATAATGAATGGTGATTCCTGTTTCTTTTTCTGAAGCAAGTAACACCGCTTCATGAACCTTCATCCCATACATGCCCTTACCTCCAAATTTTGGAAGAAGTGCTGGGTGTAAATTTATAATTCGATTTGGAAATGCTTCAATTATTTCTGGATGCATAAGTTTTAAATATCCTGCCAACACAATAAAGTCAATTTTATGTTCTGCTAAAATTTGTAAAATTGAAAGCGGATTTTTTATTTGTGCTAAAGGAAGATGAATTGTAGGAACCTGAAATGGAATTGCTCTTTCAAAAACTCCAGCTTCTTTACGATCACTAAGTATTAATGCAACCCTAGCTGAAGGGTGATTTTTAAAATAATGCATTAGATTTTCTGCATTACTACCGTTTCCTGATGCAAAGATGGCGATATTAAACATGGTGCGAAGCAATATAAAAAGTAAGTAAGTACAAAGTAAGTTGCAAACATTATTTTGTATTGCAATTATATTGATAGTTCTTGGTCTTTGTTTTTAAACTCAACTTTTGGGGGCTTTTACCTTATTAGATCTTTCTTAGTTTAATTAGCATTCAATATCCTAATTTGAAAGGGAGAAATTTAATTAAATTCCTTTTCTTCATGTAGATGACGGATTTATGAACTAGCTTTTTTGGGCTATTGATATTCATAAAGCCCTCATTTAGCAGAACGAACATTTGTAACGCATAAACGCAAAAAAATAAACCATGAAAAAATTAATGTTAGTTATCGCTCTTGCAGGATTTGCAATTGCGCAAGTAAACGCTCAAACAGCACCAGCAAAATCAGAAGCTCCTGCTAAAAAAGAAACAAGCGCACCTGCTCATAAATCAGCTAAATCTACTCATCAAGTAAAGAAAGATGAGAAGGCAACTACAACAACTAAACCAGCAGCAGCTCCAGCTAAAGCAGTTCCAGCTAAAGCAGTTCCAGCTAAAGCAGCAGGTACTAAGTAATTCCCCTTTTAAATTCTTTTGGGTTTTTCTTAATTAAATCTTTCTAAATCCATCTAAACTTCCCAAAAAATGAAAAAATTATTATTTTTATTGGCATTGGTAGTCGTTAGTTTTACAACGCTAAGCGCTCAAAAACCAATCAAGATTTGACCTTTTTAAATACTATTCTTTAGAATTGGAGATAGACATTGGCGATTTTAGTTGTCAAAATCTGCTTTTTTTCACCACTAATCAATAAAAATCGAGAGTATTTTTTAGGTTGTTGATAATTTTTTTTAGCTATAAATCTGATTATCAACTTCTCAGGATGCCATTTGTGCCATTAAATAAAAAATAGCCTTACCAATTCATTTTTTTTTACTTTTGCCCCCTATCTAAACCAAATCATAAGTACAATGTCAGACATTGCATCACGCGTAAAAGCAATAATCGTTGATAAATTAGGAGTTGACGAAAACGAAATCACCAATGAGTCAAGTTTTACTAACGACTTAGGTGCAGATTCTCTTGATACAGTTGAATTAATTATGGAATTCGAAAAGGAATTCAACATAGCTATTCCTGATGATCAAGCTGAGAAAATCGCAACTGTTGGTCAAGCAGTTGATTACATTTCAGCAAACGTTAAGTAACATTTACTAATTCCAGGTTTTAAAATGGAACTCAAACGAGTAGTAATAACAGGTCTTGGAGCATTAACTCCATTAGGTAATAATGTTGCCGATTATTGGCAAGGCTTACTCAATGGCGTTTCTGGATCAGGTCCTATTACTCTTTTTGATGCTTCTAAATTTAAAACTAGGTTTGCTTGCGAAGTTAAAAACTTTGATCCATTACTATATCTAGACCGTAAAGAGGCCCGGAAACTTGATCGTTTTTCACAATTGGCAATTGCCAGTAGTGATGAAGCTGTAAAAGATTCCGGGCTTTTAGATTCTGGTTTCAATCCTGATCGCGTAGGGGTGATCTGGGGATCTGGAATTGGTGGTTTACGTACCTTCTTAGATGAAGTAATGAATTTTGCTAACGGTGATGGAACTCCTCGTTTCAATCCCTTTTTTATCCCAAAAATGATAGCTGATATTTCTTCTGGACATATCTCTATGCGTTATGGATTTAGAGGCCCTAATTTTACTACTGTTTCAGCTTGTGCTTCGGGCACGAATGCTATGATCGATGCCTTCAATTATATCCGCTTAGGAAAAGCTGATGCATTTGTTGCAGGGGGATCTGAAGCTGCTGTTAATGAAGCAGGAATCGGGGGATTTAATGCTATGCATGCATTATCAGAAAGAAATGATTCACCAGAAACTGCCTCCCGTCCGTTTGATCTTGATCGCGATGGATTTGTATTAGGCGAAGGAACTGGATGTCTTATTTTAGAAGAATATGAACATGCAATAAAAAGAGGTGCTAAAATTTATGTTGAACTCGTAGGTGGAGGTATGAGTGCAGATGCTCATCACTTAACTGCTCCCCATCCAGAAGGATTAGGTGCTATCAATGTAATGAAGAATGCGCTTTCTGATGCTGAAATGAATAACACGGACATTGATTATATTAATGTTCATGGTACTTCAACTCCTTTAGGAGATATCAGTGAAACAAAAGCAATTATGCATGTTTTCGGAGAGAACGCATTCAACTTAAATATTTCAGCAACTAAATCAATGACAGGTCATCTTCTTGGCGCCGCTGGTGCTATTGAAGCAATCGCAACTATTTTGGCCGTTGTTAATGATATTATCCCTCCTACGATTAATCATTTTACGGATGATCCAGCTTTTGATAAAAGATTAAACTTCACATTTAACAAATCACAAAAACGTGTTGTTCGCGCAGCGATCAGTAATACCTTTGGCTTTGGTGGACATAACGCATCTGTTGTTTTTAAAAAATACATCGCTTAACACTTGGCTTTAGTTTCACTGTTCAGAAGATTCTTTTCTAAAGATCCTCAGGAAAGAAAACTTATTCGTTCACTTAAATATTTACTTGGTTTTTATCCTGGCAATTTATCAGTTTATAAACTGGCATTTAGCCATCGTTCGCTTGCCCTCGAAACTTCGCATGGAATTCGACTTAGCAATGAACGATTAGAATATTTAGGCGATGCTGTACTTGGTGCAGTCGTTGCTGATTTGCTTTTCAAAAGATTTCCTACACGTGATGAAGGATTCTTAACTGAAATGCGTTCGCGAATTGTAAGTAGAGAAAACCTTAAGCAAGTTGCAGTTAAAATTGGTATCGATCAGTTGTTAATTCGTGATGCTGTTCCTGGCAGTTATCGTTCCATGTATGGCGATGCATTTGAAGCATTAATTGGCGCTATTTATCTCGATAAAGGATATCAAGCAACTTATCACTTTATTGTTGTTCGAATTGTTCGACACCATGTTGACTTACATGATATCGAACAAACCGAAAATAACTTTAAAAGTATGATTTTAAACTGGGGGCAAAGAGAAAAGCGTTCAGTTGTTTTTGAAGTATTAGAGGAAGATGCAAAATCAAGATTAATAAAAGTACGATTATTAATTGATGAAAAAGAAGTTGCTACCGGAACAGATTTTATAAAAAAGAAAGCAGAACAAATTGCTGCCGAAATTGCATGTAAGCAATTAGAGCTTTTGTAATTATTTTTAGTTCGCAGCTGAATTATTTTTTCTTTTTGCTAGAAAGTAAACTGGAATTCCAAGTGAAACAATAAATAATCCACTCCATGTATTTTGTGGTTTTGTGATTAATAAAATAATACAAATTACAAGAGCAATTGCAATATATAGCATAGGAAGGAGTGGATATGCAAATACTTTATAAGGCCTTTCTGTATTAGGTTCTTTTTTACGAAGAATAAATAATCCTGCAATAGTAACAATATAAAATATTAAAGAAGCAAAGGTTACATAGTCAAGTAAATCACCGTAGGTGCCAGATAAACAAAGTACACTTGCCCAAATTGCTTGAATAATTAATGCATAACCAGGAACATTATTTTTATTTAGTGTGCCTGCTTTTTTTATAAATAAGCCCTCTTTTGCCATTGCATAATAAACTCTAGCACCAGCTAATATAATTCCATTATTACATCCGAAAGTAGATATCATTATTAATGCTGCCATTAGATATACAGAATTATCACCAAATATTCGTGAAGCTGCAGCTGTTCCTACACGATCGTTACTAGCAAATTGAATTCCTTGTCCGATTACTTCATGTGCAGAAGCATCACCATGTAGAGGTAAAAGGCCGAGGTATGCAACGTTTGCAAGACAATATAAAACTGTTACGATGGAGGTTCCCATGAATAAACTTAATGGTATATTTTTTTTGGGCTCTCGTATTTCTCCAGCAATAAAAGTAACATTGTTCCAGGCATCACTTGAAAATAATGATCCAATCACTGCCGTGCCTAATGCCAATATTAGCGCCGTACCGTAAACAGGTTGTGAGCTCCATTCGCCTGTTGATGCTTGTGTAAGTTGAATAGCATCCCATGGATGAGCAAAATTTAATGCAAACCAATTTTGATTTAATCCTAAATAAATTCCAGCAGTAATAAGCATCAAGAGTGCTAATAATTTTGCGGAAGTAAAAAATGTTTGAATTCGCTTTCCATTATTAATTCCTCTACTATTTATCCAGGTTAATAAAATTATACTTGTTATAGCAAATAATTGAGCAGTTGAAATTTTAAAATTCCCTAAATGAATTGCTATTACATCAACACTTATAAAAGGAAAAAATACTCCAGTATATTTTGCAAATGCTACAGCTACAGCAGCGATTACTCCTGTTTGAATTACAGTAAAGACAGTCCATCCATAAAGAAAAGAAACTAAATCACCCCATGCTCTTTGTATGTAAACAAATTGACCTCCTGCTTTAGGCATCATCCCGGCAAGTTCGCCAAAGCTAAGGGCAGCCATCACTGTTATTAACCCACTAATTATCCATAAAAAAAGCATCCAACCCGTACTTCCAATATTACGACTCATATCGGCGCTCACAATAAAAATACCGGAGCCGATCATTGAACCTGCTACTAACATTGTAGCATCCCACAAGCCTAGCCTACGTTGTAGTTCTTGGGAAGTTTCTGCTTTATTCATCTTAAGAAGGATTGTTGATCTTACTATTTTTAATACTGTATCCGAAGTAAATTACAATTCCCAATACCATCCAAACAATTAATCGGATCCAAGTATCACCAGGTAAAAATGCCATCAAATAAAGGGAACTAACTACACCAAGTATAGGAACAACGGGGAATAATGGCGTCTTAAATGGACGTTTAAGTTCAGGGCGTTTATAACGGAGAACAAGAATTCCTCCACACACAATTACGAATGCAAGTAAAGTTCCAATTGAAACTAACTCGCCTAATAATCCAATTGGTAAAATTCCTGCAACTATCATTGCAACTCCACCTGTTAATAGAGTGGTGATGTATGGCGTTTTGTATTTTTTATGAACCTTGCTAAATGAAGCAGGTAATAAACCATCTCTCGACATAGAATAAAATATACGAGGCTGACCCATTAACATTACAAGAATAACAGAACTTAATCCTGCTATCGCTCCAATCTTAATTAAAGGACGTAACCACATTAAACCATCTCCTGCGGTATTTACTGCAACAGCAATTGGTGCAGGATCATTTAGTAGAGGATAATAAACGATACCTGTCATTACTAGTCCTACTAAAATATAAATAATTGTACAAACTATTAAAGAACCAAGGATACCCCATGGCATATCTTTTTGTGGATTCTTCGCTTCTTGTGCGGCAGTTGATACAGCATCAAAACCTATATAAGCGAAAAAGATAATTCCAGCTGCACGTACAATTCCGCTCCATCCAAATTCGCCAAAGGTTCCAGTGTTTTCAGGAATGAATGGTTTCCAATTATCAGCATTAATATAGTTCCAGCCAAATATCACAAACAGTAGTATTACAATTACTTTAATGAATACAATAACATTATTAAAGTTTGCAGACTCACGAATACCAATTACTAATAAGCAAGTCATCATTGCTATTACAAACATTGCCGGAACGTTTAAAAAGGCACCTGTTGCAGTATATGCATGAGTAGCCGTATCGTAAGCAATTGGAGCACTTGATAAACTTTTAGGAATAACTATATTGAAATCTTTAAGGAAACTAACCACATAACCCGACCATCCAACAGCAACGGTACTAGCACCAAATAAATATTCAAGGATTAAATCCCAACCAATAATCCATGCGATAAATTCACCAAGTGTTGCATACGCATAAGTATAAGCACTACCGGCAATTGGAATCATTGATGCAAATTCAGAATAGCATAATCCTGCAAAACCACAAGCAACACCGGCTACAATAAAAGAAATAACGACTGCAGGACCCGCATGTTGTGAAGCAGCAGCGCCAGTTAGTACGAAAATTCCAGCACCAATAATGGCACCTATTCCTAACATAATTAGGTTAGTTCTGCCTAAGGTTCTTTTTAAACTATGCTCTCCTTCTTGTGAAGATTCTGACAGCAACCGGTCAATTGATTTTATTGAAAACAGTTTATTGGACATATATTTTTAGTTGAAGTAATAAACAAACCTAGCAAAAAAAATGAGGATAGCAATTAATGACAATAAATAAGTCACAATGGAAGATGTAAAAATGGTTAAACAATTAAGCCCTCACTAAATGTATTTAGTGAGGGCTTAATAAAATATCAACGGCTTAAGTGTTCTTGATTACTCATATTTTAATATCGAAATAAAATTTATCGAGCTATCGCAACTTTAATTTTTTTCTTAGAAGTTTTAGCTTGTTCAAAAACCTCTTTACGGTGAATACTTTGAGTTACTATTTTTTGACGATCTCTTTCGTTAAGGCTAACTCCTTTAAAAGGGAAAAGATTTCTAAAAACTGTTTTTAGGTTTAAGTCGTTTTTAATTGAAAGACGATCGATTTGAGAGTAAGAAGTCTCAATTTTTTTTAACTCTTTCAGTTGTTCTTTTGTAAGCTTCATAAGATGGATTTAAAGTATTAACTTAACGTAAAAGTATTGATCTGAAGTGGTTAAATATGTTTGCGACTTAATATTTTATTAACACAGTTAAGTGTATTTCGCGAGTAAAATCAATAGGTTCTGTTTCTTCATTTAAGGAAGCAATTTTTTTTTTCAATCCTTAAAATGGCTGAAACCTTTGCTATTCAATAGTCTTTACATTTCTTGTTAATAAAACATTACCATCAAGTAAAAATAATGCTTGACAAAGCAAAATTTATGTGTACCTTGCAGTCCATTAAAACGCTAGCCTCTTTGAGGAATTTTACGGCGTAGAGATATAAAAATCAATAAGATATGCGTCAACTAAAAATTACCAAATCCATTACTAACCGCGAAAGCGCGTCATTTGAGAAGTATTTACAGGAAATAGGTAAGGAAGAATTAATTACTGCTCAAGTTGAAGTAGAACTAGCCCGCAAGATTAGAGCTGGAGATCAAAAAGCTCTTGAGAAGTTAGTTAGGGCCAATTTACGATTTGTCGTATCTGTAGCAAAGCAATATCAAACCCAAGGACTTAGCCTTCCAGATTTAATTAACGAAGGTAACTTAGGATTAATAAAAGCAGCTAAGAAATTCGACGAAACAAGAGGATTTAAGTTTATCTCTTATGCCGTTTGGTGGATTCGTCAGTCGATTATGCAAGCTTTAGCTGAACAAGCTCGTATTGTTCGTTTACCATTGAATCAATTAGGTGCAGCAAATAAAGTTAAGAAAGCATTTTCTGAATTAGAGCAAAAGTTCGAACGTGAACCAAGTCCTGAAGAATTAAGTGAAGTGCTTGACTTGCCAATGGATAAAGTGGCGAATACCATGAAAATGCCAGGTAAGCATGTTTCAATGGATGCTCCTTTAGTTCAAGGTGAAGACAGTACTCTATTAGATGTATTAGAAAATGGGGATAGTCCAGGTGCAGATTTCGCATTAATTACTGAGTCATTGCAAAAAGAAATTAATCGTTCATTGGCAACTTTGTCGGAGCGTGAGCAAGATGTAATTAAAATGTTTTATGGAATCGGTATTCAGCATGGTTTGTCTTTAGAAGAGATTGGTGAAAAATTTGATTTAACGAGCGAACGTGTTCGTCAAATTAAAGAGAAAGCAATTAAAACACTTCGTCAGAATTCTCGTAATAAATTATTAAAAGCATATTTAGGTTAACAAAACTCTTTCTACAAGAAACCCTGAAGTAGAGTGCACCGCATACTACTTCAGGGTTTCTTGTTTGTATCTGTTTAACAATTGTTGTTCTTTTCCAAAAAACCATTAAACATAAATGTTCGTTTGTTGATAACACATTCATTCTTGTTCAAAAAAGAGTTCGTTATCGTTTGTTATTACCTAATGGTTTAGCTTCTTTTGTAGAAGAGAAAAATATTCCTCAAAAAATTTATTTTATTTCTAATATTCATCCTAACCAACTATTCTCAACAAAATTAATTATGGCTATCGATTATACCAACGACGAAATTCTTTTAAAAGAAAACAAAGACCGTTTCGTTTTATTTCCAATTAAGTATGATCGCATTTGGGAAATGTATAAAAAGGCAGAAAATAGTTTTTGGACTGCCGAAGAAGTTGATCTTTCTGCCGATCAAAAAGATTGGGAAAAACTGAGTACTGGTGAACGACATTTCATTACAAATGTATTAGCATTTTTTGCTGCTAGTGATGGTATCGTAAATGAAAACCTTGCAGTAAATATGATGAGCGCAGTTCAACTTCCTGAAGCTCGTTGTTTTTATGGATTTCAAATCATGATGGAAAATATCCATTCTGAAATGTATTCATTACTTATTGATACTTACGTAAAAGATAATAATGAAAAGCATCGTTTGTTAAATGCAATTGATACTGTTCCTTGTGTAACAAGAAAAGCTGATTGGGCTTTACGTTGGATTGAGAACGGAACATTTGCAGAGCGTTTAGTTGCGTTTGCTGCTGTAGAAGGAATATTTTTTAGTGGATCTTTCTGCTCTATATTTTGGTTAAAGAAACGTGGTTTAATGCCAGGTCTTGCAACTTCAAATGAATTCATCTCACGTGATGAAGGGTTACATTGTGATTTTGCTTGTTTGTTATATGGCATGCTAAAAAATAAATTATCGCAAGAGCAAGTTTATGAAATGATAACAGGTGCAGTAACTATCGAACAAGAATTTGTTTCAGATGCATTACCTGTTGATCTTATCGGCATGAACTCGAAATTGATGTGTCAGTATATTGAATTTGTTGCTGATCGTTTGTTAAGTGAATTGGGTTATGCTAAAGTTTACAATAGCCAAAATCCTTTCGATTTTATGGAAGCAATTTCATTAGAAGGAAAAACAAATTTCTTTGAAAAAAGAGTTTCTGAATACACAAAAGCTGGTGTAGGAAAATCACGTGAAGAACAAGAAATTAAATTTGATGATGAATTTTAAAATTCAGTTATCAATATAACAAAAAAGGAGCGAAATTTTCGCTCCTTTTTTGTTATAAAAAGTAAATAAGCAAATTATAATTTAAATCGCTTACCTTTTTTGAAATTACCTTTCTGCTTTTATATAAAAGCTTAATAGTAGTTTAGTCCTGAGTTGCAAACTCAGGACAGCATGGGAATTTAATGTGCCAATGCTTGCCCTGAAGTTTTTACTTCATGGGTGCCAATTTGCCAGTGTCCCAATGCTCCCCAATGAAAAATTATTAATCATGCTTATCAAAGTAATCAAATAAATCACAGTTCAGACAAGTTGAATCACTTTTGATTGTAAAATTTTATTAATTGCACATTCATTCCTGTTAATCTTATTTAATCTTTAAATCCTGTTCATTTTAATTTGAATTAATTGAGGAAGAAAATATAAATCAATACAACCTTAAATCTCTATTTCTAAAACTTAAAAGTAACAGACAAAAGTAATCGGAGGAGTGCGGCAGGGGGGAAATGAATTAAAAATTACGAATAATAATAAATTATTAATTAATAATTAGAAATTGTTAAGTAGGTAGTGCGTCTGGGGTCCAGCGAAAGAGCGAACCGACAATTGGTTAACCGAAGAAGTAAGTAAAAGCTATTGCCAATTGTATTTCACTTAATAGCGATTTTAGTAGGGAATAAATTTAATTGTTGGTTGGTTTCGGTGGCGCCTTTTTCTTTGATTCGTTTCTTTTTTGCGTAAAAAAGAAATGAACAAACAAGAAAGGACACGCAACCCTTATTATTACCACAAATCATTTAAGGTGCATGAATCAAAATTCATTCGAGCTAATATTTATTTAAATATTAGCACATTGTTAAATTGATAATTGTCCCGATTGCTATCGCGGAACGCCTGTGTCTTTTTCTTTGGTTCGTTTCTTTTATGGATGATACGTATGTTTTTCAACTGAATCCATGAACTCACAAAAGTTCGGTTGGACAAGCAAAAGAAATGAACAAACAAGTTGGGGACACGCAACCTAAAAAGATACCACAAATCAACAAAGTATGAAAATTTAAATAATTATAATACGCGAAACTTTTCAATTATAGAAGTAATTTGGGTAATCGCATAATCAATTTCAACCACAGTAGTATTTTTCCCTAAACTTATCCGAACACTACTAAAGGCTTCTTTCTCATTTAATCCCATCGCCAATAAAACATGCGACGCTTCCATCAATGCTGAACTACATGCAGATCCACTACTAATTGCAATATCATCTAACGCTTTCATCAACACATCCGAATTAACACCTTCTATACAAAGATTAGTTGTATTTGGTAAACGATTTTTAATACTTCCATTAATTCTAATACTTCCAATTTCCTCAATTCCTTGTTCCAATCGGGTTCGTAGTTTTGAAGTATGCATTGCATAATCCCAAAGTTCTGCTTGTGCTAACTCTGCTGCAGCTCCTAATCCAACAATTCCTGGTACATTTAAAGTTCCAGAACGTAGTTCTTTTTCATGTCCTCCTCCAGTAATTTGTGCTGTTAAACTTACACGAGGATTTTTTCTACTTACGTATAATGCTCCAATTCCTTTTGGTCCGTAAAATTTGTGAGCAGAAATACAGCCCATAGAGATTCCCATCTCACGAACACGAATATGCATTTTCCCTACAGCTTGTGTGAGGTCACTAAAAAAAAGTACATTCTTTTCTGTACAAACCTTGCCAATCAATTCCACATCTTGAATAACGCCTGTTTCATTATTTGCCATCATTACGGCCACCATCAAAGTGTCTTTTCGAATAGCCTTTTTTAATTCCTCTAAATCAATTCTTCCATCGCGGTTAACCGAAAGCCAAGTTATTTCAGCTCCCTTATTTTCTAATGCTGAAACAGTATCTAATACTGCGTTATGCTCAGTAGTACAAATAACTAAGTGCTTGCCAGTTTCACTATACGAATCAAAAACTCCACGAATAGCAAGGTTAATTGCTTCGGTTGCTCCTGAGATAAAAATTATTTCTCCAGGCTCAGAACCTATCAATGCAGCTACTTTTTCTCTCGCCATTTCAACAGCAGCTTCCGCTTCCCAGCCAAACTGATGACTTTTACTGGAGGCATTGCCAAATTTTTCCAGAAACCAAGGAGTCATTTGTTCGAAAACCGTTGGATCGACAGGTGTTGTGCTATTATAATCCAAATAAATATTTGCCATTGCGCAAAGTTAATACGATTAGCACAATTTAATCGTATTGGGTTTTAAGTATCATTTTGTAGTTAAATTAATCTGAGGAGCAATTCTTTTTAACTCCTTTCGCTTATTTTTACCGCATGAGTACAGCAACAACGAAGAAATTAAGCTCAGAGGAGCTTTTCAAGAATGTCATTTCACATGCAAAAGAGTATGGCTATGTTTTTCAATCAAGCGAAATTTATGATGGACTAAGTGCTGTTTACGATTATGGTCAGCAAGGGGTTGAGCTTAAAAAGAATCTTCGCGATTATTGGTGGAGAGCAATGGTTCAGCTCAATGAAAATATTGTTGGAATTGATTCGGCAATTTTTATGCATCCTACAATTTGGAAGGCTTCTGGTCACGTGGATGCTTTTAATGATCCATTGATTGATAATAAGGATTCAAAAAAACGTTATCGTGCGGATGTATTAATTGAAGAGTATGTTGGAAAAATAGAAGTAAAGATCGAGAAGGAAGTTTCTAAATCACGTGAGCGCTTTGGCGATACTTTTGATGAGGCAATGTTTAGAACAACAAATCCTCGTGTTCTTGAAAATCAAAAAAAGATTGATGAGATCAATGATCGTTTTAAAGCAGCATTGAATGCAAATAATTTGGAGGAAGTAAAGCAAATTATTATTGATCTTGAAATTGTTTGTCCGATAAGTGGAACTCGTAACTGGACGGATGTTCGTCAGTTTAATTTGATGTTTAGCACACAGGTAGGATCGGTAAGTGAAGAAGCAAATACCATTTACCTACGACCAGAAACAGCACAAGGAATCTTTGTAAATTTTTTGAATGTGCAGAAAACAGGAAGGATGAAAATTCCTTTTGGGATTGCGCAAACGGGTAAAGCTTTTCGAAATGAGATTGTTGCTCGTCAGTTTATTTTCCGTATGCGTGAGTTTGAGCAAATGGAGATGCAATATTTTGTGAAGCCAGGAACAGAAATGGAATGGTATCATTTATGGAAAGAAAAACGATTGAACTGGCATTATAGTCTTGGCTTTGGGAAAGAGAAATATCGTTTTCATGATCATTTAAAACTAGCACATTATGCAAATGCTGCTGCGGATATAGAATTTGAATTTCCTTTTGGATTTAAAGAGTTAGAAGGAATTCATTCACGTACGGATTTTGATTTAAGTTGCCATGAAAAATTCTCTGGAAAAAAACTTCAATATTTTGATCCAGAAGAAAATAAAAATTATGTTCCATATGTTGTAGAAACATCTGTAGGATTAGATCGTTTATTTCTATCTGTTCTTTCACAAGCTTACGCAGAAGAGCTTTTGGAAGACGGAAGTACTCGAGTTGTAATGCGCATACCTCCTTTTTTGGCGCCGTATAAAGTGGCAATACTTCCATTGATGAAGAAAGATGGTCTTCCTGAGAAAGGGCGTGAGATCATGGATATTTTGAAACTTGATCATTTGTGTATTTATGAAGAGAAAGATGCAATTGGTAAACGTTATAGAAGAATGGATGCTATCGGTGTTCCATATTGTATAACCATTGATCATCAATCCTTAGAAGACAGTACAGTGACGTTACGAAACCGTGATACAATGGAGCAGGAGCGTGTAAGTATTGATCAATTAGAGAAAATTATTGATGAAAAGGTTAGTTTGAAAAAACAATTACTAAAACTGATTTAATTTTTATCTCTTATAATCCTTTTGCAAACGGTTTAGCCTTGAAAAGGAACGAATAAATAGTTGGATTTTACTCTTCAGGTCAAACAAAGGTTGTAATTAACATTTTGAGAATAATTTTGTTAATTTATAATAATTATCTACTACTTTATTAAAAACTCTTCAAATAAAAATATTCAAATTCCGTTTAGGTGGAGTTTGTTTTATTAGCGCATTTAATTTATGAAAAAAGTAAACATTGGGAAAGGAATTAATTCCTATTTGGGGGTTGCTGGTAAAAGGGTATTGAAAATTTTCATAACAATTTTGTTAGTTTTTTCCTTTGCTAAAAGTCAGGCACAACAAAAATTTACAATCAACGGGAATGTTAAGGATGTAAAAAATGGTGAGGAGATGTTTGGAGCCACCGTATCTGTAAAAGAAATTCCATCGATTGGAACTGCAACAAATGCCTATGGTTTTTATGCTATTACCTTGCCAGAGGGAACTTACAATATTATAGCCCAATATGTAGGATATGAACCGAAAATCATACAAATAATTTTAAATGCAAACATCAAGCAAGATTTTTTGATCGGTGAATCGGTAAGTGAATTAAAAGAAGTTGTGATTTCAGCGGAAAAGAAAAATGAAAATGTTTCTCGTCCGCAAATGGGTATTGAAAAATTAGACATACAAGAGATAAAAAATATTCCAGTATTATTTGGAGAAAAGGATGTTATTAAAACATTACAAATGTTACCTGGGGTAAAATCAGCAGGCGAAGGAAGCACAGGTTTTTTTGTAAGAGGAGGAGGTGCTGATGAGAATTTAATTTTATTAGATGAAGCTCAGGTTTACAGTGCATCGCATTTGCTTGGATTCTTTTCTGTTTTTAATTCAGATGCAATAAAGGATGCAACATTATACAAAGGAGGAATGCCTGCTGAATATGGCGGAAGATTAGCATCTGTTTTAGATATTAAAATGAATGATGGAAATTCAAACAAGTTTGGTGGAAGTGGAGGTCTAGGACTTATTTCTTCAAGATTAAATTTGGAAGGACCAATAATAAAAGATCGAGGATCTTTTATGGTTTCAGGAAGAAGAACATATGCCGATGTTTTTTTAAAGTTATCTAAAGATTCTTCTTTAAACAATACGAGATTATATTTTTATGATTTTAATGTTAAAACAAATTATCGTATTGACAGTAAAAATAGAATTTTCCTTTCGGGCTATTTTGGCAATGATGTATTAGGATTTGGCAATACATTCGGTCTTAACTGGGGCAACGCAACAGGCACACTGAGATGGAATCATTTATTTAATGCCAAACTATTTTCAAATACTTCGTTAATTTATAGTAATTATGATTATCAAATTGATATTGGTTTAGGCGAAAGCACATTAAAAATAAAATCAAAAATTCGAGATTGGAACCTTAAACAAGATTTCACCTATTTTACTTCCAATAGTCACTTAGTAAAATTTGGTTTTAATACCATCTTACATACTATTTCACCAGGTTCAATTACTTCCGATAACACTGATGATTTAAATAATACAATCTATAGTGATCGTAAGTCTTGGGAAAACGCAATTTATGTTTCTGATGAATGGAAAATTAATAGCAAATTGAATGTGAATTCAGGTTTACGTGCCTCTGGGTTTTCAATTCTTAAGTATGGCGATTATTATAACTATAATGATCAAGGAAATGTTACTGATACCTTGACGAATCTTAGTTCAGGAATTATACATACCTATTTTAACTTGGAGCCACGATTTTCAGCAAGTTATTCGCTACACGAAACAACTTCTTTAAAGGCAAGTTATTCGCGTACTACACAAAATATTCATCAATTATCTAACACTACTTCTGGAAGCCCAACAGATGTTTGGATTGGAAGCAGTAACTATGTTAAACCAGCTATTGCAGATCAGGTATCTCTGGGATATTTTAAAAATCTTAAAGAGAATAAATATGAATTTTCAACTGAGATTTATTACAAATGGTTAGATAATCAAATTGATTATAAAGACGGAGCGGAGTTGAATGCAAATGAGAATGTGGAAACAGAATTAGTTTTTGGCAATGGAAGAGCTTATGGAATTGAATTTTTTGTAAAAAAGAAAACTGGAAAATTAACTGGTTGGATTTCATATACACTTTCAAAAACAGAGCGTTCGTTTGATCGAATTAATAATGGTAATTATTTTGCCGCTAAACAAGATCGTACTCACGATATTGCTATTGTTGCTATTTATTCTCTTACGCCAAAATGGACATTGTCTGCTAATTGGGTATATAACACAGGCAATGCTGTAACTTTTCCAACAGGAAAATATTCTATAGAGGGAAATGTAGTAAGTCTATATTCGGATAGAAATCAAGATAGGATGCCAGCAAATCATCGATTAGATATTGGGGCTACCTATTTACATAAGAAAACGGCTAAGTGGGAAAGTAGTTGGTCATTCTCTATATACAATGCTTACGCGCGCGAAAATGCATATACAATAACCTTCCGAAAAAGTAAAGATAATCCTGAAAAAACCGAAGCCGTTCAAACAAGTTTATTCAAAATCATTCCATCTGTTACCTATAATTTCAAATTTTAATTCTCACAAATTATTTTATTTATTTCAAATAATTTCAATTGTAAAATGCTTATGTTAAAGTTTAATCATGTTTTATTATTCGTCATCACTGGATTACTTCTTTCATCATGTGAAAAAGTAATAGATTTAGATTTGAAGTCATCCGATCCTAGGATTGTAATTGAAGGAAATTTAGCGGACTCACTTGGAAAAATTGTTGTTAAAATTTCAAAAAGTGTTAATTATAATTCGAACAACGATTTTCCGGAAATTTCAAATGCTGTTGTAAGTGTTACCGATGATCTTGGTCAAGTTTATAATTTATCTGAGACATCAGCAGGAAATTATTCTTCAAATGATTTACTTCTAACAAACGCACATTCATATAATTTAAGTGTGCTTGCCCAAGGAAAAACGTTTTCTGCAACTAGTTATATGCCGGTTCCTGTGGATATTGATTCATTAGGAATTGAAGTTATTAATGGTTTCGGACTTAAGGATAGAAAATTTGTAAATGTTTTTTATACGGATCCTTTACCAACAACAAATTATTATAGAATTATAGAGTATGTAAATGGAAAAGAAACGAATGATTTTTTCTATGATAATGATGAATTTAGGGAAGGAAAGAAAATAACCTTTACAACATTTAATAATAAAGATGATTTGAAATTGCAAACAGGAGATGTAGTTAAAATATCGCTTTTGTCAATCGATAAAGCAACCTATGAGTTTATACGAACATTGGCTGGAATTTATATTAATAGTGGTGGTGGACAAACTACACCAGCAAATCCAATAAGTAATTTATCAAATAATGCACTTGGTTATTTTTCTGCACATTCAGTAAAGTCGATGGATATTATAATTCCGTAATTAAAATTTTATTTACGTTGATAATAATAATTGTTATAATATCCACTTCGATCTTTTATAAAAACGGCTAATTCGTATTGGGTAAATGTTTTGAGGGTTTCATCTGTAATTCCTAAAAAAGTGATGAAGCCATCAATATCTGCTTCGGGCATTTCTATCATTTTATTTTTAATATAGATATGAATAATCTCTTTTAGAAGTGCATTACGCAAATCATCATTCATTAATACTGCAACTTTTCTTTTGCTACGTTCTCTTTTGCTGAACGCTTGGTATAGTGCTGTAATTGGACTCTGCCAAGCATCTACTCCAGTTAGTTTATAATCTGATTCTTTATATCCTAAACCTTGTAAGTCATTTTCAATTGCTTGCCATTCTCTTTGTTGAAAAATTGTTACTTCTTTTAACTGTACCGATAATCGCTTCATTAAAATGGTAAAAATTTTACGAGAAGTACTTGTTGAATCCTTAAAACAAATCTTTTTTAGACCATATCCTGTTGCTGATATTATTAAGGTATCTGTTCGTTGAATAGTTACAGAAAATAAATTATTATTCCCTGCAAAAATTCCTTGTTGGGTCCGTAAGTTAATGATCATAATATTTTCAAGATATAGATCCGAATATTGCGCATCTTGAACTCTTCCCTGAAGAGAAATTGTTTCTTGTGCCTTTAGAAAGGTATCTGATAAGAGTAGTTGTATGAATAAAGTAATCGCTAAAATCCTAATGAACATATTTATTTTGATTTCTTATTAATTAAATAGGATTTAAAGATGTAATCAACTTTCTGGGAGAAAGATAGATTTTTATTTTTATGGAATGTAATTGGCTAACTTAATTTACTTTGTTTTAACTTAATTCATTATTTAAATTTAGTATTTTTTTATTGATTTGTATCTTAATCATAATAATTTATTTTTAATTTATTTATATCTTATAATATTTAATATAAC
>Ga0114969_10001046_pt1 | contig 23629 bp, 18 predicted proteins | sample M_130807_MF_Meta_FD_87316 | JGI IMG/M metagenome (GOLD analysis project Ga0114969, IMG submission 87316) | Freshwater microbial communities from Lake Montjoie, Canada to study carbon cycling - M_130807_MF_MetaG | ecosystem: Environmental > Aquatic > Freshwater > Lake | place: Lake Montjoie...
ACTGCTCCTCGACGCCGAGCGACCAGAGGTGGAGCAGCGGGACCTGACGGCTGTCCGCGGCGAAGTAGCCGCCGTCGAGATGTCTCCAGAAGTAGACGTTCGCGAGCGAGGCGACGGCCCAGAGTCCCGACCAGGCCGCCCGCAGCGCGTCCTCCGGCAGCAGCATCGCCTGTGCGGCGGCGACGGTCGCACCGACGACCGCGAGCATCGGAAGCGCGATCCGCTTCACTCGTCGACCGTAGAACTCGCCGAGCCGGAAGCGGCCCGCCGCCGACTCGAGAAGGATGTTCCGGGTGATGAGAAAGCCGGAGATCGCGAAGAACACGTCCACGCCGGCAAACCCGCCGGGGACGAGGCGCGTATCGAGGTGGAAAAGGATGACCGCGAGCACGGCGACCGCGCGCAGTCCGTCCACGTCGGGGCGGTACCCCGCCGCGCTGCCGCCCCCGGGGTCCACGACGGATCTTCTCGCAGGGCATGCGGACTTCGCAACCGGTTCGCGGTCGCGCATGCAGCCCGGTCCTTACCCGATCCGGGCGGGGAAAGGCCGGCCCTGCCGTTACGCGCGCAGGTTCGCAGCGGAGGTCGGGGTGCGATGTCCTCGGCATGCCGTCACGCAAGACCGCTTCCGATCGCATCCCCGACCCGCGCGCGGCACTCGGGCGCGCGGCCGAGGACGCAGCCGTGCGTCACCTCGAACGGCTCGGCTACGAGATCTTCGCCCGCAACGTCCGGCTGGGCGGCGCGGAGATCGACGTGGTCGCCCGTGACGGCGATGCGATCGTCTTCGTGGAGGTTCGTTCCCGGTCCGGTCGCGGACACGGCGGCCCGCTCGAGACGGTGGGTGCCGTGAAGCAGGCGCGCATCGCACGCGCGGCCGCGGTCTACCTCGCCCGCACCGGGCGGGGCGAGGCACCCGCCCGCTTCGACGTGATCGGCGTGGACTGGTGCGCGGGCGAACCTCGACTGGTGCTTGTCCGCAACGCCTTCGAAAGCCCTCTCTAGGCCCACTCGCGTGCCCGCGAACGTCGTGGCGACCAAGGGCGAGAACGCTTCCGGGCCCGGTGGCGCGGCACGCGACCGGGGGACCTTGCTGGCGTCGCATCCCGGGGTTGGTAGAACGCCGCGTCATGCTCGACGTCAAGCTGATCCGGGAGCGCCCGGACTTCGTCAAGGCCGAACTCGCCAAGGTGCAGAGCCCGCCGTCGCTCGTCGACGAGGTCCTCGAGGCCGATCGCCTGCGTCGCGAGGCCTTGCGCTCGCTCGAGGAAAATCGCGCAGAGCGCACGCGCCGATCGAAGGAGATCGGAGCCCTGCCGCCCGGGGAGCGCAAGTCCGCCGGTGCGTCGCTCAAGTCGCTCGGCGACGCGATCGAGGCGGGTGAGGCTACGGCCGCGGCCGCCGAGCGGCGCTTCGAGGAAGCGATGCTCCTCGTCCCCAACCTTCCGCACGAGTCGGTCCCGGTCGGCGCCGACGACACCGAGAACACGATCCTGCGCGTGGTGGGCGAGCCGAAGCAGTTTCCCTTCGAGCCCAGGCCGCACTGGGAGATCGGCCCGGCACTCGGAGCGATCGACTTCGAGCGCGGCGTGAAGATCTCGGGGTCGCGCTTCTACCTGCTCGTCGGGCAGGGGGCCCGCCTGCAGCGCGCGGTCATCGCCTTCATGCTCGACCTCCACACCCGCGAGCACGGCTACGTCGAGGTCTATCCGCCGGCGATGGTGAAGCGCGAGTGCCTGGTCGGCACCGGCAACCTGCCGAAGTTCGGCGACGCACTCTACCGCGACGCCGAGGAGGATTTCTGGTTCGTGCCCACCGCCGAGGTGCCGGTGACGAACATGTATCGCGACGAGATCCTCGACGCCGCGCGCCTGCCGATCCGGCACGTAGCCTACTCGCCCTGCTTTCGGCGCGAAAAGATGTCGGCCGGGCGCGACGTGCGCGGCATCAAGCGCGGACACCAGTTCGACAAGGTGGAACTGGTGAAGTTCGTCGAGCCCCTGAACTCCGACGCCGAACTCGCGGCCCTGCTCGCCAACGCCGAGAAGGTCTGCGAACGGCTCGGGCTCACCTGGCGGGTCGTGCAGATGTGCACCGGCGACCTGAGTTTCACCGCGGCGATCAAGTACGACGTCGAGGTCTGGGCGCCGGGCTGCAAGGAGTGGCTCGAGGTGAGTTCCTGCTCGAACTTCCGCGACTTCCAGTCGCGCCGCGCGAACATCCGCTACCGGCCGTCGCCTGGCGCTAAGCCCGAACTGGTGCACACACTGAACGGCTCGGGGCTTGCCCTGCCGCGGGTGTTGATCGCTCTCCTCGAAACCTGGCAGCAGGCCGACGGGTCGGTACGGTTGCCGCCCGCCCTGGTGCCGTTCTTCGGCGGCGACGGCCGCCTAGTCGCGCCCTGAGGCACGGGCGATCCCGGCGGTCGCGATGCCACGGAGGTTCCGCCTCGAGGTGAACGGTGTAGGCCTCGCCGTCACCGACCACGCCCCCGGGCGGGGCGATCGTCCCGCCCTCGTGCTTGCGCACGCGACCGGCTTCTGCGGCGGCGTTTGGGAGCCGCTCGTGCCGGCGCTCGCCGATCGCTTCCGCGTGATCACCTTCGACCAGCGCGGCCACGGCGAGAGCGACAAGCCCGACACGGCCTACGCCTGGACGGATTTCGCCGCCGATCTCGCCGGAGTACTCGACGCGATCGGCTCCGCCACGGCCTTCGCCGCCGGGCACTCGATGGGTGGGGCCGCGGTCGCCGGCGCGGCGGCTCGGTTCCCGGGCCGACTCGGGCGTATCGCGCTGATCGACCCCGTCCTGATTCCGCCGGCGTCGCTCGGCGTCGAGCGCGACTCGAGCAATCGACTCGCTGCGGGTGCGCGCCGGCGTCGCGAGGACTGGGAGAGCCGCGAGGCGTTCCTGGCTTCGCTCGGAAGTCGCCCGCCGTTCTCCTACTGGCGCGAAGACGTGCTTGCGGCCTATGCGGAACACGGTCTCGCCGCCGGCACCGACGGTCGTGCGCGCCTCAAGTGCCCGGGAGAGATCGAGGCGCGCGTCTACGAGGCGGCCGCGCGTTCGTCGAGCCTTGCCTTCCTGCCGGAGATCGAGATCCCGACGCTGATCGTGTCGGGGGAGGCGAGCGACGTACTCCCCGCCACTCTCGCTCTGCATGCGCGGGACATGATGCGCGACGCGCAACTCGTCATGCTGCCGGGCGTCGGGCACTTCGTGCCGATGCAGGCGCCGGAACGCACGGTCGAGTTGCTGCGCGGGTTTCTCGCACCGGGGCCCGTCGCGTGAGGGTTGCGCCGCATGTTTGCGGGCCTAGGCGGGGTATCGCTCAGCGCGCGGTCGGGCGGCGTGTCTCGTCGCTCTTGCGGCCGAAGCCAGGGCGGTCGCCGTCGGCGGAGAAGGGGTCTTTCATTCCCCGCACCCGGACCTGCCAGACCCCGCGGATACGGGAACCGGAGGCGAGGAGGCGACGGGGATCCTTGGGCTGCGTGTTCGTCGAGTTCATCATGCGGGGTGCGTTGTGCAGTCTGCGTGCCAGCGCGCAGTCCGCGGATTCATTGGCGAAATCGGGAGTCGAGCGGGCCGGGGCGTCAGGTTTCCCGACTCGCGCCGGGATGGCGCGTCGGGATTCTGACAGGGGTGGACGGCGCGATGGCAGCGCCGAGCGGATGGGCAGCGCGCGGCGGGGGGTGGTGTCTTGATCAGGGTACTCGTCTGCGTGAAGCAGGTGCCGGAGGTCGCCGAACTGGCGCTCGATCCGGCGACCGGGAGGCTGCGCCGCGACGGCGTCCCGCTCGCGATCAACCCCTTCGACCGCCGTGCGCTGCTCGAAGCGCTGCGCCTGAAGGCGGAGATCGGTGCGACCGTCGTCGCGCTCTCCATGGGCCCGCCCGCCGCGGAGGCAGCGCTTCGGGAGTGCCTGGGCCTCGGTGTCGATCGCGCCGTGCACCTCTGCGACGCCCGCTTCGCCGGGTCCGACACGCTCGCCACGGCGCGGACGCTCGCGCGCGCGATCGCCGAGATCGGTGCGGATCTCGTCCTCGCGGGCCGCTACAGCATCGATGCCGAGACCGGGCAGGTGGCACCACAGCTCGCCGAGTTCCTCGAAGCGACCTTTCTGGGCGGGGTCCGGCGGATGTCGCTCGTCGACGCGGCGGGCGCTCCGCTCGAAGCCGCATCCCGAACGGACGGCGGGTCCGCGTCCGAAGCCGGCCCGGTCGGGGCGAGGCTCGGCGAAAGCGCGGCCCCCCCGGTTGCGGGGGCGCCGAAGCTGCGGGTCGAATGCGAGAACGACGACGGGAGCGTGGCCCTCGAAGCCGAGTTGCCCGCTGTGGTCAGTTGCACGGATCGCTGGCGCACCCGGGTTCCCATCGTCCTGCCGGACGACGATCGTGCGGCGAGCGCCCCCGTCGAGCGTTGGACCGTCGAGAGCCTCGGCGGCACCGAATCCGAGTACGGGCAGGCGGGCTCGCCCACCTGGGTTTCGGAGGTGCGTTCGGTCGCGGTGGCGCGCAACCGGCGCATCGTCGATGCGCGTGGGAATCCCGACGAGGGTGTCCGGGCGGCAGTCGAGTTGGTTCGGCAGGTACTTGCGGATAACGCGGAGTCCACCCGCGGTCGTGTGCCCGACCACCGCAGGATCGCCGATCCCTACGGAGCCGTCTGGGTGGTCGCGGAACGCGCCCCGTCGGGCGCGCTGCGGACTTCGGCGAGCGAACTCCTCGGCGCCGCCGACGAACTCGCGGGGCAACTCGCAACGGGCGTCGCCGCCCTCGTCGTCGAATCGCTGCCGGACGACCTGCTGCGTCCCCTGCGCGCCCCGGCGGTCGACTCGGCGTCCGCCGATTCGATCGCCGCGTTCGCCGCCGATCTCGGGTGCATGGGGGCCGATGTCCTGCTGCACCCGTCGGATCGGCTCGCGATCCCGCCAGACGAGTTCACGCCGCTCCTCGTGATGGCCTTGATCGCCTCGAGGCCGCGCATTGTGCTGGCCCCGGCCAGTTCGCTGGGACGCGACATCATGCCGCGCCTCGCGGCGCAGATGTGGCTCGGACTCACCGGCGATGCGATCGGCGTCGAGTTGTCGCCGGACGGGAAGCTCCTGCAACTCAAGCCGGCCTTCGGCGGCCAGGTCGTGGCGCCGATCCTCTCGCGGACGCGCCCGGAGATGACGACGATCCGCCCTGGAATGCTCGACCCGGTGCGCCCCGACGGATTGCGACCGCCGGCGCAGCCCTTCTGGCTCGATCGTCCCATCCTGGACTGGAGGGCGCCGCGGTGGATCTCCTTCGAGTCCGAGGTCAACCCGGAGGCGGCGGCGCTGGACGCCGCGCGGAGCGTCGTCTGCGCGGGCTTCGGACTCGGTCGCGAAGGCGTACCCGATGCCATCGCGCTCGCCCGAAGCATGGGCGGAGCGACCGGCGCCACGCGTCGCGTGTGCGACCTGGGCTGGCTGCCGCGCCAGGCGCAGATCGGAATCAGCGGGCGCAGCGTCGCGCCCGCGCTCTACCTGGCGCTCGGCGTGCGCGGATCCTTCAACCACATGGTGGGCGTCGGACGCGCCGGCGCGATCATCGCCGTCAATCGCGATCCGGAGGCGGAGGTCTTCGCGGGCTGCGACCTCGGGGTGGTGGGCGATGCCCGCGACTTCGCTCGTGGCCTGCGCGCAGCGCTGGAAGCGCACTGAGTTCCCGGCCGGCGGAATCCGCTCGCACCGGTCGAGTGTTCGGGAGTCGCGTTGCTTCACACGCTCATGGTGTTTCTGTCAGCCGAGCGGTCAGGGCACCGGCCGGAACGGGCAGCGCCCTGACCGCCACCGGCGGTCGGCGGCGGGAGCCGATCGGGAGGAGTGCGCCCGCTGCCGCCGCCGGTCGGGGTCTGGTCCGGGAGAAGCCGATGGCGGAGAGTTGTGATAGGGTGGCGCGATAGTCGGCCCATCGGGCCGCGAGGCAGTGAAGTCACTTGACCGGTTCTCCTTCATGGCCGAACCCGCCCCCCGAGGGTGGACCGGCAGCGGCGCGTCCCGGACAGGCGGAGGAGCCGCGTCCGCCCGACTCGAACCCGGACGAGGCATCCGTCGAGCCGATTGAATTGCGCGACGAGATTCCGCCCGAACCACCCTCCGGCGGGCCCAAGCGGCGGTCGCTGTGGTGGGTGAAGTGGGCTCTTCTCGCGGCAGCCGTGGCCGGGCTCCGACTCGTGCGCCCACTGGTGATCGCTCCGTTCGTCGCGCAGCGCCTGTCCCGGGCGCTGGGGGCCGAAGTCCAGATCCGGGACCTCGGGTTCCAGCCGATCGACGCCGTGTTCACGTTACGGGGCGTACGCGTAATGCCCGCGGCAGACGCCGCTACGGACGGGGCGGTGACGCCGGTGGTCGCCGAGATCGTGCGAGCCGACGTGCAGTGGCTGCCGCTCTTCCATCAGACGCTGCGCCTGCGCGAGCTGGTCCTCGAGGGAGCCGACGTCGAAATGGTCCGGCTCGCCGACGGAGGCCTGGGACTTGCCGGAGTGACCGAGCCCGACGCGGCCCGCGGCCTGCCCGCGGGCTGGGGATTCGAACTCGATCGCGTGGCGCTGCGCGACTCGCGCGTGCGCCTGCGGGATCCCGCCGCCACGGGTGCGAAGCCCTTCGAGATGCGGGTGCGCGAGGGCGAGATCTCCGGCCTCCACCGCCGGGCGACGGCCTTCGGCCGGACGGCGAACCTGCGCCTGGATGCCGACGTCGGCTCCGGCCGGCTCGCCTCCTACGGCCGCTACGAGGTCGGGGACGACGGACTCTCGGTCGACCTTCGCACGCGTATGAAGAACGTCCCGGTCGCGGAGGCGTTCGCGAACCTGCCGGACCTCGGGTGGGGCGAGATCTCGGGACTTCTCTCCGGTCTCATGCGATGGCAGCGCGACCCCGATCGGCGCGACAAGGTTTCGGGGCGGCTCGTCCTGCGACGCGGCGAGGTGCGCGTGCCCGGTTTTGACGCACCTGCCTTCCTGGTGCGACGTGCGACGGCGGAGGTCGATGCCGTCGACTTGGTCGAGCGCCACGTCGGCATCGGATCACTCGTCCTCCAGGGAGGCTCGCTGGCGGTTCGGCCCGACGCGGACGACCCGATCCCGCTCTTCGGCTCGCGCATGGCGCCGCCTCCGCCCAAGCCGGCGCACGCGCATAAGTACAAGCCAACGGCCAAGGAAGACGACAAGGCGGCACCCTGGGTGTGGATCGTGAAGAAGTTCGACACGCCCAACGGACGGGTGCGATCGGTGACGCCGACCGGCGTCGTCGAGGCCCATGCGCGGGCTTCCGGCGAAAACCTCGGACCGCGCGCCTACTGGTCGCCCCTCAAGGTTCGCCTCTGGGGGGGCGAGGGCGCCGCGGTCTTCGAGGGCACCGCGCGGATCGGGAGCGAATTCGCGGCCGATGGCCGGATCACGGCCGGTGGCGTCGACGTGGGCCAGGTCGCACGCGCGGTCGGCATGCACGGTGCAGAGTGGGTGCGCGGCGGAAGGCTCGCGGCGGACCTCTCCGTGCAGATCGACACCGGCGACCGGGAGGGCCAGCCGATCGACGCGAGCGGGCCGCTCCTCCTGACCGATCTGGCGCTCGTCGGGCCGGTGCCCGAGGACTTCTCCGCGGGGGCCGCGGAAGCCAGCATGACCGTTTCCGGGGTCTCGATCCGAGGCCGCGGGGCGAAGCCCGCCACGGTCACCGCGTTGCGCTGTTCCGACGTCCGAGTCCAGCAGCCCTATCTGCAACTCGCCCGCGGCCCCGATGGCTGGTCGATCCCGATCGCGGCGGAGAACCTGGTCGCCGAGGCGGCATCGGCGAATGCCACGCCGACCCCGGTACCCGCGGCGACGCCGCGCCCCGGGCGCCACCGCGGGGCGGCGCGCGAGAAGTCGACCGACGACGCCGACCATTCGGACGATGTGGCCGCGCCCTCGTTCGCGGAGATGTCGCCCCAGTTGGTGTTGAGCGGAGTCCGGGCGAGCGGCGGCCGGCTCTACGTCGTCGATCGTGTTCCCCAGCCGGCGGTCACCTGGGACGTCTCCCGTCTCGACGTGTCGGGCCGCGACGTGCGCGTGCCGTCGCCCGCGATCGACGGCCTGCGACTCGCCGGCCACGACCCCCGTTTCGGCGACGTCCAACTCGCGATCCGCCGCGGCGAACGCCGCAGCGGGTGGGACTTTACCGCCCAGGGCATGCTGCTCGCGGCCGCGACGCCCTATCTCCAACTCGCCGGCCTGCCGTTCCGATTCGGCGGTGGCAGCGGCGCAGTCGATACGCGGATCTCGGTGGGCGAGGCCGACTGGACGGCGGACACCGAGATCACCCTGCGCGATCCGCACTTCGTCGGCGCGGTGAGTGGTCTGGAGGACGCGATCGGCCGCACGATTCCCCGGGCACTCTCCGAGTTGCGGGACTCGAGCGGCAACGTGACCGTTCGTCTGCCGCTCTCCTCGGGCGACGTCGCGCGTTCCGGGCTCCTTGTCCAGAAGGTGGCGACCGGTGTTCGCGAGGAGATCCGGCGCATCGCGCTCGCGCCGCCGCGCCCCCCGGTCACGGCGGCCGAAGCCGACGAAGACGACGTCGCACCGCCCCCGGCCCGCCGACCCGCACCGCGCGCGACGCCCGTGCCGGCGCGGCGCCGCGCCGAGGTCGCCCGCCTCGACGTCCTCTTCTCGCCTGGGCGGTCGGACCTGAATCAGGCAGGCGTGGAGCAGGTCTCCTCGGTCGCGAAGACGTTGCTCTCCCGGCCCGAACTGGTCGTCCAGCTTTCGACGGCGATCGCCGCCGCCGACCGCCGTTGGCTTGCCGAACAGGCGCTCGCCCAGGATCTCTCCCGGCCCGACGCGTTGCGTGGCGTGCTGCGCGCCTTCGGGGTCGGCGCGACCCGCGAGCGCATCCGGGCTGCACTCGCAGCGCGCGCCCAGGGGCTGCCGGGGCTGCTCGCCGGTGAGGACGAGGAGGAACTCCAGCAGTACTTGGCCGAGCGGCCACCGATCGGCCAGGTCGAACTGCAGGCGCTGCGCGAGGCGCGAATCTCCCGCGTCGCGAATCGACTGTCGGACTATCATGGCATCTCGCGGCGCAGGATCGTGATCGATCGCGTGGAACCCGCCGGTGGCCAGCCGATCGTCAGGCTCGCGGTGATCGACGAGGAGTCCCGGGCGGCCACGGTTGCGCCGACCTCCGGGGCTGGGGGCAACACCGGGGCGGTCGCGCCCGCGGGCATCGCCCCGGCTCGTCCGGCGGCCAGCGGTGGTACCCCATCGGTGCGGGACTGAAAGTGCGGGCGGTGGTGCACGGATGAGACGGCTTTTCGGATGGGTGGTGCGCATCCTCTTCTGGGGAGGTCTCGCCGCCGCGTTGATGGCGATCGTGGCGTTCGTGGCGATCGGTCGCGAACTCTCCGACGACCTGCCGCCGGTCGCCGAACTTCTCGACTACCGACCGCCGACGGCGACGCGCGTCTATGCTGCCGACGGCACGCAGATCGGCGAGTTCTACATGGAGCGCCGCTACCTGGTGCCGCTCTCCGAGATCCCGCCGCACGTCCGCAACGCCTTCATCGCGGCGGAGGACGCCTCCTTCTACACCCACCGCGGCATCGACCCGACGGGCATCGCGCGCGCGATCCTGGCGAACTACCAGAAGGGTGGCATCGCGCAGGGCGCGAGCACGATCACGCAGCAGGTCGTCAAGCAGTTGCTGCTCTCGCCCGAGCGGAGCTTTGAACGCAAGGCGAAAGAGCTCATGCTCGCTCTCGAACTCGAGTCGAAGCTGACCAAGGACGAGATCCATTACCTCTACCTGAACCAGATCTACTTCGGGGCCGGCACCTACGGCATCGCCGCGGCCTCGGAGACGCTCTTCGGCAAGAAGGTGAGCGATCTTTCCCTCGCCCAGGCGGCGATCCTCGCGGGCCTGCCGCAGGCCCCGAGCCGAAGCGACCCGCTGCGCAATCCCGAGGCGGCCATCAAGCGCCAGCACTACGTGCTCGACCGCATGGTCGCTGCAAGGATGATCACGATCGAGCAGAAGGAGGCGGCTCTCGCCGAGACCCTGACCTTCGCCAACACGAAGGCGCCGACCTCCGGCGAAGCCTCCTGGTACGTCGACCACGTCCGTCGCCTTCTGGAGGACCAGTTCGGACCGTCGTTCGCCGATCTGGGCTTGCGGGTCCACACAGCTGTCGACCTGCGCATGCAGGCCGATGCGGAGAAGACGCTGCACGCGGGGCTGCGCAGCATCGATCGCAGTCTCGGCTCGCGCAGTGCGGTGCGCCACCTGCCGGCCAAGCGTATCGACTGGTACCTCGACCGCCAGCGCGGCAGCCGCCGGCCCGACGGCCCTCAGCAGGGCGTCGTCGTCGGTTTCCGTGGCCAGGAGATCGAGATCCGCACCCCGTGGGAAAACGGCTACGTGCCCAAGGAAGGACTCGGCACCGGCCGCGACCGACGCGACCCGCGTCGGCTGCGCACCGGGGATGTGGTGTCGCTCGACCCCCTCGGCCGCGACGACAAGGCCGTCATGCGCTTCTCGCTCGACCAGGACCCGCAGATCGAGGGTGCCCTGGTTTCGATGGAGCCGGAGACGGGCCTCGTGAAGGCGCTCGTTGGCGGCGTCGACTACGAGCGCAGTCAGTTCAACCGCGCCACCCTGGCTAAGCGGCAGCCCGGTTCCGCCTTCAAGCCGCTCATCTACTCGGCGGCGATCGACAAGGGCTACACGCCGTCGACGATCGTCGAGGACGCGCCGATCTCGCTTCCCGACGGCAAGCACGGTCGCTGGACTCCGAAAAATTCGAGTGGCAAGTACGCCGGCCGGGTGCCGCTGCGGACGGCGCTCGCGCAGTCGCTCAACACGGTTTCGGTCCGCCTGGCGCTCGCGATTGGCATCGACCCGCTGCGGGACTACCTGCGCATCTTCGGATTTCCGACGCCGTTTCCGCGCGCCTACTCGATCGCGCTCGGTGCCGCCGAGGTGACGCCGCTCGACCTGACCCGCGCCTATGGCGTGATCGCGTCGGGGGGGCGTCGGTTCGACCCGGTGTTCATCACCTCGGTGACCGACGAGAACGGCGACCCGGTGGATTTTCCGGGAACCCAGCCGCGCCACGAACTCGTCATGAACCCGGCGACTTCCTACATCGTGACGAAGATGATGACCGGGGTGATCGAGAGCGGAACCGCGAAGGACGCACTGCGCCTCGGGCGCCCGGCCGCAGGCAAGACGGGGACCACCAACGAGGCGAAGGACGCCTGGTTCGTCGGCTTCACGCCCGAGTTGCTGACGGCGGTCTGGGTCGGGTTCGACGCCGACCGCACGCTCGGCGCCTACACCGGCGGCAAGGCGGCGACCCCGATCTGGACGAACTTCATGCAGAAGGCACTCAAGGGCCGCCCGCGCCGTGAATTCCAGCCGCCGAGCGGGTTGATCTCGGTGAAGGTCGACAACGCAACCGGCCTTCGTGCGGTCCGGGGACGTCCGTCGCACAGCGACATGTTCGTCGCGGGGACCGAGCCGAAGCGCTTCGCCCCCAAGGCCGTGCCGAAGCCGAAGCCGAAGCCGAAGCCGAAGGATGCCGGCGGAGCGGCTGCCGGCGACTCCACGCCGTCGCCGACCGCGCCCGCCGCTCCCGCCGCGAACTGACGGCGCGCCGCTCGGGCAGGACCCCGACGCCGCCTAGCCGCCGTCGGGGAATCCGCAGCGCCCTTCAGGATAGGATGCGCTTCTCGCGGATGGCGAGACCCGGACCGAGGTCGTAGACCAGCGGGACGCCGGTCGCGATATTCAACTCCAGCACCTGCTCGCGGGTGAGCTTTTCGAGGTCCATCACGATCGATCGCAGGCTATTGCCGTGTGCCACGACCAAGACGTTCTCGCCGCGCTCGAGGGCCGGAACGACCTTCGCCGCGAAGTAGGGCAGGGTGCGCGCGGCCGTGTCCTTGAGGCTCTCGCCGTTGGGCGGCGGGACGTCGTAACTGCGCCGCCAGACGTGTACCTGTTCCGCCCCGTACTTCTTGGCGGTTTCGGCCTTGTCGAGACCTTGCAGGTCTCCGTAGTGGCGCTCGTTGAGCCCCTGGTCGCGTTCGACCGGGAGGTCGGAGAGGCCGAGTTCGTCGAGCACGATGCGCAGGGTCTCCTGGGCGCGCTGCAGTTCGGAGGTGAAGCATCGGCTGAAGCGCAGCCCGGTGGCCTGCAGGAGTTGGCCGGCTCGGCTGGCCTCGCTGCGGCCCTTCTCGGTCAGGGGTACGTCGACCCAGCCGGTGAAGCGGTTCTCGAGGTTCCACTGCGACTCGCCGTGACGAAGGAGAACGAGGGTGGGCACCGATGCATCCTTTCGGGAACGCGCCACCGGGGTGATCCCGGGGCCGATTCGTGATAGCCCGGTCTCTGGTCCCGGGCGAATGAAACGGAGGTTCCCGTGAAGATCGTGGTCGATTTCGACAAGTGCAACAGCAACGCGGTCTGCCAGGCGGCGGCGCCCGAGGTCTTCGAGGTGCGCGAGGACAACTTCCTCTACATCCTCCAAGAAAATCCGCCGGAAAGCCTGCGTGCCAAGGTCCAGGCGGCCGTGCGCGGCTGCCCCAACAAGGCGATCCGCGTCGAGGACTGAGCTTCGGCGTCCGGCGCGCCCGGCGGTCAGCCGGTGATCGGCCGCTCCGGCTCGCCGACGCAGTAGGCGCAGCGACAGAGCGCACGCAGCTCGTCGACGAGGTAAAGGGTCTCGTGACCGTCGTTCCAGCGCAGGAAGACGCTTTCGTCGCCGAGCGTCTCGAGCCCGTCGAGTTGGACGTCGCGGGAGCCGGGCAGGCGTTCGGCCGCCCGATCCGCGGCGCAGGCGTCGCAGGGGCAGTGGGCGCGCAACCGGACGAAGGGCATGATGGAGTCGTGCCCGTCCTCCCAGTCGACACCGAGCGCGTAGTGTCCCACGCCGTGGGTCGAGCGGATTCTCGCGTTGGCGGCCATCGGTCTCCTCCGACATCGTTTCGTACCAGTCGGCAGCCGTCGATGCGACGGCGGCTCGCGGTGGCCTTTGCGGCGGCCTGCCTGCTGGTCGGTGCCGGGGCCGCGTTGGCCGCCATCGCGCCGAGCCAGGCGGCGCAGCACGTGGGGGAAACCGTCGAGGTCGAGGGGCACGTCGACAGTGTCGTGTGCTCGCCCATGGCTTGCCTGATCTCGTTCGAGCCCGGCTTCGGCGGCCTCGTGGTCGCGATTCCCGGCGACGCCGTGCCGAAGTTTCCCGACCCCGAGGCGACCTACGAAGCGCGCGACGTCCGGGTGCGGGGCCGGATCGTCGAGCGCAACGGGCGACCGCGCATCGAGGTGCGCGACGTTGGGGCAATCGCGATCGCCGCCGGCCCTGCGGCCGCGCCGATCGCGCGCTCGGCCCGCGCGGTCGCGTCGCCCCGACCGCGTACCGTCCCGGCGGACGCGGCGGCTGGCCGAGTCGATTCCCTCTCGACGGCGCCGGAACGGGAGCCGATGCCCGCCGAGGCGGGACAGGCATTGGCTTCCCGCGCAACGACGCCACGCCCGTCGCGCAGCGAGATCGTCGCAAGTGGTCCGCCGGAGGGCGATCCCGCGGCAGCGACTTCGTTTGCCGCAGGTGGCGGTGTGCGGGTGGACGTCGAGCGCCCCAAGGCGAAGCCGCTTTCCGCGAGCGACGCGGCGGCTCGTCTGGGCCTGCCGGCGGAGGACCAGGCGCCCGACGACGGCGCGGCCCTCGGCAGCACCGGTGAACTCGCGCTCCTGCGACAGGAATTGGCGTCGGTCGCCCGTCGTCTGGAAGCGGTGGAGGGTGCGATCGACGAACTCGTCGATCGCGTCGCGGTTCTGGAGGCGGTTGCCGGACCGGTCCTGGCCGAGCGCGAGGCACGCGACGAATCGGTTGGTGCTCCGCCACCGCGCCGTGGTTCGCCGGCCCTGCACCGGGTGAGCCGGGGGTACTCGGCGAAGCAGGTCCTGCGCTTGATGGGGGAGCCGCTCCACGTCGAGAGCAATCCCAACGGCCAATACACCTGGACCTACGAGGGAGGTCGGGCCGTCACGATCGACGCGAGGGGCGTCGTCCTCTCCGCGGTAGGATTCTGACGGGAGCGCTGCGCCCCCGGGGCTTCAGGCGCCGCCGCTCGACTTGTCCGACTTGGTCTCGTCGGTCACCTTCGCCGAAGCACCGGCTGACCGCTCGCCGTCGCCGTCGCGGTTCTCGATCGCGTTACGGAACTCGTGCAGCGACTTGCCGAGGAACTTTCCGACCTCCGGAAGTTTGCCGGGACCGAAAACCAGGAGCGCGATCACCAAGATGACGATCAACTCCGGAACGCCGAGTCCGAACATGGCGAGATTGGACACTTCGGGCGAAGTTCTGTCAACCGGTCGCGGTGCGACCGCCACTGGTCCGCGCCAGGTGAAGGTCGCCACGGTGCCGGTTACGAGGTGCTCCGTGGAACGTCCGGCCTCACCGACGGCTCTCGCCGACCCGAGCAAGCCCGGTGCGGAAATCCCTGATTCGATCGGCGGCTTCCGCACGCGCATCGAGTTGGTCGACCCCGAGGGTCTCGCGATCGAACTCGTGACCGTGCGCGACCTCGAGAGCCGCTTGGACCGCGATCGCCTGCTGCACGACGACGCATACGTTCCACCCTACTGGGCGCTCGTCTGGAGCGGCTCGGTCGCCCTCGCACGCCGACTCGGCGGCGACGTCGCCTGCGCGGGACGCGAGATCCTCGACGTGGGCTGCGGGCTCGGCGCGGTCGCCGTCGCTGCGGCGCGCCAAGGAGGCCGGGTGACGGCGATCGACCGGGAGGCCACCCCGGTCGAGTTCCTGCGCGCAACGGCGAAGCGCCATGAACTACCGCTCCGCGCGATCGTCGCCGACCTGGAGCAAGCGTCGTTCGAGCGGCGTTTCGATCTCGTGCTGTGCGCCGAACTGCTCTACGAGAAGGAGCGCTTCACACCGCTCGCCCGCTCACTCGATGCAGCCCTCGCCGAGGGCGGAAGCATCATCCTCGCCGATGCCCGCCGGGTCGACACCTCCGGCTTCTTCCATGCGCTCGCCGAGCTCGGCTTCGAGGAGAGGGAACTCGGCATCGAGGAGACCCGAGAGGAGGGGACCTTGGTGCGGATCCGACTCGTGGCGATGCGCCGCCGAAGCGGCCCGAGCCGATCCGGGTCGAAGGTCTAGACGCCCTCGGCGGCGCGGGCCCCATCGGCCCAACGGTACTCGACCTGGTTATCGAGCAGCACCCGGCCGCCCTCGGTCACCCAGCCGAAGCGGGTCGTGGCCTTGCCGTCGATCAGGTGATTCACCAGCTTCACGCGGCTTACGGTCTCGCCCGAGTCGCGAGCGACATGCCACGCCTTCAGGACGACCTTGCCGCGGGTCGAAGCGCGCGCTGTTTTGCTGAGTTTCTTCTCGGCCATGGCCCTGATTCTCCCCGTTCTGGGGGGGCGACGACGACGCCCCGGATGCCTGCGGATAGTCGCTGATGGAGCACCGCGCAAGCTTGGACGGGGGGCGGGTGTGTGAGGGGGCCACCCGCCCCCCGGGCATCGGGGCCACCGATGGGAGTGGCCCCGAAGCTGCGAGAAGCGCTGGCGGACGGTCTCGAAATCACGCCGTCGGTGGTCGATGCACCGCAGTCTCGGTGCCAATGGCGTGTGCAGGATCCGGCCGGGTTTTTGGGCGCCCCGGGATCGGGCGGAGATGCAAGGGAAGCCTGTCCGCGAGGCGTTCCTTGCAAGCGGGCGGCGTTCGAGGGGCGCCGGTCGCATGCCCCCAAGTTTAGCCGTCTGAATAGATAATCGTCGAAATGAGTGGAAAACATGAAAAAAAGGCTCGCCGACTGATGACTCGTCGAGTCAAACCGTGCTACCCTCAGGCTCCCCGGTTAAGGCCGGGTGGTGGGGCGGTCGATGGTGAATCGGGGGTTCGACGTAGTCGTCCGGGTTTACGAAGGACGGCGCGGCGGTCCCGGAGTGGACGTTGTGGACTTTTCCCGCTGCGGTCTCGGAGCTCGGCTCGATCGCTTCGGGCTTTGAGGCCCGGTGGAGCCGGATCCGGCACGCGCCGAGGCGAGTGAAGGTAGGTTAATGGACTTGGAAGACAGAGAAGAGACGCAGACGCCAGCAGCCTTTCCGGCCGATGCCGAGACCGGGGACTGGACCGAGGCGCCGACCGAGGAAGCAGCTGCGGGAACGACTCCGTCAGCGCAGGAGCTGGGCGAGTTCGAGACCGAGGCCGTGGTGAGCACGGCCGTCGAGCCGCTCATCGGCGACCTCGACGTGCTCGGCCGGTTTTACGCCGATCTCGCGCGCACGCCCCTGCTCGACCGCGAGGAGGAGCGCAAGCTGACCCGCGAGATCAGCGACGCGCGCGAGAAGGTCCGCAAGCTCCTCGCCATGAAAGCCAACGCTCCCATCGTTACGGCGACGCTCTTCGAGCGCGGACGCGGCGTGATCCACCCGGCCGAGGAGTTCCGCGAGCGTGAGATCCTGCTCGTCGCGGAACGCGCCCGCCGGCTCGCGCGGAGCCCCTCGAAGCTGCGCGAAGCCAAGCTCTCGCGGGCTACGGTGGCCACCTTCGCCAAGGACCTGAATTCCCGGCTGAACAAGTACCGCGACGCCCGCGACCAGATGCTTCGCGCCAATCTGCGCCTGGTGGCCGCGATCGCCCGCAAGCATGCCCGTCGCGGGTTGCCGCTCCCCGATCTCATCCAGGAGGGGACGCTCGGCCTGCTGCGTGCGGTCGAGAAGTTCGACCCGGCCAAGGACATCAAGTTCTCGACCTACGCCGTGTGGTGGATCTGGCAGTACATCGCCCGATCGATCGACAACGACCGCTCGGTGGTCCGCACGCCTGTCCACTGGCATGAGTTGCGCCGCAAGGTCGGACGCCTCTCGCAGGCGCTCGAGAGCAAGCTGCACCGGGCGCCGTCGAAGGACGAAATCGTGCAGGCGGGCGGCATCGACCAGAGTCAGCTCGACATGATGGCCGAGCCGGCCCACGTGCTCTCGCTCGACATGGAACTGGGCCACGACGACGACCGCACGCTGGCCGAGGTCATTCCCGACGAGCAAGGCGATCGGCCCGAGGCGCGTAGCCTCGCGGGAGACCTCTCGCGCCACCTCGAGACCGTGCTGACGGAACTCCCGGATCGCGAGCAGGCGATCATCCGCCTGCGCTTCGGCCTCGACGACGACCAGGTCGAGACCCTCGAGGAGATCGGCGTGCGCTATGGCGTGAGCCGCGAGCGAATCCGCCAACTCGAGGCGAAGGCGCTCTCGCGCCTGCGCGACCTCTGTGGATCGGCCGGGTTGGAGTCTTTCCTAGAAGCCTGACGAGCGTCGCGAGCCACGATCGTTCCCGTGCAGGGGGGCGGAAGACGAGGTCTTCCGCCCCCCTTTCGTTTGGCGTGGGTGGGCCTCTGTAGCGTTGGTACATCGAGGTATCAGCGCAACGCAGGCACTCGGTGGCCGACCGGCGCATTCTCGATGGGGCCTGGAAGGTTCCAGAAGGGGCTGGGCCGCCCCCGGAGCAGCCGGTTGCACCCGGCTGCCAGCGGGCGACCGGGGCGTCCACCGGCGCAGGTGAACGCACCCGGTCGCCCGTTTCGGGGCCTCGCCTAGCGGCGATCCGTGTACCCCAGCTCGTGGCGGTGATCAGTCCCGGCGGCCTTCGGGCCTTCGCACGAAGGCTGTGACGTCGATTCCAGGGAAGACGTCGTCACGCCGCTCGATCTCGGCCAGCCATTCGCGGTCGAGTCCTCCGCCCTGCATTCCGTCGCAGATTTTCGCGAAGCGTCCGAGATGGGTCCGGATTCGCTGCCTTGCGTAGTCGGGGGCGGTCCCCCGCGAGAGGAGAAAGGCCCAGTCGCTCGCCTGTGCGAGCAGCAATTCGCGCGCGGCCTGTTCGAGGGCTTCTCGCTCGTCGCCGGACGCCGCACGGTGTGCGCTCGCCAGACCAACCATGCGCTCCGCCGCAGCGTCGAGGTGGCGGTAGGCCCAGTCGTTGGCCGGTGACAGCCAGACCGCGGCGTGCCCCCCTTCGCCCCAGGTCGAGGCAGCCGGGGTCGCCTCCTGGGCGACCGGGTGGCGGGCGAGGTGATCGCCCGGCGTGCCGAGGGAGAACCCCCGATCGCTCTGCGCGACCAAGCGCATCACGCGGTCGAGCCATGCCGGGCCCTCGAACCACCAGTGCCCGAAGAGCTCTGCGTCGTAGGGCGCGACGACGATCGGCGGCCGCCGCATCGCCGCGGTGGCCGCCGCGAACTGGCGCGTTCGCTCGGCGACGAAGTGCGCGGCATGCGCTTCTACCCGTTCCGCTGCGCGCTCGGGATCGTAGACGTCCTTCTCGCTGCCGGGCCCGGTCACGCGGTGGTACTTGAAACCGGTCGCGACCCGGACCCCGGGTGCCGGCAGGAGCGGGTCGAGATCCTCGAGCGGGAGATCGAAACCCAGGTCGCGGTGAAAGTCTCGATAGAAGGGGTCGCCGGGGTAGCCTTCGACGGCGCTCCACACCTGGCGCGACGACTCGGCGTCACGGCCGAAGGCGGCCACGCCTGCGGGCGTGACGACCGGTGCGAAGGTCGCATAGAGCGGTAGCGGCGTCGCTTCGAGGAGTCCGTGCGACTCGACGAGGAACCAGCGTACGCCGTGGCGCGCGAGGATCTCCTCGAAGCCCGGTGCATAGCCGCATTCCGGCAGCCAGAAGCCGAGCGGGTCACGGCCGAAGAAGCGCCGGTACTCGTCGATTCCGATCGCGATCTGCGCCTCGACCGCGGCGGGCTGCGAGCGCAGCGCGGGCAGGAACCCGTGGGTCGCGGCGCAGGCGATGATCTCGAGACCACCCGACTCCTGGTGGCGGCGGAAGGCCGGGACGAGTTCGCAGCCCAGGGCTTCGACGAAGAACGCACGTGTACTCGCCAGCAGGTCGCGGTAGAGCAAGGCGACACGCTGCATGTGGTCGTCCCGCTCGGTGCGCCGCAGTTCTTTTTCCGCGAAGGCGCAACGGAGGTCGAGGTAGCGAACACAGCGCGCCTGCAGCAGCCGGTCGGACAACATGTCGAGGAGCGTCGGACTGATCGAGAGGGTGAGGCGGTGGGGCAGGCGATCGACGACCAGGCCGTCGAGAACACGCAGCAGCGGGACGTAGGTTTCGGCGATTGCCTCGAAGAGCCAGCGCTCCTCGAAGAAGTCCTCGTGCTCCGGGTGGCGCACGAAGGGCAGGTGCGCGTGCAGGACGAGCGCGAGGGTCGGGGCGTCGTGTTCCATCACGGCGACCTGCGTCCGCGACGGCTCAGGAACCGGGGAGCCCCGTCGGGCCCCGGCGTTCCGGGCCTTGGCCCGGCCAGTCGCCGGAGCCGGTGGCCGGGCGACCGGTGGCGAGTCCGAGCAGGGTGAGGGCTTGCTCGCGCGACGGGATCGGGAAGGGCGGGGGTTCCGAGTCGGTGGCCCTTGCGTCGCCCACCCGTCGCCAACGCGTCGGGCCCTTCGGGGTCGTCGCATCGGCTCGCGCCGGCACCACGACCGGGCCGAGGACGGGCACGAAGCATCCGTCATCGGCCAGACCGAGTGTGATCTCGAGCGCTCGGCCGTCCGCTGGTCGCTCGATGTAGGCGCTCGTCGCGAACTCCGAAAGCCGCATCTCCAGGACCGGCGCGTCCTCGACCGCCACGCGCAGGACCGGGCCGGGACGTCCGAGCCCGGGCGCGCCGCTCGCAGGCGCGAGTCTCCCGTCGATCCGCTCGACCGCTCGTGGCGCCTTCGTCTCCCACCAGGCGAAGATGGTGTCGGGATCCCGTTCGAGGGCGACCATGCGCTCCCGGCCCCGATCCTCCGGTGGCGGCGGAGCAAACGGATCATGGTCGACGCCACTCGGCGCTGCCACGGTGTCTCCGGTATCGGCGCCGGTCACCGGACGCGCTCCGCGGAGAACGCCCGTCGCGTGTGTCCCGCCGCTCACAGCGGGCGCACCCGTCTCGACCTGTTCGCCGGGGGCACCCTCGCCGTCGAAGCCGGCGGCGGGCGCGACGGCGACGGCCCGGACACCCTCGGCCGCGTTGATCTGCGAACGTGGGTTCGTTGGTTGCAAGGCAGGCCTGCCGGTTGCCGGTGTGCCGTCGTTCGGGGCCGGCGGTCGCGAACCCGCCGCGGGCAGAGCTGCGTCGAGGATGACGTCCCGCGTCGCCCTCACCGCCCGCACCGCGAAGTCGGCGGCCTCTAGCCCTGCATTCCACAGGGTCCAGCCCACGTCGAGGGCCGTGCCGAGGATGCGTCCGGCGACGTCCTCGAGCGGCCGAGGTCGACGGTCGTTCCCGCACTCGTTGCCCACCTGTTTTCCTCGTAGCCCAGCCGTCGAGTCGGCGCGAGAGTCGGCGCGACCTCGGATGCGCGTGGTGGTGCCCCGGGGATCAGCGATCGTCGGCCGGCAGCAGGACGACGCGGCGGTGGGGCTCGCGCCCGCGGCTGATCGACGCGAGGCCGTGGCGCTCGGCGGCAGCATGCTGCAGGCGTCGCCGGGATGCCGGTTGAGGCCGCAACTCGACCGCACGGCCGCTCTCGAGAACGGCGCGCACCGCTGCGTCGAGATCCTCCTCGAGTCCGAAACCGGGCACCCCCTCGGTGTCGACGCCGTCCTCTAGGTGCCCGGCATGCTCGCGCAGGAACTGCTCGATCTCCGAGCTGCTGCCGCTGCGCAGCATGTGCACCGGGATCTCGCGTGCGAGTGCATCGCGCAGCTTCGGCGGTTGGCGACGCGCGTAGGCACGCAGCGTCAGGATCGCGTTGGCGTCGCGCGAGGAGTGGGCGACGGTGGCACGTGCCCCGGTGGCGTGGATCGCCCGTTCGAGCCGCTCCTCGCCGATCGCGTACGGGAAGATTCGCAGGGTCGCGGCGGCCCGGCGGGGAATCGGGGCTGCCGCGGCGGCAATCGGCGGTGCGGGCGCCGTGACGAGGACGTCCCCCGAAGCGTCGCGCTCGCGGATCTCCGGCCGTGGCGGCAGTCCGCGCAGGAATGCGTCCACGGCCGCGGCGACGTCGTGGTGGACGACGAAACGGTCGCGGCTCTCGATCTCGACGAGCACGTCGAAGGTCGGCGCCTGCTTGCGTTCGAGCACCGTCTTCTGACTCTGGCGTCGCCGCGCCTCCTCGTCGCCGAGCGTGACCGCGTGGACGCCGCCGAGGAGGTCGGCGAGCGTCGGGTTGGAGAGCAGGTTTTCGAGCGAGCGTCCGTGCGCGGTCGCGACCAACTGCACGCCGCGCTCCGCGATCGTGCGAGCTGCCGCGGCCTCCGCCTCGGTCCCGATCTCGTCGATGACCACGACCTCGGGCATGTGGTTCTCCACCGCCTCGATCATGACGGCGTGCTGGCGCTCCGGGCTCGCGACCTGCATGCGACGGGAGCGCCCGATCCCGGCGTGCGGGATGTCGCCGTCGCCGCCGATCTCGTTGGAGGTGTCCACGACGACGACCCGCCGCCCGACCTCGTCGGACAGCACTCTGGCCGCTTCGCGGAGCAAGGTCGTCTTGCCGATCCCGGGAGGCCCGAGCAGGAGCACGCTATGGCCCGACTCGATCACGTCGCGCAGGATTTCCGCGGTACCACGCACGGCGCGCCCGACGCGGCAGGTGAGGCCGATCACGTCGCCCGCCCGGTTGCGGATCGCCGAGACGCGGTGGAGAGTCCGCTCGATGCCGGCACGGTTGTCGCTCGTGAACGCACCGAGCGAGGCCGTGACGTGGGAGAGATCCTCGCGGGTCACCGCGGTTTCGCCGAGTCGAACGGTGCCGTGGGCGAGGCGGGCCTCGGGGGCCCGCCCCAGATCGAGAACCACTTCGAGCAGCGAGGGGAGGTCGGCGCGCCCTTCCAGCGCCTGGCGCAGACCTTCGGGCAGCACGCGCAGGAGGAGGTCGGTCCCGTCGGCGTCCTGCGAAGGGGTCTGCATCGGCCGGGGCGCGTCGTCGACTCGGTCTGCCAAGGGCCACCTCGCTACGGTTCAGACTAGCTTGTCGACCTCGCCGGTGGAAGCAGACGCGCTCTTGGCCTAAGATTCCGACTCAGGACGGGGCCGCGACGTCCGCGGTCCGGGGGGTTCGCAGAACATGTCAGCGATCAAGCGCATCGTCGTCGCGATTGATTTCTCGAAGCTTTCCCGCCTCGCGCTCGATTACGCGATCGACCTCGCTGGCGACGTGGGCGCGTGCATCCATGTGCTCTACGTCGTCGAGCCCCTCGAATTCTCGGGGATCGACGTGTTCGGCGGGGCCCCGGTCGCGACCCAGTCGATCGTGGAGGAGCACCTGCGCCAGGCCAAGGCGGAGATGGAGACCCTGCGCGCCAAGCGGCTCTCGGGCCTCGCCGGGGCCAAGGCGACCGTCGAACTCGGCCGCCCGGCCGACGTCATCTGCGAGACCGGCGGCAAGGGGCGGTCGAACCTGATCGTCATCGGGACCCACGGGCGCTCGGGCCTCGCGCATCTGGTCATGGGAAGCGTGGCGGAGCGCGTGGCCCGCCACGCGCAGTGCCCGGTCCTGATCGTTCCGACCGGCGAGAGTCGGACCAAGCGTTGAGCCGGGTCGTCACAGCCCGGCGGCCCGGGGAGGCGCCCGCATGAACCGCCGCGACCCCCGGTCCGCGGTTGAGGGCGATGCCCCCGCCACGAGCGGCTCGCCCGCCGCCACCCGCTGGGGTGGCGCGACGCTGGGGCTCCCCGTAGGCAGCACCCTCGCATCGCCCGGCGGAAGGCCCTTCGGCAGCAGCGCCTGGCGCGCCGAGCCGACGCAGATCGAGCCCGTCGAGGACGAGGTTTCTGGACCCGACGACCTTGAAGAGGAGGAAGGGCCGCGCCGTCGCCGCGTGCCCGAGAAGCCGCTTTACCCGCGCAAGTCCCTCGCCGCGCTGGGTGCAGCCGTTCGCGTGACGCGCGGCCTGACGGGTGTCCCGCACATTGCCGCCAAGAGCGAGCGCGATGCATGGGCTGCGCTCGGATGGTGCATGGCGCAGGACCGGATCCGGCAGCTCGACCTGCTGAGGCGTCTCGCCAACGGCCGCGCGGCGGAGCTCCTCGGACGCAGCGTCGCCACGCACGACGCGATGGTCCGCACCGCGGGCGTCCCGCGCCGTGCACTGGCCGCGGCCGGGCGACTGACGGGTGCCGCGAACGACGTCCTTGCGGCGTTCACCTCCGGGGTGAACGCCGTGCTTGCCGAGGGCGCACCACGCCAGCAGGTCCCGCCCACGTCGACGATCGAACCCTGGACGATCGCGGATTCCATCGCGATCGAGATCCTGCGCGCATGGTCGGTCGCGCTGCGGACCTGGCCGGAGAAGCTGCTCTTGGCGCGCGCCGTCGCGCACGGCGGAAGCACGCGGACCGGCTGGATCGCGCGGGCACCGCTCGATTCCCGACTGCTCGCCGCCGAGCGGGTTGCGGCTTGGCGTGCGATCGACCCCTCGGTGACCGAACTCGTCGCCGGCCTTGGGTTCGATGCGGGCATCGAGGGGACCGCCTGGGCGGCCTGCGGGCCCGCAGGTCTCGAGGTGTCCGCAGCACTCCACGCGAGCCCGTGGCTGCCGTCGGCCTTCTACGAGGCGCGACTCGAAGCTCCGGGGCTCGACGTCGCCGG
>Ga0114969_10001048_pt1 | contig 23617 bp, 24 predicted proteins | sample M_130807_MF_Meta_FD_87316 | JGI IMG/M metagenome (GOLD analysis project Ga0114969, IMG submission 87316) | Freshwater microbial communities from Lake Montjoie, Canada to study carbon cycling - M_130807_MF_MetaG | ecosystem: Environmental > Aquatic > Freshwater > Lake | place: Lake Montjoie...
GGTTGTTTGCGCGAGACCGGGCCACTTGCGGTGTACCACTCGTAATACCCATCTGCCGGAATGATCGCTCGCCGGGATTTGAATGCTGATCTAAATGAGGGTTTCTCGGCCGCTGTTTCCACGCGTGCGTTGATGGTCTTCGCGGCGAAATCAAGACTCTTTGCCCAACTGGGTACCAAACCCCAGCGCGCGGTCGTGAGTACTTTTGCCGGGTCGAGAATTGCATAGATCTGCGCAGTGGGAGCCACATTCCACGACGGGGCAAGATCCTGGAGCCCTGCATCGCCAGTGGCTTCAAAGTATGCAATTAACTCATCCGCCCCCTTTGAAGAGGCATATCGACCACACATAAGGGGAGCGTATTCGCCTAAACTCTCATTGTGACGACTCTCTGGCCCGCGCCCTTAGCAAAAGGGGCGATATCTGGGGTTCTCCCCGTGCCAGGGTCTAAGTCCGTGACAAATCGAGCTTTGGTCCTTGCAGTGCAATCCCCTGATGAATCTCTCCTCAAGAGTCCGCTCCATTCTCGCGATACCGAACTGATGGCAACCGCGCTGGCCGCTCTCGGGTTCTCCATAACCAATGAAGCCAATGGTGATTGGCGAGTAGGGGGGAAAGGTTCAACGGAAGTGCGCGATGTGCAGATTGATGTCGGCAACGCCGGCACTGTCATGCGCTTCTTACCTCCGGTCGCAGCTCTCGTAGCTGGCACATTTCGCTTTGATGGAGATGCCCGCTCTTACGAGCGTCCCCTCGGCCCAGTAATTGCCGCCCTGCGCGACCTTGGCGCGGAAATTAATGACGATAATCGCGGGTCGCTTCCTTTCACTCTTGTGAGCAATGGGACTTTGCGCGGTGGTACTGTCGAAATTGATGCGAGCGCCTCATCTCAATTTGTTTCTGCACTTCTCTTAGTTGGCGCCAGCACAGAGCTTGGAATACGTGTGAAACATATCGGCGCATCTTTGCCCTCGCTGCCTCACATCGAAATGACCATCCAAATGCTGCGCAAGTCTGGCGTCAAAGTAGAAGTAGTGGGTGCGGTTGAATGGTTTGTAGCACCCGGAAGAGTAGGTGCACAAAATTATGTGATCGAACCAGATCTTTCAAATGCCGCACCCTTCCTCGCGGCGGCACTTGTCACTGACGGCGATGTGACCATCCAGGATTGGCCCAGCGATACGACTCAACCCGGAGATCAACTGCGATCCATCTTTGCCACAATGGGTGGAGATATTTCCTTTACTAAAGTTGGTCTACGACTACGCGGTGGCGGCGCCGTGAGTGGACTTGATATTGACTTACATGACGTGGGTGAGCTCACGCCGATTATTGCGGCGGTGGCAGCACTGGCTACCACGCCTTCACATTTGCGTGGAATTGGGCACTTGCGCCTCCACGAAACTGATCGACTTGCGGCGCTTGCAACTGAACTAAATGCTCTTGGTGGAAATGTGATCGAGCACCCCTCGAGCCTAGAGATTCGACCAACGCCACTCCATGGCGGTACTTTTCATACATATGAAGATCACCGTCTTGCTACAGCTGGCGCCTTGTTAGGTTTAGTCGTGCCTGGAATGAGCGTGGAAAACATGGAAACTGTGGGCAAGACGATGCCCACATTCCCACTCCTATGGCAAGAGTTAGTGAGTGGTGCTTGATGGCACGTCGCTTCGACGAGGACGATATTCGCGTACGTCCACCGCGTAGCACACGACCACGCACCAAAGATCGACCCACTTTTGATAACACCACTACGGCCATGGTGACCACCGTTGACCGCGGCAGATTTACCTGTGCGCTAGATACTGGAGAGAGCGTCAACGCTATTAAGTCACGTGAGCTCGGTCGTCGCGGAGTGGTTGTTGGTGATCATGTCCGATTGATTGGCGATAGCAATGGAAATTCTGAGTCGCTCGCCCGCATTGTTGCTCTTGATGAGCGAATGAATGCACTACGACGCTCCGCCGATGATAGCGATGAAACAGAACGAATCATCGTGGCAAACATAGACCAACTGATGATTGTCACGGCATGCGCAGATCCCGAACCTAAGATCGGGCTAGTAGATCGATGCCTCATTGCGGCCTATGACGCAGGCATCTCCCCCGTGATTGTGATGACAAAATCGGATCTCGCCGATCCCGCAGAGTTTCTTGCCCAATATGAATCTCTCGGTGTGCGAAAGTTCATCTTGAGAAAAGAAAGTGATCTCGGTGAGCTAAGAGAATTACTCAAAGGTAAACAGTCAGTATTCGTGGGCCATTCAGGAGTAGGTAAATCAACTTTAGTAAATGCACTCGCTCCTGAAGCCAACCGTTCTACTGGCGGAGTCAACTCGGTCACTGGAAGAGGTAGGCATACTTCATCGAATGCACTTGCCGTTCCGGTCGATACCGATACCTGGATCATCGACACTCCTGGCATTAGATCCTTCGGCCTGGCCCACGTCGATGCAAATCGCATCATCCACGCATTTCCCGATTGCGGAGAAATCATTGAAGCTTGCCCACGAAGTTGCACGCATGACGAGGAAGAGTGCGCCCTCAACGCCTGGGCAAGTGAAAGCGAAGGTCGACATGCCAGGGTGGAGAGCCTTCGCCGGCTGCTCCGCTCCATGCGACTGGCGTAGCGCAACTCCACTTACCCTTGTGCAACCATCTGGGGCTAACCGATAAAGTGTCCCTATGCGCTTCTCCGAAGAACTGGCTTTAGTTCACACACTTGCTGACATTGCCGACAAGATATCGATGGATCGCTTTCTGGCTCTCGATCTCTCGGTGGAGACCAAGCCAGATCTCTCGCCCGTTTCTGATGCCGACAAGAGCGTTGAGCTCGCACTTCGCGCGGCCATTCAAAAGAAGTACCCCTCCGATTCAGTGATTGGCGAAGAATTCGCTAATACTGTTGGTTCATCAAAACGTGCCTGGGTAATTGATCCCATCGATGGCACTGCAAACTTTGTGCGAGGAGTACCAGTCTGGTGCACTCTTATTGCGCTGATGGAGGATGGTGTATCAGTTGTAGGCATGGTGAGTTCACCAGCACTCAATCGCCGCTGGTATGCAGCGGAAGGTGCTGGTGCGTTCACTCAGTTTGGACAGACGAGCCCTCGAAAGATTTCCGTTTCAAAAGTGAGCAAGATTGAAGACGCCTCGCTTTCCTACTCAAGTTTTCATAGTTGGAAGGACGGTGGAAAGTTCTCCAACCTTTCCAAGCGTTTCTGGCGCACCAGGGCCTACGGTGACTTCTGGTCACACATGTTGGTCGCTGAGGGCGCGCTCGAAGTAGCTGCCGAACCGGAACTCCAACTCTTCGACATGGCTGCCCTCGATATTGTGGTGCGCGAAGCAGGTGGTCGATTCACTGGAGTAAATGGAATAGATGGCTCGCATCAAGGTACTGCCATCGCCAGCAATGGACTCTTACATGACCAAGTTGTCGCGGCTCTTAAGTGAATTTGCGCAAACTGCCACAAACGTGTTTCGGTCTCATCATTGCCGGTAGCGGCGTCTTTCTGGCATTACATTCCGGATTAGGAGTCTCTCCCTGGGATGTCCTCCATGTAGGCCTTGCCAGAATTATTCACGTGGGCACTGGAACCGCAATTATTATCACAAGTCTGGGAGTACTCCTCATCAGCATCCTGTTGGGCGTCAAGCCAGGGCTGGGAACGCTCTGCGACATTATTTTGGTGGGAAGTACGGTGAACTTTCTCAATAGGTTCGACCCCATCGGTGGGCTCACAAGTAATTCACCTCTCCTATTGAGAGTTGTCACCTTCACACTTGGAGTCTTTATCACCGCATTAGGCGTAGCTACTTATGTGGGCGCACATATCGGAGCCGGTCCGCGCGATGGCCTCATGGTGGCGCTGCACAATCGATTTGGAATCAAGATCTCATATGCACGTCTGATCCTCGAGGGCTTCGGCCTACTTGGCGGCTTAATCTTGCGAGGTCCAGTGGGACTCGGGACTCTGATCTGGTCGATTTCCATGGGCTACTTCGTCGGATTCTGGTTTAAAACTTTAAAGCTCACTCCGCAACCGGTCTCTGGTCCTTAATTTTCTTACCTGACGCAAAAGAAGCGGCGCCAGAAGTAGCGCAAAGAGATCAAACCAACCGTATCCGCCCGCAGCACCACTCGGCGGATTTCCTTGTGCCACCCACTCTTTGATGGTGTCGTACTCCATCCATTTCCATGTTCCGATTGAAGTGCCCACAATCTCTAGCCAAGAGACCACCACGATGGCCCCCAGGTAGGTAGGCCTTGAGGGACCCCACTTCAAAAAGATTAAAAGGTTCATGAACCAGAAGGCGCCGAGCACATCGAATTGCGGCGAGAGCAAGAGCCCCCAAAGCACCCAGAGCGCAAGCACACTCACTAGAAAATAAGTCCAAAACTTTTCGCGTGATTTTAAGAGCAGACCCAGTGAATAAGCACCAAAGTAAATGAGCCCGTGTCCTGGTGGTACAAACCAAGGGACGTTTTCTAAACGGTATACATAAACCCCGAAGTGCCCAGCGAAGAGATACTCAACAACTGTGGCAAATACCACCACGAGCAAGATTTGAGTTCGAAGCAGTGGCGAGCTTTTCCAAAGCACTAGCAGAAGCAGCGCCCACGTAGCCAGACCGATAAAACGTTGCGTCGTCAGATTCGCGCCGCGATCGGCCAGAAGAGCAAGTGGGACCCACGTCACAACTGCGATTACACCGAGCGCAGCCCTTCGCGTTTGCCTCTCCACCTGACAAGATTAGTGTTAATCACAGATGCTCGGCGAGCGCGAGGAGTCATAGTGCAAGAGATTCTTTCTGGAATATCCGGAGGTTGGTGGATGTTCTTTGAAACCTTCTGGGCACTCGTCCTTGGATTTGCACTCTCTGGCGTAGTCCAAGCCTTCGTATCTCGAAAGCGCATGCGAGAATCTCTCGGAAATGACTCAGCTGCCACACTTGTAAAGGCCACATTCTTTGGAATCGTCAGTTCATCATGTTCATATGCGGCGAGTGCATTAGCCAAAAGCCTTTTCAGCAAGGGTGCAAACTTCACTGCCTCAATGGTCTTTATGTTTGCCAGTACGAACTTAGTCATCGACATGGGTATTGTTCTTTGGATTTTGATGGGATGGCAATTCGCGCTCGCTGAGCTTATCGGTGGAATAGTCATGATCATTTTGCTCCGAATATTTATCCCGCTCTTCATTTCATCAAAACTCATTGAAAATGCGCGCAAATCAATGGGCTCTAGCCATGAAGAGATGGCCACTAGCACGAAAAAATTGAGTTTTTTCAATCGGCAAAAATGGAGCGAGGCTGCCGGCTACACCATCGGTGATTTCACCATGTTACGTGTCGAATTAATAGTTGGATATCTTATTGCAGGATTTGCAATGACGTTAGTCCCGATGCGCTTCTGGGAAGCACTCTTTATTCCGGGGTACGGATTCTGGTCGGCCCTCGAAAACGCACTCATTGGACCGGTCCTCGCATTCATTAGTTTTGTCTGTTCTCTCGGCAACATTCCCCTTGCCGCAGCTTTGTGGCACGGCGGCATCTCCTTTGGTGGCGTCATCGCATTTATCTTCGCCGACCTCTTGGCATTCCCGATTGTCATGATCTACCGGAAGATCTACGGTGGCGCACTCGCCCTACGCCTCGCCTTGGTCTTCTGGCTAGTGATGTCGCTGAGTGGGCTTATTACTGAAGGAATTTTTCATCTACTAAACCTCCTTCCTACCGAACACAAAATGGCCCCAATGGGGATGCGCACATCCACTCTGGTGCTCAATATTCTCGCACTCATTTTGTTAGGAGTGATTATCTGGCTCTACCGGGCTAGAAATCGAGGAGAAGTAGCCACAGAATTTGCTACAGACTTTGTCTGCGGAATGCAGGTACGTATCGCTGATGCACCTGCAAAAGTAGAGGTAAAGGGCACCATGTACTATTTCTGTATGGACGGATGCCGTGAAAGATTCCTCGCTACACCAGAGAAGTTTCGCACGCATTAGCGGTACTCTGACGGATTATGCGAGCTATCCTCTTTGAAGAATTCCAGGGCACAGTACGTGTGCGTGAGGTGCCCACACCTTCACCAGTGAGTCATGGCGCCGTTGTGAAAGTGGAAGCAACTGGACTCTGTCGCAGTGATTGGCATGGCTGGATGGGCCACGACGAGGATATTCACCTTCCCCACGTCCCCGGGCACGAGTGGGCTGGAGTGGTTGCTGAGGTGGGTAGCGACGTTACACGCATCAAAGTGGGCGATCGCATCACCGTGCCTTTCGTTTCGGGGTGCGGCACTTGCACGTATTGTCTGGAAGGAAACGCACAGGTCTGCCCAGATCAAACGCAACCAGGTTTTAGCAATTGGGGATCATTTGCAGAATTCGTTCATATAGACCGAATCGATTTCAACGCCATTCTGCTACCAATTGAAATTTCATTTGCTACGGCTGCAAGTTTGGGTTGCCGTTTCGCTACTGCCTTCCGCGGCGTTGATGGGCGTGCCAAATTGCAATCTGGCGAGTGGATCGCAATATTCGGTTGTGGAGGTGTGGGACTTTCAAGCGTCATGATCGCCAAGGCCCTCGGTGCCAGGGTGATCGCGGTAGATATCCATGAAGGTGCGCTGGAGAAGGCGAAAGCAGCTGGTGCTGATTTCACCATTAATTCTCGAAACATGGATCCCGTAGAGAAGATCAAAGAGCTCACAAGTGGTGGTGCCCATGTCGGCATTGACGCACTCGGATCCGAAGATACTGCGAGTAAATCAATCATGAGTCTGCGACGTCGTGGTCGCCATGTGCAGATCGGCTTACTCCTGCCGGTTGACCAGAATTCGCGTATTCCTATGCAACGCGCGCTCAGTTACGAATTAGATTTATTCGGAAGTCATGGAATGTCAGCAATGGATTACCCCAAGATGCTGGCGATGATCTCTGAAGGGCAACTCGATCCAGCATCACTCATCGAAAGAACCATCTCTCTAGAAGAAGGCGCCAAAGAATTAGTACTCTTAGATTCTGCATCAATCACCGGTATCACCGTTATCAAGCCTTAAGGATGTGAGCGCGATGGACCAGATCGGCCAAATGAAATGGGAGTACGGCCAGACGTGGTATCGCGTTGTCGGAGACCTAAAGAGTGGCCTCACTCCACTGGTAGTACTGCATGGCGGCCCCGGAGCTTGTCATAACTATTGCGAACCCATCGCGGATCTCATCGCCCCTAGCGGGCGCGCAGTAGTGCTCTATGACCAAATCGGTTGTGGAGATTCCACACTCTTGCCAGATGCACCAAAAGATTTTTGGACTCCTGAACTCTTCATGGAAGAACTCGAACTACTCCTTGCACACCTTGGAATCCAAGATAAATACCTAGTGATCGGGCAATCTTGGGGCGGCATGCTCGGAATGCAATTTGCTATTACACAGCCTTCAGGGTTGCAGGCCCTCATCGTTGCCGATTCACCCGCCAGCATGAAGCTTTGGTTATCCGAAGCAAATCGATTGCGCGAAGAGTTGCCACCTGGAGTAAATGAAATTCTTCTCAGACACGAATCTGCCGGCACTACCGATGATGCTGAGTACACAGCCGCGGTGAATATCTTTTACGATCGCCACCTCTGTCGCGTGCCAGTTCCTGCTTGTGTCCTTGAAGGTCGCCGCAAGCAAGCACTCGACCACACGGTGTATCACACCATGAATGGGCCGAGTGAGTTCCACGTAGTCGGCTCACTTAAGGAGTGGGACATCACCGACTCGCTTCATCACATCTCCGTACCTACGCTACTCATTTCCGGAGCATACGATGAAGCCACACCCTTAATGGTCAAGCAAGTCCACGATCGCATTCCAGGAGCGCTCTGGGAACTCTTCCCGGAATCCTCACACTTGCCGCACATCGAAGAACCAGCGCGCTTCAAGAGGGTCGTCACTGATTTCCTCGCCAACTTTTAACTCAACGTTTAATGGCGTTTAGATAAAGAAAAGGCCCCCGCTTTCGCGAGGGCCTTCATTTCGTAGCGGGGACAGGATTTGAACCTGCGACCTCTGGGTTATGAGCCCAGCGAGCTACCGAGCTGCTCCACCCCGCGTCGGTATTGCGATGGTATGCGCTTCACGCATACCACGGCAAATCCACCAGCCCCGGGTTACTTCCCTGAGGCCGAAACTGCTCGTGAGATGGCAACTTTGAGTCGATCTTGTGCCTTCCCATAAGCCGCAAAGTCACCCTTAGCAAGTGCGGCTTGGCCATCGGCAAGTGCACGTTGCGCATCAAGAAGCGCTTGGTCAAGACTGGTCGCTGTCGTAGCAGTGCCAGTTGTGGTGGAGCCAGTATCTGTAGTGGTTCCTGCACCGGAGCCACCCCCAGTCGTGGCACCTGCATTGCCTCCAAAGACTTGATCGAGTGCGCCTTGCAAGGTGTCGTCGAAGCCGATTTGATCACCAAAAGCCACAAGTACCTTCTGCAGCAGAGGATACGCGGCAGCGTTTGATGTAGCGCGTACATAGACAGGTTGCACATAGAGCAATCCGCCACCTACCGGCAATGTCAACAAGTTACCGAGCACAACGTCTGACCCACCTTGACGCAAGAGTGTGAGAGCCTGCGAGACTGCGGGACGCGCTTCGAAGTTAGAAGAAACTTGCGACGGCCCAGCGATAGCTGTGCTTCGTGGAACTTGGAGCACGCGAATCTTTCCGTAATCCGGGCCAGGTTCTGCCACAACGGCCGCAAAGGCGGAGAGGTTTTCCCGTCCACCACGAGGCACAAATGGTGTGGTGAGCGAGAACGAGGCCTTTGTCGTACCAGGCATCTTCAACGTCAAGTAATACGGCGGCTGATTAGATGCATTGCCGCCGAAGGTGGATGGATCCTTGGGAACCTTCCAGAAATCTTGACCACCGTAGAATGCCGCTGCACTCTTCACGTGGTACTCACTGAGTACATCGCGTTGGACACGGAAGAGATCTTCCGGATAACGAAGGTGTTCCATCAAATTCTTAGATATAGCGCTCTTTGGCTTGACCATTCCAGGGTAGATCTTGCTCCATACCTTGAGCACTGGATCCTTGTCATCCCACGTATAGAGCGACACTGTTCCATCAAAAGCATCTACCGTTGCCTTCACGGAGTTGCGAATGTAATTCACAGATTTCTCAAGGGTTGTGGCGCCACGAGCAGTTGAAATGGAATCAGCAGTCGCAGTGCTCAAGAGAGTCTGCTTTGAATAAGGGAAACCTGATGAAGTGGTGTAAGCATCAATGACCCAGAGCACCTTGCCATCAACGATGGTGGGGTACGGATCCGAATCGAGCGTAAGCCAAGGCGCAACCTTGGCAACACGCGTGGCTGGGTCGCGATCAAAAAGAATGCGTGACTTGGGGTTAATCAGGTTTGAAAGCAGAATTCTTTGCTCTCCGTACTTCAGAGCAAAAACTGCCTTGTTAAGGAGCGAGCCCACCGGCACGCCACCCTTACCCGAATAGGTGTAATTCTTCTGGCCGTTTTCAGACTTATCATCTGGATAATCAAGTTCGTTAAGGCCAGTGCCACCACCGACGATTGAATAATCTGGCGAGTTTTCACCAAAGTAAATGCGAGGTTGATACTCGCCTAACTTCCCACTTGGCGGGATATTTCCCTCGGTAAATTGTGGTTTTCCGTCGGCATCGCGCACGTTTCCAAATGCCGCAGCCACACCGAATCCGTGGGTATAGACCAGGTGATCGTTGATCCAATTCCTATTTGGGCTTCCGGCAAGATCCAGCTCGCGAACGGAAACCACCATGTCGCGCATGACGCCGTCTACTTTGTAGCGATCAATATCGAGTGTGTCAGAGAATGAGTAGTACGGCTTGATCTGTTGCAATTGACGGAAAGTTGGCGAGAGAAGATTGGGATCCATTAATCGAATGCTGGCAGTCGTTTGCACATCATTATTGAGTTGCCCCGCGGATGTTGTGGTGGTCGCCTGATAATCCTGCACCTCAACGTTGTCCAAACCGTATGCGGTACGAGTTGCATCGATATTGCGCTGAATGAACGGCGCTTCCTTCGATGACTCAGAAGGCTTCACTTGGAATTGCTGGATTAATGCAGGATAAACGCCATTGATCAGTAATGCGCTGACGAGCAAGAGTCCTATGCCTCCGATGGGCAGAGTCCAGGATTTGCGCACGATATTCGCGAAGAAGAGTAATGAACAAAGTATTGCGATACCCGCAAGAATTGTTTTCGCGGGAAGCGAGGCATTTACATCTGTATAGGAAAGACCCGTGAAGAGACGACCTTCCTTCGTGGAAAGCACGAAGCGATCCGTCCAGTAAGCAACTGCCTTCAATAGGACAAAGAGCCCAAGGAGAACTGAGATCTGCACGCGAGCAGTAACCGTGCTGCGATCCCCTGCGGACTGAAGGCGGATTCCACCGTAGATGTAATGCACAGCAACGGTCGCAATGATTGCGAAAATAAGAGTGGAGAATCCCCAGGTGACCATGGCCCGATACCAAGGGAGGTCAAAGGCAAAGAATGAAACATCTCTTCCAAATTGCGCATCCTTGATGCCAAAAGGCACTGAATTGCGCCAAATTAGCAAGGTCTTCCATAGAGCAGCACCTGCTGAACCAGAGAAGAAGAAGACCGCGAGCGCCCCACCAATGAAGATTAATTTGCGAAGGGGCTCAATCTGCTGGCGGTATCGATCGAGTGATTCCATCTCCATCGAAAGCGGCGCGTAGATGGGGCGACGCTTGTAGGCGATCAACACGTTGGTGAGCACAATGGCCGCAGTTAGTACGCCAAAGCCCAAGAAGAGTACGCCCTTGGTGAGTATCTGGGTCTTCCAGACCCCGGTGGAGTCCACCGAAACAAACCAGAGATAATCGGCGTAGAAGCCACTGAGCGAAACAAAAGCCACCACAATCACCGCCAAAATGATGATGGTAAGCAAGAAGGGGCGGCGGCGGCGAAGACCAGAAAAATCGGGGCGAGGCATTGAATCCATACAAAGAGCCTAGCGGGTGGAAAGAGGGTGGGGCGACTGGAAAAGGCCTACTCAGCGAAGGTGAGAGCGAGCGCCTCAGCCATCCCCGGGAGGAGTTCTGACCCACCCATAATGGCGTTCTCATCGTCGTATGCGCGCATCCTCATGGCGCACTCTTGGGAGCCATCTCGAAGCACCCCGACCACCATCCGGACCTCTTGCCCGTGTTCCAGGACCCACTCAGCGAGTGCTGCCTCTGACTGCTCACCCTCAAACTCAGAAGGGGGCTCTTCGTTGACGATCACACGTTCCAAGACCAACGCCGCACCGAAGACTTCGGCCGACCACGAAATCGTTCCCAAGAAGTCTTCGATAGTGCCAGTTAATTCCACGTCCTCTTGCTCGATTGCAGTGAGGGAAGTCGGAGATTTGTCTGCGAGCGCCGCTGCCATCTCTGGAGCGCTCTCGATAACATCCGCGGTAGGAACCAACGCATAGAGCACAATTCCCCGACTCCACCCGGCCTTGGCGCACTCGCGCTCAATTTCCAGAACTGTTTCTTTTAAGGCGCTCATCGGTGAACTCACTTTCCACACTTCCTATCAATTCCAGAATCAACCGCCGCAGCATTTTCCAAATACATCACTGCCGCACCGACGTCGCGCACACCCACGACAGTGAGGCCAGATTCCTGAACTGTAATGTCCTCGCAATTATCCAGGGGTGCAAGAAAGAGGGTGGCACCAGCGCGCTTTGCGCCGCGAATCTTTTCATCGATGCCGCCTATAGCACCTACTTTTCCATCTGGAGTGATTGTTCCGGTTCCTGTAATGATGCGCTTCTTAGCAAGTGAGCCTGGAGTGAGTTTCTCGACAACTCCCAAAGTAAAGAGCAGACCAGCGCTTGGTCCACCAATCTCGCCAGCAGCAATTTCTATTTTGAAGGGTAATTGCGGCACTACTCCCGCGCTGATTCCCAAGAGCGTGCGGCCACCACTTCCTGCTGCCGTTATTACTTTGGCCTTTTGCAAAACTCCAGCGCGCGAATATTCCACTTCTACACTTTGCCCCGGCTTCACGTTTACCAATTGCGCCTTGATTTGAGAGATGTCAAGAATCTTCACACCATTGACTGCGAGGATGACATCTCCTTTCTTGAAGATGCCTGCTGCTGATGTTTTAGCAATCGCTCCCGCAACTTGAACACGAGTCGTTACTGGATATTTCAAGTAATTAAGGGCGGCGAGCGTGGCGTTTTGCTGAGATGAAGTCATTGCCGCACTCTCTTCTTCTTTCACCACGGCAGAACTCTTTGTGGGCGCATAAATACTTGCGCGCGGCTTCACGACTGACTCCTCATTAAACCAAGCAGGCAGAATGTAGAGCGCGCGCGCCGAATAATCCGGGTTCGTTACGGAAACCGTTGTGAGTCGGAGTTCCCCATCGCTCGGATAAGTTTCCTGACCAGATATCTGAATGTAAGGAGTGCTGACTTTCTTCACTTTGTATGAAGAGAGCACATCCGTTGTGGGGCCGGGAGAAAAGACCACATAAGGGAGTGGAATGAAGAGCGCAGCTACTACCCAGAGTGCCGCAACACTTTTCACCAAACCATGCCAAGTGATATTTCCAAACCTATTTCTCATCTGTGCCGAAAGCCTTTTTAAAGCGCTCATGGTCAGACATGGTGGTGTAAGGGCTAGCTGGTCCCCGTGATCGGCCCTTCCAGATGACGTATATGGTCGCAGCCACCGTCGCTACCAACGGGATAAGTAACCAGCCGAATGCGGACATAAGGAAGAGAGTAGTTTAGATTCTTAGGGAGTACCGACCCAATGTGTACTTCCATCGAGGTAAAACTCCTCTTTCCAAATGGGAACTTCACTCTTGAGCGTATCTATCAGTAGTTGGCAGGCCGAAAAGGCATCGTCACGATGGACGGTGGCCACCCCACAAATCACCGCAATCTCTCCGATCGCCAGCTCCCCTATGCGATGAGCAGCCATGATTTGTAGTGGTCTGAACTCTGCGCTCACTTCGGCTACCACTTGGGCCAATCGGCCCAAAGCGGTGGGATGGGCGGTGTAAGTGAGCCCGCGAACTGACTTACCCTCGTTCTCCTCCCGGACTCGACCCACAAAGAGCGCAACGCCTCCGGAGCGCGAATCTGCGAGCGCCTCGTAGGAACGATCGAGACTCAGCGGATTTTCCGAGATCTCTATGGTGGGTACGGGAAGAGAATTCACGTCTTCAAGGTTACGGTTAATAGCGCCGGTTAGGTAACCCATATAAATACATACGGCCAGCAGGAGCAAAGGAGCGCTAGATGAGCGGATTTGGATTTACTGGAGACGGCTTCGGTAATGAAGAAGGTAAGGGCATGCCCGACCTGGGCGCCCTTTTTACCCAGCTCGGCAAGATGTTCAGCGGCGAGCCGGGCGCGCTCCCCGAATCCACCATTCGCGACATCGCCCGCAGTCAATTGGGCAACGATCGATATATCGGCCATATAGATCTCGCTGAAGTAACCGAGGCGCTCAATCTTGCAGATCTGTGGATCAACGACACCACTGCATTTCCTAGCGCGCTGCGTACCCCTCAAGCTTGGTCAAAAGCTGACTGGGTGGAATCGACTATGTCTGGCTGGATGAATCTGGTCGCACCTATGTCAAAGAGTCTCACCGACGGCCTTACCAAGAGTTTGACCGAAAGCCAGGTCGAAGGGATAGATCTCTCCGCAATGACTCAAGGACCACTCGCAGGAGTATTCCAACAGATGACCGGAATGCTCCTTGCCCAGCAAGTCGGCGGCACCGTGGCTGCGGTCGCAAAGCTCACTACGGGAAGTGCAGATACTTCACTTCCCTTGGCCGCAGATGGTGTGGCCGCGCTTATCCCCACAAACGTGAACGAGTGGGGTGAAGGCCTTGGGATTGACATGCGCGATGTGCGTCTCTTTCTGGCACTTCGCGAAATTGCCGGCACTCGCCTCCTTGCTGAAGTGCCTTGGCTCAGAGGTCGCCTCACAGACGCGGTGACTGCATACGGCAGCGGTATCCAAATAGATGTGCAAGCAATTTCCGATCAAGCTATGGATGTCATGAATGCACTTCAAGAAGGAGCTGACCCTCGTTCACTTTTCACTCCAGCAACCACTCCCGCACAAGAGCGTGCGTTAGCTCAACTCGAGACACTGCTTGCACTCTTTGAAGGTTGGGTTAATCACGTCGTGCATCTTGCAATTGCAGAACGTCTCCCCAGCCACGTAGCCCTGGAAGAGAGTTCGCGTCGCAAGCGCGTATCTCAAAATCCCACAACTACAGTTTTCCAAAGTTTGGTCGGGCTGGAAGTTTCTCCTCGACTTTCGCGTGAAGCCACACACTTCTGGAATGTGGCACTAGAGCTCAAAGGTCTCGAGGGAAGAGATGAACTCTGGAGCCATCCCGACCTCCTCCCCGCGGCCATTGAGATACAAGATCCCGCAGCCTTCCTCTCCTCCACTAGCGCCCCCGATGATCTCTCAGGACTCGATCCCGCATGAGCCTACGTATCCATGCGCTGGATACCCTTTCAACATTTAATGATGGCGAGTTGGGCCAACTTGACCTGCGCCAGCGCTATTTGCGTCATATCGAAGTGAATGACGATGCCTTTGAAAAGAAGTGCGTAGCTGCCCACATCACTGTGAGCGCCTTAGTGCTGGATCACACGCAGAAAAAAGTTTTATTGACGCTACATCCGAAGGTGGGGCGGTGGCTCCAACTCGGTGGGCACTGTGAAGTCAGTGACGCCTCCCTAGAGGATGCCGCACTTCGTGAAGCACGCGAAGAATCTGGACTCACACACTTTGATTTCTTGATAGATGGGCCAGTGCAACTCGACGCGCACACCATCAATTGTCGTGGCGATGGACTAGTCACTCACCTTGATGTGCAATTCGTTCTCGTAGCACACGAGAATCAGGAGATTGAGATAAGCGATGAATCACTCGACTTGAAGTGGTTTGACTCAAACGAGCTTCCACATGATTGTGATTTTGCGCTGGTTCGTCTGTTGGATAAAGCGCAACAAATTCTCGCCAATTGAACCCAAACAAAAGCCAAGCCCCCGGGGCGCACGTTCTAATCTCTGCCTTCCCCTTGCAGACATCAGACCGGTTATCCGGAGGCTTGGTGTGCAAACGCTACGAAAAGAAAAGTACCTGGTCAACCAAGGCGAATTCAGTCAACAGAAGAGCGAGGTGCAACCGCTTCGTTCCCCTGTTGATTTCCTGGGGATAGCGAAGGCCAGCGAGTAAAATTCGTCAAACACTGAAGTACTCACGCCTTCGATTTGACCCCATTGACCTGCATAAATAGCTGCTCCAATCACTCTGGATCTCTCTGTAGGTTTTCCCACACCGGTGGATATCGCGCAGTGCGCGCTGTGTATAAACCGCTTTTCGAGTGAGCACGAAATCTCGCGATCTCTCAAGCAGATGTTCAGAGTTGACAGAATTTGAAAAAGAGTTCGATACGGTGAGCACATGCCATTCTTTCGCTCTCAAATGAACGCGAATAATGACGACTCATTTCAACTAATTCCGGGTCTTGGCAGCGGTGTGGAAGTGCGCCGAAGCGCCCGCCGCAAGCGCACTATTTCGGCACATCGTGAAGGCGAAAATGTAGTGATCTCCATTCCTGCCACCTTGAGCAAACGCGAAGAAGCTGATGCTGTGCGCGAGATGGTTGAGCGCATGAATAAGCATGATTTGAAGAAGAAGATTTCAGATGAAGATTTGGAAGTGCGCTCACTCGCTCTCGGTGCAAAGTACTTCGAAGGTTTAACCCTTCCACGTAGCGTGCGATGGGTGAGCAATATGAGAGAGCGCTGGGGATCCTGTACGCCCGAAGATGGTTCAATTCGTATCTCAGATCGTGTACGACTCATGCCGGAGTATGTACTCGACTACGTGCTCGTCCACGAGTTAGCCCATCTCATTGAAATGGGACATAACCCCGCCTTCTATGAATTGGAGAATCGCTACCCTGAACGCCTCCGAGCCGAGGCCTATCTGGAGGGGTGGCAGGCAGGTCACGGCGATGGAGAAAGCAGCTAAAGCGGACATTTGCCGCTGATTTCTCCACGAATCGCCGCCAGGCTGCCTCACGCTCAGCCGAGCGCCAGGTATGGTGAACTCAAGATCGATCGGGAGGAAACTTATGACAGAGACTTACAAAGGCGATGCATACTGCGTCAAGTGCAAGGAGAAGCGTGACTTCGAAGGTCACGTAGTTGTCTCCGAGTCAGGTCGCAGGATGGCCAAGGGCAAGTGCAGCGTATGCGGCACCACGCTCAATCGCATTCTCGGCAAGGCATAACGAACACACTTCCAAAAGAGGCGCCGACTCTGTCGGCGCCTCTTTTGCTTTTCCCTTACTTCTGCGTCACGCATACCTGACGCGGGGCTATCCCTCACTGCCGCCAAGATCCCTCTTGTGGGAAGCCGCTCACCTTCACTCTGCTCAATCTGCATACTCACCGCTATGACCCATCCGCGCTTTGCTCCTGGAACTTTCTATGCGCCCCTTCGCGACGGCCAATACGTCGGAGATGGAGTGCACGGCACTCTCATCACCGGTGAAGCCGCTGCCGCCATTCCACTCATTAACGGGCGTCGAGATGAGAGCGAGATTGCGCTCTCTCTCGATCTACCCATTCCCGCTGTCACTGCGCTACTCACTCGACTCAACGATCTCGGATATCTCGCACGTGTAAAACCAGAGACTGGAGTAGTCGCAATCTATGGATCAGACCGCAGCGCTCAACTCCTGGCACTCAATTTATTTCTCTGTGGGATTAAAGATTTAGTGTTAATGGATCGCAGACCCGTCACATTGGCCGACTCGGGAGGAGCCTTGCTCACTCCCGCAGAAGTGGGTAAACCGTTCTCGACTGCGGTCACGGAAAGGATTCAAGAGATCGTCTTTCTCTCTCGCTCGACTCCACACAGTGCTCCTAGCGCACACGACGCTGATCTCTTTGTCTCGACGCAAGCATTTCCCCCAGAAGTAGAAGCGGAAGCAATGCGCGCGGGTCGCCCGCACTTGGTGAGCGCCACCTTGGGAAGAGCTATCACGTTAGGACCCCTGGTCCTTCCGGGGCGTACCGGTTGTTTACGCTGCCAACGCTTACGGATGCGCGATAACGACGCGCACGCAGATGCCATTGAAAGAGGCCTCTATCTCGCACATGTGAGCGAACTGGCGCCCCTGCCATTAGCACAATTAGCCGCTAGCGTTCATGCCTTAGCCATACAAGAATTCTTTAGGGCAGGCAGTGCGCCTCACCCCCTAGCCAATACCGTGCTCACCATCGCTTCGACTCTAGACATCTCGAGTCGCTCTTTCACACCACACCCCCGATGTGGCTGTACCTGGAGCCAACACACTGGGAATTCACACACTGAGAACTGACACATCTGCGGGCTATAAGTCGCGCCTTTACTTCCTTCGCGAAAGAATGCAGCAATGAGCGAAATCCCGAAGAGTACTTTTGCCCGTGGGGCCAAACTCGCATCTCTTCCGATGGGGGTCGCTGGACGCACTGCATTAGGAATTGGAAAGCGAGTCTTCGGACAATCTGCCGATCTTGTGATGGCGCAAATCCAAGTGAAAACAGCAGAACAAGTTTTCAAAGTGCTTGGAGAACTCAAAGGCGGCGCTATGAAATTTGGCCAAGCCTTGAGCGTCTTCGAAGCTGCCCTTCCCGAAGAACTTGCCGCTCCTTACCGCGCCACCCTCACCAAATTACAAGAAGCCGCTCCGCCGCTGCCAGCAAAGACGGTTCATCAAGTGATGAAGGAACAAATGGGAGTGAAGTGGCGCTCCAAGTTCCTCTCTTTTGATGATAAGCCAGCCGCGTCAGCTTCAATTGGCCAGGTTCATAAAGCTATTTGGAAAGATGGACGCGAAGTCGCCGTGAAGGTGCAATATCCAGGTGCCGCCGAAGCACTCGTCTCTGATCTCAACCAGATTCAACGCTTTGCCAAAGTATTTGCGCTTTTCATGCCTGGTCTTGAAATGAAGCCTTTACTCGACGAGTTACGCCTTCGCATTGTCGAAGAAGTTGACTACGAATACGAAGCTGAAGCCCAACGCCACTACGCAAAGATTTTTGCGGGGGATCCAGACATTGCTATTCCAGACGTGCTCTTTGCGTCGCCACAAACTCTCGTGTCTACCTGGATGGATGGCACACCACTCTCTAAAATTATTTCCAAAGGAACGCGAGCCCAACGAAATCGCGCTGGCATGATGATTGCCCGCTTCCACTTCTCCTCGCCTGAGCGCGCCGGATTACTCCACGCCGATCCACATCCTGGAAACTTTCGCTTACTCGACGATGGTCGACTTGGTGTGCTGGATTTCGGCGCCGTCAATCGACTTCCCGGTGGCTTCCCCGAACCGATGAAACGCTTGCTTCGCCACGCGTTAGATGGAGATGCTCAACTCCTCTACGAAGGTCTCAAGGAAGATGGCTTCGTGCGGCCAGGTATCGAAGTGGATCCCGACGCACTGCTAGATCTCTTGCTACCGCTAGTTGAGCCGCTTCGAGTGGAGAAGTTCCGCTACTCACGAGCCTGGCTCCGTGATCAATCGATTCGGGTCGGGGATCCACGAAACCCCACCGCCAAAATTGGCCTACAACTCAACTTGCCCGCCGAATTCCTGCTCATTCACCGAGTGACGCTCGGCACCACCGGCATCCTCTGCCAGCTCGAGGCTGAAGGGCCCTTTCTCGCGGAAGCTGCCCCGTGGCTGCCCGTGGCCGCCCGGGACCGCCCGTGACTGCCCGTGACAGAGATTAATTCATTTGCCCCGATAGCTCTCCGCCCTCTACCCTGGAGCACAGAAGGAGGAGCCATGGCTTCCACGTTCCACTACGTCACCGTCTCGCATACAGCGAAGACGGCATTTTGGTATGCCATGATTCCGCCAACTGAGTAAGTTCCACCAACAACTCGGGCCGCGGATCTAAAAGATCCGGGGCCCTTTTTTTATGTGCTCCTACCGGAGCGGAGAGGCGGTCGTGATGAGCGTTATTTTGAACCCTTTGTTGGTTCCTGGCTGGGCTAACGAAACGATGGAGGCACCAGTCTTTACCTATGACTTTTCACTGCCCTGCCACACCACCGATCCGGATATCTACTTCTCCGATCATCAATCGGAGTTGGAAATGGCCAAAGCGATCTGCGGACCATGCCCCCTCAAAGCGGAATGTCTCTCCGGCGCCATCTCGCGCTCAGAGCCGTGTGGCGTATGGGGCGGGGAGATCTTTGATCGAGGCGTCGTCGTAGCGAGCAAGCGAATGCCGGGACGACCTCGATTGAATCCGGCGGCTGCCTAACTCGCGCCATTTAACGAAACGATAGCGAGCACTTCGACGCCATAATCTTCGAGTTTGCGCGCTCCGATTCCAGAAATAGTTAAGAGTTCTTGATTATTTTTGGGTCGGAGCGCGGCGATAGCTTCTAGCGTGGCATCTGTAAAGATCACGAACGCAGGTACGTCAGCAATCTTTGCCCGGTCATAACGCCACGCACGCAGAGCTTCGAATAACTCTTCATTTACATCGAGCGGGCATTCGCTACATCTGGCTCGTTTGCGTTCCACACCATTCTTGAGTGGTTTGCCGCACGACTTGCAGAGTGCCAGCGAGGCGCTTGAGGCGCTCTTTATCTCCCCACCGATGCCTATTTCTCGAAGAAAGCGTGAGCTTTGACGGGAGCGGTTACCCCACGAGATCGTGAGACTCTCTTTCGCGCGAGTAATTCCCACATAGAAGAGTCGACGCTCTTCTTCGATCTGTGCTGGCTCCTTGGCTAAGGAGATCGGGATCAATCCTTCATTAGCACCCACGAGGAACACATGAGCCCACTCCATACCTTTCACCGAATGCAGGGAGGCCAACGTCACCGCGTTACGAAGCGGTGCGTGAGAATGTTGGGATCGATCTTCTAATTCTTGAATGAGCGCATCGAAATCATCAAAACTGCCACTCATCCGATAGAGCGCATTGAGCATCTCCCACTCATCCCGACCCGCACCTAGTACATCGGGTGGAGTTTCGTGGCGCCATCCCAGGACTTCGAGCACCTCACGAACCCGATCAGGAACTTCCCCCTCGCCGGCGCTGCGATTTGCTGCTCGCAGTAAACGAAGTGCCTCACGCACTTTCGGGTGATGAAAGAACCCCTCACCGTTGCGAACTGCGAACGGGGTTCCCGTGCGTGCGAAGGAGCTCTCTAGAGCGGCAGATTGCGCATTAGTTCTGTACAGGACAGCGATCTGATCAAGTGCGACTCCTGAAGTGGTGAGCACCTTTATTCGGTCAGCCACGCCACTAGCCTCATCCTCTTCATCTGCAAACTCTTGGTACTGCACCGCACTTCCCTTCGGGCGAACAGCGTGTAATTCCAATGCCGACCCGGAGCGCTTATTGATTTGGTTTGCCAAATGCACTATCTCCGGAGTCGATCGGTAATTAGTGGAGAGTCGGAGTAAGAGCGCCTGCGGAAACTTCTTCGGGAAATCCATGAAGAACTTGGGATCGGCTCCTGCGAAAGAATAAATCGTTTGATTGATATCGCCCACAGCGCAGATATCATCGCCGTCGCCGATCCAAATATCTAGCAATTGCTGCTGGATGGCTGAAATATCTTGATACTCATCCACCACGAAAGATCGATACTGCGCCCGAAGTTCGTTAAGCAGGGCGGGAGCCTCTTCAAGCAGCGCTTTCGCCAAGAGCAATACATCTTCGAAATCCATCGCTCCATCATTAGTTTTGATTTCATCGTAATCTGCGTACAACTGTTGAATAACATCTGCACCCAAGTCGCTGCGGACGGTACGGTCCTTCGCGCGCAAGATGTAATCATCATGTGAAACTTGATTGACTTTGGCCCATTCAATTTCAGAAGCCACATCTTGGAGAACAGCAGGCGCATCCCGAAGACCATTGCGTCGAAGCGCAACACTGAGGTGGCGAGCCTTACTCGGTGAGAGGCGGGGTAATTCGGTGCGTGTGTGCTTAGGCCAGAAGTAGGTCAGTTGGCGCAGCGCGGCAGCATGGAAGGTACGAGCCTGCACGCCCTCTACCCCGAGAGTGCGCAGCCGTGACCGCATCTCACCCGCCGCCCGAGCAGTGAAGGTGAGCGCCAGTGTTTGCTCTGGACGCAGAGTTCCAGCCAACGCACGATAGGCAATGCGGTGTGTGATGGCGCGCGTCTTGCCGCTACCCGCACCCGCGTAAACCACGACAGGTCCTTGGGCAAGGGCTACCTCGCGTTGCTGCTCATCGAGGGCAGCCAGGATCTCATCTGGGGTCACTTGCCCATCCTTCCAGAGATGCCCGACAGGCTGACCACCCTGAGACTCCCTGGGACTCCCATATACTTGGGGTATGTCAGCAGACCTCATGATCATGTACTCCACGCCCTGGTGTGGCTACTGCCACCGCTTAAAAGGCGAGCTCAAGCGCGCTGGGATTGAATTCGTCGAGGTGAATATCGAAGATGACCCAACCTCTGCTGATCTAGTTGAGCAGATCAATGGGGGTAATCAGGTTGTCCCCACCATCCTTTTCCCCGATGGCACCAGCGCTACCAATCCTTCACTCATCGAAGTAAAGAAGAGACTCGGCATCAGCGCTTAGTGCACTAACGCCACGCTTCCCCGCCAGTCAACACTTCGCCGAACCATCCTTCAATCATGCGGCGGGCAATACTGATTGATGGTGGTAAGACCAAACGCCCCGAATCAATCGCCTCTTTAAACTGCGTGCGCGAAAACCATTCGACTCTTTCTATTTCCACGCCATCAGCTAACGCTTGTGAAGGATCTTTCGCGATGGCTTCAAAGGCGACCATGATGGAAGCTGGAAACGGCCAAGGTTGCGAACCCAAGTAGTTAATCTGCTCTGAAACAATTCCGCACTCTTCACGCACTTCGCGCTCCACTGCACTTTCAAAAGACTCACCAGGCTCTACAAAACCTGCAAATGTTGAGTAACGTCCTTCCGGCCAGCTCGCTTGTCTTCCTAAGAGAATTCGATCATCGGCATCTTTTACTAACACAATGACTGCAGAATCTGTGCGCGGATAAAGCTCACGCTGATCCTTTTCACAGAGGCGGGCATTGCCAGCAGAACTCATGACAGTAGGAGAGCCACAACGTGGGCAGTGCGGATGCGACTCGTGCCAATTCATTAAGGCAACCGCATGAGCGGCCAGCAATCTTTCAAATGCCGAGAATTGGCTCACTGCTTCTCGTAGCGAGGTGAATTCGCCCTCTCCAGATTGCGCAAAATATGCGACATTTTCACTATCCAGACCAAGAAAAATAACAGCGTTGAGATCAGGAAAAGCATCAGTGAAATGAAGGAGTTCACCGTGGGTGCGCACTCCTCCTCGAGCAACATCCAAAGTCTTTGATGGATATGCAGCCAATGCCGCCAGATCGATCCGTAGGTGCGCCGCCCGATCAAGGCCAGGGTTGACGCTTGTGGCGGCTAAAAGAAGGTCTTCACGGCGCATATATGCCACCCTAGAGCAGTGCGAGCCACTCTCCATCCCAAACCCATGTTGGCGGAAGCCGCGCGCTCACTTGGCCTCGAAAAGATCATGAGTTACGGCGGAGACGGCTGGGATTACGACACCGTCATCGCCCTCGATTCTCATGGGAGAACGTGGATCCTGCGCGCAGCTCGAAGAGCTGACGTAGTGCCACTACTCATGCGCGAAAATGCGATACTGCCCCATCTTCAGCTTGGATTACTCACTCCCAAACCAGAGAAATTTGGCGCACTGGAAAACGGGTTTCCGTGTGCTGCCTACCAATTTATTCCAGCAACTGAGAGCAGCGCAGAGACCATTTCTGCAGAAGCGAATCACCTGGCAAAGGCTCTTCATAAGCTACATACAACGCCGAAAGAGATATGGGTTGATCACGTTCCAAGTTCTCCATCGTGGCTCGATCGCACGCGCGAACAATTGGAAGTAACGGCGGCCCACGTCACGTGGCCCACACACATACTTGCCAAGTGGCGTGAGATTCTCGACCTTGATCAACTATGGGCTTCGCAACCAGTGCTCTGTCATGGAGACCTCGGCCCACCCCATCTACTCTCACTCGATGGGCACCTTGTTGGCATGATCGATTTTAGCGATATGCAATATGCACCGGCATCTGTTGATTTCGGAGACTTACTTACGGCTTTTGGAAAAGAGGCCATGCTGCGCGTGTTAACCGCATACGTTGCATTGAGCGGCAGCAACCTAGAAGCTTTGCTCGCCGCATCTTACGGATATCGTGAATTAGGGCCAATGTTTACTGCCTTTCACGGCATCAATACAGGCCAACCCGATTTTATTGAAGAAGGTTTAGTACGTGCCTTAGAGATCTTTGAACCGCGATGAGAATTGCTTCATGGAATCTCTTACATGGTCTGGGCATTCCAGATGGAAAGTATGACCGCGACCGCCTCATTGCGAATGCACAACTCTTTAGTGAGATGGATCTAGTTGCACTCCAAGAGGTAGATCAGGGCCAACCTCGAACCCAACTCGATCACCAAGCAGA
>Ga0114969_10001050_pt1 | contig 23594 bp, 44 predicted proteins | sample M_130807_MF_Meta_FD_87316 | JGI IMG/M metagenome (GOLD analysis project Ga0114969, IMG submission 87316) | Freshwater microbial communities from Lake Montjoie, Canada to study carbon cycling - M_130807_MF_MetaG | ecosystem: Environmental > Aquatic > Freshwater > Lake | place: Lake Montjoie...
GACACGGATGGAGATGGTGTTTTTGAGACCACGCTCGCGGCAACTGACTACATCCTGGAGCCAGTCAACGCGGCGATGTTCGGCAAGCCGTTTACCAGCATTGAGCTGGCACCAGCGACGACCGTCGCGTTCCCAGCTGATCTGGACAAGGGAATCCGCATCATCGGCAACTTCGGCTGGAGCGCGATCCCCGCGTCGGTAGTCCAGGCGTGCATTATCGCCTCCTCGCACCTATACGAAGCTCGCAAGGCATACCTCGGAGTCATTGGCGGCGCTGACACAGGTGGTGTCATCCGACTTAGCCAGAAGCTGCACCCCGAGGCGGCAATGCTGCTTGAGGGCTACCGCAAGTATGACGGGATGGCGGTCTAGTGAATGATGTCGCAGTCGCGCAAGCCCTAGCCGCACGAGCCCTGGCGGTCTCGGGACCGACTGGCTACGCTGCAATCCGCAACTCATTTGCCTTTCCGCAGTCCGCCATCTCAGCGGTCCCAGCTATCATCATCCTCCCAGATACCGACTCCGTGGAGTATGGTGGGCAGACGCGCAGAGTCACATGCACCTTTAAGGTCCGCGTCTACCTGGAGCCCGTCGCCGATTTATCCAGACGATTCCAGATGCTGCACGCCTACCGCACTTGGCTACGGAACCTATACAATGGCGCAGTGCAACTTGGCGGCGTCGTAGACATGGCAAGTGTGGTAAACACTGACATGAGCAATGATGAGCTCGGTGGCGACTCGTATTTAACGGTTGAAGCTACTGTAGAATGTGTCAAGCAAGAGGCGGTTGCAATAACCGCATAGGGAGATAAAATATGGCAAACGGCAGCATGATGTTCTCAAAGGCGGTCATCAAGGGCGAGACCACTTACGGGTCTGGCGGAACAGCCGACTACGGCGCAAGCGGCGGGCGCCGCCTTACCATCAACCCCCTTGGCACGCTGACGCTTGGGCAGGAATACGACACGGGGGCAGACCGCAGCGTTTCGCTAAGAAACCCAGTAGTCGCCAGCCGAGTCGTAAAGATCTCTGATAATCCAGAAGTTACGCTTGAGGCGCCAGCGGCAACGACTGATGACCTCACTGTCTACTACACGATGCTTCAGAACAGCAACGCAGCTGGTACGCCAACTGGCACTGCCTCCCCATACACATGGAACATCCCGATTGGCATGACTTCATCTGCGACCGCGCCAAAGTCATATTCAGCAGTTCTTGGCGATGGCAACCAGAATTATCTGGTGACTGGCATCCTCCCAACCACCTTAAATATCTCAGCTGAGGCTGGTGGTCTGACATCTGTCTCCGTCTCGGCTTTTGCCAAGACGGTGGCAAAGAGCACCTTTGTGCCTGGAGAGTCGCTGCCCACTGACGCACGAGCCCTCCCAGGGCGACTGTGGACGGCATCCTACGGCACGGCATTCCTATCCGCTGGCACAGCTGGCGGAACTGCGTTTACTCACCTATTTGACTGGGCACTACAGATCAACTCGGGCATTGCCCCCATCAACGCCCAGGCTGGCTCGCTGTCGCTGAGCGATTACAACCAGTTCGCCTCGGCATTTGGCGGCACACTTTCGCTTACCGTTGCAAGCAACGGATCAGCTGTGGCACAACTCTTTGACAAGCTTGGAACTAAGAGCTTCTGGCGTCTGCACTGGGAGGACGCTGGGAGCCCAGCTCACTCGGCAGACATCCTCGTATGCGCGGTCCCAACAAGTGTTGAAGTTATGAGTGCTGATGCCGATGGCATCGTTACCTACGCGGCGGAGTTGGCTCTGGCGTATGATGAAACATCCTCCAGCAGCGTGACGCTCCAGGTCAAGAATAACATGGCAACTTTGCCGTAAGTTAGCTAGAGGAGGGGTAGATGACCGCACCGCAAAAGCCAAACGCTAGGACGATCCGATTTGACCTTAAGGCGCCCTACGAGGGCTTCTATGTTGAGGCTAAGGCGGACTTTCCAGCTCGTACCCTTGCCGACCTGAGCTCTGGAGATTTCTCCAAGGCGATGCTGGCATTTGACAAGCTGGTCATCTCGCACAACTTGACGGATGCAGAGAACAATAAGGTCCAGTCGCTCATGGACGCAGATCCATACGATCTTGTCACTAAGGCAATGGAAGGCTGGGTTGACGCGCTGGGAAAACTCCCACCGCGCTAAGAACGGCGGCGCGGCGCCTAGCGAACGGGAACCCAGTTAGCCCACCGATTGAGCTGGTATTTATTATCCTGGCTCAAAAGTTCGGCGTTACGCCAGCTGTCATTGCCGAATCCGATGCCGACCAAGTGCTAACATGGTGGCAACTCATTGTTGACATGGAGCCACGCCAAAGGAGTAAGTAATGCCACGAAGTCCACTTGAGGTCACTATCAAGGAGGATGTCGTGCTCCGTGAGATTCGCAATCTCCAACAGGCGCTTGGCAACGCATTCAACCCACGCGAGTTGGACAAGATGGCACAGTTTGCGACAGTCAACGCAGCACGAGCCCTCCAAGACTCAGTGCGCCAAGAATCGCCAGACCGCAGTGGCTTTATGGACAAACAGGTCAAGGGGCGCCGCTCTAGGCTGACCCGCCCAGGAGCTATCGTCGGTCCAGTCGGTGGCAAGAAAGGCGCTTGGTACGCCAAGTTTGTGGTCTACGGCACCAAGGCGCACCGCATCTACGGCTCGGTAGGCGGCAAAGCTGACTTCCTTGGCGCATCTATCAACAAGCCACTCAAGCTCATCACTGGTCAGACAGTCAACGCGGTCCGCCATCCTGGTGCCCAGTCCAACAACTTTGTCGTGCGCGCAGCCGAGAGGAATATTGACAGGGCAACCGACGCCTATACCGCTAGTATGGCGAAGTTCATCACAGATGACCATTTCCGCCAGAAGGTCGTCGGGCTCCAGGCAAGCTATCGCTCCAAATACGGGGCAGACACGAGGAAAGTGAATGGCTACTAACGCACAGGTCAACTTTACGATTGCAGCTCGCAACCAGGCGAGCGGTGCCATTGCGGGCGTAAACAAGAGCCTGGGCGGTCTGCGAGCCAAAACCGTTGCGGTCGGTTCCGCTATTGGTACCGCGCTCGGCACGGTTGCCGTAGCTGGCATTGCCAAGCTGACCGACTTTATCGGAAGCTCAATCGGGGCAGCATCAAACCTTGCCGAGTCCATGTCAAAGACCAAGACCATCTTTGGGGATGCGGCAGACGGCGTTATCGCCTTCGCGCAGACGGCTGGCGATAGCCTCGGACTTAGCCAACAAGCTGCTCTTGACGCCCAGTCAACCTTCGGCATCTTTGCTCAGTCGGCTGGCTTGTCTGGCAAGGACCTGAGTGATTTCTCTGGAAACCTGACAACCCTGAGCGCCGACTTCGCCTCCTTCTACAACACCAGTCCAGAACAGGCAATCACGGCAGTTGGCGCAGCGCTACGAGGCGAGTCCGAGCCTATCCGCAAATACGGCATCTTGCTCAACGAAGCGGCGCTCAAGAACCGTGCGTTGCAAATGGGGATTATTAAGAACACCAAGACGGCTCTTACCCCGCAGCAGAAGGTGCTTGCGGCACAGGCGGAAATCATGGCGCAGTCCAGCAAGGCACAGGGCGACTTTGCCCGAACATCTGGCGGTCTTGCGAACCAGCAGCGCATCCTCTCTGCGGCAATGTCCAACCTCAGCGCGGACCTAGGTACCGCGTTCCAGCCGATTCTGTCTGAGGTCATGGGGTTCATCACGGGAACGGTCATCCCAACATTCCGCGAGAAGTTTGTGCCAGCTATTGGCGCGCTGAAGGACATTTTTGAGAAGGTGGCTACCACCATCAAGGGCGTGGTCGGACCAATCATAGAAGCCCTGCAAAAGCCTGTTAATCGCATTATCGGCACCTTCGGGATGCTGCTCATTACACTCCGTCCAGTCATCGCAAGAATCCAGTACGAGCTGCTCGTCGCGTTTCAGAAGCTTGGACGGTTCATCACAGATGTTGTGGCGCCAGCAATCGTAGGATTTGTCGGACTCCTCAACGGTCCATTTGGTATGGCACTGAAGCTCCTTGCTGGAGCCTTTGTGGGGGTCAAGATTGCGCTGATGCTATATAACGGCATCCTTGGCGTTTGGAGCGCTCTGCAAGCCGCTGGGACGGCAATTACTGGAGCATTTACGGCTGCACAGGCTGCCCTTAACATCGTGCTGAACATGAACCCGATTGGGCTCCTGGTCCTGGGGATCGCCGCGCTGATCGGGGCACTAGTTGTCGCCTATGCCTCGTCCGAGGATTTCCGCAACATCATCAACGGCGTCTTTGACGCTGTGACTAGCGTAATCGGGGTCATCGTTGGCGGGCTGGTCGGGGCGTTCAACCTCCTAGTTGAAGTTGCCAAGACGGTCGGACAGGCGCTCCTGGACTCGCCACTCGGCATATTCTTTAAGCTTGCAATGATGGTAGCCGACGGGATTGGGAGCATCCTGGGGGCTGTGTTTGGCGGGAGTGATGCCAGCAAGAATGCCACCAGGGTTGCCACTGCAACTGCTGGCGGAGTCACAACTGCTACTGGCACAGGCGAAAGGCGCGGATACAGTGCGGCAGAGTTCGCCGCCGCGAGCGGCGATTTTAAGCCAGTGACTAATGTCAATGTCACGCTAGACGGCAAGAAGGTTGCGTCAGCTATTGACACAAGGCTCGGAGCAAATGTCGCCGCGCCATCCCGAACGACAGGCAGGGGTCAGTAGTTGTGGCATCCGTACCGTTTCAGTTTCTTGTAGATATTGCACCAGTCTATTCGGCGACTAGATCGCTCACCACCGTCACCGTTACAACTGGGTATAACTCACCACTTCCACAGATTGACAGTGCAACTAGGGCTTCATCAACTGTCACCATAACGACTGTCATTCCGCACGGCTTGACGAGCGGAGATTATGTGGTCGTCAGCGGCATTACCACCGCAACTAACATGAATGGAACATTTAGCGTCACGGTCACATCCACAACAACCTACACCTACACATCATCTGGGACTGGGGCGACTGGGACTATTGACGATGCAGAGCACGCAAAGCGTGTGCTATCGCCTCATGGCTTGCTCCAGAGCTCTGCCATCCAGGTCGGCGGATTGACGGCAGATGGCACTGCATACAATGGCTCATACGCTGTTGCTTCTGTTCCAGACTCTACGAGTTTCACGGTCACGACGCTTACATCTGGAGCGGGAACGGCAACAATTGACACTGGATTTATCTCCGTTGACCTCATGAACCCGTTGTCAAATTACAGCTCAGCCGATAAGAAAACGGCACCATTCGTGTTCATTGACAGCCTTAACATGAGCGCATCTGGAGACGGCGGGTCCTCATCTATGTCCGCCACAATTGTGCAAGATGTTACGCCGTCAACGACCCCATTCTGGTCGCTTTTGCCAGACCAAACGAGGGTCAGGCTCGTAAAAGCCGACACCCTCACCACACCAGCCTCGGACTCCAGCGATGTTTACTTTCTGGGTCTGATCTCGGCGGTAAGCGTCTCAAAGACTGGCGGAGGATTTGGTACAGTTGCAGAGCTAACTATTGACGATGTAAATTCCGTTCTTGACAAGCTAACCGTTACCAACAGGGTTGCTGATGTTCCAAAAGCTGTTGAGCCAAAATTTGGCTCGCGCATCTATCGCGCCACTGCAAGTCCGACTAACCTTGTTTGTATTACAACAAAGGACCCGCACGGTTATACGGCTGGCACCACAAAAATAGATGTCATGGGCATATTGAACCCTGGACCAGCAAGCATGGCTGGAACATTTAACGGCGTTGGCATTACTGTCTTTGCGACACCAACGACTCGCTCTTTCAGGTATCAGTCAACGGGAACAGTTACCCAGGCAGCTGATAGGAGAGTTGGGGGCATTACCTTCGCTCGCGTCGGGTCAACGCTAGATCAGTTTAAGGTTACATTTGCCGAGAAACACGGCATTATCGCTGGGTGCAGTCTTGAAGTCGGCGGTATCACGAGCGTTGAAATGGGCACCATTAACGGCATTTACGATCCGTCGCAAATTACAATTACCTCGGATAAGATCTTGACATTTAAGATGTATTCGTCAATTCCGACAGCGGACTGGGGGGCATTCACAGGAGCCTATCTTGGCTCGGTTGTCAGCATTACGCCAACTGGAGGAGCTGATCAAACCATTATCAAGCTGGCGCCTAATGTTACTGAGACAAATGCCGTCAAGAAAATGTTGAGCGCCGTCAATTCGTACAAATCATCGGATTACCCATTGCAACGCCTCTTGTCAACATCAACGGAGACGGGCATTGTCGGAGGTACAACTAAAAATAAGATTGGGCTGGATGTCCCCGCAAGCTCGCTAAGGAGCGCGCTGGATACGGTAATTGAGGCATTCCAGGGTCAAGACAAGGCGGAGCGGAGATACTTCGTTGGGCTTGACGGCAAGCTCAACTTTGCCCTGGTTGACAGCACGCAAAAACCCACTTATCCGACCGCACCCTACTCGGTGTCTACAACTGGACCGTGGGACACCTCTGGCACGGCGGTGAAGTCCACCGTGTATCCAGTCAGCCTAAAGCTTGACTATGACAACAACACGACTAAAAGCGCCTTGCTTAATGTCAACGGTTTTAACAACAAGACAATCACGGCAATTCGCTCGTATACCTCTGGGGATATTGGTTTTACAAAGCGAGGCGGTGCGCCAGAGTTTGACGAGATTGTTGATTACCCGACCACATCAAATAATCCAGCCAGTGAAATTCAGCGCGCAGCTACAAGCTTTCTGACAGAGCGTCACCGTCCGCTGTTGAGTGGGTCGTTCACTTTGCGCGGGGCTGGGTCAATTGTGGGGGTCAACGATTACGGATTCTCAGCTGGCTATCGCCAGCTGACGGCAACGCCGACATATGGTCTGGTCAAGCGCTGGGAGCCAGGTCAGTGGGTGGAAATTTATGCTCCAGAAATGGGAATCTCTCCAGCAACGCTTTACCGAGTTGAAGGCATTAACTGGCGTTTAAGCGGCAACGGAAGCTTCATTCAGGAAATTGAAGTAATATTCAACCGACGCTACCAGTCAACTCTTACGGCTGCAATAGGGAAGGCAAAAAGCTGATGGCACAATTCGGCAGCTCGCGTGGCATTACGGCGCAATCTGTTGCTGGGGTCTTGGCGGACAATGGCGACACAATTGTCAATCCCAGCACGCAATTTGGAAATTCTCCACTCGGCATTGCGCCGATTAGCCAGGCGCTATACGGCATTGCCAACCCGACATTTGACAATTTGCCGCCAGATCCGTTTGCGGCAATCAAAGATTCCGTCAACCCCCTTCCTTATTGGTCTATCTCAAATAGCAGCTCCGACGCCATTGACATCAACATGTCATACGACGACACAACCAAGACCTACTCGGTGCTCATTGACCCAGCTGGTGCCGTCATCGGGGATTATGTAACTTTGACAACTAGGAGCTTCATTACAACAGACGACAATCTGGCTCTGCGACAAAAAGCCCTAGCTATCTTGCAGAAAATTGGGACATATTCAGGCACAACGCAGTTCAATCTTGCTTTAACGGCGACAGTTTATGATCACAATGATGTGGTGCTAACAACATATACGGTTGGGACGGTTTACGACAACACCACCTGGACCTCAATTAGCGGATTCACAACGACGGGAGTTACTACAGTCAATGCATCTGCGGAGTATGTTGACCTTTCCTTTGTCCTAACTGTCACCGCAACGGTCACAAGTGGTGTTTCCGTCAAAATCAAGTCACTCATACTGTCCAGCAAAATCGGTGCAAGCGGGTCATTTGTCGTTACCGAAACCTTTACGAGCAGCTCTACCTGGACGGTTCCCCCTGGCGTGACCAGCTTGATTGCGGTCGTAGGGGTAGGAGCTGGCGGCGGCGGGGGCGGTGGACCATTTGCAAATACCACGGCTGGACCCAGCGCGTGCGGTGGCGCAGGGGGCGGAGCATCTCCGTGGGTCATTCTGCGTGACCTAACGCTAGGAACAGCAACCAGCGTATCTGTTGGCATTGGGGCTGGAGGCGTTGGTGGCACTGCGGCGGGCGCGGGGACTGGTAGTTCCAATGTGTTGCTCCAGGGCGGCATCGGCGCGGCTGGTGGTGCAACTACATTTGGTTCATTCCTGACCATTACTGGCGGCGGAGCTGGTGCCGCTGGCACAGTCACAACTACGGGCACGGCGGTCGCAGTGAGCGGCGGCACAGCAGGACAATCAACAGCCGTTTACTACAACACTGGAATAGTTGCTGGGACTGCGGGCGGTAACAGTGGGGCGGGCGGCACAGCAGTTGGCGCAAGAGATGGAGTGGCTGGGGGAGCAGTCGGTGCGTCTGACAGGTTAATTTATCCATATCTTACCTTTAGCGGTTCTGCAAATTCCGCTGGTAGCGCAACTATGGCTGGCTGGAACTTACCAAGTGCAAGCCGTGCTGTCGTTGCTGGTACTGCGGGCATTTCTGCATCTGGCACCGCAGGATTTGGCGGTTCTGGCGGTGGAGGCGCGGGGGCGCGGCAAAGTGGCAGCGGCACGGCAAGCCTATTTGTTGGAAATGGTGGGAATACAGGAGCTTGGGGTTCTGGCGGGGCTGGCGGCGCTGCCGTAGCTGGATCGGTGGCAAGCTCTCAATTATCAACTGCGTATACGACACGCGCTGGCGATGGCGGTAGCGCTGGCGCGAACAGCGGCTGTGGCGGAGGCGGTGGCGGCGCCCTTCTACTGAATGCAGTCGGTAGTGACTCAATAAAACTTGGTGGCACTGCTGGAGCTGGGGGCGCTGGGGCTGGCGGCTGTATCGTCCTTGTATACGCTGGATAAGGGCTTAGATGACGCGCTACGCTTTTATCAACGCTGACGGCATTGTGGTGCAAGTCATCGTTGGCGACCTTGATGAGCGGCAACAGGCGCAATTTCTCAACGACTACCGTGCTATTTTTGGCGCGACTCAGGTCATTCCAGTTGAAGCTGATGCGGCAGTCTGGATTGGCGGTTCGTATACTGACGGAGCGTTTAAGCCAGAGCCTGTGCCAGAAATCCTGGCAGAGCCTCTGCCCGAAGTTGTCACGGAGACCATCTGATGACTGCGAACCAGAGCCAGGAGATTCTTAAGCGTCTTGAGCGCATTGAGCAGGACCTCGGAGAAATTAAGCTGGAGCTTGCAGAGACCCGAGGTGCGTTTCGCCTTGCCAAAGTCATCGTTGGGCTTTTGGGCATTTCTGGGCTAGGTGGGCTGCTCGCCTGGATTCAGAGCCAGGGTAAGTAAATGCCCCGACCGTTGCCGCAGATCAAGTTGGTCACCCAGCGAAATCCAGGAGATACGCACTGGGATGACTGCGCCCCCAGCTGCACGGCAATGCTGATGCGGCGCGGCGGATACTCCCAAACCGTCACCTGGCACGAGGTCCGATACGCCATGGAGGTCCGAGGAGTTCACGACCGCAAGGACAAGGCTGACCCGACCACGCCCGAACAGAATGCCCAGGCGTTCAGGGACATCACTGGCGATGATGTGAATAAAATCTATCCAAAGTGGGAGAAGCTCAAGTCCATCATTGCTTCTGGCGGCGGAGCGGCTTTGTCTGGCGACTACGCCAAGCTTCCGCCCTCAGCTCGGCATGCCGACTACGCAGACCAGGCAAAGGCGTCGTTCGGGCATGCCGTCTATGTGGAGGATTCCGACACCCCTGGGAGCTGGCTTCTGTACGACCCGCTGGAGAAGGCTGGATCTAAGCCTAAACTGGTGCCTATTGACATTGTGAACAAGTATCTCTACAAAAGAGCAGATGGGAAAGTCTACGCACTATGCGTAGAAAACCATGTAGGAAAGGTGTGGGTCTAAATGGAGTCAAACACTGTCCTTAGCGAGATCGCAACCCAGGCGGTAATCGCCCTGGTTCCAGTCCTAATCGGCGCCCTGGCATTCGTCGCCAAGGAGGTCTACAGCTGGATCAAGTCTCGGGTCACAGTTCAGCACATGATCATCCTGGAGCAGCTTGCAGTGTCGGCTGTGTCGGCAATTGAGCAGACGCTCAAGTCGTCGCCAGGCAAGGAAAAGAAAGAGGCTGCACTTGCGATTTGTCGCCAGGCGCTGCTAAAGCGGGGGATCAAGTTGGACGAGGAGCAGATCGCAGCTGCAATTGAAGCTGAGGTCTACAACCGAAAGATCGGATTCTCTGTAGAGCAAGTCACAGCCTAACCAGACCTGAAGGGAGGGATTATGGGAAAGCTCAAGGACCTAGCGATAGAGTTTGCCAACCGTAAGAAAGGACCGCAGTGCTCTGTCGGTCAGATCTTAGACACACTGAAGCCAGCTGATCGCGCCGAGTTGACCGAGGCAATCACGAGCCGCATTCCTGGACCAGCAATCTGCGAGGCAGTGTTCAAGATGTATGGCGTTGTGTTGAAAGCGCATATCGTCGGGCGTCACCGTAGGGGGGAGTGCAAATGTCCAAGCTGACAGACGCCTTAGCCAAGGCGCAGATCATCCAGCAAGCGCGCATGCCGCGCAAGGCGCACCCAGACGGCTGGGAGCCAGGCGTGCGTTGGGATGAGTCCACCCGCACGGGAGCGATCACCGTCAGCTCCAACAAGGCGAGCCCAGACTGGGATTTACTCCTGTCCGAGTGGGGCTTTGACCCAGCCAAGTTCTGCGTCGTGGACGACACGATCCAGTTCCGTACCTGGGACGCAGCTACGGGCGAGGGCAATGTCCAGCGGTTCTATTACTACCGAGCGCAGATCGGTCTGCGTTCGCCAGAGGATGACGCGGATGTTGCCAAGCTTGCCGAGCTAATTAGCAAGCGAAAGCCAAAGCCGATCAAAGAGGTCGGGATTGGCGGTCAGCTGGTTGTCGCCCTGAGCGATTGGCAGATCGGACAGCGCGGCACCGACGAGTCAGTTGAGCGCATCCTTCGCCTCGTTGACGAAATCCCAGCTCGTTGGCGCGAGCTCCAGAAGCTCGGGGTGCCGCTGAAGGGGATTACGCTCCTGGGTCTTGGCGACCTGGTTGAAGGTTGCGAAGGCTGGTATCCCGCCCAGGCATTCCTGTCTGAGTTGAACGAGCGCGAGCAGCGCACCCTAGTGCGCCGACTCCTGGTCAAGATTGTGGAGTCATGTGCCGATGTCGCACCGACGCTCGTTGCGGTAGTCGGCGGCAATCACGGCGAGGCTCGGCGTGGCGGCAAGGCGTATACCGACAGCTCGGACAACGGGGATGTTGAAGTGGCTGAACAAGCCGCCGAGATATTTGCCGCCAACCCAGCCTACAAAGACCGCGTGGCGTTCCTCATCCCTCGGGACGAGTTGACGATTGCCCTGGATGTCGGCGGCACCATTGTCGGGTTGACGCACGGTCACTTGGCAAAGCGTGGAGCTGGTGCGGCGAACAAGATTGAGAATTGGTGGAAGGGACAGGCACTCGGCATGCGAGCTGCATCCGAGACGACGCTGCTCATCTCTGGGCACTACCACCATCTCCTTGTCAACACCATTGGTCCGAGGACGCATATCCAGGCTCCAGCAATGTGCGGACCGTCAGCTTGGTTTAGCGACATCACGGGAGTTGGCGACTCGCAAGCTGGCGCGCTATCTCTTGTGATCGGCGACGGCACTTGGGACCATCTCCGAATCTTGGCAAAGTGATCAGCTAAGATACGAAAGCGCCTGGTGGTCCCTTCCCACCAGGCACCCGTTCCGCCGTCAGAAGTGCGCGTACCTCCCGCGACTCTGGCGGCGGAGCTACTCCGCGGCGTTCAGCTTGGCGATGCGATATTCCATGATCTGGTTGATCTCATTTGCGCGAGCGACAAAGCGCTTGAAGTTCTTGAGATTGCGGGCGTCAAGATTTCCCTGAGCAATCTTTGCCTTAGCGTTGCCAATGTTAGCCAGGTTGTAAACGATGGCAGCCTCAAGCTCCTGAACATTCATGGTGTAAATGTTGTTTGCCATGTTCCCTCCTCTCAGTAAACCCTGAGATTCAGAACAAAGTTCTGAACCTGGAGCTGGTAGATCGCCAGTCCCCTGACCTGTTGGAACCAGAAGGCGAACTCTTGAACCTTTCGCGCCACTTCCACCAGAAACAGCTCGTTCATCCGACCCTCCTTCCTCGGGAACCTCTCCCGACAAGTCAAGTATATACCCTAGAGCTTACGCTGTCAAATCCTTGAGCAGCCTCTCCCAGAGGTCCATTGACCTCCTGACCGCAGCTGCCCTCCCAGCGTCCCTGAAGTCGCCAGTGTTGGCGAGTGTGTCCTGGCACATGTCCGCAACATGGATCAGCTCGGCGAGCTGGAAGGCGGTTGCAACCAGGTTAGTCCCGTTGGACGCGACAGCGTAGATGGCGCGCTTCTCAGCGTATTGCTCAGCTGTGAGCTCTTGGCAGTCGTAGCACGCGATCCTGTCGGCTTCCTCATGGTTGTAGTGGGACTGGCTAAAGTCCGTTCCCTCCATGAAGTCGGCGAGTGTCGCCCCGATCCTGATTCCCTTAGCCATTTGTTACCACCCCCTTTCTTGGAGCTCTGGGTCGCATTCCCGCCCCTACACCCTAAGTCTAAGCTATAGAGCTTACGGTGTCAAGCGCCCAGGCGTGCTCAGCTGAGCCCCCAAAGGTTAAGATTTCTTAACCTAAGAATCTGGTCTAGGGGCTTGACAGGCTAGGCGCTAGAGCTTACCTTTGATATGTAGGGGGCTTCCCCTGGAGACAAAGGAGGAGATCATGAACGATCTGTTTCAGGTGATCGGACTTTCGGACGAGGACAACAAGCGCATTGAGGATGCGCTCGTCAAGGGCTTAGAGCGAGCGGAGCGCGAGCTAGACATCTCGCATCTGTCGGTTGAGAGCCAGGCGGCGGTCGGTCGCCGACGAAACGAGCTGCGCGGCATGTCGTATGACGAGCAGCTGGACAACCTCCTAAACCTGGAGGACTGAGGGAGTTGACAGCCCTAGACGCTAGGGCTTACACTCCAGATGCGGGCAAGAGGCTCGCAGAAAGAGAGGAAAACATGGGGCAGTACGGATGGAAGGAGCCGTCGGAGGTCCAGGTCGGCGATGTGGCTACCCACTTTGTCGGCTCGGATAGCTACGGAGTCCGCGTTTCTAAGATTCAGCGTTTTGCCAGCGGCAAGCGCAAGGGCGAAATCAAGTATGTCTGGACTCAGAGAATGAACGCCAGGAACCGAGATGTCATCATCTGCGCGGTGGACGAAAAGGGTTTCACCGAGCTGAACGGTGGCGCAAAGTTCTACGCAAAGCTTGAGAAGGTCTGCCGACACATCAAGCGCTGCGAGTGCAACCGAGGACACGAGGTCATCCTGGTCGGGGGCGGCTGGTGGGACAAGCTCCGAGTCGGACAAGCGGTTGATTATTCAGATCCAAGCTTCTAGGGAGTTGCGGGGCGTAGCACACATGTGCTACGCTCCAGTTGGCGGGAGTTCCGCCAGAAGGGAAGGAGGGAATCATGGTTGACATCGGGCTGGATGTGCTGGATGTGAGGGCGGCAAGTGGTGCCGAGTTTGTCCCAAACAACAGGAAGGGTGCTGACACTCTGGGCTTGATCCTTGGGTACAAGGTCTATGTAAACCAGGTGGTCAGGGTTGACGGCTGGATGTACCAGGCAGTGGTCGCCAAGCTTGTCGCCAGGAAAGTTTCCGTGTTGAATTACACGGCGCTGTCGGCGCTGTAATGAGAGCTGCTGGAGAGGGGACACTTTTAGCGGTGGGGTGGGAGGATGAGTTCCTTGGGACAGCCTCCCAGTTCACCACTGCTGGCATACGCCGAGTTGCGGTCTATGACCTGGTTGCAATCTTAGCCAAGCTTGCAAACGAGGCGCAAGCTATGTGCAAGAAACACACCGAGGAGTGTGATCATATTGACGAGGCGATAGAGTTTGCCGAGTTCAACATTTTGAGCGCGTATGTTGGACAGGGAATGCCAGTGTTTATGACGCGCAAGACATTTGCTGAATGGCAGGAGGAGGTTGACTATGAAGCGGAATAAGACCTGGAAGGAGCTGCGAGTTGCGCGAGACCAGCGCCGCGTTGACATTGCACGATGGAGGCGAGACTCGCTTTATCTTTCGTTTGCGCTTGTGGCGGTCCTCGGGCTCTACATGCTTTCCGTCTTAAGGCATGCATGATCCCGTCTAAATATCTTGCAGCTCCAGAGTTTCACGAGAAGTTCCACCGAGAGTTGCTTGCGACGGATCGCTGGAATGCGTTTGCTTACATCTACGACCAGCTGGCTCGGCTGCACCGACCAGTCGGCATCGTTGAGACGGGCTGCGCGAGGCTGGCTGGCAATTGGATCGGTGACGGCGACTCCACGGTTGTCTGGGCATGGATTGCCAAGACGCTGGGCGGTCTTGTCACGAGCTACGACATCTCACCCGACAGCTGCAAAGTTGCCAGATACCTGGCACCGACCGCGAATGTCGTTGAGATGGATTCCATCAAGGGGCTGGCAACATATCCAGCTCCAGACATGATTGACTTTCTGTACCTGGACTCTATGGATTACGACGGCGATCCGAGTGCGCTGCATCATCTTAAGGAGCTCGGTACGGTTTGGAACAACTTGCAGCCAGGCACGATTATTGCCATTGACGACAACCTCGGGGCTGGCGAAGGCAAGCATAAGTTTGTTCTGCGCCGACTTGCAATCTCTGGCATTGAGCCAGTGGTCTGGGGGCGAGTCGTTATCTGGCGCAAGCCGATCCAGGGACCATCATGGGAGGAGATGACAGACAATGAAGCCAACCATCGGTAAAGCTATTGACCCGAGCCGCGTGGGGCTCAGCAAGTCCACGATTGTCGCCGCATCGCTGTGCCAGCGCAAGGCGTATTTCGGAGAGAAGGTGCGCGATAGTCAAGGGCGCCGCATCTCTATCCCGATGCCAGAGCGGGTGCTGTTTGGTGTTGCGATTGACAACGCAGTTCAGCACATTCTGTGGAACATCCGCGAAGGCGTGGAGTTCAGCGACGGGCTGCTAGACGCGGCGGTTGAGGACGGGCTCGCCGCAATGGATGGCAGACCTGGCTCCGAGGAGCTTGACGCGATTGCGATTCAGGACGAGCTCCAGGAGTCGCTCTACCGATTTAAGACCGAGGTTCTTGACAAGGACATCATCAACACGGAGAAGTCGGTGCTGATGCTCCAAGGTCTGGACGGCGAGTCGTTGCGATACGGCGATTTGATTGGCACGCCCGACATCTTGCAGCTTGGCATTCACGCGGCGATCTACGACATCAAGAGTTCGCCAAAGCGCAAGTCGGAGCGCGACCTGTATTCGCCAGAGATGGCACACTACGCAACCATGTATTTGGAGCTGTTCGGCGTGCTGCCAAAGATCGGCTACATCACCTGGGTGCGCTCGCAGTCAACGAGGGGCTGGCAGTTCCTCGGGGGCGAGTCAACGCTGATGCATACGGTTCTAGCTGAGGGGTACCGCACGGTCACCCGTGCGCTCCTGGAGGCGGAGTCGGTGGATCGGTTGCCGTTTAATACGGCGTTTTGTGGGTCGTGCGAGTGGAAGCTCCCGCGTCCCGAATTGGCATTTGACGGCTGCGCGATTGGGCAGTCTGTCACAAGTTTGGAGGTCAGGGCATGAGCGAGAAGTTCAAGCAATTGTCGGCACATTTCCCAGCGTCGGATGTACGCAAGCGCCCAGGGCGCGGCGGCATTGAGCTTAGCTGGGTTGAGGCACGGGTGGTCACAGATCGGCTCAACGAGGTTCTTGGGCATGACGCCTGGAGCTTCACCGTTCCAGAGATTGTGTCCAGCGGTTCCCCGTCGGTAGTCAAGGGTCGCCTGGAGGTGTTCCGAGCTGACGGGTCGGTCTCGGTCCGAGAGGACTTTGGCTATTCCACGGGTGGCTCAGGAGAGGATCTCAAGGAGGCGGTCTCAGACGCCATCAGGCGCGTCGCCAGCCTCGTGGGTGTGAGTTCATACCTTTACGCGCACTCGGGCGGCTCTGAGAGCCTCCAGAGGGCAAATGCGGGCATTTCTGCGCCACAGACTCGGGCGCCTTTATCGGTGCCTATGGGAGCTCCACTTTCGGCAGACCAGCAGCTCGTGGTCAAGGCGGCAATGCTGTTCTCGCAGTCTGCCGACACATGCAGCCACGGCGAGCAGTGGCAGCTAAAGCCAGCTGGCACCTCTAAGGTCACGGGCAAGCTCTATGGACCGTTCTGGGCGGCATCGCATAAGACGCCAGACGGCTGGTGCAAGGACAAGCCGAGCCGAGAGTTTCTGGCTGTAAACCCGACCGAGGTAAAGCCAAAGATGGTGCCAGAGGACATTGGCGAGGAGCTGCCGTTCTAATGGCGGTCACCGAATTTCGCGTTGAGCGAGTGGCGCGAGCAGACATTGCACAGTTCATAGAGCGGTGGCATTACTCGGGAAGCATAAACGGGTGCATTGCTGATTATTGCTTTGCGTTGTATGACGGACAGACAATGATTGGTGCAATGTTCTACGGGAGGATGGCAATGGCAAACCAGTGGAAACGGTTTGGTGTCCGACCAGAGGATGTCACGGAGCTAAGGAGGCTTTGCTGCATTGACGAAACGCCCAAAAACACGGAGTCTTTCTTTATCGGGTCAACGCTACGCTGGCTTAAGAAAAACACAGGGGTCAAAACGGTGGTCAGCTATGCCGATTCGGAGTATGGGCACGCGGGGGTTATCTACCAGGCGAGTAATTTCAGGATGGAGGGGTTTAGAAAGGGTGCCAGGGTCATCATGTTTGGGGGGCGGAGGTATCATGACAAGGCGATTAGGACAAAATATAAAGGCGAGCTTAAGCCGTTTGCGATGCGAATTGTAGCTGCGCTTGCAAGCGGTGAAGCCGAATACCAAGAGACCGCTGGCAAATTCTGCTATGTCTACCAGCTTAAGAAGTAGGAGGGATCTATGGGGCTTTGGATTAAGTGGGCGACCAACGCTCACAAGGACGCAATGATCAGCCGACTGACCGATTTGCAGTTCCGAGCTGTGATGGTGATTCTGTCGGAGGCAAAGGAGCTACGAAAGGGCGGCGAGTTCAGGGACCGTCGCCACCTGGCGGCGGTAATCGGTCCGAGGCTGGCGCGAGCCATCCCCGTGTTGATTGCCGAAGGCTTCCTAGGCGAGTCTCAGGGCGGTCTCGTAAGCGTCTCGCACTGGTCTCGCTGGCAAGTGGACGCGACCGCGACCGAGCGTCAGCAAAGGCATCGTGCGGGAAAAGGGGCTGAGTCACGGTTTAGTCACGCGCTAGAGCAGAGCAGAACAGAACAGAGCAGAACAGAGTCTCTTACTAATACAAAAACCATTAGCTCAATTGGTGAAATTATGAGAGGGGTAGGCAAGTGAGTCCGACATTTGAGTACCGATGCGATAAGTGCAATGCCAGCGAGGATTATGTGTTTCCGATCAACAATGACCCAGAGGTCATCTGCCAGAAATGCGGAGTCACGATGTGGAGGGCTTACGCAGTCCCGAGTGTCGTATTCCGAGGCGGAGGCTGGGCTAAGAACGACCGAGCGAAGGAGGGTAAAAATGACAGCACCAAAGACTGATACGCAAAGAGATCAGGTGCTCCGACTTCTGTATTCCAGGGGCGAGGCGGGCATCTCTGCCATTGAGCTTGACCGCAAGTGGGGCATCTACCGAGCTGCGGCGCGAGTCAACGAGCTGCGGAAGCTCGGGCACCGCATCACAACGACGCGGAAGCATGAGCAGACGGCGGTCTATGTCCTGGAGTCGCCAAAGCGGGAGACCGACATGGGCAATGGGCTCATGCAGCAGGAGGTGTTCGGATGAAGGTCTCGGACGCTGCGATCCTGGACGCCATTGGTCGGCTCAGGGCGGCAAGTGGCGTAGCTCCGACCTACCGCGAGCTCGCAGTTGAGCTAGGGCTTGCCAGCTGGTCCTCGGCTCGGTACCGTGTGCTACAGCTGCAAGTTGGCGGCAGTGTAGAGCGGCGGGATCGGGTTGCCCGATCCGTGCAGCTGAAGGGGGACAATCATGGACAAGCATGATCCGTATGGAGAGTTTAGCTATCGCCGCGACATGCGGCATTGGGAGCGCCAGTCGCGGATTCTGCATGCGACGGCTGCGGCGATCATCCTCGGGCTGTTGTTGCTGTTTGCTTGGGCGGTTGGGCTATGACGGCGCCAGTCTGGGCAGTTGATCTACCTAAGCGCATCGCATTCGCTGGGGAGATGGGTGCTGGCAAGTCGGCATCAGCGTCGGTGCTCCAGGACATCGGCTATTTTAGGCTTGCGTTTGCCGATGTGCTCCGAGAGTGCCTATCGCCGATCTACGGGCTGATTGACAAGCGCGAGACATATTTTGTGCACCAGGGCGACGGGACAGAAACAGGTCCAGTGCTGACGGGGCGCGAGTTGCTCCAACAGATGGGCACGGCAATGCGAGCGGTTGACTCAAACATCTTTATGCGAGCTATCGCCCGCCGAGTCTACGAAATGGGCAATGTCCAGATGGTGATAGACGATGTGCGGTTCCCAGCTGAAGCTCGGTTCCTGGAGGAGCACGGGTTCAAGGTGTTTAAGCTCGTGTGCCCAAGTCCGATTAGGCGAGAGCGCGTAGGGAAGTCATGGATCGGCAACGGCGACATCAGCGAAATGGCAGTCTCGCAGATCGTGGCTCCCGAGCTAAATACAGCGGCTATGCTTCCGATGCAAGTGGTACAAGAGATTGCAGCTAGGAGCCGCTAATGCCGAAAGCCAGGTCCAAAGTCAAAGAGGCGTCTCTGTGCGTCCATCAGTTCGCCGACCTTGAGCAGTATGTCGGCATGCTCCAAGGGCATCTAAATTTGCACCAGTGGCAGATTGCAGTGGTCAGAGATGCGTCGGATGTTGAGGCGTGGGCGGACATTGCGCCGCACTCCCAGGCGCAAACAGCCGATCTGCGGATCAGTCATGACTTCTGGTCCCAGCCAGCCGAGCGACAGCGCGAGGTGCTCGTTCACGAGCTGATCCATTTGGTGACATGCCGCGCAGACCAGCTGGTGGAGAATCTTGAGTTGACACTCGGAAAAATCGCCTGGTCCGCCTTTGAGCTGCAATACGAGGATGCGGCAGAGCGAAGTGTTGACCACATGGCGCGGGTTCTTTCGCAGGGCGTCCCGTTGCCAGAGTTCCGTAAGTGAATGACGAGCTGCGCGCTCAACGAGCTCGGCGCGGCAAAAACAATCGCGCCAGGGGCAATGCGATTGAGCGGTGGGCGTGCCAGGTGCTTGGCATAAAGCGAGTCGGCATGTTTGGCGGAAAAACTGACGGTGGCGCATACGATGATTGGATCGCAGTCCAAGTTAAGTCTGGCAAGAGCTACCCAGAGCGTCTTGATGCCCTAGTCAACAGCGTCCCGCGCCGCGCAGACCAGCTACGCGCCCTTGTAACGACCGATGCGCCAGGTCCTGGTACTAGGCGCCGTGCGCTGATCGTCATGCACCTAGACGAGTTCCTGGAGTGGCACGGCAAACCAGCTACGGAGTTAGACAGTTGATCGCGCTGCTCTTGTCCATTTCGCTGCTCATCCAGCCAAATGCGACAGTGAGCGGCAAGGCGTCCTATTACGACGCCACCAAAAACAACGCCTGGTACACACGCGGCTCCTGGGACCTTGAGTATTACGCCGCCGCTGGTCCCGAGCTACGAAAGCTGCACCCGTTCAAGTGGGGTGAGCCTTGGGCGGTATACATTTACAACCCAAAAACAAAGCGCGGCAAAACGGTGCTGATCGTTGATTGGTGCCAGTGCAGCAAGGGTAAAGACTCCGAAAAGCTGATTGACCTTAGCCCTAAGCTCTGGCAGTGGCTCTGCAATTGCAGCATGGGGCTTGGCGTGCAACGAGTTCGGGTGACGGTGCTATCGTTGGTCGGTGAAGGAAACCAGTGAGCAGTTCCGCGCCATAGTTGACGAGCTTGCCGCGCTCCAGGGCTGGAGCGTTGCGGCGGTGATTCGGCTTGCTGGAAAACACGGGCTCAGCGCGTCATGGGTTAAAGAACGCTACTACCAGCGTGCGGCAGTTCAGCCAGGCGACCTAGCTCGCCTGGACACAGTGCGGGTGCATCTTATTGCCGACAACGACTTGGACGACTCGGACCCAAAGAGCTCGGCGGCATTCTACCGAGAGCGCATCCAAGAGTTGAGCTGGGGCGTAGAGCACCATCGTGCAGCCGTTGAGCGCATGTGCATGGCGTGCGCCGATCCAGACGAAGGCGAGGATGCGACATGCTGGTTGCCGAGTTGCCCGCTAAGAAAAGTCAGCCCGCTACCGTTGCGGGATAAACAGAAGCGGCGCTAATTCGCGCCGCTCATGTCTAAGCTCGCTGCCACTCCTTAAACTCCGCGCCCTTTCGGAACAGCTTGGCGGCTTGCCTTGCCACCGTTGTGTGGTATCCATATTCTTGGCACCTAGCGTCGGCTGCATCCTCGGCATTGAGATACCGACCGTAAAGCTCAAACGCAACTTTGTGGAACTCAAGATTGTGAACACATGCACAAGCCCCACCCCGAGAGCATCCCTTAAAGCACCGAGCCCCGACGATTATGTGCGCCATTTCGTGCAGCAAAGTCTTACTCCAGGAATCACCCAGCACTCGCTGTCGGACCCCGTTGACATAGCTCATATACCGACCAGCGCCAACCGTGATCCGACCTTGACCTCGGTAAGCGTGACCTCCCCAACTGCGAGTCATTTGGATAACCAGCCCATTGAGAGCTTGTCCATGTTGAGCGCGCAGCACTCGGCGAGTCAGAACCGCAACCTCGGCTCGTTCGGCGGCGGTAAGTCCGACAACATACGCGATCCGCGTCCCGTTAAGAGCTTCAACCCGATTGGCAATTTGCCCGCCCTGGATGCGGACCTCGTTTTGTCCGAGTCCCGCCCGATTCCTCCGTCCCATTTCTCACCACCCCCTTTCTCAGAGCTCTGGGTGTCACTCCCGCCCTCACCTATAGTATACACCCTAGAGCTTAGAGCTGCACGAGGCGATAGTTAAGATTATGTTGAGATTTGATTAAGAAAACTTAACCTCATTTCTGGCTCAAAAAGCTCCTAAACGCTTGACAGCTCTACGCGCCAGGGCTTATGGTGGGGATGTCGGGAGTTCCCGATGCGATCAAGAAGGAGGGTCCATGAATCAGGAAGTCAACCAGGAGGAAGTCCAGTTCGTCGTTGAGTCGCTGGACGCGGAACAGCTGCTGGAGCTAATCCAGGCGGTCCTGGCATCGGTTGAAGCTGAGGAGGAAGTTGCATGATTGAGCTTCGCGGAGTCAACGGGGAGCTTCGCCAGCGAGTGCTGGCGGCTCAGGTCGCCGTGCGCGAGAATCGTAGCTTTGCTGCGCGCCAGTTGTATGCGGCAATTGAAGTCATGGTCGGGGCAAATGTGGAGACTCTGAATCTGACTGCGGTTGCCGCCGCCAAGCTGACCACTGAGCTGGCTCGGGCGGCACGAGCCGCCAGGGTTGCAGCCAAGCTTGTCAACTGAGGGGTTGACAGGGTAAACGCTAGAGCTTAAGATGGTGATGTCGGGAGATGTTCCCGACAGAAGGGGGTCCAGATGACAAAGCAAGAGGCAGAGAAGCTGATCGCTCGGGTCAAGGAGCTTACGGCTGAAAACTTCGCGTTCCAGTCCCAAATCATGACGGCGGTGCAGCGCATGAATCACAACTCCCTGGAGCTTGCAGGGATTGCCGAGATGGAGCTCTATGTGAAGGTCTTTGCGGCAAACAATGCGGAACAGGTAGAGGAGGTGGTTGCATGACAAAGGAACAGGCGGTCCAGCTGCTCCAACAGATCGGAGCAAACATCTTTGCGATCTCTGGTGGTCGCAGGGCGCTCGTCAATGGGGAGCTCGTGCTGAAGGTCGGGAGCGGCTACAGCGTGAGAATCGCGCTGGCTGGGAATGACACTTACACGGTCCAGAGGATTTACCAGCGAGCTGGCAAGATCACGGTCAAGGGGGAAGTCGCCAATGTCTACTTTGAGGAAGTGGGCGAAGTGGCTTACCAGGCGAGCTGTTTTGTGAATGTGGAATTTGGAGAGGGGGTGCTTGCATGAACGGGATTATCGCGTTTGAGTCCGCAACAAGCGAGTTTCTGGAGTGCAGCTGCGGCAACAGCGTCATGGCGTCGGGCTTTGACCAGCTTGGCGCCGAGAATTGCGAGCTGATGCATTACCAGTGCCTCAGCTGCAACGCCTTTGCGTGCGTTGACTACAGCAACCGAGTTGTGACGGGAGCTGATCATCATGTCCTGACAAATATCGTAGAGGAGGTGCTGGCATGACGGAGGAACAGGTGTGTTTGTCCTGCGAGTATGAAGCTGAGTGGGTCGCCACTGGACAATGGAGAAATGACCAGGCGAGAAATCATTGGATGATGTGGGGATGCACTTGCGACTGGGAAAAAACGGCAAACGAAGTGCAAGCGTATATGGAGGTGATTTCATGACGGCAGCTGAGGTATTCCAGGCGGGAGTTGAGCTGACACATTTGCGCTGGCAGCGAATGGACCAGGAAGGTCGCCACGAGCTTTGTGGCGACACGGAATATGGCTATTGCGGGCTGTGCCAGGAAATCAACCGAGCGAATGCTCTGATCGCTGATTCTGGCATTTGGCTGGACTGGCAAGCGGTTGAAAAAGTCGCCCGAGGCGAGGAAATTGCTGGATATGCCGCCATTGTGGAAATGGGCGGAAGTCTGGATGAGGAGGAGGTCTAAATGGCGGAAAATCCAAAGTGCCCGAACAATCCACGGCATGGCGAGCTCGCCCCGCATGGGAAAGGTGGTCTTACATGCCAAAAGTGCCAGGAGGAGCGCACAGCTCGCTCCAAGACGCCAACTCGCTGGGGAAATCCCAGCTAGGGGCTTGACAGGCATAATCGTTAGAGCGTAAGCTCGGAAAAGCCGAAAATCGGCAGAAGGAGAAAAACATGGAGCTTGAAAATCGGGAAATCCAGGAATCTGAGAATTGCGTTGGTTGCGGCGCCGAATATGAGGTCCGAAAAGCGGCTCTTTCTCGGTACGACAATAAAACGCACATTTGCAGCACATGCGGTCTGCTAGAAGCGAGTATTCAGCTTGACGCATTGCGAATCGGTCTTGATCCGCATGCTGTCCTATCGGCGCCAGGTAAGCGCGCTGGATTGGGGCTCGCATGACAGAAAGGCTAATAACGCTCCCTATGGCAGCGGAAATCCTAAAGATGTCCCCTACAACGCTAAGAATCCAGGCAGAGAAGGGCGTCCTGAAGGCAGACAAGCTAGGTAGGGATTGGGTGGTCTATGCATCCGAGGTGGAGCGATACGCTAAGGAGCACAGGCGAGGAATCGCTAATGGCGCCTAAGCGCCCGCCTAATACATGTGTTCTATGTAAACAGCCCTATAGGGCAGCATATGAATACCGTATAGCAGGGAAGGCTAAGCATGGCTATTGCAGCTATGCATGCGCCATGCGTGCAGCTAGGGCTAACATAGAGACACGATGAAACGCCCATGCCTGGTATGCGGTACGCCTAGCAATAATTCTCGGTGTGCCACGCACACCATGCCTAGGCATAGGGAGA
>Ga0114969_10001053_pt1 | contig 23551 bp, 45 predicted proteins | sample M_130807_MF_Meta_FD_87316 | JGI IMG/M metagenome (GOLD analysis project Ga0114969, IMG submission 87316) | Freshwater microbial communities from Lake Montjoie, Canada to study carbon cycling - M_130807_MF_MetaG | ecosystem: Environmental > Aquatic > Freshwater > Lake | place: Lake Montjoie...
ATTCCAGCGCGGCTCAGGCTGGAATCCTCCGCCATTGCCCTGAAGGCAGCAAACCACGGCGGTTGACCAGTTGATCTGGCCTTGGACGCCGGTCCATCGCAGGTAGCCCCATGTCCATGAGCCGTCGAGGAACCAGACTTTGCAGAGAACCTGCCATGAGCCGTCGTCGGCCAGCCGCACTTCCGGCTTGACCTTCACGACCGCGGCCGGGGCCGTCGCGGCGCACGCGAACACCAGAACCAAAGTAGCAATCAACATGGAAACAAAACGCATGACACTTCTCCGTTACTATCGAACCGTGGTCGCCGCCATGACGAGCCACACCGCAAGGTCGCCAAGAGGGAGTCGAACCCTCGTCCCCGCCGAAGCGGATTCTTCCCGAGGAGCCATTCGGCCCTTGAACTATTGGCGACGTGACTCAGCGGCCGAAGACACGCCGGACGACGCGAACCGGCGCCGTCACTGCACGGGTGGTGGTCTTGGCGGTCGTGCGGACGACCGTCTTCGTCGCCTGGGCGACGCGACACTGGCCGCCGGGGCACGGGCCGGACGCCTGCGCCGACGAGCCGATCGCTACGGCGAGAAGAGCAAAGAGGAAAGGACGCATAGGGCACCTCGTAAAAAAAGTGTCAGAGAACAACCGACTACGCCGATATCTTGTCAGGTAACTTTTTCGGGACGGCGGCCCTCGACGGCCTCGATCCACGACTGCTTGATCTCACCGCCGCGAGCGGCATGAGCCCGCCACGCCTCGACCAGAGCGGCCTTGAGGGCGGTGATCTTCTTCGCCTGCTCGTCGCACCTGCGACGGAGGCGAGTGATGCCCTTGTTCGTCTGCCGGCAGGCGTCGCGGAGACGGCGGTTCTCGTCGCGGCCGAGAATCAACGACTCGTTTATTCTCTGCTTCTCGACGTGCAGGTCGCGGATGTATTCCTTATGTCCAGCGATCACGCGTTCGTACCCCTCAAACGGATCAATCATGTTCCCTCCCTGGCCGGTTATCGTCATCGATCAGCAAAGCGTGACCACGCAGCCACGCCCGTCGTTCAAGAGACCCCCTCTGCCACGGCGTAGCCGCGGAACCGATACGAAAGCTGCCCCGTCGGCGCACACCCGCGGGAGCGGTTGTGATCGAAGTCTAGCCGGGTAACTCGGACGTACCGGGCGACGCGGCCGTCGTCGAGGTCGATGTCGATCTTCCGCGGGGGTGGGGAGACGACACGGACGATCAGACCGTCCTCGGGGCCGTTGACCAGGAAGGCGTGGCCGTCAGTCATACCCACCTCCCCCAGATCAAAAGGGCCATGCACACGACCATCGCAGCGACGCCGAGCCAAAGGACGCTAGCGATTGCCAGCACCTTGCCCGGCTGCTCAAAAAGGTCTTTGTCTTCCATCGTGGATGCTCCTTGTGGGTCGGATTCTTGCAGACGCTTGCCGGGTAGTCAATAGGTGGTTTTGACCCACCCGTCCCATTTTCTTTCGTAGCCGACCCACATGATGCTGAACCTCCGGCAGGAGCCGATCAGCAGCGACGAGAAGATCGCCACAGGGCCGCGGTCGATCTTGCTGGCCGCCAGGAGCCCGGCGATCGCGTAGCGGCTCACGCCGCGGCGACGCCACTTGTCTCGGGTGAACGACTCCAAGGTGTCGAACTCCTCGCCGGAGTCCTTGTCGTGCCATTTCTCTGTCCTCGCCCAGCCGACGATCTCGCCCTGATCGCGGACGATGGCGATCCAGCCGTCGCGGTCGTCGAGTTCTTTGTCGCAGAGCTTCGCCTGGAAGTCGGAGTTGCCTTTGCATGCGCTCTCGACGATGTAGTATCGATCCGCTTCGTCAAGGTCGCGGAGTGGCAGGATGGTGCAGTTCATGCTTCTATGTCTCCGATTTGTTCCACGATTGTCGCCATCTCCGCACGACGCGGGTGCGTCATCACTTCCCGCAAGTCCTTGAAATGCAGTGCCATGAAGATCGCGTGTTCCTCGTTCACGCGGGCCAACTCTGTTTGCTCATCAAGCAGAAGCTCGTTCAGCCTCTTCAGCAGTAGCGCGAGCTTCGACGCTGCTTTCAAGTACGACTTGCAAACGGGAAGCTCCTTGGCGGCGAAGCGGAGGTTGTCGAGGACGAGGGTCTGGGTGTCGATCATGGGCGGGACGCCCCGCTGTTTCGGTCGTCGCACTCATCGTGCGCCAGTAAAAAACCAATCCCCAGACTGTCGAACGTAGCCCCCACGTCTGTTTTCCCGTCGGGGGCAACAAGAACAAGGTGATTTCGCTCAGAGCCGCCGTGATACCAACCCCTAACCTCCCACTTGCCGGTGGCCGGGTATGACGCTGGGGGGCGATCGCCAGTCAGGTCGCACATGCCGCCATCCTCCTTTTCGCGATCTCCGCGTAGTCACGGTTCAACTCGATGCCGAAGCCGATCCGCCCCATGGCCTCGGCCACGGCCGGGATCGTGCCGCTGCCGGCAAACGGATCGAGGACGCTCTCGCCGGGGTTGCTCGACACGCCGATGATTCGACGCACAAGCTCCTCGGGGAGTTGTGTGGGCACGCCCTTCACCCGCTCGCGGAACGTCCCGCAGACGCGATTGATCGTCCAGACGTCGCCCATGATCTTCCCGCCTGGGGCGGCGCGGCGGTCGTTGTACTTGGTCTGTCGGGCCGAGGGCACCGTGACGGCCTCGCGGTTGAACGTGAATCGCTTCGGGTTCTTGACGGCGTGGAAGATCGGGCGGCTGGTGCGGGCAAACTTGTTGGCACACTGGACGCCGAAGGTCTCATGCCAAGTGATCCGGCTCCGCATCGTCAGGCCGGCGTCCTGCATGGCGATGTCGATGTGGGCGCCGTACTCTTGGCCGCAGATGATCCACATCGCGCCGTTCGGCTTGAGGGCGTCAGCGGCAAGCCGAATCCACTCGCGGCACCACTCAACGTAGTCCTTGCGTCGATCGGCTTTCTTGCCGGTGCCGTAGTCGATGCCGATGTTGTAGGGCGGGTCGGTGACGATGAGGTCAGACAGCGGGGCGTAAGGGAGGCAGTTGAGGCAGTCGGCGACGTAGATCATTTCTTCACCTCAAAATCCAAACGTAGCTTGCTTGGGACCAACGCCATGCCACTCCGGCAGCAAGTCCACGCCGCCAACTATTGTGCTGTGCGGTATCCAGTCGCCGGCGTGGCCGAACCGACGGAGCGTCTCGCGGTCGATTGCCCCGCATTTCACGCACCGATACGTCACCTTCACGCCGCTGGCGTCCCTGGATCGAACCATTCGTGATTCGTGAATGCAGTCGCCTTGGTTGCTCATCGCTTCACTCCCTTCCACTCATAGATTGCAAAGTCAAAGTTCCCAGCGCGATAGAAACCAGACAGTTCGTAGGCCCCATTGAATCCGATCACATAGCAAGTCCCGCGGATGTCCTTGCTTCTGACGACTGGGATTGGCATCCCGTCCTTCGGGCCGCCGTAGAGCGCTACGCCGATGTGTCCCGTAGGCGGGCCGGCGTGGAGCTTCTCGGCGATGATGGCCGGGACGCTGCTCATACACCCTTGCCATCCTTTCGATTGCGAACCATCTTCTCGGAGAACCTGCGGTCGACGCGGCCGAGTTCCTTGACGGAGACTGCAAACACGCGAGTCCCTAACCACTCATAGCCAGCGTCTTTCATGGCGTCGAAGAACTCGTTGAGCGTGACCTCGGTCCCGGTGGATGCGATGTAGAGGTTTGCGATCCAACCAGCCCAAGCCAACTGACGGTCGCCAGCCTTCGGCGTCTTCGTCGGCAGGTGAACGTCGAGGAACTCTTGGATGGTCATGCGGGATAGCCCCCATTCACGACGTTGTGCTGCGGGTGTTCCGTTGGGATCGCGAGCCAGAAGTCGGTGGCGCGGACGTCTGACGCCGCAGGAGCCCAGTCGCGAATCGCAGGTTCGTTGCAGATAAGGGACATCCACTGCGGCGGGCAGTGGTCGCAACCAGGGACGTAGGTCGCTGCGTAGTTGTCGAGTTCTCCGTCTTCGTCAATCTGGCTGACGATCACTTCCTGCCAGTCGGCTGGCGGCTGCTCGACGATCGGAATCCATGGGATGTGGTTCATTGCTCCCCTCCCACAAACAGCGGCCCGTTCGGCCCGACGTAGGCGCAGTAGGTGTTGAACTCCAAGTACTCATCCGCTTCCTCGGCCGTCATGCCGTCTCGCTCGACAAGCACCTCAACGCACTTCCTCGCGGAGTAGACTGCCACATGGGCGTGGTGCGTGTCGATCGTGTAGCCGATCAGCGCGGCGTCGAGGCCGTCGGCGAGGAGGGCGTCGGGATTCGCCTCGGCAAGCTGCTCGCGGATTTCGTCGGCGGGGGTCATCGCTACCCTCCCTGGTGTCGTGCGGGGTAGCCTATCGATCGACCGACTACTTGGCAAGCCCGCGAAGAATTGGGCCGATAATCGAGTGCCGGACGATGTCGGCATCGGTGAACCAGAAGACCGAGACGCCGGGGACGGCCTTCAGCCGATCGGCCACTTCCTCAAGACGCTGCGAGGAAGTCGGCAGGTCGCTCTGATCAGTGTCGCCGTTGATGATCACCTGACTGCCGGCGCCGATGCGGGTCATGAAGAGCTTCAACTGGGCGTAGGTTGTGTTCTGGGCCTCGTCGAGGATCATCACCGCCTTGCGGAAAGTGTTGTGGGTGACGATGCAGTGGTCCGTCAGGTAGAGGCTGTCGCTCGCCGCCACCCGAATGCACTGGCATGGCTTCTTGCCGACACGCTCGATGCTAGAGATGAGCCGGATCGCTTTCTGGGGCTTCCAGCGTTTCGCCTTGCGGCTCACGAAAAATGGGTTGAAGGCGTTGATCTTCACGTTCACCACATACGACGGCCGCCTGTGGTGAATCATCCTCCCGTTGACTTCGTGAGGAGCGGTGCCGGAATGGTCTCTCTTGCGGACACTCGCCGTGCCGCCCAGCGACTGAACCAAGAACTGGACGTCCTTTGCCAACCGGGGCGATGTCGACGAAAACTCAACTCGCGAACTGCCGCCTGGGTGATCCGTCACGCATCCGTCGGTGTCCATGAGGCCGCGGAGCAGGTCGACTCGATCCTGAACAGACGCCAGCAAGTATTCCTGTGGGACGTACTTGTCGTGCCCCAACTTCCCCCGCAGCCCCAAGGCGGAAAGATTCCGACGAAGGGCGTTACCGCCCTTCGTCCCGTTCTGGACGATCCTGTAGGTGGGCGAGTATCCGGCTCGTTGCTTTGCGGCAGCGAGCCGCAGGTCTGGGGCGACGGCGCAAGCCATCCTTCCGGTGATCTCTTGCTCTGGGTTGCAGACGGTGACGCAGGCAGTGGCGTCCATGTTTCCGTCACCCAGCAAAGCGCCAAGCGTATAGGGGTCGATCGGCAACGGTTCGCGGGCGGCGAACTGAACAGGCGCCGTCAGCGGGACCGAATGGACTTTCGGGCCATGCTTAGTTCGGACGGTGCCCTTGATTTCAAGAGTCGTCCGCACCGCGCTGGCCCCGTACTGTCGCTGCTTCATCGTTGACGTCAGCCACAGATGGTCGCCGGAGCATTCGACCGACGTGTGGTCCGCGAAAGTGACCTCGTAGACGTCCAGTTCGCCTTGTGGGTAGACGCCTTCGACCTTTGTAGGCAGGCCGTCTGACCCGATTACCTCGTCGCCGACGACAATCTCTCCCATGCACCTGTAGCCGCTCGGTGTAAGCACCTTGGCGTCAAGGGGCTGCGACCGCCCCCTCAGATATGCTAGCGGGGCAATCTTGACCGCCTTCGTGACGAGGTCGCGCTGCGTCCCTTGCCGCCCGGCAATCCGCTCAAGGGCGTCGAAGAACGGGACGAGATACGGGGCCACCTTCTCCTCGGCGTTGCCGGGCAAGTAGCCAAGCTCCTCGGTCGCCACGCTCGGCCGGCAGATGATGATGTTCTCAATCTCGCCAGCCAAGAGCCGCTGAACGGCATAGCCGCTGGAGAGATGCGTCTTGCCGGTGCCCGCCGGGCCGAGGACAAACGTGATCGTCGAGCGGGAGATGACGTCAAGCGCCGTGGCCTGCGACTTAGTCCTCGCCGTGTAGCCCTCCGGGGCAGGGAGGGGGGCGGGCTTCTTGCGTTGCGGCTTTTCGGCTTTGCGGGTCACGAAGACTCCTTATGAATCGCGGCCGTGGCCGCATTGTGTCCAGCCCGGTAGCCTACCGTGAACGAGAGCGCTGTCAGTACGACGATCGCCGAAAGCCACGCGAAAAGCTCAAGGAACCGGATCGCCAAAGCCGCATCAACCGGCGACGGCCCGAGGACGTACCCCTCGCCCTCTTCGTAGATCATTTGTCGTCATCCATCCAATCGGCCGCCTGAATGCACCACTCAGCGAGCTTGCGGAGTTCGTCTGGTCCGCTGTCGAAAAACCGAACGGCGGCCTGTCGACGATCGCCACGGCAATTCGTCGGCTCGACATACACCTCTGCGTAATCGCTGCCGAGGTCCAGTAGCTTCGGCTTCTTAGCCTTCGGCTTCACGGCCACCATGCTCGTCTTCTTCTTAGCCATTGCGCTGCCCCCTATTTCTAGAATACCATTCGATCGTCCGCTCCAGGCCCTCAAAGAACGGCGTGGCCGGAGTCCAGCCCATCTGCTCATACGCTCGGCAGGGATTGAGCCGACGACTCGGCTGCCCGTCGGGCTTGCTGTGGTCCCAGCGAATCTCGCCGGTGTAGCCGACCCGCCGGGCGATGCACTGGGCGATGTCGTTGGTTGAGGCGCAGAAATTGCCGCCTAAGTTGATTGGCTCGGGGTCGTCGACCATCTCAGCCGCCCGAACGATCGCGTTGGCCGCGTCGTCGACGTAGAGGAACTCCCGGCTTGCGTTGCCAGTCCCCCAGCAAGTCACCTCTTGGGCGCCCTGCTCCTTTGCCTCGACGAACCGTCGAATCATTGCCGGGATGACGTGGCTGGTCGCCGGGTCGAAGTGGTCGCCTGGGCCGTAGAGGTTCGCCGGCAGGAGGTACGCGGCCTTGAGGCCGTGCTGGCGGTGGCAGGCGATGACGAACTCACCGATGGCTTTTTTGGCGATGCCGTAGGGGGCATTCGTCGCCTCGGGGTAGCCGTTCCATAGACCCGTTTCGGCATACGGCATCGGCAGGTCGCAGGGGTAGGAACAGGTCGTGCCGACGTAGACGAGCTTCGACTCATGCTCGCAGGCCACGTTCACGACGTTCACGCCCATCGCGAGGTTGTCGTGCATGATCCACGCCGGCTCGGCTTGGTTCTTGCCGATGCCGCCCACGTTCGCGGCGAGGTGGATGATGACGTCGGCTGGATTGCGATGGAAGAACTGGGCGGTCTGATAGGCGTCGGTGAGGTTGCAGTCGCTCCTGCTCGCCGCCGCCACATCCGCCAACGGCGCCACGGCCCGCAACCGCCTGACGACCGCCTGCCCGAGGAAGCCCGTGCCGCCCGTGACGAGGATTCGCTTGTCTTTCAGGGTCATGCTTCGTCCTTCGTATATTTCAACTTCTTCCGCAGACGCTCGATCTCATTGACGAGCGTCGTGACGATCTTCGGGAGCATGGACGGAGCCGAGAAATCGGCCCCCTCATACATTTCGTAGAAGACCCACCGGCCGTCGAGGAGTTCCCTAGACGCAAGACGCCACGTTCCGTCGGCGCCCCGCAGAAACCACTGACCGTCGACTGCGATGATGTCGTTCATCACCCACCTCCTGCGACTGCTTCAGCCCGACCGGCCTCGACGCGGTGAACACGACACTTGCCCCACTCTCTCGGCTCATAGCCGTAAGCCTTCACGACCGCCGCCTTCGCCTCGGCTTTTGTGTACGCCAGGGCGAAGGCAAGACCTGCTGTGTAGCAGGGGCAGAAACCAGTCCAGACGAAGAGCTTCAGCTTGGGCTCGTCCACTGGACGCCTCCATGGAGGGCTTTGAGTTGCTCGGACAGTTGATCCCGCTGCTCCGGCGTCATCCGCACCCAGCCGATCTCTGCCGCCGCCCGCACGGCGATCGGGTGATCCCCGAAGCCCTTGAAGTCGGCGAGCGTGATGAGCTTGGCCGTGGTCGACTTGATCGTCGCGATGCGTCCCTCAAGCCGGTCGATCTTTCGACGCAGTCGGGCGTTGGCTTTGACGTGCTGGGTGATCGGATTCATCAGATGCCGCACCGCCCCTTGCCGCACTTGCAAGCATTGCGGGCCTGCTCGTCGCGGCTAGCCGCGGCGTCTTCGCTCCGAAGGACTTCGTTGCGGACATCCTTCAGAAGCGAGACGGCAATAGCGATGTGATCGCGCACGGCGCCATGATTGCACAGGCTCGCCCACGACTGGACAAGAGCCAGTTCATTGATCTTCTCTGTCAGCACTGAGGAATACATCGCTTCTCTCCTGACTGAAACGGCCCCGGCGAGGGTCGAACTCGCGTTACGGCTTAGTTGCCGCGTTTTCCCGTCTCCGGTGGCTGCCGCCGGATGCAAACTACGGGGCCTGATGGCGTGTGGGGTGGCTATACGGCCACCGTCTCCATCGCCTCTTCCCGCAGCTTCGCCGCCTGGGCGGCAATGCTGGCGAGACGCCGCTCAATCTCATCGGCCGCGGCGATCTTCGCGGCAGCCTCGGTCTGATGCCACCTGTTGTCGTCGGAGCGGGTCATGAACGCACCGTCGAACTGCGAGGCGTACATCACGCCGTCGACCTCGACGCCGTCGGCGACGCGAGCGTCGATGAAGAAGCAGCCGTCATGACCTCTAAACGTGTCCGTCACGGTCATCTTGTAGAGTTTGCTGATCATGCTCGCACCTCCTTCGACTCGATCTGCCTCTTGATGTCGTCGCACTCCTTCTCAACCTCAAGGAAGCCGCGCTTGAACTCAACGATCGACTGGCCGACTGATCGAGCGACCTTCGGCAACCGGCCTCCGAAGAGCATCACGGCAATGCTGCCGACGATGATCATCTCCATCGGGCCAACACCAAAAAAAGCAAAGAGCATGGGAACCTCCTTCAATGGGGGATCAAACAGTGGCGTGGAGTCTAGCGGGGTGTCTTTTGATCGTCAAGCGAGAAGTCGAATGGACCGCGAGCGAGTGAGTCCACTCTTTTGGGTCGACCGCCGGCTGGCCGTCGGCGGCCTTGTACGGGCCGTATTGCCGCATCTCCCAGCCGCCGGGCAGCGTCGTCACGTTCCTTGGGCCGATGTGCATCCGACGGAACTCGTCGCGGAGCCGCTGCATCCGATAACCTTTGTCCTCGGTGGCGATGCGGGTGTAGGTGATGAACGGGCTCGACGGATCGTCGTCGCAGATCGTCGCGACGGTGTACTCCGCACCCCTTCCCCACTCCTCATCGGCCCTCCTCGCAAGCAAGGCGACGCTGTGCTGAACCCACGCCGAAACGCCCGATGGGTAGTCTTCCTTCGACACCTGGAGACGCACGCTCAACCGGCGGGGATGGGGCGTATACGACCTCCACTCATTGAACGCCTCATGGTCGAAGGCACACCCCTTCTCCATGATCGTCCGCGGACCCTCCGGCACCAAGCCGGCCGGGACGCCAAAGGTGTTGCAGATTTCCCCGACGGTGTGCTTGTGGCATTCCGCGACGGCCGCCGCTTCGACCGGCGACGCCACTGCCTGACGAAGCGCCGTCGCGCCGGCCACGGCGGCGATGATCGAGCGGGCAAATGATCGACGGGAGACGGTCATGCGGTAACTCCTTCAGCGAGACAACTTGCGAACAGGGAAGCCGGTGAAGCTCTTGCAGTGATAGGCGAGCTTGTACTGAACCTTTTGACACGTCGACACCGACATCCACATATCGTCGTCGAGTTTGCGGGCCATCTCTCTGGCGAACTTCTCGTAGACCATCGATGTCGGGGCGATCCGAGCGACCGCGGCCTCAAACTCCTCCAGGGAGAGCGGGCTGTCGGCCAGGAGTGCCGGATGGATGCCGTAGGTATCCGACACCTTTTCGATCGAGCAAGTCATCGCCGCGACCGGCGGCGCCGGAATCCCAGCCTGCTTCGCAAGCTCGATTGGCGTGTCGGGCAGCGTCATCGGCAGGAGAGCGCTCTTTGCGACTGTTGCCCCAGCCAGGGCGGCAACCGCGGCAGCGAGGAAGGAACGGCGGTTCATGCGTCTCTCACGATCTCAGCGAAGTAGTGCCAGACGAACTCGCCGTCGATCACTGTGCCGATGTGCGTTCGGTCGTTGTCGCAGAAGGGGATTTCGTGGCCGGTGCCGTACATCCTGATCTTGTACTCAAGCCGGGGCTTGGCCGGGTCAACAAGCGCCCAGGCCGTCGGCTGATCATGCTGCATCTGGACGCCCAAGAACTGGACGCCGGCAGGGATGTCGAACGTGCAGACTGGTCGTCGGCCAAGGAGGTATTTCCAGATGGTCATCCCTACCTCCAAGTGACAACGAGTTCTCGGTTCGGCCAAGGAATCGCAAACTCACGGTGGTACTCGCCGAGGCGGCCGATGTCATCCATCAGCACGGTGTCGTGGACCTCGACGCAGACGGGCTGTCCGGCCTCGACGCGATTGAGATCGACGCCCAACGGGCTCCTGCTGCTCTTGGCCTTCTCGGGGTCGAGCCGGTAGGTCACGATCGTCTCAGGCATCCCGCCGGTGGCGATATTCGTCTGCCACGCCACCGCAACGCACTGCGGCAGCATCTCCCGCAGCATGGCGAGCAGCCCGGCCGGCGTCCTGTCGGGCGGCCTGACCGGCGGGGCGTCGAGGACCATGGCCTCGTCGTCCGACCAGGGCTCCACCGGCGCCGTCTCGGCGGCCTTTGATCCTTCAGCGCCGGGCAAGCGCACGCCGGATGCTAGGGCCGCCGAGACAGCGGAGATGAGGCCAAGAAATGATCTTCGTGTCTGGGGATCGCTCATTGGAATACGCTAAGGTAAAACCGCGTTACTTCCTTCGCATCGACGCCTTCGATGAAGCGGACGCCGTAGACAAGGGAAGTCTTCCAGACCCTTGCCGCAGCAGCCTCAAACTCCTCAAGGGCGATCGCGATGGGGTGGTCGTGTTCAAACGCGAACCAAAGGTAGTTGCACCCAACGCGGTCGTCGCCGGCGGGGAGCTTCGCCAAGAAGTCCTTTACATCAGCGTCAAGCGGGGTAGCAATTGGTTCTTCTTCCATGAAGCAGAGCAGACTCATTCCCTTGGCCTCGCGTCAGAGTAATCGACCGTGCCGAACGCCAACGCTCGGCCGAAGTACAGGAATCGCTCGGTATCCGTGGCCCACGGGTGTCGAAAGGCAAAGATCATCTGAGCCACCAAGACGTAGAGCAAAACGGCCACCATGGCCGAGGTGATGATCGCGTCTTTGTGGCGGTGGATCACTTCTTCGCCTCCGTGCCGACAAGCTCTTCGCGGAGAATCTTGACGCACCTGGGCGCTTCGATCACCAGCCGGAAAGCCCCGTCACGCTTCGCTCGGGCGAGACGAATGAATATGTCCTCGCCGATCTTAACGCCTTCACCGATCCTTCGGGAAATAACGAGCGTGGACATTCGTTCGGCCTCCAATGCCGTGCCGAGTAGCCTATCGCCTATCGGGATTAGCGTCAAGCCACTTTTTGGCCTCGGTACAAATGCTCTGCCGCTTTGCATCTCCGGCATAGAGTTTGATCGTGTCGAGCCCCCTGGGCTGCTGGGCAATTTGATCAAAGGTCATGCCGTCAAAACGCCCCCCGCGAACGACGAACGACGATCTGTCGGGCAGGTGGCCTATCACGACCGGCATCCACCTGACCGCCCCGCAGACCCAGCAGCCGACCAGCCAGTCGCCCCTGTCCTCGTAGTAGATGTCCCAGAGGGTCGTGTGGCACACCTCGCCGAACGCCTTGCAGGTGCAGGGCTCGGCCTCAATCTCGCCGATCGGCTTGAAGATCGGCGACGGCTTCCGGGGCAGGGGGGCCGGCGATGGCTGCGGCTCGTCGGCCGCGGCGGGCCGAGCGGATCGCTTGCGCTGCTGCTCGTCGGCGGCGATGGGGAAGAGGGTGTCGGTCACAGGTCGGCCCCCCCAGGCGAAGATTTCAAGTAGTCGATTGCCGAATGAAGTTCGGCCACGAACGCCTCCAGGCAAGGGATGTCGCAGGTCGTCGCCGGCCCGTAGTCCGCACTGATCTCGACGTACCGCTCGGCGAGGTAGGCCATGGGGGTGCGTCCGTCGTCCGGCTTGTCGAATTGCGTCTGCCCGCCCTTGATCTTCTTCACGACCCAGGTGAGGCTCATAGGTTCCCTCCGATCACGGTGTAGGTGTAGCCGGAGGCGATGTCTACCTCCGGCGGCGATGGCTTCTGGCATGGAGGTCCATGGCGATATGCGAGGCCGTAACCATGCACACTTTCCGCCAAGAAGGCAACGGTCGCCATCAGGTCTGACTTGGTCATGGATACGACGTCCAGGCCAAAAAACGTCAGCGTGTTGGCCTTCTTGATGTTCTCCATGAAGAAGTCAAACGGAAGCTCCGCGCTCATACAGGCAACTCCATTCTGTACCGCTCCCTCAGGTCGTGCGCCACGACCAGCTTGTGCTTCGCCCGCGTGCAGGCGACGTACTCAATCCTCCGCTCCTCGGCAAACCGACGCTCGTCAGACTCCTCGCTCTCGCGAGTCCTTCGACCGACGCTCGTCAGGACAATCACCTTCGACGCTTCCATCCCCTTGACCGAGTGGATCGTGCCGATCTTGACCAGCGGCTTCTCGACGACCTCGACGCCCCATCGCTTGGCGGCATTCGTCCACTTTGTCCCGCCGTCGCACAGACCGCCCCAGGCACCCGACTTGATGGCCTCTTGCAGGTGGTTCGTGGCCCCAAGCCGCTCGACATCCTCGGGGAAGATGTAGTCGAACTGCTCCTTGAGCCCCTTGTTCCAGGCCGATTTGCTGCCTCGGGTCAGCCATGTCCGGCCATCCAGTGTCTTGGATGGTAGCAAATCTATGGCCTGTGTCCACTCCTCTGACGACGCCGCTTCGCCGTGCTGGAGCTTCCAGAGCCCCGCCATGCCGAGATCGCGATTGAGCGTCTCGCCGCGGGACTTCGTCCGGCGGAATGGGATGCCGATGTCGTCGAGGATCGCCGCGATGTTTTTCACATGGCGGTTGGTCCTCGCGATCACCAGGGTCTCCTCCCGAGGGTCGATGTCGGCCAGATCGTCCTCGTAGTTCTCCGACTCCTCGACCCGCCCGTCGTGGTCGGCCGGGGCGATTCCTCGATCCCAGTATTCAGGGAGCCGCTGGAGGCACCGTTCCCCCAGAGCCATGATCGGCGGGGCGCAGCGGTACGACCGCGGCATGATGCTACGGTCCTTCGTGCCCCACGACAGGAAGTGACTCGCGTCAGCCCCCGCCCAACTGTGGATGGCCTGAAACGGGTCGCCGACAAGCCATGCCCACTTGCACGAATCCCCAGTCACCAGCCGGCGGCAGGCCATGTCGAGCAGTCTGCTCGCGTCCTGCGCCTCGTCGAAAATCCATCCGACGACGTCGTCGGGCACGGCGCCCTCGGGCGTCGCCTCGATCGGCCCGGTCGCCGGGTCAAATCGCAGGCCGACGAACCGGCCCAGCATATCGGTGAAGTCGATCCGACCCTCCAGCCGCTTGGCCTGTTCGTACATCTCGATCCGCTTGATGACCTCGTCGGCCGGGGGAGCCTCTGGATTCTGGTCGGCGTCGACAACCTCCCGCAGGGGGCACACAAGGCTCCTGGCAAGGCTCCAGTAGTTCAGGGCCGCCGCGGCGACGGGGTCGCCGGCATACAGCCTGATCCCGCCCTCCTCCTCGTCATCGAACGCCGACGACACGTCGGACCCGAGGGCCTCGGAGACCCACTTGTCGTCGACCTTCCCGCCGGCGATCACCTCGCCACGCTGGATGCCAAGCTGCCGGTACGCAACCGAGTGAGCCGTCCGAAACCACCCCTCACGCTCCAGCACCGACGGGTCCATGCCCCATGCCGCGCCAGCCCTCTTGGCAGCCTCTCCACGGGCCGCACGGGTGAAGCTGGAAAACCCCAGGGCAAACGGGTTGCCGCCCACCTCGGGCCTCTCCAGGGCCTTGCAGAGGACGCTGACCATCATCGTGGTCTTCCCAGTCCCGGCGCCGCCGATGACTTCCTTGATCTTCAAATCGCTCATCCGAACCTCCTTGAATTGTTGCGTCACCCGTAACTCGCTACCCCACAAGACTTTACGTCGAGCAAATACGCAATTACGCCAAACGATTTCCGATCTGCGTCACCGTAAACCTTTGCCACTAATAGACTTACAGCAAAAAGACGCCGATACGCACTTCCGAAACTGCAAAATCATTTTCCAATCGCCAAATCCCCCTATATAAGGCGTCAAGCGTCGACCCGTCCTGCCGCCAGTCGTTCCAACGCGGTGCGGAACTTGTCGTCGAACACCACGAACGAGTGACGAACGCCCCCGAACGTGTGCCGATCCTCGCGGAAGTCCTTGATACCGACATCCTGGCAGAGCATTCGCTTGAGTTTCAGGCGATCCCCAGCCTGGACGTCGTGCATCCGGCCGATGTCCTCCCAAGTCTTGGCCCACTTGAACCAGATCACCCCAGGCTTGACCTCGCAGGGCCGCCCCGACTCGTTTGGCTCCGGCTTTTCTTCGTCCTTCGGTGACGTGGCTTTCTTGAAGGTGTCGAGCAGCCACCCGGCGACGACCGCATACCGCAGGCTCGAAACCCCAGCCGGAAAGTTGTGCTCGGGCTGCTTCTTTTCCATAAGAAGCTGGGCGAGGCCGGGCACCTCGATGCCGCCGTTCTTCTTGGACGGCTCCTGGCCGTGCCACGCCTTTCGCCACAGCGAAGGGTTTGCGTCGAGCATGACCCGCTGGGTCGCGGTGAACACCGCCGACGCGACCTTCTGCGCCGCGCGAAACTCATCCATGGACAGCGACACCCTGCCGTGGCAGGGCGACGTCTTCCATGCGTCCACGCAGAGAATGATCTCCGGTGGATCAGACTTGACCATCTCAATCCCCCATGAGCCCGGCCGGTATCCGGTTGTGGTCCCGATCGTGTACGGCTCAAGGCCGTACTTGACCAGCCCGCAGACCGGCAGCGAATCATCGTCCCCGGCGCCGGTGGCAATCGCCTTGGCCTCGGCGGCCACCGCGATGTCGGTCTTGTCGGACGCTCTCGGTTTCCATCCACCCTCCAGCTTCTTCCTGAACCGCTCGCTGGTGCGGTTGAACATCTCGGTGATCTCGTCCCTCGACTTGGGAGGAACGAGCCGACACTCGTTCGTGTCCTGAAGTTCGGCGAGCATCTCCTCGGACGTCGCCCTATCAAGCGGATCATCGGTCTTGATGAACTTCAGCCACATCCATCGCAGCATCTTGTCGTGGCGACCGTCGCCGTCCTTCACCTTCTCAAACAAAATGCTCCTGGCGGGCGTGCCGCTGTGCGCCACCGGCGACGGCCCGTCGATCCCATTGATAAGCGGGACGAGGAGTTCGTGAGGCGTCTCCGCGAAGTCGATGTCCTCCGGGGAGAACCCAGGCTTCCACTTGTACTGCGTCCCGCTCCAGTGCCATGACGGAGGCACGACGCTCTGCGTCATCGTCCCGCACCCGACGCGAATCTCCAGGCCGGAGATCACGACCTTCTGCTTCCCGACGACCGAAATCTTGTCGGCCCACTTTGTCGCTTGGTGAGTCGACTTCCCCGAGGTCCATGTCGGCGTCTCAAGGAGGCTGAGTCCGAGCGACTCCCTGAATGCCGACCCGGCCGGGGTGTCATCCTCATTGTCGACAAGCCCGCCGGCGGGGCCGAGCAGCACCCCGACGTTGAATGGGATGCCGTCCTCAAGCCATCGAAGGATGTCATCCTCAGACTTCGCGTAGTGGTTTGCCCACGCCTCGCCGACCGGGTGCTTGCCGCACTTCTTGGCGCCGGCCGTGGCGACGCCGCCGGCCGGGTCGGTGAAGTGCGACTTGTTCCCACAGGTGCAGTACCCGTTGGGCCAGATGCCCTCGACGCGAACGATCTTCATATCCTTCGACAGGTACATCGCGCAGAGCCGGAACATCTCGTCTGGATCAAACTCAAACGCCATAGGTCACCTCATTGCTGTCTTCGCTTGTTTGGTTTAGGTCGCAGACGCCCTTGCCGCTGTTGCACGGCTGGCAGAGGGTCCACAGGTTCGACTCTTCCGTCTTCCCGCCGTTCGCGACGGGGACGATGTGGTCGATGTGCAGCTTGATGCCGTCTTCGGCTGTCATGCCACAGAGCCGGCACCGATATCCGTCTCGGCGAAAAACCAAGAAGCGAACTTTCGCCCCAACGTGCTGGCGAGCGGCTCTTTTGGGTATTCGCGACGTCGGCGAGCCAGCCAGCCGCAGTTCGACGCCCAACGCGGCGGCGACCGCTGCCGCCGTCGACAGAAGAATGGTTCGTTCCCCTCGCATGAACCTGTCTAGCTGCCCCGAAGTCACTTTTTCTCCAAGTGCCCTTGCCGTTTTTGCGATCCGGTAGTGCGTCTTGCCGGAACCGGCTATTGAGTCGCGAAGAGAGTCTTCAATCGACTCTGTAGCCGCCTCCTCTTCGACGACGGCGTCTCGCGACGGCGGTTGGCCGTGCCCGCGTGTGATATAGAAGTGAAATCCCATGAAAACTACTCCTCTTGTGCTGTAGCCAAAGAAAGCCCCTGCGAGCCGGCTTTCACCGGCCCGCAGGGGCATATGCGCCAGCGCGACTACCAAGGGGGAAAGGAAAACCCTGGAGTCCACGCGCCAACGACTTGCGTCGTTACCACGCCACCTACGCCTGGGCGACCGGCCGACCTTACGTCGGTTGAGCGCCGCCGGCTCGGCAGCTAATCACTCGGACGCCGAGGCCGCAGCCACTGCCCCGTTGGGGAGAGCCGAGAAGGTGCGCTTCATCGGCTCGGTGTACATCTTCCTGACGAACTCGCCCTGCTCCTCGGTCAGTTGACCGGCGAGGCGGGGGACGATCATCGAGTAGGTGACACCCGACTTGGACTTCTCCTTCTGGAGCTTGAGACCGATGACGGCCTCGTAGTGGAAGCAGGGGAGCTTCTTGAGGAACGGCATGAACGTCCCCAAGCTGCCGGGGCCGATCGAGATCAGCACCGGCCAGACGTCGCCGTCGCGGAGGATGGCGAGCGTCCTGCTCTCCTTCACCCGTTTGCCGACGCCGCCCTTGCCCGACTTCGGGCCGAACTCCGGCCCCTCGGACAGCCTCGCCCAGTCGTAGCGGCGGTCGCCGATCCGATACTGGTCGAGAGCCGTCACGTCGATGCTCCCGAGCTTATCGGAGACGCGGTAGCCGGTGACGAGGTCGTTCGTCACGATCACCGGCGGCTCCTCACCGATCTCGTCGTAGGGCCACAGCAGGCCCAGCTTCTTGATCGCGACGAGGACGCCGACGATCTCGGGCGTCGTCTCGATGTTGCCCTGGTTGTCGATCTCCCAGGTCGTGCCGCCGCCGGCCGGCGTCTTGACCTTGGTGAGGTCCATCTCGGAGATGCCCTCACCCTCCAGATTCGCCGCGATGATCGCCATCTGCCGCGATCCGGGGGTGAGACCAGCGAACGGAACAGACGCATTAGCAAGTGCAGTAGACATTGACAACCTCTTAGATATGCGGGATCAGCCCGCCTTTACCGAACGAAGCCGAGGAGCAACGTACTCCCCAGCCAAACCTTCCAACGCAGTGCCGGTCGTCCACTTCTCGCGGACGTCCCGGCCCTGATTTTCAGCGATTTCCTTGACCATCGACTTCAGCTTGACGGTGTTGACCTGCGTGATGGCATCGACCGGGATGCCATACGCCTCTGCCGCCGCAATCAGGTCTTCCTTGCGGGCCTCTGAGGACGACATGGAGTGCGTCCACTCAATCCGCCAGAGCCTCCCGACGGCGCCGTGCCGTTCTGTCTTCGACGTCAAGAAGTCTTCGACGCACAGCTTTTCAAGGTAGTCCCGCTTCTTCTTGAGCGACTTGATTTGTTCCTCCAGGCCGTCGACCGTGTCGTCGATTGCCTGAATCTCAGCCAACCTGTCGTTCAGGTCGGCGAGGGTCGAAGTCTCGGTAGAGGCTGACGAGTTCATTGACTACATCCTTTCTGTCACGAAGGGCAGCGTAGACTCTGCCCTCAACGGTCATTCGATTGTGCGGTAGCGTGGCGATCAGCGAGTAGATGTGCGTGTGACGGGTCTGGCCGGGACGGTGCAGGCGCGCGATAGCCTGGAGCCATTCAGAAAGCGAGTGCCCGATAGAGTAGAAAACACAGAGCCGGGCTCGCGTGAGATCGATGCCAATGCCGCCAGAGACGATTTGGGCGACGAGTGCGTCGGTTTTGCCGGCCTGCCACTGGGCCAATTCATCCATCGTACCAGACAGTTCACTGGTGGTGCGGCCATTCGATTCGATGGCCCTTCGGGCCTCTCGGATGTCGGCCCGAAAGCGGCAGAATACGACGACGGGCTCGCGTTCGGGCACGTCTCCAAGCCACTCGACGAGCCGGGCCGTCTTCGACGGAACGCCCCCGACGGAGATCGGCACCGCGACCTTGTCGTCGTCGGGCGTGATGTATCCGCCGCAGCACTGAAGGAGACGCATCGCACCGACCATGGCGTTCTTCGGCGTAATCGTTTTGTCGCGCAACAGGGCACAGAAATCTGTTTCTAGGTCGCGGTACACGTTTTTTTCGGCCGGACCCAATTCAAAACAGAGGTCTTCGTGCATGATCGGCGGGAGGTCGAGGACATCCTCGCTCCTCCGGTAGAAGGTCGTGTCGGCGATCTTCTTCTGCATCTCCGGTTGATTGATGAAGCGGACGACCATGCCGGGGACGTGCGGGTTGGTGACGCAATACTTCCCCTTGAACGCACCATAGGTCTGGCCGAACGTCGGGCAATCGGGAGCCTCGACGGCCCGGTAGACGCCATAGGCGTCAAGCGGACTGTGCGAGATGAGCGTCCCGCTCAAGGCGATCCGCTTCGCCTCGGGGTTTTTGGTTCCCATGCGAGACGCCCATCGGCTCGTCTTGCCCGACGGGGCCTTGAGGCGGTGGACCTCGTCATAGACGAGGATGTCCCACTTCGTCTTCTCGATCGCCGCGACCCGCCACGCCGACTCGTAATTGATGACGACGGCCAGGGGCGAGGTGTCGGCGAGGGCCTTTTTCAGGACGACCTCTTTGTCCGCTGATGTCCCGACGTCGGCGTCGAGGACCAGCACCCGCATCTCGGGCATCCACATGGCGAACTGCTTCAGCCACGCGGCACAGACCGCCTTCGGGCAGCAGATGAGTGCCCGGCCGGAGACGACACTGAGCAGCACCTCCTTGAGTATCTCGATGGCGACGCGGGTCTTACCGCAGCCCATGCCGAGATGAAGGATGACGTACCGTTTGCCGCGGGCGTACATGATCGCCTCGCGCTGATGCCCCCAAAGCGTCCCCATCGATGCCCTCCGTGGCGCGAGCATTCGCTGGCAGCGGCGGGGTACAACCCCCTACCGCTGCCAGCGCTGTAGCTCGCGAGGCTAACTGCTGCCAGCGGAGCTACCGCTGGCGACAGGGGGCAGGGTAGCCGACTGATCGCTACCCGTCAAGACATTATCGTTTCTTCGTCGGCTTCGGCGGCGAGGTCCGAGCGACAGTCCGTTTTCCGGGGTTCCGCTTCATTCCGGTCTTCGTCCCCGCCGCCTCCAGCATGGCGAACTTCTGGCGATTCTCCTCGCAGGCTCGCCTACTCAGGATGTAGACGGAGCCCTTGCCGTTGCCGTGCCGGTCGTTGAACGCCCTCCGAGCCCGCAGCTTTCCGTCCCTCACCATGCGATTGACCATGGTGATGTGGACGCCCAAGATCGTCGCCGCCTCGGACGTGCCGATCGCGTCGTCATAGAGAATCTGCTCGACATCGCGGAGCCGAGAGAGCATCGGTTCCCGTTGCGAGATGCACTCCTCCGACCGCCGCCGGCCGGGAAGCGACCCGGTAGCGACGTCGGCCAAGTAGTCACGGTAATTCTGCTCGCAATCGTGCAGCGAGTAGAGGAAAAACTCGTTCTTCTTGTCCAGTGACCAGCCCGACTCCAACGGCCGATAGACCAACCTTCCCGATTTCGCGAGCTTCGCCGGCCTCGACCACTGCGTGCCTGTGATGCAGGCCGCTTCCCAACTCCCGATCGCAATGTCGGGAATCATTCCCTTTTTTGCCATGTGACGACCCTCCTGGGTGAGGAGTAATCATGCGGGGTAGCAAGCCCCGGAGCAAGAGCTATTTTGCCTATTCCCCCAAATCAATGGGCGGCAAGAGGTCGATCGCGGTCTCTTTTGGCTTGGCAATTGAGCGGTCGACATAGTGGCGTAGCGTGACGGCACTGCTGGAATGACCTAGTTGTTCGGACGCGGCGCCCACCCCCCTGGCGGCGGTCAAATAGCTGGCGTTGCTCTTCCGAAACCCGTGAAATCCTCGACTCACGACCTGAGCGACGGTGCAAATCCTCCCAAGCTCCAGCCATTGAGTCGACGGCGCGCCCTTCCACGGCCAGACGAGGTCGTCCGGTTCCCTCCTCATTTCCGCTAGCCACGCTGCCAAATCTCCACTGATTTCGCGTTGGATGTCCTGCCGGGCGCCCTTCCGGCCCTCGGCCAGGAACGTGATCAGCCGGCCGTTGAGGTCAACCTCGCTCCACTTCAGCACCTCCAAGGCGCCGTGGCGTTCGGCGGTCTCAAAGGCCGTCCGCAGGATCGTTGACCACCACAGGTCCCTGGGCACCCCCAGGATTTCGCCTGGGAGGGCTCGGGCGACGCGGACGACCTTGGATATGTCGTCGATGGTGTAGGCCCGCGGCACCCGCTTGACGGGGCTCATGGGGGGCAGGGTGGGGAAGGGCATTTTTCGGTCCTGCTTGGCGGCGTAGTTCCAAAGGCCGCAGATGTGGTTGCGATCCTTCAGAACGGTCCCCATCGACACCGTTGTCTTGCGGAGTGCCAAAAACTCCATGACCCTCAGATTCGTCAAATCCGTCGTATCCGGTCCTCTTCCAAGAACATCGGACCAGCGGGAGAGGGTGAGCCGAATCTGATAAATAGCCTTCGGTCGTAGGCCTCGAACGATCGCGTATTCCTTGTCGAGCAGTTGTCGAAGCAACATGATCCTGGTCTCCGGTGAAAGGCATCCGTGCCCCTGTGTTAAATGATCCGAGGGTTGATGTCTAGTAGGGGTACGAGTCCCTCCGTCTCCACTTTTCTGGTGGGACAAAGGGATCATTGACACCCTTCCCCCACGAAGCAAATCCCGCTGTTTTCCAGTGGTTTTGTGAGGGCAGGCAATGAAGGACGAGCGAGGCGAACTGATCACCGTCACCGAGGCCGTCAAGGTTCTCGGATGCGGTCGTTGGGGGGTGTCGAAAATCCTCCGAAAGCACCTCGACGTAGAGACCGGCCTGTCTGTCGGAGGGCGCGTCGAGGGTAAGCTGATCGCCAGCCACGTATGGTTGGTCTACCGCCACACCGTTGAGGCGGCGGCGGCGTCTGGGATGTCGTGGTCCGCGGGCCGCAAGCGGGGTGAGAAAAAGCCCGGCGGCACCAAACGCAAACGCCCCTCTTGACCACACGGCAGTCGATCCCCTAAAGTTCTCGCCGCAGGTCACAGTCTGTGACCCAGGACACTCTGGCTGATCACTCAAGGAGGAGCGCGTCGTGAAACTTCGCATGTACCGGGTGCTGGTGGGTTGGCGAGACCCTCGGGGGAACGATCCCGACGAGATCACCGAGTCGGCGATCTACCCGGTCATGGGCTCTGGGGAGCCGCAAATCCTGCGGCACATCGCCGACCAAGTCGAAAAGGGGGCTCACCCCGCCCTTCCGGCGACCGCCGAAATCGCCTCCGTCACGTTCCTGTCGACGGCCAACGTGCTGGATTTGGCCGGAATGACATCACGCTAGCAGATTTGCTTGACTCACCTGAACAGCCGTATACCATCGGCTCAATCAACAACACGAATGGGGGTGGCTGGATGGCAGAGAAGCAATGGTCGGTCGAGATCGGGTTCAACAGGTTCGACGGGTGCCAGAAGAAGCACAAGGCGTTTGAAATCTGCGACGGGTGCGAAGGGCACCAAGGGGTCGTGCGGATGAAGGTGCCCGCAGGATCGTCCACTCAGGCGGTATACAACGCCATGGACAAGTTCTCCATGACACCCCACGCTGCGGCCGGCTATCAAGTCGTCACCGTTACGCTTGACGGCGACACTGCCCCGCGGCTGCCGCGGGCGTTGTCCGACACACGACGCGGCAAAGGTCAACGCAAGCCCTGAAGGCTCACCTCGGCGTCGACCATCATGTGGACGAGGTCGACGAAGCCGACGCCCGGCGACCACCCAAGGGTGGCCTTGGCCTTGCTCGCGTCCCCGAGGAGGCAGTCGACCTCGGCGGGGCGGTCGTACCGCGGGCCATGCTCGACGATCGCAGCGGGGTCGAGGCCCACCCGCTCGCAGGCGAGGTTGAGGAACTCGCGAACGGAGTGCGTCTCCCCGGTGGCGATGACGTAATCGTCTGGCCGCTCCTGCTGGAGCATGAGCCACATTGCCTCGACATAGTCGCCGGCGAAGCCCCAGTCGCGCCGAGCGTCAAGGTTCCCGAGCGTCAGCTTGTCATGCGCGCCCGCGGCGATCTTGGCGACCGCCTGGGCGATCTTCCTGGTCACGAACGTCTCGCCCCTCCGGGGGCTTTCGTGATTGAACAGAATGCCGCAGGAGACGTGGAGGCCGTAGCTCTCGCGGTAGTTGACCGCGGTGTGGTGTGCGAACACCTTCGCGCAGGCGTAGGGGCTTCTGGGACGAAAGGCCGTCGACTCCGACTGCGGCGCCGGTTCGTTGCCGAACTGCTCGCTCGACGACGCCTGATAGACACGGGCGTCGGGGGCCACGTCTCTCACGGCCTCCAGCAGGGCCAGCGCGCCAATCCCGGTGGCGCTAGCGGTGTAGCTGGGCTGGTCAAAACTCACGCGGACATGGCTCTGGGCGGCGAGGTTGTAGACCTCATCCGGTTGGATCGTCCGCACAAGCCGGCAGAGCGACGACCCGTCGGTCACGTCTCCGTAGTGCAGGTTCAGGCGGTCGTAGAGATGCTCGATCCGGCCCGTGGAGAACGTGCTGGACCGACGAATGATCCCGTGAACGTCGTAGCCCTTGGCGAGGAGCAACTCAGCCAGATAGCTGCCGTCTTGACCCGTGATGCCGGTGATAAGTGCGCGTGGCATGGTCAGCGTCCCTGCGCCTTCTTCGCGGCCATCCGCTTGGCGAGAAACGCCGCGGCATCGGCGTCGAAGTCAGGGTTGTAGAGTTGAAAATCCTTGAGGTGCCCAATGACGAGATGGCAATCCGTGCCGTCGCACACCGGGGCCACGTTCGACTCCACCAACTCCAGATCGGGCCGCAGAGAAAACGGCATCTTGTGATGCCCGGTGAGCGGTCCCCGCGACCCGCAGCAGACGCACGTCTTTCCTTTCAGAAACGCTTTCAGCCACGCGGGCCACTTGC
>Ga0114969_10001054_pt1 | contig 23531 bp, 18 predicted proteins | sample M_130807_MF_Meta_FD_87316 | JGI IMG/M metagenome (GOLD analysis project Ga0114969, IMG submission 87316) | Freshwater microbial communities from Lake Montjoie, Canada to study carbon cycling - M_130807_MF_MetaG | ecosystem: Environmental > Aquatic > Freshwater > Lake | place: Lake Montjoie...
CGACCTCGGCGCACTGCGTCGCATCGTCGATGACACCGAGAACGCTACCGGCGTGCACTTCGAGAGCTACCAGCTCGTCGTCCACGCCTCCGTCCAGAGCACCACCGATGGCACGCGCCTGCGCCCCTTCGAACCCGAGGTCGTCTTCCGCATCTCGCCGACGCAGCTCCAGATCGAGCAAACCGTCAGCGGTGAGCGTAGCCCACTGACCCACCTCGCGAATGGTGCGCTGACATCAACGCGTTCCGAGGTCAGTCAACTCTCGCTCGGCCCATGGTCGCCCACAGTCGCCCGAGTGCGCTTCTGGAGCCCCATCGCCTTGCTCGGCTCACTCGCCGCGCTCGTGCTGCTCGGACGCACCACCGTGAAAGCCATGGCCGGCACCGAGGCCGACCGGATCGAGGCACAGTACGCGGGTCTCATCCTGCGTGCGGACATGCTGCCACTGCCCTCGGACATGACACTGGTCGCCCTGCGGTCGTTCGAGGACCTCGCGCGGATGGCCCGCACCGCCGGCCTACCCGTCTTCCAGCGCGCCGACAGCCCGCCCGACTACGTTCTGCTCACGCCTGAGGCCGCGTACCACTACGTCGCCGACGACCACGAGCAGCCGAGCGCGATCACGCGGCGCATCGCCCAACGGCTACGCGGCCAGGCGGCCTAATGCCCAGCTCGAGGTTGCTCGCAGCGGCGCTGCTCAGCTGCGCCATCTTCATCGGCGGCGTTCAGACCACGTCGAGCACCGTCCCCACTACCAAGCTCGCCGACGTCACGCAGGCGCTGTTGCCGTCACAGCTCGCCCCCCCCCCCCCCCGTGCCACGGCATGCTCCTTAGCGGCGTGACGTTCGGTGACGGTGACCTCGCTGCCGTAGCGCCGCAGCGGCTCTTTCTCGGCGGCCCCGGCGACCAGCACATCTTCGGCACTACCGGCAATGACTGCATCGTCGGCGGCGACGGCGCTGACATCCTCGACGGCGACGGTGGCAACGACGTCTGCATCGGCAGCCCCAGCACCGTCTTCGTGAACTGCGAGGTTGCCCTGACCTGGTAGCGCCCCCGGCCACAACCATTCTGACAAGACGAAGGGCCGCTCGCGCGGCCCTTCGTTCACAGTGCCAGCGTTCGAGCTAGTAGCGCGGGTATGCCGAAAAATCGGTCATCCCCTCGAGCTCCTTGAGCGCGCCTTCGTCGTTGTAAAGCCGCCCCGTGACCACCTTGTGATCCGCGCGCACCATCGCGAGGCATGCGTCGCCCATGATGCGGCCGTCCTTGCGCTTCCCGGTGAGATCGACCTTCGCGAAGTCCGGATTCTGCGTCTGCTGCACATAGACCGTGCCGCCGACCCAGATCTGCGTCGAGGGCGACAGCGTGTTCACCGAGATGTTGTCGTCCCACAGCTCAGCAGCCATGCCCTGGGTCATGCGCTCCAGCGCCGCCTTGCCGAGGCCGTATGGCGAGCCGCCGCGACTCACAGTCGTGTAGGGGCCAGCGCCCGGCCCACGGCTCGCACCCGACGAGATGTTCACGATCGCCCCGCCACCCAGCTCGCGCATGTGCGGGATCGCAAGGCGTGACAGATACGCCGGTGCAGCCACGTTCACGATGAAGTTCAGATAGAAGTGCCGCCACGACATCTTCTCGATCGTGCCTGGTACCAAGATGCCGGCGTTGTTGATCAGGATGTCGACGTGACCGAACTGCTTGAGCGCCGCCTCCCAGAGCAAGTCCATCTCATCTTCTTTGGAAAGATCGCACTGCACCGCGACCGCAGTGCCGCCGGCCGCGTTGATCGCCTCGACAGTCGTCGAGAGCGATCCGGGGACGCGGAAGTCGCCCTCGTTCATCGTGCGCGCGGCCGCCACGACCTTGATGCCGTTCTCCGCGAACACCGCCGCGATATCGGCCCCAATGCCACGGCTCGCGCCGGTGACAATCGCCACCTTGCCGGCGAGGTCTTGATTCGTCGTCATCTGCTCCCCCACGGCTCCAAAGGAGCCCTATTCAGTGCTGTGTCCATCATTGGTCTCGAGACAGTATTACGAACCGACCGCACCTTCAGGCGCCGTCGGTCGAGGCGCCACGCCCGGCGTGTCACCATCGTCGAACACACCCACCAGCGGCGCGGGCTCAGCCGCAGCCTCAATCGCCTGACCACCATCCGCACCCGTCGAGACGTGCCCGTCGCGTGAGAACAGCCCGTTGCACCACACCGACAGGTCGTCGAACAGCGTGTAGAGCGCCGGCACGACCAGCACAGTGAGGATCGTCGAGGAGATCAGCGCGCCGATCACCACGATCGCGATCGGGGCGCGCGACTCCGCGCCAGCCTCGAGCTTCAGCGCCAGCGGGAACATGCCGAACACCATCGTCGCGGAGGTCATCAGGATAGGGCGCAAACGAGTGCGAGCCGCTTCCGCGAGCGCCTCGACGCGTCCCATCCCTTGCTCACGCAGCGTATTGGTGTAGTCGATCAGCAGGATGCTGCTCTTTGCGACCAATCCCTCGGCCATCACCAGGCCGATGATCGAGAAGATGTTCAGCGTGTTGTGGGTGAGCATCAGGCCCAGCAGCGATCCAATGAGGCCGAGCGGTACGGCCATCATGCGCACCAGCGGATAGAACCACGACTGGTACAGCGCCACGAGCAGCATGTACTCGAGTACCACCGCCATCACCAGCGCCTGCCCCAGCGACGCCAGCGCCGTGTTTAGCTGCTGCGCCTGCCCACCGATCACCACCGAGTAGCCCGGAGGCGCATCGACGTTCGCGAGCGCAGCTCGGAGATCACTCGCCACCGCGCCGAGCGGGCGTCCCGCCGTCGCCGACCCTCGCAGCGACAGCGAGCGGTTACGGTTCACGCGCGTGATCTGCACCGGGCCGGTGCCTGGCACGACCGTCGCGATCTGGCCGAGCAACACCGGCGTTGCACCTGCCGCGGCAGCAGCGCCCACACCGGCACCGGCACTGCTGGCGACCGGCAGCGACATCAGGTCGGTGAGTTTGGCACGGCTCACCGGGTTACCGATCACGGTGATATCGACCTGCAGCTGCCCCGGGCGGCGCAGTTGCGTGACCGTCGAGCCAGCCAGCGTCGTACGCAGTGCCGTCGCCACCGTCTGCGACGTCACCCCGAGCTGCGCCATGCGCGCCGGGTCGAGCTTGATGTGGAACTCGGGCGTCGCGGCCAGGCCGTTCGAGGTCAGCGGCGTCAGTCCCGGCACCGTCGCCGCGACCGCTGTGACTTCGTTCGCGAGCTGTGTCAGCGTGTCGAGGTCGGAGCCCTGCACCTGCACTTCGAGACCACCCACACCGCCCCCGCCACCACCAAGCGGGCTCGCGATATTCGCCGAGACGGTTGCTCCAGGAATGTTGCGTCCGAGGTCGCGGATGCTCTGCGCGACATCCTGCGCCGAACGCTCGCGCTCATTCTTCGGCACGAGCTCGACCGAGATGTTCGCACCACCGCCGCCGACGTTCGTGAAGACGTTGCGGATCTCCGGGACCGTGCCGAGTGCAGCTTCCAGCTGGCGAGCCCCATCATCGCGCGTCGCCAGCGAGGTGCCCGACGGCATGTTCATGTTCACGCGGATGTTGCCGTCGTCTTCGGTCGGCGCGTACTCGGTGCCGATGAATCCGAAGCGAATCAACGCGCCGCACGCGAGGAACACGGCGATGCTCGCGATCGCGATCGGCCAGCGCAGTCGCACCGTTACCGGGATCAGCCAACCCACCAGTGCTCCGAGGCGCGCAAACCAGCCATCCCACCAGCGCCCGAAGCGCGCCATCGGCCCGCGCCCCGCCTCGGGAGAGGTGTGCCGCAGCCAGCGCGACGACACCATTGGCGTCAGCGTGAAGGAGACGATCAACGACAGCAGTGTCGCGATCACCACGGTCAGGCCGTACTGCTGGAAGAGCTGGCCGACTGTGCCCGATACGAACGCGATCGGGGCGTAGACGATCACATCGGCCAGCGTGATCGCGACCGCCGCCATGCCGATCTCGTTACGACCGTTCAGTGCGGCGTCGCGTGGTGACTCACCCATCTCGAGGTGTCGGTGGATGTTCTCCAGCACCACGATCGAATCGTCGACCAGGATGCCGATCATCAGCGCCAGCGCCATCAACGTCATGATGTTGAGCGTGAAGCCCAGCATGTACATGAAGAGGAACGTGCTGATCAGCACCGTCGGAATGGCAAACAGCACGATCGCGGTGTTCTTCCACTGGTGGAGGAAGAGCAGCATCACAGCACCCACGAGGATGACCGCGATGATCAGGTCGTGCTGAATCGCCTCCAGCGATGCGCGCGTGAACACCGAGTTGTCGTTCGTGATCTGGAGCTGCGTACCGTCGGGCAAAATGCCCTTGAGCCGGTCGAGCGCGGCGCGCACGTCGTTGGCGACCTTCAGCTCGTTGGCGTCGGACTGCTTCACAATCGTGAGGCCGACCGCTTCCTTGCCGTTCATGCGCTGGTACTGCGTGACCTGCTTGTAGCCGTCGGAGATCGTGGCGACGTCCTGCAGCATCACCGGGCCACCGGTCGTCGTCTGCGTGATCACGAGGCGTTTCAGCGAATCGACCTGCTCGAAGGCCCCCACCGAGCGCAGGTTCACCGACCGCGTCCCGAGGTCGAGCGCTCCGACTGGCGCTGTGACGTTGGCTGCGGTCAGTGCGTTGTTGAGCTGCGCCACCGTGATGTTGAACGCGGCGAGCTTCGCGTAGTCGAGCGTGACCTGGATCTCACGCTGCAAGCCGCCTTGGATCGTGACGCTCGCCACACCCGAGATCGACTGCAACTGCGGCTGGAGCTGCGTGTTCGCGAGGTCGTACAGCTGATCGAGCGGCGCCCCACTCAACGCCACGTTCATGATCGGCGTCGAGTTCGGGTCAGCCTTGAAGATCGTGGGGTCACTCGCGTCCGCGGGCAGCACCCGACGAATCGCCGCCACACGACGCCCCACATCGAGTGCGGCCGCATCGATGTTCGTGCCGTTCGAGAACTGGATCGTGACCGAGGCGCGCCCCTCGCTCGAGGTCGACGAGATCGAGTCGACGCCGGCCATGCCCGACACCGCGTTCTCGATCGGCTGCGTGACGAGCTGCTCGACGTCCTGCGCGGACGCCTGCGGATACGTCACGTTCACACCGAGGAAGGGAATCGTGATTGGCGGTAGTCGGTCGATGCGAAGGTTCGTGTACGACACCCCGCCCATCAGGACGATGCCAAGGATCACCATGAGGACGGTAAGCGGTCGCTGAATCGCCAGGCGAGTGAGACTCATGGTCTGCCCCTCCTACCGCGCGGGTGTCGCGCTCCCGCTCGGTCGTTGGTCACCACTGCCGCCAGATCCACTGCCACCCGCTGTGCCTGATGGCCGTGCACCAGGAGCTCCCGCGCCACCGGCACCCGGAGTCCCGCCCGGAGCGCCCGAGCCGGGCTGACCGCCGCCGGCCCCCGACGCGCCGCCACCCGGTGCACCAGCCGCCGGCCGCACCTGCACGGCCTGTCCGTCACGCAGCACGTTCTGCCCTACCGTGACCACCTGGTCACCGGCAGCGACGCCATCAACGATCTCCGAGTTCGCCTCGTCGACGATCCCGAGCTTCACGACCTTCTGCACGGCCTTGCCGTCGACCACCACGAAGACGATGTTGCCGCGCGTCTGTTGCGAGATCGCTCCGTTCGGCACGAGCACCGCGTTCGGCTTCGTCGAGACCACGACGCCCGCCTGCGCGAACATCCCCGCGCGTAGCTGCTGCGTCGGGTCGTCCACGAACACCTTCACATCGAACGTGTGCGCGCGTGCATCGCCCAGCGGCGAGATCGTCGCGACCTTGCCCTTGAACGTCTTGCCGGGAAACGACGGCACCGTCAGCTCGACATCGAGGTCCTGCTTCATCTGTCCGAGGCGCGCCTCGTCCACCGTGAGGTGCACCTCGAGTACGCGCGCGAGCAGCGTCACAACCGGCGTCTGCGTCGTCACCGTTGCGCCCGCCTCGAGCAGGCGCTGTGCCACCACGCCCTCGAACGGCGCCACGATCATCGTCTGGTCGAGGCTGGCTTGACTCGCCGCCAGCGAGGCGAACGCCTGCGCAAGCGTCGCGCGAGCAGCCTCGATATCCGCAGTCGTATACGGCGTCGTCTTGCTATCGAGCGTGTTTCGAGCCGTCTCCACCGCCGAGCGCTGCGCCGCAACGTCCGACACCGTCGGGCTCACGAGCACATCACGCTTTGCCTGCGCTGACACCAGTGCCTGCTGCAGCGAGATCTGGTTGTTCAGCGCGGTCACGTAGTTCGCGTTCGCGACGAGCAGCGCCGTGGAGTTCGCTCCGGGTGACGAACCGATCGCGCCCACACCACTCGTGAGGTTCGAGGCAACCGCGTCAGTGACATCCTTCGACAACGGGAGCGTGATGTTGTTGCACGGCACGCCGGTCGCGATGCCGATGCCCTGGTTGCAGACGATGTAGATGTTCGCGAGCAGCGTGGCCTTCGTGTTCGCAATCGTCGACAGGGCGTTGTCAGCCGCAGCCTTCGCCGTCGCGACCGCCGAGTCCTGCGCAGCCACATCCGACGTCGACGGCTTGATCAGTTGGTCGAGCTTCGCCTGTGCCGCATCGAGCGCAGCCCGCGCGCTGCTCACATCCGTGGCCCGAGGTCCCGCGAGCACCAGTTCGAGGCGCGCCTGCGCCGACGCGACCGAGGCCTGCCCCTGCGCGACCTGCGCCGGCAGCGTGCCCGGGTCGACCTGCGCGAGCTGCTCGCCTTGCCGCACCTGCTGCCCGACCTCGACCTTCACAGCGATGAGCTGACCGGTCGCTCGAGGCGAGACCGACACCTGCTGACTCGCCTGAATCGCGCCCGAGTACGTCAGCACCGAGCGGATCAGCCCAGCCTTCGCAGGGATCACCTGCACCGGCACCGCCACGGCGGGCCGCGCCGCGAGCGTTGCTGTGCCGCCCTGGTTCTGCCACAGATAAACCCCGCCGCCGGCAGCGGCCACGACAACAACAATCGAGACGAGGAATGCCGGTCGCCGAAGCATGCGAAGGATCAACGGGGCCACCTCACGGCTGCAGTGGGGCGTTGGCGGCGAGCAAGCGGTGTGGGATCCCGCGGGCGCTCGAGTAGGAGTCCGCTACGAGGCGCGCAGCGAGGTAAATGCTACTACGCCAACCCTAGAATGTAACGCTTTTGTCATCCGCCTCATCTGAGGCTATCCGCGCGAAGTGAAGACGATGACAAACAGAACGGCGGGGCCAATGGCCCCGCCGTTCTGTTTGCTTCCTGTGGGTCGAGGGACTAGACCGCGTTATCCACCATGCCCGCCTCCATGAGCTCCTCGAGGAGCACACGGGGGGTAGCCGGCAGGCTGTGCATGCGCAGGCCGACGGCGTCACGAATCGCGTTAGCGATCGCGCCCAGCGGCGGCACGATGTTGCACTCGCCCACGCCACGGACACCCAGCGGGTGACCGGGGTGCGGGACCTCCACCATCTCCACGTCGATCATCGGCGTGTCGAGGGCGGTCGGCTCACGGTAGTCGAGGAGGCTGGCGTTCCGCAGGACGCCGTCCTTGTCGTAGAAGTACTCCTCGGTCAGCGCCATGCCGATGCCCTGGACGGCGCCGCCCTGCATCTGGCCTTCGGCGTAGCCCTTGTGGAGCACCTGCCCGACGTCCTGAACCACCGTGTAGCGGAGCACCGTCACCTTGCCGGTGTCGGTGTCGACCTCGACGTCCACGATGTGGCCGCCGTAGGTCGCCGCACCCGTGGAGCCACCCAGGTCAACGTGACCCGAGATGTACCCGCCGGTGCCGGCCTGCTGTGCAGCGATCTGCTTGAAGCTGAGGGTCTTCGGCTTGCCGTCCTCACCGGCAGGGCCGGTCAGCACCGCATCGTCACCGTAGCTGACGTCAGCCTTGTCGCACTCCCAGATCTTGGCGGCCCGCTCGATCATGCGGTCCTTAATCTGGAGAGCCGTGTGGTACACGCTGGCCGAGGTACCGGACGCAGTGCCGGAACCACCAGTGTTACCAGTCCAACCGATGGACGAGGTGTCCACGTAGCGCGGCTTCACATCCTCGTACGGGATGTTCAGGATCTCGGCCATCACCTGCGCCTGGCCGGCCCGGAGGCCACCGACGTCCACGGCCGAGCAGTTCAGCACGATCGTGCCGTCGTTGTTGACCATCGCGTTCACCGAGTGCGCACCCGACGCCGCACCCCAGAACCCGAGGGCAATACCGCGACCGCGGTTCTTGCCCGTGAGCTCGGAGCGGTAGTGCTGGGTGGCCTTGATGCGCTCCATCACGTCGATGTTGCCGGTCACCCCGACAACAGTGCCGTTCGGTCGGCGCGTGCCTTCCTTCGCGGCGTTCTTCAGGCGCAGGTCAACCGCGTCCATGTCCAGACGGCGACCCAGCTCGTCCATCAGCGACTCGATCGCGTAGGTCGGGGCCGGGGCACCCGGGGCGCGGTAGGCCGCGTTGCGCGGGCGGTTCACCAGGACGTCGTAGCCGTCCATCTGCACGTTGGGAATGTCGTACGGGGCGAACGAGACGTTCATGCCACCGCCGACCGGCGAGCCCGGGAATGCACCAGCCTCGAACAGCATGTTCAGCTGGGCGGCCACAACGGTGCCGTCCTTCATCGCGCCAAGCTTGGCGTGAATGTGCGTGCCAGAAGCCGGGCCGGAAGCCTGGATCACTTCCTCGCGCGTCATCGTCACCTTCACCGGGCGGTGGGCCTTCTTGGCCAGGATCGCCGCGATCGGCTCGCAGTACAGCCGCAGCTTGCCGCCGAAACCGCCGCCGATTTCCATCGGCACGGCGCGGACCATCGAGGTCGGGAGCTTCAGCATCGTGGCCAGCGTGTCACGGACCACGCCGAACACACCCTGCGACGAGCTGTACACGACCAGGCTGCCATCGGGATTCCACTGCACCGTCGCCGAGTGCGGCTCCAGGTAACCCTGGTGCACCGTGCCGGTGTGGAAGTCGTCCTCGACGATGATCTCCGCCTGCGCGAAGCCGGCCTCGATGTCGCCCAGCACCATGCGCAGGTGGCTGGCGATGTTCGTCTCCTGGTCAGGAGCGGGCGCCATACCGACCGGCTCAGCCGTGCGGATCTTCTTGTGCAGGATCGGCGCGTCCGGCTCGATCGCGCGCTGCGCGCTCATCACCGGCTCGAGCACTTCGTACTCGACCTCAATCAGCTTGAGCGCGTCTTCGGCGATGTGTGGGCTCGTGGCAGCGACTGCCGCGACCGGGTGCCCGTAGAACAGCACCTTCTCGAACGCCAGGAAGTTGCCGACCATGAACTGGCGGTTCTGGGCGCCGAACCCCGACCCGGCGATCTCGTCAGTCGTGTCGAAGTCGGCCGACGTCACGATCGCCTCGACGCCCGGCAATGCCAGCGCCTTCGAGGTGTCGATCTTGATGATGCGGGCGTGCGCGTGCGGAGCAGTCTTCAGGCGTCCGTAGAGCATGCGCGGGAGGAATACGTCTGCCGCGTAGTTGGCGCGACCCGTGACCTTGTCAGCACCGTCCGGACGGACCGGCGCGGTGCCGATGATCCGGTACGGCTTATCAGCGATCGTCATGCGTGTAGATCCCTTTCACCACAGGAGCAAGCAAGACGAGTATACCTCTCGCCGAGGTGAGGCAAAGAGGGGCCGCCCCCTGCCGTGCCACGAGTTTCATCGGGATTTCACATCCGCCGCACTGATCCCCAGCACAGCGTGAACACCGCGAAGCTGACCATGGCGACGACCATGAACGCGCCCAGGCCGACCTGGACACCGTGGGTTGCCACCAGAATGCCCATCGGGAGCGCCCCGAGGGGCTGCAAGCCCTGGCTCATCTGCCAGACCGCCATCACCCGCCCGCGCACCTCGTCCCGCACTGCGATCTGGATCAGCGTGTTGTTCAGCACGTTTGAGACCGAGGTGAACACCCCGGCCACGATCAGGAAGAAGCAGGACAGGTAGAAGTTCGTCGACTGCGCGAAGGCGAAGACCGCCCCGGCGTAGACGAAGAACGACAGCATCATCACCAGCCCGCGGTGCCGGGGCGACCGCAGCATCGCAATCACGAACAGCCCGGCGATCGACCCCCAGCCGGCCATCGAGGCCAGCCAGCCGTATCCCGCGGCCCCGCGGTGCAGCACCTGGTCCGAGATCAGCGAGATGAACGGCAGGTACGGGTACACCAGCAACGAGGGAATCGTCGCCACAAGCACCAGCCCGAGGATTGCCTTATCCCCCCAGACCAGCCGGAAGCCGTCACCGATGTCGCGGAAGGCGCCTCGGCCGGACATCTGCCGTTTAGACACGACGCTGCGGCTGATCAGCAGGGTCAGCCCCATCGCTACCACCTGCGTCGCCGCCAGCAGCTCGAACGGGGCGCTATTCCCGAAGAAGCCAATCAGCGCGCCGGTCAGCGGCGGCCCGGTCACCCGGGCGATGTTCTGGAGGATCGAGTTCATCGCGATGGCGTTGGACAGCGTCTCCGGCGTCGAGACATCGAAGACGAACGCCTGCCGTGCCGGCTGTGTGACGGACTGGATGATGCCGCCGCTCAGCGCGAGCAGGTACACCTCCCAGACCTGGATCAGGCCCGCTGCGATCAGGAAGGCGAAGATCACCGCCTGCACCATGCTCGCGAACGTCGACCAGACCAGCACGCTGCGCCGCGAGTAGCGGTTGGCCAGCCACCCGCCGAGCGGAGCCGTGATCACCCCGACCCCGCCTCGGGACGCCGAGATGGCGCCCAACTGCGCCGCCGACCCGGTCATCGAGACATCAGCCAAGCCAGGACGATCTGCTGGGCCCACTGCCCAAACCCCACCGCCAGCGTCGACAATCCGAGGTATCTGAAGTCCCGGTTCTCAAACGCCACGAACCCCGCTCGCAGCGAGCTCCGGCGTCGAGTGGGCACAGGGGGCGGTACTGGCTCCGCGACGAGCGTCGGTATCGGCGCCTCAGTCGTCGCAGCTTCGGTGCCGGAAACCGATTCGAGTTCTGCCACGGTTGGCCCCACCATTCCGGGTGACCACTGTTGCGGGCAGTTCTACCGCCTTGCGTCAGATGACGGATCGAGCGGTCGGCTCGAACGCTGGTTAGCACTCGATCTGTAGGAGTGCTAACATCCGCGCGCTGGATCGCCGCCCTGTTGATTGGGCGCGCTGGCGACGGACATGCAATCAACAGCCTTGTGCCACCGGGGGTGACAGATGCCTGCTAAGGACGTGCGCTTCGACGAGGACGCCCGCCGCGCGCTGATCGAGGGTGCAGACATCCTCGCTAACGCGGTGAAGATCACGCTCGGCCCACGCGGCCGCAACGTCGTGCTCGACAAGCCCTATTCGGCCGCCGTCGTCACTAAGGACGGCGTCACCGTCGCCAAGGAGATCGAGCTCGGCGACCGCATGCAGAACATGGGCGCCAACCTCGTGAAGCAGGCGGCCATCCGCACGAACGACATCGCCGGCGACGGCACCACGACCGCAACCGTCCTCGTGCAGGAGATCCTCCACGAGGGCATCCGCAACATCGCCGCCGGGGCGAACCCGATGGCGCTCCGCATCGGCATCGAGAAGGGCGCCCGCGCCCTCTCCGCCGCGCTGCGCCGCATGGCTGTCCCCGTCGAGGGTCATGCCATGATTGCCGCGGTCGCCTCGATCGCCGCCAACGAGAAGGAAATCGGCGAGCTGATCGCGACGGTCATGGACAAGGTCGGCCGCGACGGCGTGATCACCTCCGAGGAGGGCCAGGGCCTCACCCTCGAGACGCTCATCACCGACGGCTTCGCCATCAACGGCGGCTACCAGAACAACCAGTTCATCACCAACATCGACCGCCTCGAAGGTGTGCTCGACAACCCGCTGATCTTCATCACCGACGACAAGATCGAGCGTGCGCAGGACCTCATCCCGATGCTGGAGCTCGCGCGGCCCATCACGAAGAACATCGTGATCATCTCGGAGGACATCACCGGTGAGGCCATGACGCTGCTCACGGTCAACAAGATGCGCGGCACCATCAACCCGCTGCCCATCTCGGCCCCGGCGTTCGGCGACAGCCGCACGAAGATCCTCGAGGACCTGGCGATCGTCACCGGCGCCACGCTGATCACCAAGACCATGGGCCTCGATTTCGAACACATCAAGCTCGAGGAGCTCGGGCGCGCCCGCCGCGTCACAGCCAACAAGGAGCTCACCTCATTCATCGAAGGTGCCGGCTCCGACGAGGCCGTGCAGACCCGCGTCCGCCAGCTCCGAGCGCAGATCGAAGACACCGTCTCCGACTACGACCGCGAGCGCCTGCAGGAGCGCCTCGCGAAGCTCTCCGGTGGCGCGGCCGTCATCAAGATCGGTGGCGCGACCGAGACCGAGGTCGCTGAGAAGAAGTTCCGTGTCGAGGACGCACTCTTCGCCACTCGCTCAGCAGTGGAGGAAGGCGTCGTCGCCGGTGGTGGCGTCGCGTTCATCCGCGTGCAGTCCGACCTCGACGACCTCATCACCACGATGACCGACCCGGACGAGATTCTCGGCGTCCGCATCCTGCACAAGGCAATCGAGGCACCCCTTCGCCAGATCGTCCAGAACGGTGGCCGCGAGCCGTCCATCGTCGTCCAGGACGTGCGCGCCGCGAAGCTGAACGTCGGCTACGACGCCGGCAACGAGCGCTACGGCGACATGTTCGAGCTCGGCATCATCGACCCGGTCAAGGTGACCCGCATCGCCATGGAGAACGCCGTCTCCGTCGCCGCCCTCATGCTCACCACCGAAGCCGTCGTCGGCGAGCGCGCACCGGACGCGACTGACATGATTACGCCCGCCGTGGGCATGGGCCTCTAGCCCACCCCCTCAGCATTCAATCGAAATGACGAAACAGGCGGCGCAACTGCGCCGCCTGTTTCGTATCCTCCACCGCATGACCGACGACTTCCGCGACGAGCCCGAGCCCATCTACCCCGTGCACGACACCCCCGAGGCCGACGCGCTCCGCCTCGAGAAGAACGAGGCACGCTCACGCTGGCGTCGCACCCAAGTCGAGCTCGATACCGCGTCGCGACGCGCATTCAATCAACCGGACGTCGACATCGCGATCGAGGCGCAGGACGACCACCTCGCGGCGCTGCTCGATTGGAAGTCGGGCGAGGCCTCATTCATCGCCGCGCGCCTCGGCTTCCGCACCGAGCCACCGCCCAAACGACGTCCCTAGTAGTTGAAGTCCGAGTGCGGCGCGTCACCCTCGTGCCACTCGGGGCGAGCCTGCCAGAAGCGCTCCTCGCCGTAGACCTGCGCCTGCAAGTCATCCGGCACCCGCGCCCACATCGAGTTCTCGCCAAACTGGCTGCGATGCATCGAGGATGAGCGCCGCTTCGCCGCAATAAGGTCACGCGTATCGATCACCACGCTCGCGGGTGCCTCCGGCGCTTCGAGTGCAGCCTGCAAGCGCGCGCGAATGTCTTCGTTCATCGGCTCGGGCAGCAGGCCCCGGCGTTCCATCTCGAAGCGCACCTCGGCCATGCGACGCATCGTACGAGCGCCCCAGTACAGCCGCTGCGGCGACCAAGACTCGCCCGCCTCCGGATACGCCGAGGCGTCATTGCATGCCTCGAACGCCGCGACGGTGTGCATGTGGATCGCGATGTGATCGGGGTGCCCGTAGCCACCGTCCGGCTGCCACGTGAACACGAAGTGCGGTCGCACCTCGCGCATGATCGCGAGCACTGCCGGAATGCCAACGTGCGGCGGCTGCTGGTGCAGCGACCGAGGATCCTCGTTCTCCGGTGTGCCCACCATGCCGCTGTCCCGGAAGCCCAGATAGCGCACATCGCGCACGCCGATCTGCGCCATCGCCGCGCGCAGTTCGAGTTCGCGCGTGTACCAGAGCGTCTCCGGCGTCGACAGCGCCGGGTCGCTGATCTCCCCGACCTCGCCACGCGTCGCACACACGAGGGTGACCTCGTTGCCCGCAGCGACGAACGCGCCGAGCGTGCCTGTGACCTGTCCCTCGTCGTCCGGGTGGCCGTAGACCGCCATCACCCGCATGCCGGTCACACCCACGACGTTTCGCTGCTGCGTCATCCCTGCCTCCCCAAACCTCGAATGCTGTCGTCCGGACGTGACGAGGGCGGACCAGACGGCCCGCCCTCGATCGATGCTCACTGCATCATCGCGGCTCGCGCCCACAGGCGCATCGCCGTTACGACTCCGTGCTGCCCGCCTCGTCCCGGTCCATCAGCGCATCGAGGATCACAGTTGGCGTCGCCGGCAGGTGCCGGTAACGAATGCCCACCGCGTCGTACAGCGCATTCGAGATCGCACCGAGCACCGGCACGATCGGCGGCTCGCCAACGCCGCGGACACCCAGCGGGTGACCGGGATTCGGCACCTCGATCAGCTGGGAGTCCAGCATCGGCAGGTCGAGTGCCGTCGGCATGCGGTAGTCGAGCAGGCTGCCGTTTCGCAGCGCGCCCTTCTCGTCGTAGAAGTACTCCTCGGTGAGCGTCATGCCGATGCCCTGGGCGATAGCACCTTGGATCTGGCCCTCAACGTACGAGGGGTGCATCGCAGTGCCGACGTCCTCGAAGCTCGTGTAGCGCAGCACCGTGACCTTGCCGGTGTCGACGTCGACCTCGACGTCCACGATGTGGCCGGCGTACGCCGGGCCACCGAGCGCGAGGCCGTTGTCGGCATGCCCGCTGATCGGGCCACCAGTACCAATGGAGCGCTCGGCGATCTGCCGGAAGGTCAGTACGCGCGCCTTGCCATCCGCATCGTTCGGCCCGACCACGTTGCCGTCCTCGCGATACTCGCAGCCGGCGGCGTCGATCTCCCACATGCGCGCGGCGCGCTCGGTCATCGACTGACGGATCTGCATGCCCACCTTGAACACGCTCGCGGCAGTGCCGGAGCCGGTGCTGCTGCCGCCCGTATTGTTCGAGTAGCCGATCGAGTCGGTGTCAACGGTGCGCGCGACGATGTCCTCGTACGGGATGCCAAGCACCTCCGCGAGCGTCATCGCCTCGGTGGCGCGCAGGCCACCGATGTCGATCGCCGCCCCGTTGAGCGTGATCTTGCCGTCAGTATTCACCTGCGCATTGATGCTGTGCTGGCCAGAGTTCGCGTTCCAGAATCCGACCGCGATACCGCGTCCGCGGTTCTTGCCCGTGAGTTCCGAGCGGTAGTGCGCGCTGTTCTTCACAGCCTCCATCACCTCGATGTTGCCGTTCGCCGTCAGCACGACGCCGTTCGGACGGCGGTCGCCCTCGCGGGCCGCGTTCTTGAGGCGGAAGTCGATCGGGTCCATCTCGAGGCGTTCGCAGACCTCGTCGACCAGCGACTCGACCGCGAACGTCGGTGCTGGCACGCCCGGCGCGCGATACGCGGCGTTGCGAGGCCGGTTCACGACGACGTCGTAGCCGTCGATGCGCACGTTCTCGAGCTTGTAGGGGCCAAGCGTGGTGTTCACGCCACCACCCATCGAGGAGCCCGGGAACGCGCCAGCCTCATACGCCATCCACAGTTGGATCGCCGTGATCGAGCCGTCGCGATTCGCGCCGATCTTGCCTCGGATGTAGGCACCCGAGGTAGGCCCAGTGGCCTGGATCACTTCCTCGCGCGTCATCGTGAGGCGGACTGGCTTGCCAGCCTTCTTCGAGAGCATCGCGGCGATCGGCTCGCAATAGATGCGGTTCTTGCCACCAAAGCCGCCACCGATCTCCAGCGGCACCACCCGGATGCGCGAGGGCGGCATCTGCAGAATCGTCGCGAGCGGGTCACGCACGATCGCGAACGAACCCTGTGAGCTCGAGTAGATCACGAGGCTGCCATCGGCGTTCCACGTCGCGGTCGCCGTGTGCGGCTCGATGTAGCCCTGGTGCGCCGTGCCAGTGTGGAACTCGTCCTCGACCACGATGTCCGAGGCGGCGAACGCTGCATCGACGTCGCCAATCTCGAGCTTGAGATGTGCAGCGATGTTCGTCTGCGCGTCGCTATTCGTGGGCACGCCGAGCGGCTCGGCGGTGCGCAGCTCTGGGTGGAGAATTGGCGCGCCCGGCGCCATCGACTGCTGTGCAGTCAGCACCGGCGGCAGCACCTCGTACTCGACCTCGATCAGGTCGAGGGCATCCTCGGCGATATGGATGCTTGTTGCCGCGACGGCAGCGACGGGGTGCCCGTAAAACAGCGCTTTATCGACCGCGATGAAGTTGCCGACCACGAACTTGCGAGGCGAGTCGCCACCGCGGCCCGCACCGGCTCGCTCCATGCTCAGCGCACCCGGGAAGTCAGCAGCGGTCACGACCGCCTCGACACCCGGCAGCGCCAGCGCCTTCGAGGCGTCGATGCGCTTGATGATCGCGTGTGCATGCGGGCTTTGCTTCAGCCGCGCGTAGAGCATCTGCGGGAGCTTCAGGTCAGCGCCGTACAGCGCCTTGCCCGTGACCTTCTCGACGCCATCGGGACGCACCGGACGCGTGCCAATGATGCGATAAGGGCGATTGATCGTGGCCATGGAAACGCCTCCCGGTCGAAGGTTCAAGACATCACGGCGGAGTATAGGCCGAGAGCGGAGAGGCGGCAGACAGAACAAAGGCGGGCCGATGGCCCGCCTTCGTCAGCTTGTCAGGTGGCTTGAGCTATTGAAGCGACTTGATGAACTCGACCAGCTGGTCGATCTCCTCGGGCTTCAGGCTCGTGCCGAAGGTCGCCGGCATGAGACCTGGGGCGAACCCCTTCACGACCTTGGCGTTCGGGCTCGTGATCGACTCCTTGAGGTAGGCGTCGTCCGCTTTCGCCGTGGAGCCATCCGCGAGCGGCACGTCGTGGCCCGCGAGGCCCTTCCATGTCGGGCCGACACCCGTAGCGCCGCCGGTCGAGTGGCACGCCGTGCAACCATTCTTGGTAGCGATCGCCTGACCTGGCAGCCCGGAGTTCGGCGCGGCGCCACCTCCACCGCCGGCCGAGGCTGGTGCAGCAGTCTTAGTGGGCAGTGCGGTGGCGTTGCTCGCCGGACCAGCCGGAGTGGCGGCCAGCGCGAAGTCCGCCTGACCCTGCCCACCGTGGTCCCCGCTGAACGCAGCAATCAGGACGGCACCGAGGACGACCGAAATCACCACGGAGATGAGAATGCTCTTCATGACATCGCCCTCCCAGTCGGTGCACAGATCACAGTATTTCGGGCTTAGTGCCAAGGGCCACCGCGAAATCAGCGGTTTCGAGGCCCTCACGCGTTGCCTCGCCCGCCGATCGCCCCGATGATCGAGGGGTGACCGCCTTCTCCGGCTCCTCCCGCGTTCAAGACGAGTACCTCAGCCCACTCTCGTCCTATCAACTGCTCGTGCGCCTGCGCATCGAGAACCGCCCGGGCAACCTCGGCCGGGTCGCGAGTGCGGTCGGCAGCGTCGGGGCAAGCGTCGGCGCCATCGAGATCGCCGAGGCGCGCCCCGGATACGTGATGCGCGACATGCAGGTCGCCTGCCGCAACGCCAACCACGCACGCGCCGCCGTCCTCGCCATCCAGGCCATTCTCGGCGTCGAGGTCATCTACGCCGCCGATCGCACGTTCCAGCTCCACCACGAGGGCAAGATCGAGGTGCGCAACAAGATCCACCTCCGCGGCACGCAGGAGCTCGCTCAGATCTGGAGCCCCGGCGCCGTCCGCGTAGCTCGAGAGATCAGCGAGCATCCCGACGCGGTGTGGTCGCTGACCTCGAAAGCCAACACGGTCGCGGTCGTCACAGACGGGACCGCCGTGCTCGGCCTCGGCGATATCGGGCCGGCAGCGGCGATGCCGGTGATGGAGGGCAAGTGCATGCTCTTCAAGACATTCGGCGGGGTCGACGCATGGCCGATCTGCCTCGACACCACCGACCCGGACCGCATCGTGGCAACAGTGAAAGCGATCGCGCCCGGCTTCGGCGCGATCCTCCTCGAGGACATCTCGGCGCCTCGCTGCTTCGAGATCGAAGAGCGCCTCAAGGCCGAACTCGACATTCCCGTGTTCCACGACGACCAGCACGGCACGGCGGTCGTCGTGCTCGCGGCCGTCATCAACGGGCTCAAGCTCACAGGCAAGCGCGCCGAGGACCTGAGAGTCGTGCTCGTTGGTACCGGTGCGGCCGGCCTCGCATGCGCGCGCATACTGATCAACTTCGGCGTGCGCGACATCGTTGGCTTCGACCGCTTCGGCGCGATCTACGAGGGGCGCACGGAGGGCATGAGCCCCGGCCTCGAGTGGTTCGCACAGCACAGCAATCGCGAGGACTTCCGCGGCAGCATCGGCGATGCGCTTGTGGGTGCCGACCTCTTCCTCGGGCTCTCGCGACCACGCGTCGTGAGCGCGGACCAGATCGCGAGCATGGCCCCTGACTCGATGGTGTTCGCGCTCGCCAACCCAGAGCCCGAGATCATGCCTGAGCTGATCATGGGCAAGGCGCGGATCATCGCAACGGGTCGCTCCGACTACCCGAACCAGCTCAACAACGTCCTATGCTTCCCCGGGCTGTTCCGAGGAGCACTCGATGTCGCCGCGACAGAGATCTCCGAGGACATGAAGATCGCTGCGGCGCGCGCGATCGCCGAGAGCATCCCCGACGACCAACTCAGCGACGACTACCTGCTGCCTTCGGTCTTCAACCCGGATGTGCCGTTGCGCGTCGCCCGCGCCGTCGCCGAGACTGCGCTGGCGAGTGGACACGTCCGCCCCGAGCCGCCCCACGTCTGGCTCTAACGCGTACGTCCGAGTCTCCAAATCGTGCAACGAACGTAATCGACGTGTTAGCGTGCCCGCGCGCGCACCACAGAGGCTCCGATGGAAGCACCGATCGTCGATCGCACTCCTGACCGAAAGCTCGAGATCCGGCGCATCGCCTCGGATCTGATTGCGGCACGCGGCTTCGATGCGGTGTCGGTGCGCGACATCGCGACCGCGGCGGGTATTACCGTGCCCACGCTCTACTGGTACATCGGCAGCAAGCAGCAGCTGCTGATCGACCTCGTGCAGGGCGTGCATCAGCAGCTCTATGACCGACTCACTGCAGTTGCCAACAGCGATGCGACACCTGCCGACAAGCTGCGCGCCATCCTGAGCGAGACCTTCTCGCTGATGGCGAGCGAGCCCGCGTACACCCTCGCCTACCGAGAACAACGCAGCATCGAGGCAGGACCGGCCCGTGAGATCGCGCCGACACGGCGCCAGATCGACACGGTGATGCGGCAGGTGATCGACGACGCTCGCGCACAGGGTGAGTGGACTGGCGTATCGACCGACATCGCGAATCTCTCGGTCTGGTCAATCATCCGCTTCGCGCCGGAGTGGTTCCGGCCAGGCGGTCGCGAGACGCCCGAGGAGCTCGCGGAGAAGTTCGCCGACGTGCTGCTGCGCGGCTTCGAGACCGCCGGCCCCGGCCCGACGCCGATGGAACGCCGCTAGCCAGAGCTCGAGTTAGCCCTGACCCGGCTGCTTCACCTCGATGCTGGCGTTGCGGTCGCGCACGTTCACTTCGATGTGCACGGTGCCGCCGGTCGTTGGTGACGTGTCGATGACGAACTTCACCGGCAGCTGACCGTCCTTCGTCATCCAGAACGTCGAATCCTTCGTGATGCGACCGAGCGAGGTCTGCTCACCCGTTGCACTCGCACCGAGGATGACACGCATGCGCTCGGCCGGAACCGTGTAGCGCTGCGTAGCAACATCACCGACCTGCTCCTCGGTCGCAGTGAGTCCATCAAGCGCAGTCTTGATACGCGCATGCGCGTCGGCGCCGATGAGCGCAGTGCTGTCGAGGCCGAGGCCCGCGGTCCCGCTCGTGGCACTTGCCAGGCCCTGCGTCCAATTGCTCGACTTGCCATCGCGCGACCAGGCCTTGTCGTCGATACGTACGCGCTCGAGATTCACGGTGCTGGTGCCGAGCTTCATCTCGGTGAGTGCGCGCTCGCGATGGGCATCCGCGACGTCACCGGTCACAGCGACCTTCAACGATGCATCCCCGGCGCCAGTCGCCGCGTCGCCAAAGACGCCGGTGGTCACCGCCGTCAGGTCATAGCGGAAGGATTGCAGCCCATCAGCCGCCGAACGTGTTGGTGCGTTCGACAGACACGCGACGAGCGCGAGCACAGCCATCGAGAGGAGAATGAGTCGCTTCATCGCTCCACCATCGCGGACGAGTCAACCTCGAGCGCGCGCGACCTAGTAGCCGCGTGCCGGATCAACTTCGTTGGCCAGCGGCTCGTGAGCGAGGTAGCGCCGCAGGTTGTCGCAGAACACGTTCGTCGCCAGGCCGTACAGGTCGGCGACGCGGCCGCTGATGTGCGGCGTGATGATGATGTTGTCGAGGTCCCACAGCGGGTGCTCCGGCGGCAGCGGTTCCTTCGTCGCAACATCGAGCGCCGCGCCGGCGATCGTCCCCTCTCGCAGCGCCGAGGCCAGTGCCTCTTCGTCGAGTTCCTCACCACGTGACACGTTGATCAGATACGCGCTCCGCTTCATCGAGGTGAGCGCAGCGGCATCGATCAGACCGCGCGTCTCAGCGGTCAGCGCCGCCGACAGCACCACGAAGTCGCTCTCCGCGAGCAGCTTGCCCACCTCGGACGGCGCATACGCAGCGTCGAGCAGTGGGTCGCCACCCCCCGTAGCGAACGAGCGGCGCGTCGCGACGATGCGACAGCCAAACGCCTTCGCCCGCTTTGCCACCTCAGCACCGATGTGGCCGAAGCCAACGATGCCCACGGTCTTGCCGACGAGCGTGGTGACCGGGATGCGCTCCCAGCCGTGCGCGGCCTGATTGCGCGCGAGGCGAGGCCAGCCCTTGGAGAACATCACCATGCAGCCGACCACGTACTCGGCGATCGGCACGGCGTTGAATCCAGCAGTCGTCGTGAAGCGCACCCCGCTCGTTAGCGCAGCCGGCGTGAGCGCGTCCGCGCCCGCCGAGCCGAGCTGCAGCCAGCGCAGCTGCGGCGCGACGGAGCTAAGCGAGGTGATGATGTCGTTCCACTGACCGGACCAGTTGGCGAAGACGACCTCGGCGTCCGCGAGCGCGCCGCGCAAGGTCGCATCGTCCATCTCCCCGCGACCGAGGATGCGCACGTCGTACTCGGAAGACACAGCGCGGATCTGGCCGGCAGCGCCTCCAGGTAACTCGACGCCGGCAACGACGACGCGGATGGCCATCTCGAACTCCTCGGCATGCATGTGGGGCAGCGGGCGCGACGATAGCACCGCGCCCGAACTCGAACGAGGTACGACTAGGCAGACTGCTGCGCCGGACGTGCGAGCACGGGCCCGGTCTCGGGAATCACGAGCGCGCTCACAGCCAGCGCCAACGCGAGGCAGCCCGCGATCGCGAGGCCGAACACGAACGTCCCACTCACATCGCGCGCCGTGCCCACGAGCAGCGGCACGACAAAGCCGCTGAAGTTCCCCGCTCCAAGGATCACGGACACAGCGACACCTGCACGTGCGGGGCCGATGCGGGATGCCTCCATCGGGATGGTCATCATCACGGGAATGAAGATCGAGGTCGCCACGCCGAACAGCGCGAGGCTGGGGAGCAGCACTGCGTTCGAGGTGCCCAGGAAGCAACCCACCCCGGCGACCGGCATGAGCAGACCGGCCAGGAGCAAGAACGGCTTGCGCCGCGGAAACCGCATCGGCAGCACCGACCCGAGCAGCGAGCCAATCATGCCGAAGATGGTGAGCACCGAAGCGGTCTGCCCGGCGCGCTCCAGGCTGAACGCGAACTGCTCCTGATAGTACGTGGGCAGCCACGAGGCGAACGAGATGTTCGCGCCGAGCGCGCCAGCGAACCCCAGCCCGATCAGGACCGTCAGTCGGTCGCCAGCAACATCGCGAATGTCCCGCATCGAGAGTGCCGCAGCACCCCCGGCATCATTCGCAGCACCGCTACTCATGACCACCCACACGACCGTGGCGGAACCAACCACGGCAGCGAACAGTGTCAGCGTGAGATGCCAGCCGACGACCGCTGCAATGCTCGCAGCCACCGACATCGAGGTCGCGACGCCAAGCGTCTGCGCAACGATGCCAAGCCCGTTCACCAGCGCGAGCTCACGCGGCTCGAACCAGCGCACCACCACAGCCGGCAGCGCGCTCAGCAGTACAGCAGCACCGAGCGAGAAGAGGATGCGCAGTACAAGGAGCATCGCGAAGCTATTCGCTAGCGGGGTGAGCAGCATCGAGGCCAGCAGCACGCCGCCAAGCGTGACGGCCCACCTCGTGCCAATGCGCGCAGGGAGAATGCTGGCCGGCACCAGCGCGAGCGCGACGCCCAGGGAGGTGCCGCCCACGAGCAGGCTCGCGGCGGCGCGACTCACGTCGTACTCATCGATGATCAGCGGAAAGAGCGGGGCCGGGGAGAGAAACCCGAGCCCCATCCCGAACTGCACCAGCAGGAGCGCCGCCTCGATTGTCCATTTCGAGGGGCCTCGGCGCTCATGGTGCCCGATCGGTACGTCCTGCACCGCTCACCTCATCGCTCGTACGCGGACTGCTGGGCCAGCGTACGAGTTGTCGGTGCGGAACACGAACGTGTTCTAGGCGGCGTCTCGACCGTTCCCGCGCAGGCGCGGACCGGCTCGGCGGCGGGTATCGAACTCGGCGACGGCGGCGGCGGCGAAAGCACGCACGCGCCCGGGGTACACGCGATTCCCGCAGGTCACACAGGTCATGGTTCCGTCGTTCTCGACTGCGTCGCGAACCATACGGCTGGTGCAGCGGGGACAGGTTGAGATAGGCATCGAGCCTCCAGAGGCGCTTACAAAAGCATCTCGTTGATCGGATCCAGCATCACACGCCCATCAACCCGCACCGAGGGCCACGAGCGCACATGCCAACCGAGCGGAGGCGCCTCCAGCGGGCAGTCATAACAGGTTAAACGACGATCTCGCGAAATCAGCGAATTGCTCGCGTACAGGCCGAGTTGTAACGCGTCGCCTAGCGGTCGCGCGGCCCAATGCGGCGCGGAAGCAAGCCAAAGCGCCGTCCCCGCCTCGTGGGACTCGAGGCGGTCGCCGCCCGAGGATTGACGCGTGGGAGCGAGCCGACGTCGTAGCCCTCCCGCTCAAGGAGCACCTGCGTCTGCCAACCCAGCATCCGCGTCCACTGCTCAAAGCCGTTACTGCCCATGTCGTAGGTATCGGCAGGTTCTTCACCGCAGCGCAGGCCTTGAGGCGATTCAGACTGACGGTTATGCCGACCGCAACTCACCTGATACGGAAGTGCGCGATCGCATCCGCGTCCGCAATTGCCTCGCACGTAGGCTCGTCCCAACAGCGACGGGGACGGAGGCGAACAATGGCCACAGCACCACAACAGCACGAGGGCGGCTGGGACGACCTGAAGCAGCGGATGCAAACGCGGTGGCCGGCCCTCACCGAGGCAGATCTCGACCTCACCAAGGGCGACCACGAGCAACTGCTCGGCATGCTCCAGGAACGGCTCGGCTACGCAGCCGAGAACGCAAAGCGTGACCTCGAGCAGGTCGTGAACGGGCAC
>Ga0114969_10001056_pt1 | contig 23530 bp, 23 predicted proteins | sample M_130807_MF_Meta_FD_87316 | JGI IMG/M metagenome (GOLD analysis project Ga0114969, IMG submission 87316) | Freshwater microbial communities from Lake Montjoie, Canada to study carbon cycling - M_130807_MF_MetaG | ecosystem: Environmental > Aquatic > Freshwater > Lake | place: Lake Montjoie...
AATACAAAAAAAAGTTACAATCACAAACTATTTCACTAAAAAACGAAAATGAGAGCATTATGGTCTAAATTCATTTTTTGCCTTTTTTTCATCCAAAAGAGTTTTGCAAAAGTCCATTTTGGACATTTATAAATGTCCATTTTCCATTTTTGCAAAACTCTTTTGAACTTTTTTTTTACGTTTTTCTTTATCAATGAAATAAGTAAGTTCAATAAATATTAATATATATTATTTAAAACACATAATTCATAAATATATTTCTTTATTTATCATTTTGTTATCACATTAAATTTAATTTTTTTCACCACTTTCTTTGGCTTTGGGGCTTCTTCCGCCACCGCAATAGCGACTTCTTCCACTATGGGAACTGCTTCTGCGATAGGCGTTGTTGGCACGTCTTCCACGAGTTCGGTTTCTACTGGTGCGACTACACCTGCCGTTTTTACAATCCCCGAGATGAACAAATTTGCCTGTTTTTTATTCTGTTCTATCTCTTTTTCCAGTTGTTGAATCAGCGTATCATTGAACTCACAATAGTCCACGATTTCCTTTTGGCGTTCAAGTGATGGGATGTGGATTTTTATAGATTTTAAACTTGTTCCACTTAATTTTGGATGGGCGGCACCAGTTCTAAACTTTTGAAAGTCTATGGTTTGTAAATAATAATATGAATAAGACAATGTTGTTTCATTTGTAAATTTCATACGATGAACATCACCCGAACACCAAAATTTGCCTTTTGAAATATGTAATGATCCCAATGATCCAGTTCTGGCAGTCAATAAATATTTTCCGTCAAATATGAAACTATCAACATAGTCAATAATCCCATTTGCTCCATAAAATGGATAATCGCCTTTGCTTCTTTCTGTTGCGACTACATCTTTGCCTGTTTTAACTTCCTCAAATACATCGCCTAACTCTTTCACGCTATTTTCGCCAAACACTTTTTGCGTATTCAAACAGTATTCGTTCAATTGCTTCAATTCCAGTATTTTCTCGGTGCTGGTTTTGATACATTTTTCATAGATGAAATCCAAATATTTAACGATTTCTTGCTGGCGGTCAAGGGGCGGGATGGGTATTTTTATATTCTCCAAATATTCGTGTGATATATTTTTATGATTTGCTCCAATAAATCCTTTTTCAAGAATACTTATATTCGCATTCAAATAATAATATATATATTTTGTAGTAATTTCTTTCTTATTTTTTGCTATATATACCATTGTCTGTTTTGCGAGACTAAATTTTTTATCCAAGAATAAATTACATTTTCCAGACCCATTTGTACGATTCTGTATAATGTATAATTCTTCAATATCATATTCATCAACATATAAATCTGTTCTCACACCCCCAGTATGAAATTTATATTTACCACTTGATTTGCCGTACTCAGTTGAGTGTTTTTTAACTTTTATATCTATATCGCAAACTTCCCCCAAGGTTTTTACGACGACGCCATCTTCATACACCTCATCCGCCGTTTCATCTTTCAAATATTCGGCATAATTTAACGAATAGTTATTTTTGGCGAGGTCTTCTATGGCGACCTCCAACAACAAATGTTTTGCGTTCTTTTCGGTATTGTAGTCGTAAAACTTGACCTTGTGAGTTTGGTGTATTTTACTAAACACATATGTCCGTTCGGTTTCCTTTTGAGTCGTCTTGGAATGTTTTAACTTGGTTTCTAAAACATCTTTACCTTCCTTCTTCTTATGAAAATAGAAGACACACGTTTTGATAGGTGTATGCGTAAAAGTTCCCGCTGGTAAATAGATGACTTCTTTCAAATCGCAGGTTTTCATTAAATATTCCCGCACTGCCACATATGCATTTGTTTTACTGAATAATTCTTGTCCATCAGGCAAGACCATCGCACAACGTCCATTGACTTTCAACATATGAATAATGCCTTGTAAGAATAATATACCACCTTTGTTAATTTTAATTGGAATATATTCTTGTTTCATTGTGTGAATTATTTCATCATAATCAAGCCCATCTAGTGCAAACGGCGGATTAGCGAGAATAATATCATAATTATTGGTAATTGGATCACGAATACTATCACCTTTTTTCAAAACTTTATTAAACATTTTGCCAGATGCAATTAGCATATTGGAAACGGCTAACTGATACGTTTCTTCAACTGCTTCACACCCACCTAAACCTTGTTGGCTAATAAAATCCCAATTCAGTTGTATATTTTGGTTTTTTGATTTCTGTAATAAATAACGCAAACACGTTATTAGAAACCCACCAGTTCCCATTGCAGGGTCAAATATAGTTTCAATTGTTCCATCTGGTTTAAGTTGTGGATCAATTAGTGTGACCATCATTTGCTTTACTGATTTCGGTGTGAAGAACTGACCAAGTATTCCTTTCATATTTTGTGAAATGATTACTTCATATGCTTCGCCTAAAATGTCTTTTTCTACAGACTCAAAATCAAACGCGTATAATTTATCAAGTATTTTTCTGTAGGTTGATTGGTGTTGAATATCAAACCCTTTCCCTTGTAAGAATATATTTTTAGTAATAGGATGAACCGATAAAATTGTATCCCATAACAATTGCATAAGTTGTGGAATATTATCTTCCTTTTCTTTAACCAAATTACTAAACCTCACCAATTTTAATAACTTAGTTTTGTGTTCTGGCGATATATCGTCATCGTATCCATCAAATGAATCAATATCTATTCGCTCGCCAAATTGTGGCTCCAATAAACGTAATACCAATAAATATGCGATGTTACGCAGTGCTTTATCTCCTGTAATATGATCATTATTACGCAATATATCCAAGCAACAATCAAATATATTAGTTAGGTTGTTTTTCTCTTCAGTCTTCGCATCCTTCGTTTGAACCAAGGACTTCATTTTATCAATAGAGATACAAGGAGCCTTCTTATTTGTATGTCTGGTGAAATCAATCTTCTGGGTGAAAGTTTTACTACAAAGTTCGCAAGTATAGTTTGCCATGTTGTTATATATATATATAAGTAATACTTTCTTTTTATATTATATTTCAATTTTATTATCAAATAATATAAAAAAGTATTTTTTCCTTAATATTTCTAAATAATAACGATTACATTTTATCAAGAATATCATATTTGTTTTTCTTTTTCGGTGTTATGGTTATTAAATCACGCAAATCTTTGACCTTATAATAATCTACCCATAAACCATTTGGCGGAAACTGCTGGTCTAACTTACATAATTCGCAACAGACAACTGCTAAATCTAAATAACTACTTCTAATAGAAGGGTGAGTTGCTAGATACTCTGAAACTTTACTTTTACATGTCTCCAAATCATAATAAATTCTCTGAATGCTTAGAAATTCAATCCAGTCAGTAAATTGGCTTTTGAATACGAGTTCTGGTTCAGTCGTTAATCGGTTGTCTCTTTCACACAACTCCATATAGGATTTTTTGCTCTTGATATTTTTCTCAATCAGAATTTTTCTTACTTTTTCATAACTTATTCCTAGAGCAGTTCGTTTTGTTGTTTTTAATCGTAATTTTTGAGTTAATTCTTCATCATATTCACCAAAATCTTCCAACCGCGAAGGATGTTTCTCTTCTTTAGGTATAGGTTTTTGTTTTTTAATTTCAATGTGACATACTTTGATTTTATGGATAATAGTCTCATCTTCCAATCCCATTTGGTAAATTACTTCACGCACCTTTTTCAAATCGGCATTTTCATTATTTTCTAACCAATCATCTCGGTTTAAAATAGGCAGAATAATCTTGGTTATCTTATTCGGAACATTTTTATTTTTTCTACTCGCACGTAAAGCAGACTGAACGATGCGAATATTAGAAGACATATTTTCTGCAAAAACCACCGCATCTAATAACGGAAAATCCCATCCTTCGCCTAAACAATATACGCAGGTAATAATACCATAATTAGCTCGCTCAAAATTATTAATAATAATAGGTTGTTCCTTTTCGTTTATATCACTATGATAATGCGAATAATATAAATCAGGCAATTCAAAATAATTGTGTTCCAATAGCAATTTTATGAATTGGTTTAATTTTAAAGAATTATCTTTATTATTTGAATAAATAAGTAAATGATGCGAATGTCCATCATTGATACTCTTTAAAGCGGCATACGCACTCATAAATAATCGTTTATCATTTTCATTTGTAATATTAAATTGGTCCAATGGTTGTTGCAATTGTTCTTCATTTGTAGTTATTGTTTGAATAACATAGTCACATACTATATTATTTTCAATTGCCCATAGGAGACATTTTCGGTCAATAATTTCGCCAAATTGTCTAACATTGTCGTTGGATACACAATTGTCATCATCGCCTATACTTTCCAATTGTTTTAAAGTGGCGGTTAAAGCTAATTGTTTATCAGATAGAATATGTAACATATGAATATACGATTTTTTTTCTGTTGATAATTTCATATTATGGCTTGTTAAATGATGTGCTTCGTCTAATATCTTCATTGAAAACTTAAATTGAATACGATGCGACACCGAATTTACTTTGTGTGATGAAGCATATGTAGTAATGACTATACAATGCTCTTCATTTTTCTCTAAAAATTCTTGAATATCTTCTTCACTTACTCCTTTGGATACTAACAACACTGGTATTTCTGAAAATAATTCACAGATCACCTTATTCCATTGCTCCAATAATAATTTATTCGGCACACCAACCACTATTGTATTTTCATGAAGTTTTTGCGTAATCCATAATGAAATCAGAGTTTTTCCAACGCCACACATCAAAATCAGCATACCTTTATCATGCGTTTGAAAATGTTTAACCGAATCATTCACAATCTGTGTTTGATCCGATCTTGGAATATACTTAATTGGTTGCTTGAACATTCTTTTTATGCGTAAGTTTTGAATAAGCGTTTTGATTTTTTCTTTGTTTATTATTTTTCTAATACGATTATATCTTACCAAATTTTCTATTTCTTGTTTAGAAAGAACCTTAAATTGTATATTTGTTTTTTCCAAATATGGCACAATTAGCTTTATAATATCCCGTTTATAAAACTCTTTTCCCCCATTAAATTTAATATGAAATCCAAGACAATTGAAATAATTTTGTAGTAATTTTTCAAGTATTCTCATTTTATCTTTTGGTATTTCAACCACTAGTTCAAAATATCCCCGTTTAATTTCTCCAGTTACATACGTGGAATCCCTGTCAGGAATATTATTTGCTATACCCAATTTACACGCGTCATATACATCGTATGATTCGTGAGTTCTTACATAAAGACTAGAAACAATTGGTTCCATTTATATATTGTTAATAATAGTTTAACTATATTTATAAATAGTATTTAAATTCAATTTTATACAATTTATAAAATTAAATTTAAATACAATTTATAAAATTAAATTTAAATACAAAATTGTAGTTTTTTCCTGTCCAATTAAAAATATAAAACATCCAGTTTTAATGTATTTATAAAGGGCACACGGCGACACATTTTTAGGAGGATTAGCTTTTAATTTTGAATTGAGTTCATAGAGTTTTTCTGATAATAATTAATTATTAATATTCATTAAATATATATAATGAATATTAAACAAATACTTCTTTCAGGTATTGCCATGTTAGCTTTAGATGCGGTGTATCTAAGTACCTTCAGTGGATACTTTAATAAGGTAGTCACTAAGATTCAAGGAGAGAAAATACAATTTAATATAGTTGGAGCAATACTCTGTTATATATTTTTAATCTATGGAATTAATTATTTTATTATTGACCAAAAGAAACCCCTAAGGGATGCGTTTATTTTAGGTGTAGTTATTTATGGTGTCTATGAAACGACCACCTACGCTATCTTTAAAAATTGGACTTTAGGAGCGGTAGCATTAGACACTTTATGGGGCGGTATACTGTTTACTTTAACCACCTATTTTGTGAGATTTTTTATATAAATGAAATAATGTATAAATGAAATGATGTATATATGAAATAATAATATATATATTATATAACATGCCAACATCATTTATAAAACGACGAACACTTCGTCTCAAAAATAAAAAATTAAATAAAAAAGGGCGGACAACGCGCCATAAAAACCGCGGAGGCGCATATTGGGATGAAGCGATACCGCAAGATGAACAAGTCTTCGCCTTTAAAAATAGGTCATTAACGCCCAAAAAGGATGAGATTGACGATTGTTCGGCCTACAATGATAAAACGATTAATATTCGGTATAAAGTATCAGAAATACCCTATGATTCACCCATATCGCCGATCCACGTATATAAAGTCGGCAGCAATTATGCCGATTTAGAAGCAGGCATTCATAATTTTATCTTATTCTGGGACAACCAAAAAAATGAATATGTATTAGCAACATCCTTATTTAACCCCTATGAATACGCGTCAAAACATTATATGATGGGAAAACGCTTAGGCGACCTGGTGCCGAATACATTTATATTTTCCGGCGAGTTCAAAAAAGAAGAAGGCAATCCATTAGTAAAATTTCATGATATTAGTTCGTTATATTTTATTGATAATCTGACTAATTTTAAAACGTCAGGCATGGCTATTTATTTTTTAAAGAAAATTATTTCGGATTATGTCGCAAAGAATGGCTTAGAATTAGAGAAAATATATGCCGAAAGATTAGAACCCGATTATAGAATACATTTTAATACTATAAAACAACTATTTATTACGTATTATAAAGTAATACTGAAATCGCATATAACAAAACCGAAAGAAAAATTCGTAAATGAATCTATAAATAATGTCAATGAATTTTTTGTTTATTTAAAAGAAAAACAATTTTCAAAATTAGACTCGTTAGCGCCTGAATATATAAATTATCTGAAGAAACTTTTAAAGGATGCGTTTGAGGTTATCTTTGGCGTGGATGTAAATACCGAATATGTCGAGTTTACTGACGCAAAAGAGATTAAATTTACAGATGAAGAATATGGTGTACAGAAAGACCGAGCAGCATTTGTTAAGAAAATGTGCGAATTTAATCCAGCCATGAATTTTGATTTATACGCCGATGAAGCCAGTTGTAAGAAGAAAATCAATAAAATAGGCGACTCTTGTGCTGAATAATTAATTTTATATATAAAAATAAAATTAATTTAATCGTTGACGCACGCGCATCAACTCATTAAATACAACCGGCGGGTTGCCTCGCACAAAATGCGTTAATTTTGCCCGCTTCGTCGCCAATAATATTTTCTTCAAATCTTCATTTTGCGAGAATTTCGCAAACATTGCATCTTCCATTTCCTTTTTATCGCGCCCGCTGAAGAAATCATCATCTACTTTAATTTCTTTTGGACGAATCACTTTCCCTTGATACTTCCCATTACCGCCGGCCCCTTCGGCCATGGCTTGATTTTGCGAGAGCTCTGAATTAGAGTCAAGAGAGAATAGTAAATAATAATCTTTATTTTGTCTCTTAAATTTAGAACCTTGATAATAATGTTCAACACTTAACCATTTATGCCCATCTAAGATAAACATGGCCGGCCATGAATTGGACAGCATTTTTCGCCATGACGTAATCTTTTTCAAATCGTCGTATTCTTTCAGGCCTTCCGGACCCATTGATTCGCCTGCGCCAGAACCGGGCAATGGTTTATCCATCGAGCCTAAATAAAACTGAAATACGGTGGAATTATTGTATAAATCGCTTAATAATTCTACTGGAGGCTCTTGCTCCTGCTTCGCTTGCGCTTGTGCCTGCTTCGCTTGCGCTTGTGCCTGCTGGGACTGCTTCGCTGGCTCTTTAGGCTTAGGTTCTAGCTTCTGCTGCTCCTGCTTCGCTTGTGCCTGCTGCGCTTGTGCTTTAGGTGCTTTTTGCGCTGGCGCCTGCTCTTTAGGTGCTTTAGGCTCCGGCTCTTCATTCTCCTCCACAAAAAATTTAATTTTCTCATTCAGCGCCCGAAAATCAGGAATAATATAATAAGGTCCAGCTAATCGCTCCATACATTTATCAACAATAAGCATTTTTATATCATACGGCAGTTCTTTAAAGGTAAACGCGCCATATTCTTTATAGGTTATCAGCTGATAATGATTGCCCTGGTGGTTGGCTATTACATAATGCGACGGCGTAAAATCGTCTAGCACATCATCATTCAATTGCCCACATTGTAAAACATGATCCTTATCATCAGAATTGTAATATTCTTCCGATAATATAATCAGTTTCACATTCAAAGCGCGCTCCAAGGTAGAAATCGCCCAGGTATTCCCCCAAAACTCACATGTTTGTATTTTAGCCTTCAATTGCTCCAAGGTTTTCACGCCTTTCATAAAGGCAAATTCTCGTAACATATCTTCCGTATAAGATTTAGTCATTTTAATCTCCTTATTTTTTTTCTGAACATCTTCGGCTTGCTTTATAATCGTGGTGAGAACCGCGCGATCGGTTGTTGTTTTTATTTTTTCCTTCAAGGTCTTATTTCTAGCGGTGAGTTCCTTTAATACGGTTTTTAGTTCGGTATCTTCTACTTGCGCATTTACATATAAAGTCGTGTAAATTTCTAACATTTCATGCGTAGCATTATCGGCCAATAGTTGTCGCATCTCCTTCACACTGACGTTTTTCCCTGCGGTTTGTAATCCGTCACGAATAACGGCAAATAAACAATCACCCGCGCCTTCATTTTCCACGATGCCGTAATTCTTATTTTTCATAAAGCGCTGTATCCAAGTAACGTTCTTATCCTTTTTATCAAATTCTGTGCGTTCTTGTTGGGCATCAGCAGCAGTTTGTTCCTTCAGGTATATTTTTTCTTTCATGTCATCTTCAATCCCGATGACTTCTATGCCCAATATCAGATTTTTATCAACAAAAGAATAAAGCAAGGGTTCATTTAGAAGCGCTAAATTAATATCACCATCTTCGTCGATTAATGACGGCAATTCGGAACTCTTTATTTCATAAAGACCAATCTGTATATCCACCTTTTTATTTTTAACTAAATAGATGGGATAATAAATAATATTTCTCTCTACAAAGGAGTATTTGGGCTGCCCCAGAGCAATCATCACATCCATATCAAATAAAGAAATCTCATAAATAGAGGCCTCAAAATCTTTGTCGGCCTTGTCTAATATTTTTGTTTCTGGATAATTTATTGTATCATCTAATAATGATTTCACCATAGTATATAAATTAAATATATATATTTAATTATTTATTTCATTTATATATTTCATTAATATTACATATATATTTTTTTAAATAATCTTTTATTATGTTCTACTATAAATTAGTAGATGTCTTCGAAAAAAATAGGTATAATTGGCTTGGGGTTTGTCGGACAAGCCATGTTACGAAGTTTCCTCGCAAAAGATATAGATGTTATTGGGTATGATAAATATAAAAAAGGCGGAATAGGAGAGATTAATTATATTATAAAGTGTGATATAGTATTTTTATGTTTACCAGCAGCATTTAATGATGAAATACAAAGTTATGATAAAACAACTATACATGAAGTATGTCTAAATTTGGAACAGTCCAAATATAAGGGTATTGTCGTATTAAAATCAACCGTTGAACCAGAAACTACAAATAAACTCGCTGATAAATATAAAAATTTAAAAATTGTTCATAATCCTGAATTTTTGACTGCGCGTTCTGCTTTTGAAGATTTTCATAATCAAACACATATAGTTCTTGGATATAGTCAGAACTTTATGCATGCTATTTTCATGGAGGATAAATTTATGCGTGATAGCTTTATGGAGAATGATGATTTAATACAATTTTATTCGGAATATTATCCTGACGCGGAGATTAGTATTTGTTCGGCAATTGAAAGCGAGTCGGTAAAAATGTTTTGTAATAGTTTTTATGCGAGTAAAATAATGTTATTTAATGAATATTATTTAGTTTGTTTAAAAAATGGCGCCGATTTTAATAAAATTAAAAGTATTATGTTAAAAAATAATTTAATTAATGAAACGCATATGGATGTGCCTGATCATGGTGGCGCGTGTTTTCCTAAGGCACTGCTTAGTTATATGAAAGAAAAAAATAGCCAGTGTGACGTTTTAGAAAATGTTATTAAAGAATGTTCTACCTTAAAAGAATAAATATACATATATATATAAAGTAAATGAAGTTAATCAAGTTCCCAATAAGATATTTACCGAAAGTATTAACAAAAGAGGATAGAGCGAAACAAATTAATATGTTGATGAAATCAAAAAAATTATATAAAAAAAATAAATATTATACCCGAAAACGATTACCCTCGTATAAAAACAAAAAATCCAACCATATATTAAATGCCCGTAAAATATACAATATAGAAAATATAACCCCTAACGCAGAATTAGCGATGAAAACCGGGTGTACATTATCGGCATTAAACCAAATAGTAAAAAAAGGCGAAGGGGCCTATTATTCATCAGGGTCAAGGCCAAATCAAACGGCAACATCGTGGGGTTTAGCCCGTTTAGCCAGTTCATTAACGGCGGGAAAAGCCGCAGCAGTTGATTATGATATAATCAAAAAAGGCTGTAATCATAAAAAAAGAGCGTTTATCTTAGCAACTAAAGCAAGAAAAAAGTATAAATATGGACATTCCTCGGCAAAAAAAAGGACGGTTAAAATTTAAAACATATAAAACATATAAAACATATAAACCATATAAAACAAAACTATATTATGCCGTTTATGAAAGCATCAAGTAAGACATAAATTCAATGGAATTATAATAAATCCTGTTTATTTCTTTTAGTTTATCTTTCAATATCACTGATGCCTTGATAAATTCAGTATTTGCATGTGATGCTATACATTTTTCCAAATTTTCTATTTTATCCAATAGAGCATTTCGAACTTCTTCTCTTCCTTTGGTCATTTTTGATATAAATGATTGTCCTTCTGGAGTGAGATATTTATTCAATAATTGCGTAGTTATTTCAATCGTATTACCTTCATTATTGATTTCATGTATTAATGCCTTACACATTTCCTTTTCTTTTACGGTATCCATTATTTATGTGGGTTTGTATTATTTACAAATAATTAAACCATTTCAATTTTAATTAAAACAATATAAATTTCTTAAAATACTCATTATTTTTTAATTCAAGAATGTTCTTCCATAAGCGTTTTCTTTGATAAACAATAGTCTTATTTGCAGGTTCGTTTTCAAAAAATATAATTAATTGAACCATTTCGTCCTTTACTAATTTATTCTTGTTAATGTTATAATAACCTAAAATATTTGTTAAAGCTTTTACATTATAATTCGTCATATATTCTACATAGTCATCATAAGGTGTTCTATTCATATCTATTAGTAAATTATCAAAATCAGCAAATTTATGAAAATCATCTTGCTCTTGCTGGAGCTTGTCTAAATTATGCGTATGTAATTCTTGTATATTGAAACAAATATGTTCATTCATCATTATCTATAATATTATAATCATGAATTTTTTTTATATAATTTAAATGTATAAATGAATGCCATAAAATATGTACTATTATTACCGCCAGTAAATAGATATTTAATTTCTCTCGTAAGTTCAACGTTATATTCAGTAATGGGTTCAGCTGTAAAAAAAACTGTAATTTATACTGCTAGAACCGCCTATAGTGCTATTGTAAGATAATTATGAAATATGCTAATTTTTACTTTTTATCAACCGTGTCTAAAATATCCATATGTTTGAAGATGGTCTTATTTGTAATGCTTGGATGAGAAGTATTTTTCATTACAGAAATTTGTTTTACCAACTCCATGATGTTCTCCCAATCATCATTTTTACAAAGTTTCGAATTTCCATTTGTGATTAAAATGAAGATGACTTCAGCCAATTCATCCACAATATCTTTACTATCGGTCTTTTTAATGGTATCCATCATATACTTCTGTAAATCCTTGATAATAACAATAATTTGTTCTTCTTCCAAGGCACCTAATTTCATGAGATTTACATAAAATAAACTTAAGGCCCGCCGTTTTTCATTGGTTTTCGTATTATTACAGAACGCGTCATAATCTTTATCCGGACTACAATAATCTATTTTATCAAATAAGCTCCTAAATTTTTGGAAATTATTCTTGAAAATAACCTCCATGAAATTATGGCCATTTGTATCAAACACGTCCATTAAATCCTTATACAAGGCCGCGTATAATTTGGAGTAAAAACTATTTCCGCTAGCAATGGTGAAGAGCGAATCGCCGATTTTGTTCAACTCTTCCAGTAATTCAGGACTATCTACATTATTATCAGCCGTAATGGATTTAATTTCTTTTATGATTTGTTCTCGTAAGGTGTCGTATGTTTTTGAGGTCATTTTATTTAAATGTTTTCTAATTTGGTCAATTGAGGCCTCAATGCCCTGTTTCTTTGCGATAACCGTTGCCTGAAATTGCCGGATGCTTTCCCAGTCGGCGTCGGTAATCTCTTGAACGCGTTCTTTATAAGGCTTTCTTGTGTTGGCGCCGTTCGTGCCGTATGCTCCTGCTACGTGTCCTCCGCTTGCGCCATGTGTGTTGGTGCCCTGTGCGCCATGTCCTCCGCTTGCGCCATGTCCGCCCGAATTATTATATTCGCGTTTTTCAAATTTAGGCGTTCTGATATATTCCGGCGCACCCACTTGGTCAGCGATGGATTGAATAATTTTCATTGTCTCGGCATCGAGATTGTAGGTAAACCCGGCATTTAGGATTTTACTAAAATCCTCTTTTGTATATTGCGTTAATTTATTAATAGGTGTGCTTGGAACACTTGAAATGGACAGACTCATTTTATGGTATGTTATATTATATTATTATATATATTTATATCAATTTTTAATAAAATATAACTTAAATATTAAATTGTATTATTAGTATGTCTGATACTATCAACGACACTATAGAAAATAATGAAAATAATGAAATAAACATCAAGGAAATAAACAGCTGGGAAGAATTAGACGCAAAAATCCCGCTTTTAAGGGGTATATATAATTATGGTTTTGAAAAACCTAGCCCCATTCAAAGGAAAGCAATTTTGCCTATTTTTTCTGGGAAAGACGTGATCGCCCAAGCTCAATCCGGCACAGGTAAAACCGCATGTTTTGCGATCAGCGCCTTACAGCTGGTCGATACCTTAAAGAAAACACCACAAGCTATGATTATTTCACCAACACGAGAATTATCGATACAATCAAAAAATGTAGTAGATTCATTGGGCGGATTATTTCCGGATTTGAAAACACAACTCCTCGTCGGTGGAACCTCGACGGAAGAAGACACGCGGCTACTGTACGATAACCCGCCGCAAATAGTCATCGGGTGTCCGGGGCGGATTCATGATATGATTAAACGCAAAAAACTACCCACCAAAGATTTAAAGTTGCTGGTGATTGATGAAGCGGATGAGCTATTATCGTCCGGTTTCAAAGAACAAATCTATAATATTTTTCAGTTTATGCCGTCAAATATCCAAGTAGCGTTGTTTAGCGCGACCCTGCCACCTGAACTCAGTAATTTAACCCAGAGATTTATGCGTGACCCAGTAAAAATTCTTGTGAAGGCGGAACAACTCACCTTGGAAGGGATCAGCCAGTTTTACGTGGCGATGGAAAACGATGAACAAAAATACGAAACGCTAAAGGACATTTACGGGATGATTTCCATGAGCCAGTGTATTATTTACTGTAATAGTGTGAAGCGGGTGAATGATTTATATGAGGCGATGCAAACCGATAATTTCCCCGTATGCCAGATTCATAGTAGCATGGATAAAGACGAGCGTAATAAGAGTTATCAAGAGTTTAAGAGCGGAAAACAACGCGTGCTTATTTCGTCGAACGTGACCGCCCGGGGTATTGATGTCCAGCAAGTCAGTACGGTCATTAATTTTGATGTGCCGAGCTGTGTTCACACTTATCTCCATCGGATTGGGCGCAGTGGGCGGTGGGGACGCAAGGGTGTGGGAATTAATTTTATGACGCAACGGGATACACGTAAAGTGAAGGAGATTGAGGAGTATTATCATACGAAAATTAATGAACTAACCGAAAATTGGGGAGGAACGCATTTGTAGAATATATTTAATTTAATTTTATTGGAGAAGGATTACAACATTTTACTCCCGTCGTAGCATTCACATTTGACCGGCGTTTAAGCGCGGCTCTGCTAGAAGCGCTCACGGCGCCTACACCACTGCCTGAAATATAATTTGTATCGTTTAACTTGGTATTATTCGTAAATATTATACGATGCGACATATATAATAATATAATATTATTTAATAAATAATATTTAATAAATAATATTTAATAAATAATATTTAATATTATATACATATGAGATTTTTAGAAAAATTAGGGTCTAATTCAATATTTTTATTTGAATTATATTTTATTTATGCCTTTATGGTCTATAAAAATAATTTTGCCTTTATTATGGCTCTAGCTATAATAGGAAACATCATATTAAATATGCTATTTAAAGGGGTCTTTATTCAAATTGGTAAGCAGTTCAATCATACATTACCACTATTTGGCTCTCTATGTCGCCCGATTGATACCGAATGTAAAGGAATTGATATATTTGGCTATGGTACGCCATCGGGTCATTCGCAAATAGTGGCATTTATAGCAGCCTTTTATTACTTTTACTATAACAAAAGTAAAGAGGACTATTCCAAAGGTAAATTTGCTATTTTAATCGCGATGGCATTATTTACGATGACTACTAGATATACCTCAAGTATGCACAGTATTCCGCAAATATTATTAGGCGGGTCGTTTGGTGTTGGAATGGCTTATCTATTGGAATTTATTCTCTCAAGCTAGGGTTAATACAGATGTCTTGACTTGGGAAAATATCACCCGACATACACATATCGGCTTCGCCGACTTGAATACACGTGCGAAAACCCCGGTCTTCGCCAATGTAACAATACCCGGCTTTCCCTCGGGGTTTACTTGCTTGCGTTTTACTGCCGGCGTCATCCGGCATCGGTTCAGATGCTTGTTGGTTTCTTACGGAGTTATCTATTGCTTTCATCGCATTTTTTCCTTTCTTTTTCTTAGAAAGACCTTTTTGTATCATATCAATGCCGCCCGTAACTGACCCAGCCGTCACATCTACTAAACCTTTTGTCCCTGTTGCGCTCACATTGACTATTTGTTTTGTTGTTTGGGCAACCCCATATCCAAACAACGCTAATACTGGCTGAAATAAATTACGAAGCCATTCAGTAAAATTACCTAAATATGTAAATATATTAAACCCTAAAAAGATTAAAATTAAGATAATGATAAAGTATCTTATTATAGTCGTCCAAGCTAATCCGGTATTTTGCGTTGAACCATCATATGAAAGGTTAGGCGTTTCGGTTATAATATTAGCAGCATCCATTTTATATATATCAAGAAAACATTTTATTCATATCCCATACTCGGCGTTTATACCTTCCATCAATTATCATTTTATTGCCTTTTCGGATATCATGCGTATAATATATTTGTTCTTCATCTTTCATTATACAATCAAAACTAGTTATATTAATAAATTCATTTTGTATAGTATATTTAACAGCTTTAATGTCGTTCATATTATCGGGTGATTCATGTTTATATACATTAGCATCCCGCTTAGAAACTGTTCTTTGAAATCCATCAAATGGTCGGTTAATTCTTGTATCTTTAATATCATAAAAACAAGAGCGATCGATAGTTAATCCTGCGCTAAGACACCGATCATTAATTAAATTATCTTCTAGACCCCACCCCCAAAAATTTGGAAACCCTTTTGTTTTTTCAAAATCAGCGCCTCTTATTGAAAAAATTCCACCTAAGGCAAATGTATATCCATAATAATGTTTTACAATACCCGGCGTTGTAATATAATCAATCATACCTTTCTCTCCGGGAAAGGTATCTACATCATTAAAAATAAAAGTAATATCTTTATAATTGTGCGGGTATTTATTTTTAATAGCCATAAAGCCTAAATTTTTCATAGCACCTCTATTAAAATGACGAGTATCGCATTGATGAGCAAAATATATTTCATATGGGTCAGTTAAATCTTCTAATAATACTTTCATATTTTTTAAAAATTCTTCTTTTTGTTTGGGTCTATCTCTATAAGGAACAATAAATACTCTAGTTGGAATAGTCATTATAATATAGTATTAATATTTTATAATGACTATTTTAACACTTATATTTAACACTATTGCGACTCAGCCGGTACTAATAATTCATTCATTTTATCGAGTCGTTCAATGGTTTTATCAAATGAGGATTTTTCATTTAATCCATTAAAAAGATAATCGGTCTCAGGAGTTATTTCATTTTTTTTTATTTCTTTATAAACAATGCCTATTTTTTTCACAATAAGATCTATTTCTTGTTTATTATTAATCATATCTATCTTTAAATCTACCGGTTCAGTCAACAAAGCAATCGCAAAATAGATAATAAATTTCCTTCTCTTTTTTACACCACTTGTATATTTAATGCTAAACATTTCCAATAAAGCATTAAGAATTTTATTGATAATAGGAATCTTTTTATTTTTTCCTTCATTCAAAATGACTTCCCATACAATCCAAATAGTATCATTTTGAAATTTTGTTTGTACAGGAGCAAAGTGTCTATTTTCGCACACACAGTGATCCTTTTTTTGTTTACAAATAGATTCAAACTCCAATAGCCATTCTAGCCAATAACAAGCGGAGACGACATTTTTAGATTCAGGCGATACATGATAAGAAAATTCATTTATAGCAATATAAAGTTCTTTAGGATCATCTTTTCTAAAAACCGCATTGCCGTAAGTAATGGATGGCGCCTTTAAACGGGTTGCCATGTGCGACATATTAAATTCATCCTCCTTTTTTATTTTTATTGATTCAAAACTATGTTTTTTCCTGGAGTGGCATAAAACGCAAATAATCTCTGAAAATAATTGTCTTATTTTAGGGTTATTTCTTAATCTTAATTCATTGTCTGTGTAGCCATTCGATAAAATATCTTTAAAATTTTTGAATCTAAGAGAGATATATATAGGTAATTTAGGATTACCTAAATGAATATATCTGCTAATAAAAAGTATTATGATATCCCATAAATCACCAAATTGTCCAGCGCAAATTAATTCGGCAGACCAATAACAAGCGGGTTCGATTTTTGAAGAAACAAGTGAATTTATCAGTTCGGCTTTTACTCTCGATTTTTGAAATTTAGAAAAAGTTTCGCCTTTAAAATCCATGGACTGTCTTTTATCATTAATCTCAATATCGTTCATATAAAACATTTATATACAAAAAAAATAACTATAATACATATACACAGATGAGTAAATTTATGAATTCATATACACTTATGAAAACATATAATAATATTATATCTTCAATAAAAAAATTATTCAAATGTTTTTATAAAACCACTTTATTGCAGAAAATATTTTATATATTAACGGCATTTATAATTTTAAATATAATAACCACCATCGGAGTTAAACCGAAGGAAGGCTTTGAAGAGCGAACAAATGAGTTTATAGTTAAAAAAGGCACCGAGGTCTACGATGATTTCTATGTTACTATTTATGATGATTTAGTATTTAGTAAATTAAAGGATAATTTTGAAATAGGCCAAATTATTAAAAATACAAACCCAACGGAAGATAGTTATATTTTAGACATCGGGTCAGGCACCGGGCATCATGTTAAAAATCTAAGCGACAACGGCTATAAAACAATAGGCATCGATAGTTCGCCGGCGATGATTAAAAAGGCCAAAGAAAATTATCCTGATATGGACTATCAAAACGTAGATGCTTTATCCATCATTGCCTTCCCTCAGAATACTTTTACGCATATCACGTGTCTTTACTTTACGCTCTATTATATTAAGGATAAACGCTTGTTTTTTAACAATTGTATGAGTTGGTTAAAACCCGGCGGATTTTTAGCAATACATTTAGTTGACCGGAATAATTTTGACCCGATTATTCCGGCGGGGAGTCCCTTTGGTATTGTTTCGCCGCAAAATTACGCAGAAAAACGTATAACATCCTCGGTAGTAAATTTTGACCAATTTGAATATAAAGCAAATTTTAATTTAAAGGAAAAGGAAAATATTGCGGTGTTTAATGAAACCTTTAAAAAGAAGAACGGAAGTGTCCGCCAAAATGAACATAATTTCTATATGGAAACGCAGAAAGAGATTCTAGGTATAGCAAAAGATTCGGGATTTATTTTAGATGTGAAAATAGATATGTTGAAATGTCAGTACGAAAATCAATTTATTTATATTTTACAGAAACCGACTTAATTGTATCAACTTTATATATATCAAACACATAACTCAATGTGGTTTATATATTTAATACTAATTATTTTACTAATTTATATAAGTTTAACGGCTTATATACGAATTAAAATGAAATTTTGGTCTACGCAACCAGTCTTTCATATCTATAATATTTGGTATTGGCTTAATCCGCCCGGTCTTATATTAGAGAATGCGCCAGAAATAAATAAGTATACAAATATCCTAGACATTAAAACGTATGGAATCTCGGAGATAAACGAGACGTTACTTGACCGTGCTTGTAATTTTATTAAATCTTATTATGTTCAGTCGCCGCACGCAAAATATATCCCAACAAAAAATAATATAGTTCATTATCTGACATCGTGTAATAATGAATCTTATATCTCTATTTATCAAACGCCGAAAATATTATTTGAAAAGGATGAACCGTCCGGCATATTAGATGAGATTATATCAGTTATCACCGCCCGCTCGCTGAATATAACGTTAAAGGGTAAAAATCCGTTTACGTTGTATTATGTAGATAATTTATGCGTTCATCCGGATTATAGAAAAGATGGAATCGCGCCACAAACCATTGAGACGCATTATTATAATCTGAGAAAAAACAACCCGAAAATAAAAAGTTGTTTATTTAAAAGGGAGGGAAAATTAAATGCGATTGTGCCTCTAACCACCTATAAAACTGTATGTTTTAATATAAGTTTTTTAGAAAAAATGCCTCCTCATGATATAAATGTAATAGAAATAGGCCCAAACCAATTAACATTGTTTGTAAATTTTATTTATTCGCAGGCTAAAAATTTTGATTGTATTATTATGCCTGATTTATCTAATATGTTGAATATGATTAAAACTGAAAATGTATATGTCTATGGCACGCTTATGCGAGGCAAGCTTATTTCCGCTTATGCTTTTAGGCGTCCTAGTTTGTTTTATGCGAAGGAGGAAGCGATTGAATGTTTTTTTTCATTATATGCTGATAAACTTGATTCTTATATTACAGGCTTTAATATTTCTCTCAATAAATGTAAAGAAAAATTAAAAACAAATATACTTTTAATAGAAGACCTTGGTCAATCAGGAAAACTTGTATATTATTTACAAAATAATTTATTAAATGTCTTATTTCAAAGCCCAACCGCATTTTTTTTATATAATTATGCGTGTTATACCGTACAGAGCCAGAAGGCGTTGATTTTTTACTAATGTTAATCCTGGTGTAATTCAAATTTAACGCCATATTTTTCTATATAATAATCTTGTATCCTATATTTTTTATCATTATCTCTAAAACAATAATATACATCACGGTCTCCGCCCATTACAGGCCCTAATAATATTTGATAGAACTCGCCCAAGTAAGTCCCATTTTCTATATAATTTATATTCATTTCATATTCAAAATATTTGCCTATTAGTTTATAACATTTATTTATTTCCAAATGTTTATGGTCCAAATGTTTATGGACCGACTGCGTATGGGCCGACTGCGTATGGTCTAAAAAAGACATTTATTTATAAATAATAGTGAATTATATTTATATTGATTTCATTTATATTCATTTCATATATATATTCCACGCATTACATATTTTTGCGCAAAACTATGTCCAGGGATCTATCTCGTGTATTTTGCTGCCCGCGCAAAAGAATCAACAATAAAAATCATAAATACGCCTAAAAAGGAGTATAATATGATTTCTTCCATGACATGACCGGTTTTTACGTCTTGTTGTTCTTCAAGCAGATGAATCATATAATTTAGTTTTTCCAATAATTGGTCTTTATTTCCGTTACTTTGACTCATTTGGTTATAATAAGGCACATACTCTTTATAATAATCATTCGCATATGTGCTAGGTAAGGTATTAAATGCTTCTTTATTTACGCTAGAATCATTTTCCGAGTTTTCCGAATTTTCCGAAACTCCTAAATTTTTATCACCTAATAATTCGCTTGAATAATTATTTTGGGGTGTTTTAGTTTGTTCGGCATGAGGAGGAGGATTAAAATCTGCTGTACTACTTTCTTCGTCACCAAAAGATTCATATATAGTTTTAATCATTTTCTGAACATGCGGAGGTGACCTATTTTTTATAGTCTTTTTAGTATTGCGTTTTTTATCCATGTTATTATGCGTACTAATATTATGCATACTATTGTTATGCATACTACTGCTATTCATACTATTATTGCGCATACTATTATTATGCATATTATTCATAGTAGTCATAGGTTCATCATTATTTATGGGTGATGCATATAATGCTAAACTCATTCCTATATGAAAATCAGATATTATTATTTTTAGATACTACTCAAAATTATTTTATATTTATATTAAAATTTATATTATACATAAATTTATATTATACATAAATTTATGTATTCTATAAATTTATATTCTACACCTTTATTAAGATGTTTGAAGCATTAAACGGTTATTTAAGCGGCGTTAATAATAGTAAATTAGTTATGGCAATGTTGATGTTAACTTTAAATATAGGATCAAAATACGTAGATTTTGGCTTTAGTAAAGCTCAAGAACAGTTATTAAGAAATTCAGTAACACGCGAATTGATAATATTTGCGATTTCTTTTACAGCTACAAGAGATATTTTAATATCAATTATTATTACATCGGCTTTTTTTATAATGTCCAATATTTTATTTCATGAAGAAAGCAAACATTGTCTTATACCTCGTCATATGAAACGAATTAAAGGATTAATAGATATCAATCAAGATGGACATATTTCAGCTAAGGAAGAAGAAAAAGCGATAGAAATATTAAAAAAAGCGGATACGCAACGGAAAAAGAAAGTCCAAGGGGCATTTTTAAGTCATTTGGCTACGACTTCAACGTTATTTTAATAAATATACAATTATTTCATATATAATAAATTATTTTATTACACTAATATAATATTATGATTGGTGTAATAACTTTTAAAATTAAAACAACAGGAAAATATACAAAAGATGATAAGGATGAAATAACATATTCGATGGATATGTCTACAGCGCAAGGGCCTGGTTCGCAAGCACAAGCACAAGGGCAAGGGCCGGGTTCGCAAGGAACTAGTACGAGTGATAATATATTTATTAGTCCTACTGTAAAATTCGCAAAAAAACTTTCTTATGATAATGACGATTATAAAAATGATCTTACTAGTCTTGATAAATTTAAACAATTTGTAAAAGATTCTATAAAAAAAAATGGAGAGACGCCACTTGATAAAAAGGAAGCAATAACAAGTAATTTAAATTTCAATATAAATTTTATTAAAAATATTTTTTTCCCCCAAAAATCTACATTTAAAATAAAAGACGAGAGATATAGTGTTAATAGTAGTAGTTATAGTGACGGACAATACGAAGTTACTGATACAAAAAAGCAAGTGAATGGTGTAGATAAAAATTATATTGCGCACATAGAGTTAAATTTATCGCCAATTCCCGTGATTTCAGGGTTACAGTTTAGAATTAAAACCACAAAATTTAAACAAGTAGAAAAAAATGAAAAATATGATAGTCTGCCTGATCCAGTATTTATGTTTATTACCCCTAGCGTAAAGTTAACAATGAATGATTTACATTACTCCTATATTAGCGGTGATTATAAAAAATTATTTACATCCTATCAAGATTTTAATGCGTTAGTTGATTATATAGCAAAAAAACAAGATATATTAGATAAAAGAGATCCGGCCTATCCAGAGAAATCAAAGGAAATATTAAATAATAATATAAAATTTATAAAGAATATTTTTTTGCCGGATAAATCGAAGTATACCTATAGAAATCAGAAATTTGTTGTGGTTAAAAGCAATTATATCGACTATGAAGCTAAACCATACGCGGACTATAAAACGAGCGATAATTATAAGGCATTGACTAATAGTTATCAGACTTTATCTAGTAGTGTAAAGGTAATATATATTGCTTCTTTCGATTTTACATTTCTTGATATTCCTCTTGGCTCCGAAGAACCAAGCAAGGCAGATTTTGACCGTTTATCTTGTAGCGAAAAAGCAAAAGTATTAGAAAAACAATTCATGTATTATTTTGATGTAGATTTAAATTTATTTGAAAAACCAAAACAAATTATAGTCATGAAAACTGAATATGATAAAGCCAAGGAAAAATTAGAAAAAGAAAATAAGCTGAGGAAAGAAGAAGAACAAAGGAAAGAAGAAGATATTATTAGAAAACGCTTAGAAGAAAAAGAACGATTTTTATTATTAAAGAAGAGAGATGATGAGAGAAAAAAGAAGGAGGAAGAAGAATTAAAAAAAAATCCACCACAAGAGGTAAAAGTTGGTGGTAAAAAGAGTAAAAGGGCAGATTTATATAAAATTTATAAAAAAAATGTCAGCAGAAAAATGAAATATGTAAAATTGAAAAAATGAATTAATTAATTATGTAAAAAATGTTAATATGTAAAAATGTAAAAATGAAATAATTTTTACATATTTAGTCAGTTATATAAGAAAATTATTATCTAAAATAGTATATTTAGTAGTATTTTCAAGAATTATTTCACTACTATGTTCCGTAGTATTTTCAAGAATTATTTGGCTACTATTTTGGCTACTATTTTCACTACTATTATGGATACTGATATTTTGAGGAATATTAGATATAATAGAATTTAATTCAGATTGTAAGTTCGGGTCAAAATTATCATAATTAATAACATTTTTAATATTCCTTTCTTCGTGTTCATCTATTGATGACGGGCTTTTAGGCGAGCTTATTCTGCGACTTTGATTGTTACTATTTTTAAAATTAGAATTAGGTAATTGTTTACTACTGCCTTTTTTAAGATGAATATCTTCATTAACAATACCTATCATCAATTTACCCTTTATTAATAGGCGACTAAAATATTTATTATGATGTTTATGAAACACGTTTAAATATTTACAGAAAATATTTATTTTTTCATTTAGTAAAGTATTTGAGTAAGTTTGATAATTAACTAAATTTTCAATATTAATACCTAAATCAGATGTTGAGCATACAGTTTTTAATTCAGTTTCTTTACTAATTAAATAATTAAATAAACATTCAATCGTTTCTATAATATTTCGCTGTATATCAATAATTAAATCAAAATTATAAGTTTTTAGGGGTTCTAAATCTTTATAAATAGGATAATTTTTTATTTTTATTTTTTCAATTATAATGGCATCTTTTATTTC
>Ga0114969_10001057_pt1 | contig 23524 bp, 29 predicted proteins | sample M_130807_MF_Meta_FD_87316 | JGI IMG/M metagenome (GOLD analysis project Ga0114969, IMG submission 87316) | Freshwater microbial communities from Lake Montjoie, Canada to study carbon cycling - M_130807_MF_MetaG | ecosystem: Environmental > Aquatic > Freshwater > Lake | place: Lake Montjoie...
AAGGTCGAGATTACTCCGTCGCGGATCACGGTGCCGGTCCTCGGTCACTTTGGAAAAACCGATGCCAGTGTTCCGCTCGCAGCGGTGCACGCGTTGGCGGACGGCGTGAATGCAGCCGGCGGGTCGTTTGTCGCGTACGAGTACGATGCGGGGCACGCGTTTTGTAATCCCGTGCGACCGGCGTACAACGCAGCGATCGCCGCGGTCGCCTTTGCGCGCACCGTCGACTTCTTGAAGGAACAGCTGCGCTGAGTATGCGACACGCACGCGAAGAACGGGGGGCCGTGCGATGTGCACGGCCCCCCGTTTCCAGTTCATGGACTGTCGGACTACGCGTTGGCCGCGAGTCGCAGTGCGCAGCGGACAGCGCCGCGTGCTGGAATAACTTCAGCAGAGTGAAGATTGATGCCAGGAACGGCAGTCTTCAGGCGAAGCTCGACCAAACGGCGGAGATAACTACCGCGGTGCATCATTCCGCCGGCCAGCGCGATCGGAATCGCCGCGCGTTCATCGGTGAAGAGTTGGCGCGCGAGGGTCCGGATGTGCACGACCAGCTCTTCGCACGCCATCGTGCACAGGGAGTTGGCGCGCAGGTCTCCGTTGGCCGCGACGGTCATAATCGGACCTGACAGCTCCGCGAACTTCGCTGGTGTCGCTTTCGCCGCCCAGCCGACGAGCTCGTCGGGATTCTCCATCTGCAGGTGCGTGAGGAGCACGCCGAGGAGCGCTGTTTCGGGCTCGCGCCCGTCTGAGGCGCCGGTGATGATGCTCAGCGCACGACGGCCAATCCAGGCACCGCTCCCTTCGTCACCGCAAATCGGGCCCCAGCCGCCGCAGCGCGCGAGGCGTCCGGTATGGCTGCGGCCGATCGCTGATGAGCCGGTGCCGGAAATCAAGAGGATTCCAGGTCCGTCCCCGAACGCATCCTCGAGCGCGACGACCGTGTCGGGGAGTACCTCGAGTTCGTCACTGAGTTCGCGGCGCGAGAGTGCCGCCACAATCGCCGAGTATTCGGCGTCGCGTCCCACGCCCGCGAGCCCCGCACAGATGGCGGTCGGCTTGGTCTCTTCGTGTCCACAGGCTGCGAGTGCCTCGCCGATAAGCGATTCAATCACATCGGCGGAGTCCTCGGCGGTCCCGGGGCGGACAGCGGACCCCGGGCCCGTCACGGTGGCCAACTGTGTTCCTTCGGCGTCGGTGACGATCACCTGGGTCTTGGTGCCGCCTCCATCTACGCCGACAATAATCATCGTAGTCATGGCAACGAAGTTAGCGTTTGGTGAGGGGGGTGGCAGCCCGCCCGTCGTGTGTGAGTGCGGACAACGATCCCACGGTAACCGTGATGGTCATGCCAATCAACACGTACCACGGCCACGCGATATTCACAAACGGGCTGAGCGGCCCAGCCAGCCACGGATAGGCGGCGGCGAGTGGCTTCGCAAACACCACGAATGCCATGGTCAGGATGCCCACGCTCATGCCAGTGATGGCGTCGCGCTGGACGGCGCGCCGATTGTAGATCCCGAGGAAGAACGCGCCGAGGAGCGCTCCCTGGGTGAATGAGGCAATCGAAAGCGCCACCACGACCACTGGGACCTTCCCCTCAGGATACAGGAGTGCTCCACCTGTCAGCACCACACCCCAGATCAAGGCGAAGAAACGCCCCGCACGAAACGTTTGTGGGTCGTCTTCTTTGCGGCCGGAGAGCGGGAGGTAAATGTCGTGCGTGGTCGTGGCGGCAAGCGAGTTGATCGCGCCCGAGTGCGTGCTCATGGTCGCGGCGACAATCGCAGCGACGATAAGGCCCAACAGTCCGTGCGGCATCTGCTCGACAATGTAGGTCGGGAAGATGTCGTCGGGCTTCGTGAACTCGCGCCCGCCGTAGAACGACCAGAGCCCGATGCCCACGAGCAGAAACAAAGTCATCTGGACGAACACGGCGATCCCACTCCCGATGATCGCGCGCTTGGCGTCCTTCAGCGAGCGCGCTGAGAGGAGCCGCTGGACGATCGTCTGGTCAGCACCGTGCGACGCCATCGACAGAAACGCTCCGCCGATCACTCCAGCGAACACCGTGTGCGGCCGGTCGAAGCCGGTATAGAAGTCGAGCACCTGCAGCTTTCCGGCAGCACCGGCGCGCGTCAGGATGCCGCTCCAACCGTCGGTCGCCGCGTGGCCCAGGAGCACCGCGGCGGCGAGCCCGCCGGTGAGGTAGACCCCAGTCTGCACGAGCTCCGTCCACACCACGGCGCGCATCCCACCCTTGTAGGTGTACAGAATAGTCAGCGCACCCAAAATCAGGATGGCACTCGGCATGAGGTACTGGCGCGGCATGACGGGTCCGATAATCAACGCAATCGGGATGGCCGTCGCGAACACGCGCACCGAATCTGCCATGGCGCGTGTGACCATGAAGACGATCGAGGTGAAGCGACGCGTTTCCTTGCCGAAGCGTGTCTCGAGCAGCGTGTACGCCGTGACAAGATCACCTTCGAAATACCGGGGGAGCAAGATCGCGGCGATCGCGATGCGCCCGACGACATAGCCGGCGACGACCTCGAGGAACCCGAAGTTGCCGACGTAGGCGAGCCCCGGAATCGAAATGAAGGTCAGTGCACTAGTTTCTGCCGCAACAATTGAAAAACAGACCGCCCACCAAGGAAGTGAGCGGTCTGCGACGAAATAATCACGTGCGTTGGTCTGCTTGCGCCCCAGCCACAACCCGAACCCAGTGGTTGCGGTCAGGTAGAGGACGACGACGGCTAGATCGATGACGCCGAATCGGCCACCAGACAACGGACTGACTTACGCTGAGAACGAGCTACCGCAGCCGCAGCCGCCGGTCGCGTTCGGATTCTTGAAGGTGAAACCCGAGCCCTGCATCGACGTTACGTAGTCAACGGTGACACCGCCGATGTACTGCATCGAGAACGGGTCCACGAATACGTTAAAGCCATCCTGTTCCACAATGGAGTCGTCTTCGGCGGGCTTATCTTCAATCAATAAGCTGTACTTGAAGCCGGAGCATCCACCCGGCTGCACAGACACGCGGAGTCCACCGGTCTCTGGACCAACATTCTCGGCGGCCATAAACTTCTTGACTTCGACGACCGCAGCGGCGGTAAGCGCCAACAGGGTCTCTGGCTGGTTCATTGTGCTCATCGTATCCTCCTCCTGCTTCGCCTGTGGCGAGCGGTAAGACGTACTTCGAGGTAATATATCAGAATGCCGAAGCATTCTCAAGGAAATAGGCGCCTGCGCGCCATTGTGGAGGGGCTGAAGCCCATTTTGGGGCTGGCGGCGATCCTCGCGGGCGGTATCGCGCTGGCGTGGGGACTCCTAACCCGTGATAATGGGCGCGAGCAGGCCCCTCGGCTCCCGACCCTCGACAAGCCCATCGGGGAGATGTTTCTGACAGTCACGGTGGCCGATATTGGCCTCGAACTGACCGCGCCCGATGGCGGGAAGGTGACTGTTTTCGTCCCCGGTTTACCAAGCACGAGCACGATTTCTGATGCCCAGCCGAAGGTCGATTGCACCGATGCGGGGGGCGTAGTTGCCGGCGATTCGACGTGCACCATCAGCCTGCAGCTGAAAAGGCCCGCCTTTGGCGACTATAAGGTTCGCCTGACGGCGTCGGCGCAGCATCTGGAGGTGCTCACGGTGGGATGGGGCGGCGTGGGCTTCACTCGCAACGGTGGCCTGTCGATGAAGATTGCCGCCGAACCGCGAAAAACCCTCGAGTTCACGATGATCGTGGCACCCGAGGGAGTCTCGCAGCGGACCGAACCCAAGGTCGTCGCGCGCTAAACGCGCGCGATCGCGCCCTTCGCGCGCGGATGACTAGGGCTGCGCCGGCGCAATCTGACGCGTCAGGCCAACGGCGGCGTCGGCGACCGCTTGTCGCCACGCCGAAATCTTGGTGTTGGCCCTCGTCGGGTTGACCCGATTCGTGAGCATTACCACGAACAGGTCGTCTGCCGGATCAACCCAGAATGATGTTCCCGTGAAGCCGGTGTGCCCGAACGATGGGCGCGTCATCAGGTGCCCCGCGGAGTTTGAGCCCGTTGGGGTCTCCCAGCCGAGTGCACGATTGGAGAACGTGGAGTCCTGCACCGCCGTGAACTGCCGGATTGTGCTCTCCTTGAACACACGAGTGCCGCCGTAGACTCCCCCGTTCAGATACGCCTGCGCGAGGTGCGCGAGGTCTGCTCCGGAGCTGAAGAGGCCCGCGTGTGCAGAGACGCCACCCAGGGCATAGGCGTTTTCGTCATGCACCTCACCGCGCAGGTGCCGCTGGCGCCAGGGATCGACCTCTGTTGGGGCAATCCGAGGGAGCAGCGACGGGTCCGGCAGATAGCCTGTTTCCTGCATTCCGAGAGGTCCGAAGACGTGCTCCCGTGTGTAGGCATCAATGCGTTGTCCCGACACGGTGCGCACGATCTCCCCCAGCAGGATCGCGCCAAGGTCCGAGTAGACCATGCGGACGCGGGGCAGGGTGTCGAGCGACGTCGCGAACACGAGGGCAAGTGCCTCGGCGGGAGTGGCCGCTTCTTTGTAGATAGGACGCCAGGCTGGCAGTCCGGAGCGATGGGTGAGCAAGTCGCGCACGGTGACTCGATCCTTGTTCTGCCCAGTCCACTGCGGCAGGTACCGCTGGACCGGCGCGTCTAATTCAATTTTCCCTTGCTCGACGAGCTGCATCATGGCCGAGGTGAGGGCAAGCACTTTGGTGAGCGAGGCCATGTCCCAGAGCGTGTGCTCGTCGGGCACCGGCGACGGGGCGAAGTCGAGGTGGCCGACGCCCATCTGCGCAATGATACCGGAGCGCCGTCCGACGACAACAAACGCGCCCGGAAAGGCGCTGTCTGCAACGGCCCGTTCGAGCACGCGTCGCAGCGTGTCGGTCATTGCGGTCGAGAGACTCGGGGGCGCAACGCGCACGAGGCCATCGCCGCGCGCGAAGTAGCCGGGCAGCGAGACAGGCGCCTTGCCGGTCACGCCGATGCGTCCCGTGATCGCGCGCGCGGCAGCGTCTTCTAATGCGGGGCCACGTCCCCACGTGGCGAGATAGGAGCCAACATGCGGGAACTCGCGCAACACGTAGGGATTCCCGTGCGCTGCGACAATCACCGCGTGGGTCGTCGCAATCGAGTCAATCCACTGCGCCACCGGCTTGGCCACTGAGAAGCGTCCCTCGCCTTCGATCGTGCGCACTTGTGTGGCGATGATGAGCCGATCGGCCGGACGCACGAGCGAATCGAGTTGCGCGCGCGACCAGCGCGGCGTGATGCGAACCACCCGTGCATTGCGCACCGTTGTGCGAACCGTGGCGCCGAACACACGCCCCGCGTCGAGGTCGTTCTCACTCGCGTACGTCAAGACCAGCGTTGACCCGCCGGCCTTGACCGGCACGAGCGATGCCTGATCGCGGAGCAGGGTGACGGCTTCGGTGGCGATGCGCGCGGCCGTCGCGCGACTCGTCGCACTCCCGACCCTGAGGCGCAGTGAGTCAAGCGCAACGATTGGATGCTGAATCGCACCGGTGCGCAGCTTGAGTTCCAGGAGTCGTCGTACGCTCGCGTCGATGCGTGCCGGCGGAATCGCGCCGTTCTCCACCGCGGCGACGACGGCATCAATCGCCCGACGGACATCGGTGGGCTTGAGCAGGACGTCGGCGCCCGCTTGCACCGCGAGGACAGCACTCTTCTCCACGGTGTAGCCGCCGCCGATTCCTTCCATCGAGAGCGCATCGGTGTAGGTCACACCACGAAAGTGCAACGTGTCCCGGAGAAGACCCGAGATAATCGACGGCGACAGCGTGGCCGGGACAGAATCGTGGGCGATCGCGGGGAGCGCAATGTGTGCGGTCATCACGCCAGAGATGCCGGCATCGACCACGGCGCGGAACGGCACAAGTTCGACTGCATCGAGTCGGGCTCGATTGCTTGACACAATCGGTAAGGCAGTGTGCGAATCCGTGTCGGTGTCGCCATGGCCTGGAAAATGCTTCGCGACTGCCGCGACCCCTTCGCTCTGCACGCCGCGCACAAAAGCCGCCGACATCCGCGCAACAGCCTGCGGATCCTCTCCAAAAGACCGCGTGTTGATGACGGGATTCGCGGGGTTGTTGTTGACGTCCACCACAGGAGCGAACGCGATATGGATGCCAATCGCCTGTGCTTCATGCCCGGTAATGCGGCCGGCCTCGAATGCATTTGCCTCGTTTCCGGTTGCGCCGATCGCCATGTTGTTCGGGAGGATGGTCGCGCTCCCGCCACCGTACGTGTTTGGCGCGAAGACGCCTCCCTCAAGGCGGCCGAGCCCGGGCTCGATGTCTGAGGAAATCAGGAGCGGAATCTTCGCCATCCGCTGAAAATCGTTGACCTTGGCGGCGACTTCAATCGGTGAACCGAGCGACATAATCACACCGCCGACTTTGTCCTCTTCGATCCAACGACGCAGCTCGACATATGCCGGATCGGTGGTGCTGGTGTAATCTCCAAGAGCCCAGACCGTGACCATCTGGCCGACCCGCTCGCGGAGCGAGAGGCCGGCGAGTGTCTGGTCGATCCAGCGGCGCGCGTCGTCCGGAAGTGGCGCCGTGAAGCTTGGGCGAAACGCTGGGGTCGGAAGAGTCCGGATGTTGCTCGGCACACAGGCGAGAGCGAGCGCGAGTACCGAACCGCACGCGAGGAGACGCGAATGTTTCATCGGTTGATAATGGCCACAAAGGTGGTCCTGTTCGTGGGAGTGGTGCAGGGAGCGATTCCCAACATGCTACTGGCCCAGCGTGCTCGACCGGCCGAACCCGAGAAGGTGCGTCCGGGGATTACGGTGCTACTCGACGAACGGAGTGGCCTTATCCAGAACAGGCGCGTTGCCCTCATTACAAATCAAACGGGCATCGATGAACATCGCACCTCAGACATCGATCTGCTCACCCGCGATCGGCGAGCCCTGAAAGCGCGGGTCAAGCTCGTGGCCCTCTTTTCCCCAGAACACGGAATCCGGGGGACCGAGGATCATCCAAATGTCGCCGATGAGATCGACGAGCGCACGGGGCTCACCATCCACTCGCTGTACCGGCCGAGCACCCAGGCTCCCCCGGATTCGCTGCTCCGAGGCGTGGAGACCATCATTTTTGACCTCCAGGACATCGGCACGCGCACCTGGACGTATACGGGCTTGATGGTCTACACACTGCGGGCGGCGGCGCGCAACAAGATCCCAATCGTGGTGCTCGATCGCCCGAATCCGATCACCGGCTCTCGCGAAGAGGGGCCGATGCTGGATGCCGCGCTCGCCAACAACGCAGACCCGGAGCCCGGGAAACCGGGGAAGTCGTACGCATTGTATCCCGCGCCCCTCCGCCATGGAATGACCATGGGGGAGCTGGCGCTGTTCTTCAACGAGGAGCTCGCGATCAAGGCGAATCTCACCGTTGTCCCCGTGCGCGGTTGGCGCCGCGCGATGTGGTTCGACGAGACCAAGCTCCCCTGGGTGAAGCCATCGCCGAACCTCCCCACGCTCACGAGTGCGCTGGTGTACCCGGCCCTCGTCGCGTTTGAGCGGGCGAATGTCTCGGTCGGACGAGGAACCGATATTGCGTTCCAGCGAATCGGGGCTCCATGGATGAACGCCAAGGCGGTCGCCGATCTGCTGAACGATCGACTCATCCCTGGCGTCACGTTCCGCGCCGAGCTGTTTACGCCCCGCGCCCCGACCGACGGCAAATACCCTGAAACAGAAATCCCAGGGGTCCGGATCGTGGTTACCGACCGGAACACCATGAATCCCTCGCGCGTCGGTGCAGCCCTGCTCTGGGCGATCGCCAAGACCTCGCCGGACTCACTGAAAATCAGCACTACCGGCTTCGATGAACGGTTCGGCGCGGCCGTGCTCCGCGACGCGCTGATGCGAGGCGACGACCCCGATTCGGTGATCGACTTAGAACTTCCGGCCGTGACCGCATTCCGCGACAAGATCCGTAAGTACCTGCTGTACCACTAAGGGCCGCGGTGCGACCGTCGGCCAACATTGCCGCCGCACCGCACGAGGGAATAGCTTCCCCTCCATGCGACGCCTCTGGGACGCCATACAACGGGGATACCTCCGGCTCATCGAGCCGGTGGTAGATCTCCTGGTACGCTGGCAGGTGTCGCCGAACGCGATCACCACGTTCGGCACCCTGTGCACCATCGTTACCGGTGCGCTCTATGCGAAAGGCTACTTCGTGGCTGGCGGCTGGCTTTTCGGCGTCACTGCCGCCTTCGACGTCCTCGACGGCATGGTGGCGCGCCGCACTGGCACGGCGAGCACCTTCGGGGCCTTCTACGATTCCACCCTCGACCGAGTCGCTGACGCAGCCGTACTCGGCGGGATTCTCTACTTCTGGGCCTCCGATCCCACGTACCACAGCATGGCCATGGTCGCGGTAACTCTCGCGGCCATTATCGGCACCTTTATGACCTCCTACGCCCGCGCACGCGCCGAGGCGCTGGGGCTCGACGCGAAGGTCGGGATTATGCAGCGCCCGGAGCGGGTGACCCTTCTGGCCGCCCCGCAGGGCCTGCTGGGCTTCGCCCTCGATGGCTGGGTGCTTCGGGCCGTGGTCACGCTGCTGGCCGTCACGGCCTGGATCACGGTGTGGCAACGTGTGCAGTTCGTGCGCCGCACCCTGGCGGCGACGGAAGGTCACGGGACGCCGCCGTAATCGGATGGTCGCGGCTATGGCGGAGATTTCACCGAGGTTAAGTTTCTCTGACCCGATCGCTCACTCGGAACCGAAGGAGGACGCGTGACCCCGAATCGCAACTGGCGACGGCTGATAATGCTCGCTCCGGTGTTCGTGGCGGTCGCAGGAATGGGATGCACGCCGCAGAAGCTGAACACCGACATGCGCCTCTTTACGTCGGAGTTCGAGTTTCGCATCGCGGCGGATGTGGTACCGCCGCGCGCGCTCGAAACCACGAACTATACGATTACGATTCGCGACAAGAAAACGCGCGAACCGATCGTGAACGGGCAGGGACGAATCTTCGCGACCAATGCCGACCGGAAGACAATCTGGGACGGATTTTCCTACGGCCCCGAAGTAGGGACATATCACGCGCGGCTGATGTTTATCACAGCTGGCGAGTGGGCGATGAATGTGCAGTTCCGGCGTGACTCGATGCAGACGCTGGTGAAACCCGAGGACGACTGGCGGCAAATGATCCGTCAAGCGGCCGAACCTGGATTAAAGACACCATGAAGCATTTCCATCGCACACATATCACCCCCGACGCGGTTCTCGCCGTCGCTGACGCCTTCTTCCCGACCATCGGCCTGACGCCGACCGCCACCGCGCATCGCTCGCGCAGCTGGCAGGGTGTCGTGGGTACGCCAGAGCTGCTCGAAACACTCACCATCACGGTGAAGATGGAGGGCGGGCATTACACCTTCGTCGAGGCACACACCACGGCGCAGGGCGAAAGCCGTCTCGACCGCAACGTCAAGAAGTTCTTCGTGCAGCTGCACCAGCAGGTGGACCACCGACACGCGTCGAGTGCCGCCTACTGACGAAACGCGGGGCTCGGTTTCGTGGACGCGACGGATCAGCCTGGGCTGCCTGTCGATCGTCCTCGGGGCCGTGAGCTGTGGAATGATTGCCGTCCTGCTCTCAAAGCTCGTGGCATATATCACGCACCAGCGGGGCTGCCAGGACGTTCCCTCGTGTAATTGGTTAGAATATTGGGCTGTAGGTGCCGCGTTCGGCGCGGTCACCCTGCCGATTTTGGTCTTCTGGGTCCTGGGCAAGCCGCCCAAGGGCGACACGTCTGATAGAGGGATGTAAGGTGGCGCGCATTGATGTGATTATGCCCCAGATGGGGGAATCGATTACGGAGGGCACGGTCTCGCGCTGGCTCAAGAAGGTCGGCGAGGAGGTCAAGCGCGACGAGCCCATCTTCGAGATCAGCACAGACAAGGTAGACGCCGAGATTCCCTCGCCGTCGGCCGGCATTCTTGCGGAAATTCTCGTGGGAGAAGGGAAGACGGTCGGCGTGAATACCGTCGTCGCCCGCTTGGAGACCGACAAGAGCGCTCCGCTCGGCGCGTCCGTCCCGGCACCCGCTGCGGCGCCCGCTGCGGCGCCCGCTGCGGCACCCGCTGCGGCTGCCAAGCCGGCTGCACCCGCTGCTGCACCCGCTGCGGCTGCCAAGCCCGCTCCTGCTCCTCCCGCGGCCGCGGCTGTCGCCGCAAAGCCGGTCGGTGCTCCGGGGTCGCTCGAAGACCGACTGCGCACGAAGAGCTCGCCGCTGGTCCGCAGAATCGCCGCCGAACATGGGGTCGAGATTTCTGGCATGCAGGGAAGTGGTATCGCCGGGCGCGTGACCAAGAAGGACTTGGTCTCCTTCCTCGAAAGCGGTGCCGCGGTCCCCGCCGGCTCGTCAAGCCACTCCGGTGTGGTGGATTCACATGCGCCGGCGGCGACGGTATGGGCTGGCGATGTTGTCGAGCCGATGTCCAAGATGCGCCGACTGACCTCCGACCACATGGCGCTCGCGCGTCGCGTGGCTGCGCACGTGTCGACCTTCTGGGAAGTGGATCTCACGCGCGTTGCACGCGTGCGTAATACGATGCGCGGCTCGTTCGAGGCGCAGAACGGGCAGAAGTTGACCTTCATGCCGTTCATCATTCAGGCGGTTGTCGCGAACCTCAAGAAGCATCCGTACCTGAATGCAGCCGTCAGTGGCACCGACGTCATTTACCGGAAGCGCTACAACATCGGCATCGCCGTGGCCCTGGATCCGTCTGGGCTGATCGTGCCCGTTATCAAGCACGCAGAAGATTTGTCGCTCTCTGGCGTGGCGAAGGCCGCGAACGACTTAGCTGGGCGCGCGCGCAGCAAGAAGCTCGGGCCCGCTGACGCGCAGGACGCGACCTTCACCATCTCGAACCCGGGCGTATTCGGTTCGTTGACGGGCACTCCGATTATCCCCGTTGGCACGACGGCGATCCTTTGCCTCGGTGCCATCGAGAAGCGGCCCAAGGTCATTACTGGAGCCGATGGCGAGGACACGATCGCCATTCGCACCTGCGCCTACTTCTCGCTGTCGTTCGATCACAAGATTGTCGATGGTGCCGATGCGGACCGCTTCATGGGCGACTTGAAGCGCACGCTCGAGCAGATTCCCGAGACTGGTTTCTAGTTCCCGCCACCCTAGACCACGAGCATCGAATGGCGCGCGCCCTGAGCATGCAGCGATCGATCGTCCCCTTGGGCGATCGCGCCAAGTACTTCGAGAAAATCAAGGCCCGGCAGGAGCACTACCGGTCAGCGGGGTGTCAGTTCTGGGTGTTCGAAGAGGCCGCGCTCACGGGTGCCTTTATCGAATTTTCCGAGGCGCCAGACCAAGCAACGCTCGCGGCTGCGCACGCCGCAGCCCCGGGGTCGGTGCTCGATCCCTCACGTATTTACACTGAAGTGGAGTTGAGCTGAGATGCCGACGCGACGTATTCACGTGGAAGGACAAGAGTGGAGTGTGTTTCCGTCCGGGCAGGTCACCCAGTACGAAGGTGACGAGTTCGGCCTCCTCTTCGTGCGTGGAAGCGGCGATGCGCGCGAGGTGCGCGTCACCCGCTACTCACCGCGCGGCGTACGGTCGCGAGAAGCGTCCTTGGTCGCGATGAACGACGCCGAACTGCACACGCTCTTCGCGATGTCGCAGTCGAGCGAGAACTCGCCGGAGGCGGGTTACGCACTGTGAGTGAAGCGCCCGTGGCGTGCGTCGATCTGCACGCGCACTCCACGGCTTCCGATGGCGCGGCTTCACCCGAAGAGTTCGTCGCAACGGCGCAGCGGGCTGGCCTCGCAGCCGTCGCGCTCACCGATCACGATACGCTCGCTGGAGTCCGGAGCGCCCAGCGCGCAGCGGAGCCCCATGGGATACGCGTGATCGCTGGCGTCGAGCTGTCGACCGACGATCACGGGCACGAGGTCCATCTCCTCGGCCTGCATATCCGTGACGTGGAAACGATGGAAGACGAGCTCGCGAGCTTTCGCGGGTCACGTCGTACTCGTGCCATTGCGATCGTGGAACGGCTCAACGCCTTGGGCGTGCCGGTGACCGTTGAGGCCGTCCTGACGGCCGCCGCGGACGGTGCAATTGGACGTCCGCACATTGCGCGCGCGCTGGTCGCGGGCGGATTCGCGAAGGACAATCGCGAAGCGTTCGACAAATGGCTCGGGAATGGCCGCCCGGCGAACATTGACAAAGAAAAGCTCGCGATCGCCGACGCCATCGCGATGATTCACCGCTACGGGGGACTCGCTGTCTGGGCGCACCCCGGTCCCGATGGGCGGCGCGACCGCGTGGAGCCCCTTGTGGCACTCGGGATCGACGGGGTCGAGGTCCGGCACCCCGGGCACCAGAGCGACGATACGCAACGGCTCGGCGCGCTCGTGGCGCACTTCAAACTGGTGCCGAGTGGTGGCTCCGATTGGCATGGCGCGTCCACCGGTTCGCGGGCGCTTGGTGCCATGCAGATCAATGCCGATTGGCTCGCGCAGCAGGATGCCCGCCTCGCCGAACGCTACGGCACAGGACTGACCGCGTGACCGTCACGGCGATTGGCACTTCGCTGCAGGGACGCGTGGTACTGGTGACTGGAGCAGGGCAGCGCATCGGTCAAGCGATTGCGATCGCGCTGGGTGCCGAAGGGGCCAGGATCGGTGTGCACTTTCACCGCTCAAGTAGCGGTGCCGACGCGACCGTCGCGGCCATCGAAGCTGCGGGCGGCGAGGCGTTTGCACTCCAGGGAGACCTCTCGGACCCCGCGACGCCGGCGGCGCTCGTAGCGGCCATGATTGCTCGGTACGGCGCACTGCACGCGCTCGTAAACTCCGCCGCCTCGATGCTGCGAACGCCTCTCGCGACGCTCACCGTCGCGCAGTGGGACGAGGTCTTCGCGCTCAACTTGCGCGGGCCGTTCTTTCTCGCCCTCGCAGCCGCGAAGGCGATGCCGGAGGCAGGCGGCGCCATCGTGAATATCTCCGATCACATGGCGTTCGAGTCCTGGCCGGCTTTTGTCCCGCACGGAGTGGCGAAAGCTGGCGTGGCGTCGATGACCCACGCGCTCGCGGCGGTGCTCGCTCCGAAGGTGCGCGTGAATGCCGTCGCGCCCGGTGCGGTGCTTGCCCCGCCGAGTTGGAGTGAGGCCGAGCAGCGTCGGTTCGCGGATGCGACACCGCTGCAGCGCATCGGGACACCCGACGATGTAGTCGGCGCCGTACACTACTTGCTCACCGCGCCCTACGTGACGGGGCAGCTACTTTTTGTTGATGGCGGACGACACGGCGCGCGCTGAGCCCGCGATCCCACTGCCGATGGTGTTCGGCCGCGTGGTGATTGTCGGGGGTGGGTGCTACGGCTCGTACTACGTGCGGCAGTTGCGGCGCGCGCGGGAGCGTGGTGCGGCCATCGTACGGGAACTGATTGTCGTCGATCGGGACCCCGCCTGCGCCGTCGCCCGAGAGCAGTCGACCGATCTTCGATTCGTGGAATCGGACTGGGCGGCTTTTATGGACCACTTCCTCGCGACGCCTGCGGACGCGGACGATGCGATTGTCCCGTCGCCGCTGATGCCGCACCTCTTCTTGCACTGGCTGCGCGACCGCGCCATCGATCGATACTCAGCGTCCGCTGTGGCGATTGAATCGCCTGACGCACTGGAAGGCGTGCCGTGGCAGCGCGTCGGCAATGACGGCTCACGGTACGTGAGCTTTGCTGAGTGGATGTGCCCGGTGAACTGTATTGAGCCGCGAATCTGCCCCCATACGCGGGGCGTTCGAGACTGGGACATGTCGCGTACCGCGGCGGCCACCCCGAATCTGGACGCGGTAGCGGTCCTCCACTGTACCCACCGAACCTATGGCGTCGGGATGATCGACGTCCGTGACATACAGACCGCCGATCTGGTGGTCGCACGAACCGTCGAGACGCGGGAGGCTGTTTTGCCAGTGCGAATACTGGTCGGAACGGTTTCAAACTGCCACGGCGCCCTAGGGGTTTTGCGCGTGGGTGGTTCCCTCGCGGCTCTCGCGGGGTGAAATTGCAGGAACAAATCTCTCAGGAATGAATCGTGGCTGTCTTTGACCATGAAGTTGTTATCATCGGCGCTGGTCCGGCCGGAATGTGTGCCGGCATGTATGCCGGCCGTTCTATGCTCAACGCGGTCGTGCTCGAACAGGGCCTGCCCGGTGGGGAGCTTCTCAACACCGAAGTGATCGAGGATTACATCGGGTTCGAGCACGTGCTCGGCTCCGAACTCGCTGAAAAGTTCGCCGCGCACGCGACGAAGTTCGGCGCCGATATCCGTCCGTTCACCCGTGTTGAAATGGTGAAGAAGGTGGATGACGGCACGTTCGAGACCTTGCTCGAAAGTGGTGACATCCATCGGTCTCCTGCGGTGATCATTACTGCCGGCGGAACGCCTATCAAGCTCGAGGTTCCCGGTGAGTTTGAGTACGCCGGCAAGGGCGTTTCGTACTGCGCGATCTGCGACGGGGCGTTCTTTAAGGGGCACACGATCATCGTGGTCGGTGGCGGTGACGCCGCCTGTGAGGAAGCGGATTTCCTCACACGCTACGCGGCGAAGGTGTATCTCGTGCATCGTCGGAACGAGTTCCGCGCCTCGAAGATTGTCCAGCAGCGCCTCTTCGCAAATCCCAAGATTGAGGTCGTGTGGGATACCGTGATCGAGGAAATCGCGGGTTCGGACGGTCTGATGACGCACGCGCGCATCAAGCATCTCCCGACGAATAGCTCGCGAGATCTGGTTGCGACCGGAATCTTCATTTTTGTCGGCTTCAAGCCGAACACGGGTATTATTGAGGGGCACGTGGAGCACGACGCCGCCGGCTATCTGCTGACGGATGCGAACATGCAGACCTCGATTCCCGGACTCTTCGCCGCCGGTGACGTGCGGGTGCAGCTCACGCGCCAAGTCACCACCGCGGTGGGCGATGCCACGACGGCTGCGATCGCGGTGGAGAAATACCTCACCGCGCGCAAGAACGGGCATCCGGCCCCAGAGCCCGTGTTGATGCTGGTGCGCGGCGGGTGATGCGCGTTGCGACGGCGATGGTCGGGCCCTTCCAAGAGAACGCATGGCTCATCATCGATCCCGACGCACGGCGGGCGGTATTGGTCGATCCCGGCGATGAGCCGGACACGTTGCTCGCGCTGCTCGACGCATCGGGCGCGACACTCGACGCAATCTGGCTCACGCATGCGCATCTGGATCACATCGGCGGGATCGCTGGCGTGCGTCGCCGCTGGCCCGTGCCGGTACTCATGCATCCGCTCGATCAGCCGCTCTTTGAACGCGGGGCGTCGCAGGCGGCGCTGTACGGGGTTCCGTTCGAGCAGCCGGATCCGGTGAATGGCGCGCTCGCCGAAGGGATGCGCCTCACGGTTGGCGCCCTCCAGTTCGATGTACTCCACGTACCGGGACATGCGCCGGGGCACGTGATCTTTGTTGGGGAAGGAGCGATCTTTGGCGGCGACCTCCTGTTTGCCGGATCGATTGGACGCACGGATCTTCCAGGCTGCGATCCCGCAGCCATGCAGCGCTCGTTAGAACGGATCGCGACCCTGCCGCCAGAACTGGCCGTGCATCCCGGACATGGCCCGTCGACGACGATCGGCGCGGAACTCAGCACCAATCCGTTTTTGAACGGAATTGCACGGGTGAAACGCGCATGACCTCGAAGAGCCGACTGCTGACCGGTGCGCTCCTGCTCAGCGCGTGGGGCGGGGCCGCGCTTCTGACGATCGCCGTTGTGGCACCCGGAGCGTTTCGCGCACTTCCGTCGCGCGGGATGGCGGGGGCTGTCGTTGGAGAGGTGCTTCCCACGATTTTCATAACAGGCATCGTGATTGGACTTGCAGTCGCTCTGCTCGCGGGGCGTCAAACGGCCGCAGCCGGAGCCGCAGCCGGGGCCACCGCCGCATCGCTCGCATCGGCTGGAGCCTGCGCGGTGGCACAGTTCGGCATCAATCCGAGAATCGTCCGGCTGCGCGAGATGGCCGGAGGGTCGATCGACGCGTGGACCCAAGACGATCCCAGACGTGTCATGTTTGGCATGTTGCATGGTTACAGCGTAGGGGCCCTAGCCGTTGCCATGTTGGCTGGCGCCGTGGCGTTGGTATATCTGTTATACGGCGTTCGCTCGGCAGGTTCGACGTCGCCCTCACCCACAGCTTGAGTGTCGCAATGATGCGTCGCCTCGTTTCTCTGCTTGCCGTCGTCCTGGCCCTCCCCGTTCTCGCCTCGTGCAAGGGGAGCACTTCCGCGGACTTAGGTTCGCCGCTCGCGATGATCAGCCTCAACGCGCGGACAAAGGCGGGCGGCTACACCACGGCGCCCTCCGCGAACTTCTATCGAGCCGGCTCCTTCGTCCTCAGTTCCGCGGGGAGTGCCACAGACACCTGTCAGGTCGCCCCGTATCCGCTGACCAACTACAACACGGCGAGTGTGATTGGTGCTGGCACCGGCGTTGTCACGACGATCAAGACCGCACTCGACACGCTCAAACGCGCCACGACGGTTGACGGCACCTATAGCGGCCGCCTCACGGGCCTCAGCTTCACGCCCGGCGACACCGTCAACTTCTCCATCTTGGGCGACCTGTCGGGCTTTCCGGCTTCCACAGTCTTCGGGAAAACCGCAGAAGCATTCACCATGTCGGCCGCGAATCCTCCGGCAGCGGGTCAGCCGTTGGTACTCACATGGTCCCCGGCGGCCCCGCTGGCAGCGATGATCGTCTCGCTCCGCTACAACGATGGCACCGGAGTCCCGACCGTTGCGAACGCGCAAATCCTCTGCGATTTCGTCGACGACGGCGCGGGCACCGTTCCGGCGGCGCTCGCGGCGCGATGGGCCGCGGGAAACATCACCGCACGCAGCACACTCTTCCAGCGGTTGCGGACTGTGGTCACCCGCGGGTCGGATGCCGCCTCGTTTATCAACGTCCGCTCCACCTTCGAGCTGCCGACGCCAGTTTCCCCTTGACCGTCGCCTTGTTCGGCACGGCCGAATCGGGTATCCTCTGATATGCGCATAACCACTTGGGCGGAGTACGGCGTGATCTGCGCGCTTCATTTGGCCAAGCGGGCAGACGAAGGCCCTGTGACGGGGCGTGACATCGCGGCCAAAGAGAAGCTGCCGGGCGATTACGTGGAGCAGATTCTGCTGCGACTCCGGCGCGCAGGCATCGTCGCGAGCACACGCGGCGCAAAGGGCGGCTACATGCTAGATCGCGCCGCTGCCGAGATCTCGGTGCGCGAAATCATCGCCGCGGCGGAGCTGGTGACCTTTGACCTGCACTGTGAGACGCACCCCGTCGACAGTGAACGCTGTTCGTCCTCGCATTCCTGCAGCGTGCGCCCTGTCTGGATGATGCTGCAGCACCGGATTGATGAAGTGCTGGACAGCGTCAAACTCTCCGACCTGCTGCTCACGGAGGCCGCAGTCCGGAGCAAGATGGGGCTGCCGGTGCGCGCGGATGTAGTCGGCGGACGTACGGGATTGCCGGTCCTCCAGTGACGGCGGGAGTCGACTTCGGGTGGCGTTGATTCCGTTCACCCCGGAGTGGCGGGCAGCGCGTGAGCGCGCACGGAGCGCCGCAAACTACGTTGCCGCACTGCAGCAAGAACCGGGTGAGGCGGACGTGGCGTGGCTCGCCGCGGCGGCAGCGAACGGCGACCTCGATCATGCGCGATGGGAACTGCGGTACGCGCGCCTCGCACTTGGTGTGCTCACGGCTCAGCGCGACGCGCTCGACGACCAGACCGGGTCAGACATCGTGGCGGCGCTCTCGGACGCACTCGATCATGATCGGCGGAGCGACCCTGACCTGCGCCTGCTCGTGGAACGGCAGCTCAACGATCGCATCTCTGGCTATCACGAGGCCATGTCGTCGCGTGGTGGCCCTGTAGGAACCGGCGAGTTGATGGGGCGCGTGTTGCTCGCCTTCGCGAGCGATGGCGCCGAAAGTGCCGGGGCTCCGCTCGCCCGCGCGGTCACCATTTTGACGGAATATGGTGCGAGCGCCAACGAGGCACTCCGCATGGCGTATGGCACCGCCGAGTTGCCCGAGGACATCGCCCCGTCGCAACTGGCGAAAACGCCAAAGGGATAAATGCAGAAGGCCCCGCGGTGACGGGGCCTTCGCTGTACGAGCAAAACCTGCAGTGCCGAAGGGGGGACTCGAACCCCCACGAGCTTGCGCCCACTGGCTCCTGAAGCCAGCGCGTCTACCAGTTCCACCACTCCGGCGTAGCCAGTAGATAATAACATAGGGGTCACCGATACCCAAGCCCAGTCCGAATCGTCAGTTAGCAGGGGGATTGTTCCTCTGGCCCGCCGGGTGGATGCCTAGCGGGAGCGCTCTGCCGTCCGCCCGAACCCGACCGTGACCTCCAAGAAGCCAGCGAGTCCCGACCCCACCGAAGCGCCGATCGAACCCATCGCCCGGAACCGTCGGGCGAAGTTCGACTACGAGCTGCTCGACAGTTGGGAGTGTGGCATCGTGCTCGCGGGCACCGAAGTGAAGTCGTTGCGCTTAGGAAAGGCCAACATCAGTGACGCCTACGGCATTGTGACCGACGGCGAGGTGTGGCTGCTCAACCTCCACATCTCCCCGTACGAGCAGGGCAACCGCTTCAATCATGAGGCCACGCGTACGCGCAAGCTGCTTCTGCACTCCAAGGAAATCCGTCGCTTGATTGGCTCGGTGGAACGGCAGGGACTCACGCTCGTCGCGACCGAGATCTACTTCAAGAAAGGGCGGGCGAAAGTGCGCCTGGCACTCGCGCGCGGCAAGAAACTCCACGACAAGCGGGCTGACCTACGCGAGAAGGACGATAAGCGCGACATGGCCCGCGCGATGAAGGTAAAAGCATGAGGCTCGCGCTGCTGCTCGCGGCCGTCATTGGTGTGGCGACCCCGCACCCCCCGCACCCCCCGCACCCCCCGCACATGCCGCGCATTCCGCGGACCGCACCCCGGGATCCGAGCCACGCTCCGGTTGGCAGCAAAGCCAAACGTCTCGTGATCGTCGACGCTGGGCACGGCGGCCCCGACAACGGAATGCACGGACCTATCGGGGGGAAGTTCAAGATTCTCGAAAAGGACATCACGCTGGCGGTCTCCCAGCGACTCGCGCGCACGCTCGAAGAGCGCGGGATGGATGTCGTGATGACCCGCACGACCGACACACTGATCGCGTTGTCGGATCGCGGGCGGATTGCGAATCGGCGCAAAGGCGATCTTTTTATCTCGATTCATGTCAACGCCGCGAACCCTGGATGGAAGGACCCAGGGGGTGCCCGAGGCTTCGAGACGTATTTCCTTGCCGAAGCAAAGACCGAAGACGCGAAGCGCGTCGCCCAGATGGAGAACGACGTGGTGCGCTTCGAGACGAGCAACGGCCCAGCTCCCTCTGACGACGCGCTTGGGTTTATCTTGAATGACATGGCGCAGAATGAACATCTGCGGGAGTCGAGCGACCTTGCGGAGCTGATCCAAGAGCGGCTGAGGACTATTCATCCTGGCCCGAGCCGCGGCGTCAAACAAGCAGGATTCCGCGTCCTCGTCACCGCCTATATGCCGGCAGTCCTCGTCGAGATTGGTTTCGGTACCAACCCTACCGAAGCCGCCTATATAAATAGCGGAGCAGGGCAGGAGAAAATCTCCAATGCCGTCGCCGACGCCGCGGTGGCCTATCTCGCGCGCTACGAGCGTCGTCGCGGGCCGGCTGATGCCACCACCACATTGGCGCGCAAGCCGTGAGTGCTCTCCCGCTGGTGCGCGACGTGCTCGCAACGACGGTCGCCGGAATTCCATTCCAAAATCCGGTCCTTCTCGCGGCTGGCACGGCAGCGTACGGTCGTGAGATCAACGGCGTTATCGACCTCGAAGCACTCGGCGGTATCATTACCAAGGCCGTGAGTGTGGAGCCGCGCGCGGGGGCTCCCGCGCCGCGCGTCGCGGATTTTCCTGGCGGCATGATCAACGCCATCGGCCTCGCGAACCCTGGCGTGGAAGCGGTGCGTCGCGATCACCTGCCATGGCTGACGCAACTGTCGCGGGCGCAGGTATTGGTGAATGTCGTCGGGCGCGTCGTCGAGGATTTCGCGGAAGTGGTTTCGCAACTCGACAGCGCCGAAGGCTTCGCCGGCTACGAGCTCAATGTCAGTTGCCCCAACACCCGCGCCGGTGGCTTGGAGTTCGGGGCAGATCCCGCCGCCCTCAGCATCCTGCTACAACGCGCGCGCGCCGCGACGAAGCGCCCGCTCTTCGTGAAACTTTCGCCTACGCTTCCCGACATCGCGCTGATAGCTAAGTGCGCCGTCGATGCGGGCGCCGATGGGCTCAGTCTGGTGAACACCCTGCCGGGCCTCGTCATCGACCTCGACACCAGACGCCCCGCGCTGGGCTTCGGCACCGGCGGAACGAGCGGTCCTGGGCTGCGCCCGGTGGGTGTGCTCGCCACTTGGAAGGTGCGGAAGGCCGTGGCCGTGCCGATCATTGGTATTGGCGGCGTCGCGAGCGGGGAGGACGTCCTGCAATATCTCCTCGCCGGGGCATCGCTCGTTGCGGTGGGGACCGCTGCGCTGGCAAATCCGCGCACACCCGAGCGCATTGTCCACGAGCTCACACAGTGGTGCGCATCGCATCGCATTGCATCGCTGGCTGCTCTTTCTGGAACCCTCGAATGGCCGCAATGATCACGCAGCCGATTATCGCGCTCGACGTCGGGACGCTGCATGATGCGCAATCGCTCGTGCACACGATTGGGAGCGATGCCACCTTCTACAAGGTGGGACTGCAGCTGTTTACCGCCGAAGGACCGCGCGTCGTGGAATGGCTGCATGCGCAGGGAAAGTCGGTGTTTCTTGATCTGAAACTGCATGACATCCCGAACACGGTGCAGCATGCGGCGCAGAGCGCGGCGGCACTTGGTGTGGCCCTGCTCACGGTACACGGTATTGGCGGCGCTCCGATGGTGCGCGCCGCGGTCGAGGGGGCCGGGAGTGAAACTGGGATTCTTGTGGTCACCGTGTTGACGTCGATGGATTTGCTGATGCTGCGCGGTGCCGTTGGGCATGAGGTGACGAGCGTCGCCGATGAAGTGCTGCGGCTTGCGGGCGTCGCCGAGCACGCTGGCGCGCACGGCGTGGTGTGCAGCGGGCACGAGTGTGGGTCCGTTGTTGCCGCGCACCCTGCGCTCGGTGTGCTCGTCCCAGGGATTCGGGCATCTGGCGGCGCGACGCATGACCAGTCGCGCGTGGTCACCCCGGAACAGGCGCGCGCCGCGGGGGCTCGTTACGCCGTGATTGGGCGGGCGGTGACAGCGGCCGAGGATCCCGCTGCTGCTTTACGTTCACTACAGGCGGCCTTGCACGATGGAACGCATTAACGGCAGCGTTCGTCCAGCACCATTTCTCGAGGAGGTTGTCATGACCCGTGTGTTTGTCGTCCTATCCGCCGTTGTGCTCAGCGCGTGCGCTTCGTCGCAGGGCGCACCGGGCTCGCAGCCGCCGGTGGAGATTGGTGCCACCACGCAGCGCATCCAGAGCGCAATGGACAACACCAAGCTGATCGGCGGCGCGGTCGCCAGTCAGGTGGCGGTCGGTGTGTCGGTCGCAGCGCCCGCGGCCGACGTGTGGACGGCATTGCAGGCCGTGTACGCAGAGTTGAAGGTGCCCGAGGGAACGTTGGAGACGTCGTCCCGCACGATTGGAAATCAGCAGATCCGCGTGCGCCGCAAATTCGCCGGCGAAGGCATGATGAAGTGGGTGGACTGCGGTTCTGGGTCTGGTGGGCCGAACGCTGAGACGTACGATATTCAGCTCAGCTTGACGAGCTACGTCACGGTGGGTGGCGCGAAGGAATCGACGCTCACCACGCGTGTCAGTGGGCAGGGGAGCGATCCCGCGTTTGGTCGCAGCAACACTGTGGTGTGCAACACACAGGGGGAGCTCGAGAAGAAAATCGAGCAGATGGTCAAGGCGAAACTGGGGCTGAAGTAAGTAAGAGGCACTCAGTTTCAGGTCCTAACGCGCTAACACGTTGATTTATAAGTAGTTACGTGACAGTAGTTGTAGGCCCCGGGGTCCGATTGGATCTCGGGGCCTGACTGTTGGGGTGCGTGTGTGCAAATCAGGCTTATTGCGTACACGTCAGTCTTGGGGCTTGTGTCAAGGGGGGTCACCGGATATAATGCGTGTCTGCCCCAAAATAGGGGCAATCAAAGAGTTCAGCGTTTTCGTGTAGTTCCGTTCCGTACTTCCGGAGTTCCTCGTGAAAGTTCGCAGCAGCGTAAAGCCGATTTGCGAGCACTGCAAGGTGGTCACCCGCCGCGGTGTTACCCGCATCATCTGCAAGCGCAATCCCAAGCATAAGCAGCGGCAAGGCTAACCACACATGGCTCGTATTGCTGGCGTCGATCTCCCGCGGGAGAAAAAGGTCGAGATTGGTTTGACCTACATTTATGGCATCGGGCGTGTCACGTCCCGGCGCATCATCGAGGCGGCCGGGGTCAACCCGGAGCAGCGCATCAAGGACCTGTCCGACTCGGACGTCAACAAGCTCCGTCAGGAGATTGAGAAGACGTATCGTGTGGAAGGTGCTTTGCGCACGGAAGTCGCGATGAACATCAAGCGTCTTATGGACATTGGGTCGTATCGTGGCACGCGTCATCGCCGCGGTCTCCCGGTTCGTGGACAGCGCACGCACACCAACGCCCGTACCAAGAAGGGCCCGCGCCGCGCGATTGCCGGCAAGAAGAAGGTGACCAAGTAATGGCTATCGGGAAGAAGACCAAGCGTGTCGTGGAGGCCGAAGGCGTGGCTCACGTCAGCGCGACGTTCAACAATACGATCATCACGATCACGGATGCCCATGGCAACGCCGTGTCGTGGGGCTCGGCCGGCAAGGCTGGGTTCAAGGGATCGAAGAAGTCCACGCCGTTTGCTGCCACCGTCGCCGCCGAACAGTGCGCGCGCGAGGCGATGACGGCTGGGGTGCGCCGCGTGCATGTGCGCGTGCAGGGCCCCGGGTCGGGACGCGAGAGTGCCATTCAGGCGCTCGCTGCTGCCGGCCTTCAGGTGAAGTCCATCAAGGATGTCACGCCGATCCCGCACAACGGCTGCCGTCCTCCTAAGCGTCGGAGGGTCTAAGCCATGCGGTATACCGGACCCAGCTGCCGTCAGTGCCGTCGTGAAGGCACCAAGCTGTTCCTGAAGGGCACCAAGTGCTTCACTGAGAAGTGCCCAGTCGAGCGTCGTCCGTACGCGCCAGGCCAGCACGGCCCGAACAGCGCCGGCCGTCGTCGTAAGGTGAGCGAGTACGCCAAGCAGTTGCGCGAGAAGCAGAAGATCAAGCGCATCTATGGCGTGAGCGAGAAGCAGTTCCGTAACACGTTTGAGAAGGTGAGCGCGCTGCCCGGGATCACCGGTCACAACCTGCT